>Ga0123337_10001036_pt1 | contig 38937 bp, 36 predicted proteins | sample frozenSSSSmetaG_FD_89792 | JGI IMG/M metagenome (GOLD analysis project Ga0123337, IMG submission 89792) | Glacier valley bacterial and archeal communities from Borup Fiord, Nunavut, Canada, to study Microbial Dark Matter (Phase II) -... | ecosystem: Environmental > Aquatic > Freshwater > Ice >...
AAGAAAGGGATAAACCATTTAAATGATCCACTGCGCGATACACAGCCATTTGAAGAAGCTGGAATTAGGGTTGCTAAGGCATGGAATAAGTTTGCATTTAAAACTACTTTTTCTTTTTTACAAGCTGATGACTGGCAGGCTGCAAACTATTCCAATTTTGATCGTACTGCAAGAACCTTTAAAAACGGTAACCGCAGCACCGATCCGAATTATGATGGTATTAATAGTTACGGTGATGAAGTGAGTCAAAATATGAGAATTATTGCAAACTCAGTTCAAACTGCAACTAATGCTGGTGTCGCAGCAGCAACCGGTGGTGCCATTCCAAATATTATTGGAATGATCAATGCCTCTCTTCCTCCAACGGCCACACCAGCTCAAATCGGCGGATTTTTGAGCGCTTTTCCTGCTGCATTAAGACCAACTATTCAAAATGTTCTTCCTTTTAATTTTGGTTTGAGAGCCGGATTAATTCCTGATCAGGCCGTATCAAGGACTGGTTATAATGAGGTTAATCTTGTCGATTATAATACTAAATCACTGAAAACATCGACTTCGTTACATTATAAACTGAGTAACACCGTTCAAGCCATCCTTCAGGCTAACTGGGGTTCTGGTACATCTGTTTACACTGGATCAGATCGTTATTCACTGCGTAATTTCAGTATCGGACAATACAAACTGGAGTTAAAGGGACAAGACTTTATAGTTCGTGGTTACACCACACAAGAGCGTTCAGGTGATTCTTATATTTCCTCAATCCTTGGTAGTTATATTAATGAAACATCAAAAGCAAGTACTACCTGGTTTCCTCAATATATTGGTAATTATGTAGGTGCGCGTTCTGCCGGATTACCTGATGCTCAGGCTCATGCAATGGCACGTTCTGTTGCAGATCAGGGAAGATTTGAACCTGGTTCTGCACAATTCGCAGCTGCTAAACATAAAATCATGAACACCACAATCAGTTCAGGTTTGGGTGCAAAATTTGATGATAAGAGTAATCTTTGGCATTATGAGGGGATGTATAATTTCACAAATGCTTTGAAAGGTGCGGTTGACCTACAGGTTGGAGCATCATTCAGAAGGTATGATTTGAATTCTGCAGGTACAGTATTTGATGACCTAAACCGCACAATCGATATTGATGAGACCGGTGCCTTTATTCAAATGGGTAAAAAGCTAAGTGAATCATTCAAACTTGCTGTTTCGGGTCGTTATGATAAAAACATGAATTTTGAAGGCCGGTTTACACCTAGGATTACCGGTGTTTATACTGTTGCACCTAATAATAACATCAGATTATCATACCAAACAGGATATCGTAATCCAACTACACAAAATCAGTATATTGACCTTTCTGTAGGTGGCGGATCAACCCGTTTAATTGGTGGTTTGCCTGAAATGGTGCAAAAATATAATTTGTATACCAATAAACCATTCACAGATGTCAGCTACAGGAATTTCCTTGCTTCAGCTTCAGCGGGAGCAGCAAACCCTGCCTTACTTCAAACTTATACATTTGATCCTAAAGGTGTAAGGCCTGAAAGTGTTAAGGCTTACGAGCTTGGATATAAGGGTTTGCTTGGAAGTAATGTTTTGATTGATGCTTATGGTTATTATAACACTTATAAGGATTTCATCACTGCAATAGAAGTATTCCAGCAAAATGGAACTGCATTCACCAAGTTTGGTGTACCGGTTAATGCTGCCGGTGATGTTTCTGCTTATGGAATGGCACTTGGTATGGATTATTTAATTGGAAAATTCAATCTGAATGGTAATATTTCATACAATCAGATTGGAGACCTTCCTGCTACTTATGTAAATGATTTTAACACTCCAAAAGTTCGCTATAATCTGGGAATCAGTAATCGCAGTGTTGCGAAGAATGTAGGTATGAATGTTTCTTACCGCTGGCAGGATTCATTTTATTGGGCATCATCCTTTGCCTCAGGAGCGGTTCCATCTTTTGGAACTGTAGATGCGCAAGTGAATCTGAAAATCCCTTCAGTAAAAGCTATGGTTAAGATTGGTGCATCCGATATTTTCAATAAATACTATGTAACATCATATGGAAATCCTGAGATGGGAGGTATGTATTATATCGGATTTACATTTAATCAGTAGAATGCTCTATCAGTGTCTATTTAATTAGTCTGAATTTTTATACTAACCAATTTATAAGTCTCGTTCCGCTTGTGGAACGGGACTTATTTGTATAGAAACATGGCAGATTCAATTTTTATTTCTAACTATGTGGCTTAGTTTTATTTGATGCGGCATTCAGAATAGTTTAAGATAAACTTTAGCCCTAACTTCTCAGATAATCTAAGATGAGAAGACATTTATTAAATAACAAACAATAAAATATGGAAGTAAGTAAGGATCCCTTATCTACGATTTTGGATATTAATGATCTTGAGGATGATATCCAGCACGTAAATAATCCGATTGTGGGGCTTGAGCCCATCGTTAAAAAGTACCTGGCGACTGTAAAAGAATACCGGCAGGAAGGAAATAGTTTTTTCTTTTCTGACGGAAATGCTCAGGTTGAAGTGAGAGTGGTAAGTGATGAAATAATAAGGGTCAGACTTGCACCTCAGGGTGTATTCCTCGAAGAGTTTTCTTATGCACTCAGCCATACAGAGCAAAAAGTTACCGTTTTCTCATGTGTTGAAACTGAACATACTTATAGTGTTCAAACAAATACTGTAGCATGTGTAATTAATAAGAGCGATTTTTTAGTCTCATTTGAGGACATTCATGGGCATTTGATCAATCAGGATCTTAGTGCCATGCATTGGGAAGAGAATGTTGATTATGGTGGATATTACGTGTACGCGACAAAAAAATGTAACGAGCAAGAAAGCTTTTTTGGATTAGGTGATAAGTCGAGCGATTTCAATCTGCGTGGCAACCGTTATATAAATTGGAATACCGATGCTTATTCTTTTGGGAAGGGGCAGGATCCGCTTTACAGGACCATTCCATTTTATATGGGTATTAATGGAGGAATCAGCTATGGGATATTTTTTGATAATACATTCAAAAGTCAATTTGATTTTGCCTGTCAGGATAAGGATAAAGTAAGTTTTTGGGCTGATGGTGGTGAGATGCAATATTATTACATTCATGGCCCTCATATGATGGATGTATTAAAGCGCTATCATAGTCTGACAGGAACTCATCAGATGCCAGCAAAATGGACATTGGGTTTTCATCAGTGCCGATGGAGTTATTATCCTGAGAAGAAAGTAAAAGATATTGCCCGCAATTTTCGTGAGCGAAGGATACCTTGTGATGCAATCTATCTCGATATAGATTACATGGATGGATACCGTTGCTTTACCTGGAACCGAAAATATTTTCCAGACCCAGCTAGGATGATGAAGGAATTGGCTGATGATGGTTTTAAGACTGTTGTTATTATAGATCCGGGAATTAGGGTTGATGAAAACTACCGGATTTTTAAAGAAGGAAAGCAAAATAATTATTTCTGCCGCCGTTGTGATGATTACTTCATGGAAGGACATGTTTGGCCGGGAAGATGTCAGTTTCCGGACTTTACAAATCCTAAAGTACGGGAATGGTGGGGAGGATTATTTAAAGAACTTGTTGATGCAGGAGTTGCAGGAGTATGGAATGACATGAATGAACCTGCTGTATTTGGCGCTGGTACCTTCCCTGTAGATGTACGCCATAATTACGATGGATACCACGGATCGCACCGAAAAGCCCATAATGTATATGGTATGCAAATGGTGCGTTCTACATATGAAGGCCTGAAAAAGCTGCAAAAGAATAAAAGACCTTTTACGATCACCAGGGCAGGGTATTCTGGGGTTCAACGCTATGCTACAGTGTGGACTGGGGATAATGTAGCTTCCTGGGAACATCTTAAAATAGGCATCGTACAATGCCAGCGTTTATCAGTATCGGGTATTTCTTTTTGTGGGACAGATATTGGTGGTTTCAGTGGTGAGCCTGATGGTGAGTTATTTACACGCTGGATACAAATGGGAGTATTTTCACCGTTCATGCGCGCACATTCAGCAGGAGATACAGCAGAACGCGAGCCATGGAGCTTTGGACAGGAATTTGAAGATATCAACCGTAAATTCATTGAACTCAGGTACCGCCTGCTTCCTTATATTTATTCAGCTTTCTGGGAGCATTACAAGCATAGTTTTCCTATTCTCAGGCCACTGGTCATGCAGGAGCAGGAAAATGTTTTAACACACAGTATTCAGGATATATTTACTTTCGGAGACAAAATATTGGTCGCACCGGTTAGTGAGCCGGGTGCAGTTACTAAAGTTGTGTATTTACCTGCGGGTAAATGGTATGATTACTGGACACATGAGCCATTTATAGGTGGGCAGGAACATCAGGTTTCGGCGCCAATTGATTCCATGCCAATTTTTGTAAAAGCAGGATCTGTTATTCCTGAATCACCCCTGATGCAATATGTAGGGGAGTATGAAGTAGATGAGCTGATATTTCAGATTTATTATTCTGATTATGAAGTGAATTCTTTCTATTTTGAGGATCATGACGATACCTTTGCCTTTGAGCAAAATATATACCTTGAGAAAAAGTATGTGGTGAACGGTGATCACAGATCCATGACGATTGTACAATCGGTAGAGGGTTTATTTACACCACGTTATGAGACCTATGATTTGAAAATCATAGGCTTGCCATTTACTCCTTCTAAATTCTTGATCGACGGAAAGGAATTTACTAATGATCTGGAATTTGATGATTTGAAGCGCATTAGAATAAAGTCCAGTAAGAATTTCAGGCGAATAGAAATTCTTGCCTGATGCAATCTATTGATTGATATATAATCATGTAACATAATCGACCTCAATTATGGCAAAAAAAGCTAATGCCATTCAGGCTGTAAAGAATGAATCATTGTCAACGGAATCATGGTATTCACGTTTTTCTGATTTTGATATCAGTCTGTTTAGGTCAGGTAAACATTATAAATTATATGAGAAATTAGGTTCGCATGTTGTTCAACATGACGGAGTTTCGGGAACCTATTTTGCAGTATGGGTGCCAAATGCACAGAGAGTTTTTGTAGAAGGGAATTTTAACGGATGGAATAAGGCATCGCATCCCATGAAGGTTAGGTGGGATGAATCGGGGATATGGGAAACTTTTATTCCTGGAATTGGAACCGGGGAAGTTTACAAATATTTCATTCAGTCAAATTCAGAAGAGAGTCTTGAAAAAGCAGATCCCTTTGCATTAAGATGGGAGGAACCACCATCTACTGCATCTATCGTATGGGATACCTGGTACGAGTGGAAGGATGGTCCATGGATGCGGTCAAGATATGATATAAATGCGCTGAATAAACCAATGTCGGTTTATGAAATGCATTTTGGATCCTGGGCACGGAGTCCTGAATCGCCTGATGAGTTTTTAAGTTATCGCCAGATGGCGGAGAAGCTAATTCCATACCTCCTGGAAACAGGATTCACGCATGTGGAATTTCTTCCATTAATGGAACATCCGTTCTATCCTTCATGGGGTTATCAGATTACCGGATATTTTGCTGCCACCTCCAGATATGGAACACCACAGGATTTGATGTTTTTGATTGAACAATTGCATGAAGCAGGCATAGGAGTGATTCTTGATTGGGTGCCTTCCCATTTTCCCGGTGATGAACATGGACTTTATCGTTTCGATGGAACTCATCTATATGAGCATGAAGATATGAGGAAGGGCTTTCATCCAGACTGGAAGTCCTATATATTTAACTATGGCCGAAATGAAGTGAAGTCGTTTCTGATCAGTAATGCCATATTCTGGCTGGACCGCTATCATGCGGATGGTTTACGTGTTGACGCCGTAGCATCCATGCTGTATCTTGATTATTCGAGAAAGGAAGGAGAATGGATACCTAATGATGAGGGTGGACGAGAAAATCTGGAAGCAATAAGCTTTATCAGAGAGTTTAACGAGGCTGTTTATTATAATTTTCCGGATGTTCAGACCATTGCTGAAGAATCTACTGCATTTAGCGGTGTAAGCAGGCCTACTTTTATGGGTGGATTGGGTTTTGGGATGAAATGGATGATGGGCTGGATGCATGATACTCTTGACTATTTTGGGAAAGATCCTGTTCACAGGAAATACAACCATCAGGGGATAACTTTTAGTACAGAATATGCTTTCACTGAGAATTTCATGCTACCATTTTCACATGATGAGGTAGTTCATGGAAAGGGTTCCTTGCTTGGCAGAATGCCGGGTGATGAATGGCAGAAGTTTGCTAACCTAAGGTTGTTATACTTGTACATGTTTACACACCCGGGCACGAAATGCCTTTTTATGGGTTGTGAGTTTGCTCAATCTGCTGAGTGGAATTTTAATCAATCACTCGACTGGCATTTGCTGGAATATGCGCCACACCAGGGGATCAAAGAGACAGTTACTGCGCTGAATAAGTTATACCGATCAGAACCTGCATTGTATGAAAAGAGCTTTGACTCTGAGGGTTTTGAATGGATTGAAGGCGGAGATGCTGAAAACTCAGTACTCGTGTATTCCAGAAAGGGAAATAATCCTTCTGATGATCTTCTGGTTGTTTTAAACATGACACCTGTACCGAGGAAAGCCTGGCGTATCGGACTTCCTTCGGAGGGAAGATGGAAGATAATATTTAATTCGGATGATTCACATTTTTATGGATCTGGATTATATGCACACCAAAATATTATTTCTGAAGAGACTTTCTGGCATGGAAAAGCGCAATCAGGCTTAATGAACCTGCCGCCTCTGGCTGGCTTGTTACTGAAAAAAGTGAATTAAAAATGTCACCTGATATATCCGCACACCTGATCCATCATTTCCATAACTATAAGGGCTTCTGAAGCCGAACATGGATTTGGACCTTTATTCAGGAAATAATTCACAACCAGTTCGATCATAGGTTGTTGGACATGTGGAATTGGAGGGTAGTGGAGGTCTTTGCTCTGCCCTTCAAGTATTAGCTGGCATCCATCAGTAAAGATTGGAAAACGAAGTGTTCCTTTTGTGCCCTTTATTTCGCAGAGATCATATTCTTTTTCGGGTGTGACAGTAAAATCCCATGTCCCTTTGAATTGCACATTATTTTCAAAAATAATATCTGCAGTCACAAAATCATCTGCCTGATAATTCTTCCCCCTATTAAATGAATTTCCTTTTACCGATTTGGGTTTACCGAAAAAATAAAGCATCAGATCTAATTGGTGAGGGGCAAGGTCATGAAATAAACCACCACCTGAAATCGTTGGGTTTACCCGCCAGGTATCAGCCACACCCGGAGTAGGGGACTGGAATAATTTGATCTCTGCAGATAAGATTTCACCCAAAGAATTATTCCTAATCAGCTTACGGATTTCTAAAAATCTGGGCTGGGCTCTTCGGTAATGAGCAATGCTGAGTTTACATGAGTATTTCTCTGAAGCTTTCAGCATCCTTCGGGCTTCAGAAGAATTCAGAGCCATTGGTTTTTCAACATAAACAGGTTTGCCAGCCTTAAAAGCAGCAATGGTGTAGTGCTCGTGAGAATCGGGAGGAGTGGCAATGTAAATGGCATTAACATCCCGATCATTGATTAGGGCATCAGCGTCGGAATACCATTTTTTTACATGATGCCTTCGGGCATAATCTTGTGCTAGTATTTTGTCACGGCGCATAACTGCAGCTAATGATGAGTTCGCAATTTTGTTAAAAGCCGGTCCGCTCTTGACTTCGGTTACATTGCCGCAACCAATTATACCCCAGACTATTTGATCCATTTTTCCCCTTAACGCTGACAGGGTTTTAAACCCTGTCAGCGTTACGAAAATAATTATTTAAAATGAAAAAATCTGCAAGCGGTTAATATCAATTAGTAAACGGTATTTGCCAAAAAAACCCTGCTTTAAACATAAAGCAGGGTCAAGCTTATTATAGAAAGATTTTTGAATATTATTTCACGCTAGCGATGTGCTGAACAAGGTCAATTAGTTTATTGGAATAACCCCATTCATTATCGTACCATGCCACAACTTTTACGAAGGAATCATTCAGGGCAATACCTGCTTTTGCATCAAATATTGAGGTTCGGGCATCTCCTATGAAATCTGTTGAAACAACATCGTCCTCTGTATATCCTAAAATTCCTTTAAGTTCACCTTCTGAAGCTGCTTTCATTGCCATTTTAATCTGATCATAAGATGCTGGTTTGTTTAATCGTACAGTCAGGTCGACGACTGAAACATCAGCAACCGGAACCCGGAATGACATCCCTGTTAATTTCCCTTTTAATTCTGGAATGACCAGAGTTACAGCTTTGGCTGCACCTGTAGATGATGGTATGATGTTCTGGTAAGCACCTCTGCCGCCTCTCCAATCTTTTGCTGATGGTCCATCAACAGTTTTTTGAGTAGCAGTAACAGCATGAACGGTAGTCATTAAGCCTTCCAGTATCCCGAACTCATCATTCAATACCTTTGCCAGTGGGGCAAGGCAGTTAGTGGTACATGATGCATTGGATACAATTGTTTGATCTGCTTTCAGGTCCTTATGATTTACACCCATTACAAATGTTGGGGTATCATCTTTCGCTGGAGCAGAAAGTACAACTTTTTTTGCACCCGCCTGAATATGTTTTTGAGCATCTATCTGAGTAAGAAATAAACCTGTTGATTCAATAATATACTCAGCCCCAACTTCATTCCATTTTAGGTTTGAAGGATCTTTTTCGGCAGTAACCCGGATTGTTTTTCCATTAACTACCAAATGCCCGCCTTCAACTTCAACTGTTCCTTTAAACTTACCATGAGTTGAATCATATTTTAACATATATGCCATATACTCTGGGTCAACCAGGTCGTTTATACCTACTATTTCAATACCTTCACGTTCAATTGCAGCTCTGAAAGCCAAACGGCCTATTCTGCCAAATCCATTTATTCCAATTTTCATCTTTTTATTTTTTTTGGTTTTATTGCTTTGAATCTTCCTGAATTAAACAGGTCAGCAAGTGTTTAAATTATATTACCTACCAGATTCATTATTAATTTTTATTTGAATAATATTTTAACAAGTTATATATGGGCTCTTTAATAACTGAGCTAACTATCAAATTATTGTTTCGTGCAGCATTATGCAGGTATTCCTGAAAGCCAGCTGCTACGGTACCAATCATGTGTAATGGGACATTTGGATAATCTTGTTTAAGCGGTATGATATAGGTTTTGAAATAAAGATCAAATCCGTCAGTTACCAGCCCCTTTACAAAGCTATCGTCTTTATTCTCCATTAGAAAATCTGCAAAGGAGCTTAAAAACAAGGACGGCTGAGCTTGCCTGTATACTTTGTCAAGTATCTGAGTTCTATCGAGATCATATTTCTTTTTGAATTTGAATTCGAATTCATCAGGAAGAAGATCATTCAGATATAATTTCAGCAATCTGCGTCCTAACCAGTTGGATGATCCTTCGTCACCAAGGATATAACCAAGACCGAAATTATTTTCTATTATTTTTTTACCATCAAAATAAGCTGCGTTGGAACCGCTGCCCATAATGCCCAATATTCCTGGCTCATCAGCACTTGCGGCAAGCGCGGCGGCTTTGAGGTCATGATCTACAATAACTTTGCTAAACCTGAAAAACCGACCAAGAGCGTTTCCTACAATTTTCCTTCGCTCGTTTGAGGATGCTCCTGTACCGAAAAAATAGACCCATTTAATTTTTTCGGCATTGTTTATTAAGTTGATATTTTTATTCAGGAATTGCGTGATGTAGTTCTCATCATTAAAAAATGGATTGATTCCAGGAGTTTTAAATTCACAAATTGTTTTCCCTTTTTCTGCCAGCTTCCAATCAGCATGCCTCGATCCACTATAAACTACTGCAATCATATATTAAATAGATAATACACTCACCATTTCCATTAAATCATCCTCAAGTTTGAAATGAGTAAAATTTAATGCTTCCTCCAGGGGTGTCATCACAACTGAATTTCCCCGCAGACCTACCATTTGACGGCTTTTTCCAGCAATTAATCCTTTTACTGCCGCAAAGCCTAAGCGGCTGGCCAGTACCCTGTCAAAACTGCTTGGACTGCCCCCACGTTGTAAGTGCCCTAATATAGTGACTTTGACGTCGTAAAAATCAAATTTTTCTGTTACACGTTTTGCAAGTTGATAGGCTCCTCCACTTTTATCGCCCTCGGCTACTATAACAATACTGGAGGTTTTTTTGTTTCTGGCATCGAGTGACAATTTTTCAATTAGCTCATCAATAGCAGTTTCACGTTCTGGTAAAAGAACAGCTTCAGCACCACCTGCAATTCCTGAACGTAAAGCAATGCATCCTGAATCACGGCCCATTACTTCGACAAAAAACAGTCGGTTATGCGATGCTGCAGTGTCTCTTATCTTGTCAATCGCTTCAATTACCGTATTGGTAGCAGTATCAAATCCAAGGGTAAAATCAGAACCATAAAGATCATTGTCAATGGTACCAGGAATACACAAAATCGGAATATCAAATCGTGAAGAAAGGCGTTCTGCACCTCTGGCTGTACCATCACCACCAATTGCAACCAATGCATCAATTCCTTTTGCTTTCAGATTTTGGTATGCCATTGCTGTCCCTTCGTCTGTCTTGAACTCCAAACAGCGGGCAGTTTTTAGGATTGTGCCACCCAGATGTATTATGTTTCCGACAGAACGAGCATCCATGTCCCAAAAATCGCTGTCAAGCATTCCCTGATATCCCTTACGAATACCTACAACCTCAATTCCCATGAATATTGCAGTTCGAACAACTGCTCTAATACATGCATTCATTCCGGGCGCGTCACCTCCAGAAGTAAAAACGCCTATTTTTGTTATTCCTGACAATTCTGATTATGAATAATATGCACGAATATAGTGTGTATTTTTTACACTAAGTAATTTTTGAATATTTTTTCCTACTTTATGACTAATCCTTATATATTTAGTTTTTAAATTTTACATTTTGGGAACAATTCTGCCTAAGTTCGATTCGGTATTTTCTATTGACTGCGTAATATTTGGTTTCGATGAGGGAGAATTAAAGATTCTACTGATTGAACGAAATGAAGAACCATTTAAAAACTGGTGGGCATTGCCCGGATATATTGTTGAGCAGGATGAAAGTATTGATCATGCCGCTGAACGTATTCTATATGAGCTAACCGGGCTTAGAGGAATATATATGGATCAGTTTCATACTTTCGGAGATGTAAACAGGCACCCTCAGGGAAGGGTAATTACTGTCGCCTATTATGCAATGATCAGATTAAGCGGGAGTAAAGATCTAAAGCCTGTTAGTAATTATGCATCTAAAGCAGTATGGATTCCGGTAAATGATTTACCAAAACTGGCCTTTGATCATGAGAAGATTTTTTCCAACGGTTTTGAAAAAATCAGACACAAAATTAGTTATCAACCCATTGCATTCGAATTGCTTCCGGAAAAATTTACTCTCACCCAGCTTCAACATTTGTATGAAGTTATATTAAATAAGACTCTGGATAAGCGGAATTTCAGAAAGAAAATGCTTAATTACGGTATACTAAAAGAGCTTGACGAGAAGCAAAAGGGGGTATCCTACAGAGCGGCTAAACTCTATAAATTTGATAAGCGTAAATATGCCAAACTTTTCCAGAAGGAAATTACTTTTGGGAAGTGATTGCGGATCAAGTCCGCAATGACAGCGGATCAAGTCCGCAATGACAGCGGATCAAGTCCGCAATGACAGCGGATCAAGTCCGCAATGACAGCGGATCAAGTCCGCAATGACAGCGGTTTAATTCCGCTGACAGAGGGAAAATTTTAATTACATTTTTTGGGAAAGAACTATCGGAATTCTTTTATCGACAAGCATAAACCACAAAGGTGGAATCAGGGCCGGTATCATCATACTGGCATAACCACCAGGAAGTACCGGACTTTCGGGATAAGAAAGCAGTTGATTAAATGGCTTTGACGCATGAAAATGATGATCTGAATGTCGGCTTAGGTCGATGAGCAGAAAGCGGCTGATCAGTTTATCACTTTGCCAGGAGTGTTTTTCGTTTACACGTTCATTGTCCATCCTGCTTAATCCATAATGCTCAATATAATTGGTATATTCTAGCAAAAGGTTTGCAAAAATGGCTTGAAGCAATACTGCAGCTGATACTTCCCAGCCCCAAAAGATCAAGCAAAATATCATAATTACAATGTATCCCGATATACAACTAAGCATATAATTATTTAAACCGTATGGCGACTTATTTTTTGCCTTACAACGAAGTTTTTCCATTTGCATGGATTGTTTAAACTGACCATGGATCGATCGTACAACAAAATGATAATAGTTTTCACCGAACCTTGCGGTGACAGGATCCTGATTTGTACCAACATATTTATGATGTATACGCAGGTGATGTATATAAAAATAGGGATTGAAAACTGTGAATAAAAGGAAGCGACCTGCAAAATTCCAGATCTTGTGCTTTCTGTGAATCAATTCATGGGCAACAACAATCGCAAGAGTACCAGAAGATCCACCTGTGGAAAGTGCGGCAGCAATTATCCACTGATCCTGAATAATATTTGTTGAAATACCATAAATGAGACTCGAGATCGCTAAAATTTGTCCGCTGAGTGATAAAATCATTAAGATATCAGGAAGCTTGTCCTCTGTCCAATCATCGTTTGTATGGTCCTCAGGAAGCAATATTTCAGCAATTCCGAGTATAATAAAAGAGAAAGTAAAATTTAAAAGCGTAAACCACCCACCCGTAAGATTTCCAAATATGACCAGTATAACCGGGATCAGATTTAAAAAATATTTCCAGTTACGGAAGGATCTGCCTGTTCTCTTAACTTCAGTAAACATTTTTTGATTTTAATTTTTTAACAAATTTCAAAAAATTAATCCCTGCCTTTGTATGCTTGAAGAAATCCCTTTATAACTGTCCCTGCTAATTCAAAATAGGATTGCATTAATTTGTCTTAACAGTTGGTTTAAAAGAATTTAAATCCTTGTTTCAGGTTAAGAATTTTATTTCATTTTCAGACCTAATTTACATATTATCAATGAATTTGAGCTTTCTTATTCCTGCCTGAAAAAAGGATCATCAAAATTGCCCCGGAGGCTATAAATGCCCAGCCAATCCATCGGTATTGGATCATTCTGCCCGCAACAGCCGCCAGTTTTCTTAATGGTATAAAATTAAAGTAATTGCTGACTTTAAAATATACCGCCCCGAAGGTAAAAGCAAGTACCAGAAGTAATGTACAACCGCAGAAACGTAATAAACCTCTTTTATTGCCTGCTGCAGCTATCAGTGAGAGAATGGCAAGAGAATAGACTATCGATGCCAATACCGTATCAAGATCCCAGTAATTCCAGTTACCGATAATTGGTATATGCAGCATAGGCATCATTCCTCCGGCAATAACCAGGATTGAAGCAATGATTCCGATGTAGTTTTTAATTGTCATTGGATTTGGAATCAGCCTTTTAATGCTGATTGGGGGTTATTCCCTTCAGTCAGTTCCATTTTTTCAGCGAAATGAGCGCAATAATCCCGAAGATCTTCAACTATTGCTTCTTCACCGGTTGCCCTTAAAAAACTGTCCCCCATAGTTTGAAGTGTCTCATAAAAAAACCGCTTCATTTCATCAACAGGCATATCTTTTGTCCAAAGGTCTATACGGAGTGAGTTCTTATAATTATGATCCCATAAAGCCAGCATCATTGATTTAACAGGTAAAGCTTCCTTGTTTTGAGAGTCAGTTGATTCCCAAAGAATATTTTCAGGTACGTTCTGCTCGTCTAGTTCTATGGTAAGTTTGATTTCGGCTTTTTTCATTCTTAAATTGTAAGTAATAAGTTGTAAGTAATAAGTAATAAGTTTTAAGTAATAAGTTGCTCCTGCCTGAGGTTCTATTCTTGATATTTTATTTCTCTGTATTTTAGGTTTTAATGGCTTGTCTCTTCATTCTCAACTGTCTACTCTCAACTCTCCACTCTCAATTCTCAACTGTCAACTGAAATTATACAATTTAAACAATACCATCAAAACAGCCACAAAGATGAGAAATAGAAGTTCAATTAACCAAATGCGTTTTAGCTCAGAAATATATCTGCGGAAAACCTGATCTATTATAAAACTGAGTATAAGCAGAATAATTAATGGAATGCTCCCTAATTTACGAAATCCGTTTTGATCAGGAAAAAGGAGCAGGTAAGCAATACTAACAATTAGCAAGGAAGAAAGGATGTTTAGCGGAGTTAAGCGCAATTTCATTTTTTCCGGTCTTTTTTATGAACAGAGTCGAATTTGACACTCTTTTTTCTTCTGGCTGCACCAGGTTTATTATTTCTGACTTTGGGTTTTGCTTCTCCCTTTACAGAGTTAACTCCTTTCGAATTCTTAGCCTTTTTCTCATGGAATGCACCTTTGAATTCGGGATCATCTATTCGTTTTTGCAGATCAATCTCCCGGGCAATATTCTGACGTTCTTCGTAGGGTGTATCATCGACGAATACAGTTTCGGGCATTACGGATATTGGAATAGTTTGTCGGATCAGTTTTTCAATCTTTTCAACGTAATATTCCTCTGAAGGGCTGCAAAAAGTAATTGCATCACCTGATTGAAGTGCCCGACCGGTACGTCCGATCCGGTGAACGTAATCTTCAATGATTATCGGAACATCAAAATTGATCACATGGCTCACATTACTTACATCCAGTCCGCGGGAAGCCACATCAGTTGCAACCAGAATCCGTATTTCCCCTTCCTTGAAAGCATTGATTGAATTAATCCGGGTGTTTTGTCCTTTATTGGCATGAATAACTCTTACCTGATCAACACCATATCGACGTTCGAGGAAATGAAAAATATTGTCAGCTACCGTTTTTGTTTTACAGAAAATGATCAGACGGGTAAAGTCTTCCGTATCCCTGAGTAAATGTTGAAGCAGGTTCAGTTTGGTTTTCAGGTTTGGAACTTTATACAGAACCTGACTAACGGTTGCAGCAGGAGTTGCCTGCTCAGCCACCTCGATCACAGTGGGATGTTTCAGGAAATCGCCCGAGATCTTATGGACCAATTCACTCATTGTAGCTGAAAAAAGCAGATTCTGACGTTTTCTTGGCACAACCTCCAGTATCCGGTGAATGGAACCTATAAAACCCATGTCCATCATTTTATCGGCCTCATCCATTACCAGAAATTTCAAATTTTGAGTGTTGATATTCCCTTCAAGATATAAATCCAGAAATCGTCCCGGGGTTGATATGATGATATCTACCCCCTTTTTTAATTCGGCGATCTGGGTCTTGGGACCTAAACCCCCATAAAGTACTACGGTTCGCAGATCAGTATATTTAGCGAAGGTTTTAACATTTTCTTCGATCTGCATCGCCAGTTCGCGCGTAGGGGCGATGATTAATGCCCTCGGATCACTTCCCTGTGCAAATTTAAGCTTCATCAGGATAGGCAATACAAAAGCAGCGGTTTTACCTGTTCCGGTTTGTGCAATCCCCATAATATCCTGTCCGGATAAGATCGGCATGATCGCTTTTTCCTGTATTGGAGTCGGCAGGGTATAGCCTGCATCAGCAACAGCATTCAGGATCTGCCTGTTCAGCTTAAAATCTTCGAAGGATAATGACATCTTGCAAAGGTAGGGATTTGGAATTTAGATTAGGACTTATGGGGTCAGTTGTCTGTTGTCAGTTGCCTGTTGTCCGAAAATACTGCCAGTTTCACATCAATGATGCATGTCCTTAATCCTTGTTCCTTATTCTTTGCTCCATTATTATATTCATTCTAAAATTCAATATTTGTTTATACTTATGCTGACAAAGAACTAAAGAAAATTATTACCAAATTTGCATTTAACTCTAAACCTCATGGAATGTCATCAATAATCATTAAATCTGCGACAATTGTAAATGAAGGCCGGACATTTATTGGGGATGTATTTATTAAAAACGGACTGATAGAACAGATCGGATCAAGCCTAAATATGGCTGCTGATAGGTCAATCAATGCCGAAGGCCTGCACCTGCTTCCTGGGTGCATTGATGATCAGGTTCATTTCAGAGAACCAGGTTTAACCCATAAAGCAGATATTTTTACAGAGAGCCGGGCTGCTATAGCCGGAGGGATTACCTCCTTTATGGAGATGCCCAATACTGTACCCAATACCCTGACACAGCAATTGCTCGAAGATAAATACCAGATTGGAAGGAAGACCTCAGCAGCCAATTATTCTTTCTTCATGGGAGCAGGAAATGATAACCTGGAGGAAGTATTAAGAACGGATCCGAAAAATGTCTGTGGAATCAAGGTATTTATGGGTTCTTCTACGGGTAATATGCTAGTGGATAATGAAAAAACTCTGGAGGGGATTTTCAGTAGGGCACCAATACTAGTTGCTACTCATTGTGAGGATGAAGCTACGATCCGGGCAAATGCAGAGCGATTCAAACTTCAATATGGGGATAATTTAACTCCTGAAATGCATCCACTGATAAGAAATGCTGAAGCCTGCTTTATTTCAAGTTCTTTAGCGGTGGGACTTGCAAAAAAGTACGATACCCGATTACATATTCTTCACATTTCCACCGCAATAGAGACGTCACTTTTTGATAACTCTATCCCTCTTGAAAAAAAGAGGATCACATCTGAAGCTTGTATTCATCACCTATGGTTTTCGGATGCCGATTATGCTAAAAAGGGCAATTGGATTAAATGGAATCCGGCTATTAAAACTGCTGCCGACCGTGATGAGATTTTTAAAGCAGTACTGGATGATCGGATTGATGTTATTGCAACGGATCATGCACCACATACAATCGAAGAAAAATCACAGCCATACTTCAAAGCACCAGCAGGCGGACCCCTGGTGCAGCATGGGCTGATGGCAATGCTCGAATTTTACAAACAGGGTAAAATATCTCTTGAGAAGATCGTTGAAAAAATGGCTCATAGTCCGGCGATCTGTTTCGAGATTGTGAATCGCGGATTTATCCGTGAAGGCTATTGGGCTGATTTGGTATTGGTAGATCTCAATAAGCGGTCAACAGTTAGCAGATCGAATATTCTTTATAAATGCGGATGGAGCCCTTTCGAAGGGCAGACATTTGCATCCTCGGTAGTTAGTACAATCGTTTCGGGGAACCTGGTATACGATAATGGTAAAATTACTGATGGAGTATTTGGAAAAAGGCTGGTATTTAACCGATAGCTTAAGGCTGACAGGGTTCGTAAAGGCTGACAGGGTTCAAAACCCTGTCAGCCTTTTTCTCTCAAAAACATAATGAAATCACTTGCAGAGTGGTCAGTATAACCCACATGCCTTAGCATACACATTACTTGCCCACGGTGGAAAGTTGAGTGATTCATGCAGTGAAGGATGATTTCCGAATTGTTCTGACTGAAAGTCTTGCCCTTCAAATTAATATATTCTGTGCTGGATAAGAAGAATTGATCGTCCTTTCCGGATATAAATTCAATAAAATTTCCTGAGTTATTCCTGATTGTACTGCAAATACCAGCGAAACTCTCTGCAGCATCCAGATTGTGCATATGTGAAATATGCTTTCCGTTCAGGCGTGCAAGCCAGGTTTGCTCGGCATCTGCAATATGAAGTATGACTTTTTTGATGGTCTGATATTCAGCTTTTTTATTAGCAACGATCTCGGCCTCATCAACACCCGACAGATAATTGCACATTTTATCGTTCGCCCAATGATTGTATTGCAGGTAATTTAAAAGAAGTGATTTCATAATCCGGAAGATAGCTTATTTTAAAAATACGATTATTTAGATTAAAAACTGTTCCATACTTCTTAAAAACTAATCAGATTGTAATAAAATTTCAAATTGCAGGGAATAGTTCCGTATTGTGGCTAAACTGCATACCTTTGCGCCTTGTTGATAAGCAATTATGGCTAAAGTTTCTATTAATATTGCAACCGGTTCTGTACAGAAGGAAGATATAATTGTTGGGATAGACCTCGGTACAACAAATAGTCTGGTCGCCTTTATTAATCCTGAGGGCCAACCACAGGTAATAAACGATACAGGCAAGGGTGTACTTGTTCCCTCAGTAGTTCATTTCAATTCGGAGGGGGGTCTTATTGTAGGAAATGAAGCGAAAGAATTTTTAATATCTGATCCTCAAAACACAATTTTTTCAGTAAAACGACTTCTCGGGCGATCTTTTAAGGATATTCAGGAGCATAGCAATTTGTTCTCCTATAAAATTATTGATGACGATAGTGAAAGTCTGGTTAAGATCAAGGCCGGAGATAAATATTTCACTCCTATTGAGCTATCGGGGATGATCCTTAAAGAATTAAAGGAAAGGGCTGAACACGCCTTGAAAACCGCAGTTAATCGTGCTGTGATTACCGTTCCGGCTTATTTCAATGATAGTCAGCGACAAGCTACACGCGATGCAGGTAAACTTGCAGGGCTTGATGTATTACGCATCGTGAATGAACCAACTGCTGCAAGTCTGGCCTATGGTATTGGACTTGATCCTGAAGAAGAAAAAATTATTGCTGTATATGATTTGGGTGGTGGAACCTTCGATGTATCTGTCTTAAAAATACAGAATGGAATTTTTGAAGTCCTTTCAACAAATGGGGATACATTTCTGGGTGGAGATGATTTCGACAGGGCAATTGTGAATTACTGGATTGAGCAAAATCACTTGGGCGGTAGGGCAAAGGATTCTTCGCTAAATCAGGCACTGCGATTGAAAGCTGAAGAGGCAAAAATAGCACTGACTACTCAGAATATCTTCAATGGTTTTGTTGAAGATATTCCTTGTGCAATAACTAAACAGAAATTTGAAGAACTAATTCTTGCCCGTGTTGAGCAAACTATCACTTGTTGTAAAAATGCTTTAAAAGATGCTGGTCTGAAAACAACTGATATACAGGAAGTTGTTATGGTTGGAGGTTCGACACGTACACCAATTGTTAAGCAAATGGTGGCTACTTTTTTTGGAAAGGAGGTTCATGATCAGATTAATCCTGATGAGGTGGTTGCATTAGGTGCTGCGATTCAGTCGGATATTCTGGCAGGGAATAGAAAAGATATTTTACTGCTGGATGTTACACCGCTTTCTTTGGGGATTGAAACTATGGGCGGACTAATGGATGTGATCATCCCAAGGAATGCAAAAGTGCCTGCGAAGGCAGGAAGACAGTATACAACATCTATAGACGGCCAGATTAATATGAAAATCTCTGTTTTTCAGGGAGAGCGGGATCTTGTGTCTGAGAACCGGAAACTGGCAGAATTTGATTTGAAAGGTATTCCGGCAATGCCAGCAGGTTTTCCAAAGGTGGATATTAATTTCAGGCTGAATGCCGATGGAATTCTGACTGTTGAGGCAGTTGAATTGCGCTCAGGTGTAAAACAGGAAGTGGAAGTTAAACCCACCTATGGTCTTACTGACGAGCAGGTAGAAAAAATGCTGATTGACAGCGTTGAAAATGCTAAGGAAGATGTAAGGAGGAGAATGCTGATAGAAGCCCGTACTGAGGGAGAACAAATGGTCTACACTGTAGAACGCTTTTTGCAGAAGAACAGCGAACAGGTATCTGAACAGGAGGAAATAGATACTCAAAAATTAATTGGGAAACTTAAGTCTGCATTAGGCTCCGGGGATAAAGATCTGATCCACAAAAGTATTGATGAGCTAAATGAATTTACCCGACCATTTGCTGAGCGATTAATGAACACTGCAATTTCTTCTGCAATGAAAGGGAAGGCAATTGAATAGGATTGTTGTCTGTTATCAGTTACCTGTTATCAGTTACCTGTTGTTGGTTATCAGTTAGCTGATGACATACTGCTGGTTTGAAATTAGTAAAAATTGTCCTGAATCTTGGCTCCTGGTTCTTTGTTCTATCTACTCTATTGAATAATTAAACCATTTCGGAGGTTTTTCTATGAGAATTATCGTATTGATAACCATTTTACTTCTTTCAATTAAGGCCACTGCTCAAAATACAAGCTCGGACAATTTGCTGATACTCGAGCTTTTGCAGAATCAACGCTATGATGAAGCATCAGAAACTCTCAAGAAAATGTATCCTGAGCCAATTTCTGATAAAAAGATTCTATCCCGAATTGGTTATAGTCTGAGAATGGCAGGCAAATTATCTGAGGCAGAAACCTATTATCTGCGTATCCTGGAACAAGATCCGGCAGAAATTTCTTCCCTTTTTAGCATGGCAGGCATCAGTCAGCGCAAGGGTAATTTTATAAAAGCCAAAGAATATTATAAGCAGATTTTAGCAAGTGATAGCACTAATTTCTCGGTTTATAAGCAGTTAAGCGATATGATCGAATCTTCTGAGGGACTTGTCTATGCAAGCGTTTATCTTCAGAAAGCTAACAGCCTTAATTCTTCCGATGGAGATATTGCCTACAGTTATTCTAAAGTTCTGAAGGATATGAAACAGTTTGAATCAGCTTCAAAAGTACTTGATGAAGCAATCAAAGCAGATTCTACCAATCTCATACTATTAAGAGGGAAAGCTGAATTAGCCTACGCTATGAAAAACTGGAATGGAGTCATCGACATCTGTAGTGTCATTATCAGGGATGGTGACCGCAGTCCAAATATTCTCAAAATGCTTGGGGAGGCTTTTTATTCAGTCGGGAAATACCAGCAGGCAATTGATATTCTGGAAGGGATGGAAGGAAATGATATGAAGACTGAGTCGACCCTTTATTTCATTGCAATGAGTTATAAAGCGCTAAAAAATTATAACAAATCGGTTGATTATTTAAATAAAACGATAAAGGAATCAATTTCGCCAAACATCGCAGGATATTATGCGCAGGTAGGGGATGTGCTGGAGAAAAGTCAATTGACCCGGCAGTCGCTCGAGGCTTATCAGAAAAGCCTATTTTTCGACAACAAAGCCCTGACTCTTTATACAATTGCTATAATTTACGATCAGAAACTGAAACAACCCAAAACCGCTTTAAGCTTTTATAAGAGGTATATCAATTCAAAGCCTCCTGCTGAGCAGAAGGCTTATGTAGAGTATTCAAATTATAGGATTTCACAACTTAATAAATAAACTGTGTGGGATTAAAATATTATCCTAAACCCTTATTTCTTAGTTATTTGATTAACTTTTTGCTCCGCCTTCCATGGCTCCCCTGATCGCTTCCTGTTCTTTCAAACCTTCAATGTTGTTTTTCTTGCCATACACATCTTTAGCTTCTTCAAAGCTTATTAAGATCTCGGCGATTTTATCAAGATTATCAGCAACATTCTGGTGCATTTCAGGTAGAATACGCTCAAGGGTTTTATTCCCCAGCTCAAAATTGTCAATCTCAATCTTACCGATCTTTTGAACTATTGCAGTCTGACTGTTTTTCAGGTCCTCCAATTCGTTCGTAATTTTCTCCATCAACTCAAATTTTTTCAGCTTATCCATAGTATTCCTTTGATTTATTTAAATAATACAGGTTAAAGCAATTATACTGCCACTAATTTCTTAAAATTCAAGAGTTTGGGATAAAAAATGTAATTGAATACCAGCTTGAGTATTTTACTTTAACCTGAGTTCGATAAAGAAGGGTAAAATATTATGGTTAAAATTGGTCAGATAAGGCTTTGGAACAACCATAATTTAATTTTTGAAACCAATACCTGTATGTTATAGGCTAGATCAGCCCTTTCCTCCGGAGTATTTCCGGCAAAAAATCGCATTCCATATCAAATTACCAACAGCCGGAAGATACCTCCTCCGGCAAGGTTTATTTTACAGGCAGCTGTTTTTTATAGGGACGGGCAGCCCGGTAAAAGGACCATTTGCCCTTTGTTGTAAAGCCGGGTGGACTATCTACCTTTGTGCTCAAGAATTTTATGTGATTGGATACACCACAAGTATGTATTTTGTCTCAAATCTCCCATCTCAAATCTCCCATCTCATATCTTTTTGCCGGGTTAATCGGGCAACATACTTTCCAATAATGTCGAATTCCAGATTTACGGTATCACCAATCTTAAGGCTTTTCATATTGGTATGTTCATAAGTATAGGGTATTATCGCTACAGAAAAAGAGTTTTCCTTTGAGTTTACAACTGTCAGGCTTATACCGTTGACACATATTGATCCCTTTTCGACAGTAATGTTTCCGATTGAAGCATCATAGCTAATGGTATATTCCCAGCTACCATTCTTTTCTATTACCTCTGTGCAAATACCCGTCTGGTCGACATGTCCCTGAACAATATGCCCATCGAGACGGCCATTCATCTGCATGCATCGCTCCAGATTCAGAAGATCTCCTTGTTTAAGTTTACCGAGGTTTGACTTATTCAACGTTTCTGATATAGCGGTCACAGTGTGTGTGCCCTCAGCAAGTGCTACTACAGTTAAGCAAACTCCATTATGAGAAACAGACTGATCTATTTTCAATTCGTTTGAAAGCTTAGATTCAATGGTTATCTGGAGGTTATCCTGATCCTTTTTCAGATTGGTGACCCTGCCTATTGTTTCGATTATGCCGGTAAACATTTTATATTCTAAAATTTAGTACGATTTTCTGTTTTTGCGCCAGGAAGATGCGACAGAAGTTTGATTGGTATTAACACCCGTATTACTGGTTTGAATCATGAACTCAGCCCCGATCAAAGCAGCAATCATTGCCTCCTCCTCATTTTCAGTGCTCAGATATTCAGGAAGGAAGTACTTGCCAACAAAATGTGTGTCAAACATACCCGAAATAAATGCTTCATGCTGCATCACAAATTTTCCGAATGCCAATGTAGTCTGAATTCCAGTGATGTGATATTCATCTATCGCTCTGATCATCCGTTCTATGGCTTCAGTGCGGTCTTTACCGTAAGTAACCAGTTTTGCAATCATCGGGTCATAATAAATGGGAATTTCCATGCCTTGTTCAAAACCATCATCTACCCGTACTCCCGGTCCTTTTGGAGTAATATAAGTTTGGAGCCTTCCAATATCAGGAAGGAAATTATTCGCAGGATCCTCGGCATAAACCCTTACCTCAATTGCATGACCCCTGATTTTCAGATCTTCCTGTTTGAAACTTAATTTCTCACCTCTTGCTACTTTGATTTGTTCCTTAACCAGATCGACGCCGGTGATCATTTCAGTCACCGGGTGCTCAACCTGTAAACGGGTGTTCATTTCCAGGAAGAAATAATCAAGGTTCTCGTCCAGAATAAATTCGACGGTTCCGGCTCCGGTATAATTGCAGGATCTGGCAGCATTTACAGCACTTTCACCCATTTTTTGTCTTAATTCTTCGCTCAGTATGGATGATGGGGCTTCTTCAACAACTTTCTGATGTCTTCTTTGTACTGAGCAATCGCGTTCAAACAAATGCACAATATTGCCATGATTATCTCCCAGAACCTGGATCTCGATGTGACGAGGAGAGGAGACATAACGTTCAATAAAGACAGACCCATCTCCAAATGCTGATACAGCTTCGGATACTGCTAAATCCATCTGCTCAACAAAATCAGCGGGCTTTTCTACTATCCGCATACCCTTACCACCGCCACCGGCTGCAGCTTTAATGAGGATCGGGAAGCCAATTTCCTGGGCTCTTTCTTGAGCAATCTGAATATCAGTTACAGCTTCCTCTGTTCCGGGAACCATAGGAATATTGTATTTCATTGCTGCAGCTTTTGCTGACAACTTATTGCCCATGATCTCCATCGCTTCCGGAGAAGGTCCGATAAGTATCAAACCGGCTTCCTTTACCATTCTGGCAAAGGCCGCATTTTCTGAAAGAAAGCCATAGCCCGGATGGATACCCTGGGCACCTGTTTTGAGGCAGGCGGCTATAATTTTTTCTCCTGAAAGGTATGATTGAGAAGAGGGGGCCGGGCCAATGCAAATAGCCTCATCGGCATACCTTACATGTAGTGCATTACGGTCGGCTTCTGAGAATACCGCTACAGTTTTAATTCCCATTTCCCTGGCTGAACGCATGATGCGCAGAGCTATCTCTCCCCGGTTGGCTATCAGGATCTTTTCCATGTACAAATGTAAGTTTTTAGGCGCTATGCTTATTGGGCTTATTCGAACTCAAAGAGATCAATGCATTCTTTTTAAAACATCAAGGGTGTATCCAATCTGATCATCGCTTATATCCAGATGTGTTACGAACCTGATCATTTGTTTACCGAAAGTATTGCACTTGATTCCATGATGATTTAGTTTTTCAACAAATTCATCCGGATTATGTTTTTTATCAAGTTCAAAGATTACAATATTCGTATCTGCTGGCATAATACTACTAACAAATGGTAAACTTATTAGAGTTTCAGCCAATATTTTGGCATTCTTATGATCTGTTTTCAGGCGATCAATATGATGATCGAGGGCATAGATTCCTGCTGCTGCCAGATAACCGGCTTGACGCCATCCCCCACCCAAAGCTTTGCGGATCCTTCTTGCATGATAAATGGTTTCCCTGCTTCCGAGCAAAACGGATCCAACAGGGGCACCCAGGCCTTTTGACAAACAAACGGATATTCCATCAAACATTCTTCCATACTCTTTAGGATCATCTTCCGATTCAGCTAATGCATTAAAGATTCTCGCTCCATCCAAATGCAGGTAAATGTTTTTTAATCGGCATAAATGATAGATCGGCTCGATCTGATCCAGAGTATAAAAACTACCACCACCGCGGTTTACTGTATTTTCAAGGACCACCAGGCTACTTTTTGGATAGTGAACATTGTCAGGATTTATATGTGGCTCGATAAGTTCGGCATTTAGTCTGCCCCGGTCTCCATAAAGCAAACGAACGGATGCCATGGAATTATAGGCGATTCCACCACCTTCATAACGGTATACATGTGCGGTTTCGTCACAGATCACCTCTTCCATCGGATTGGTAAAACGTTTGATCGCAATCTGGTTCGTCATGGTACCCGAAGGGCAAAAAAGTGCATCCTCCATACCAAAAATGGCTGCAGTTTTCTCCTGCAATGCATTGACTGTTTCATCTTCTTCAAATACATCATCCCCAACTCTGGCATTATGCATAGCCTCCAGCATTCCCGGTGTTGGCCGCGTAACAGTATCACTTCGCAGGTCAACGATCAATTTAATCTCATTCATGCCTAAAATTATATTTTATCCTTGTTATAAGGAATTATTTTTATCAGATTAAACATTTTCTATTCCAAATTTTTCATTACCATTGAAAAAGTGGAGATTGCTCTGATAATTAAATGTGTACTCTTGACAATTAGTATAAATTCATACATTTAGCTTTTTAAAAATATAATAAAACTATGATCGTTATTGCAGATGGAGGGTCTACCAAGACAAATTGGTGTTTATTGAATAAATCTGGTCAAAAAATCTATTTTAATACTGAAGGATACAATCCATATTTTGTTAGTGCTGAATATATAATTAATTCACTGAGGAAAGGATTACCAAGCGATCTCGATCTTTCTGACATTCATGAAGTGAATTATTATGGTGCCGGTTGCTCCACTGAAGATAAGGTACAGGTCGTTGAAGAGGCTATGTCTGTAGTATTTAATAAAGCCAGTATTTATATCGGGCATGATCTTCTTGCTGCAGCACGGGCATTACTAGGTTTAGAAAGTGGTTTTGCAGCTATTTTGGGAACCGGAACGAATACAGGTCTGTACAATGGTAAAGATATTTCATTAAATATTGATTCTGCTGCATATATTCTGGGTGATGAGGGTAGTGGCTGTGATATTGGCAAGAAATTATTAACTGATTATTTAAGGGGCTATATGCCCGAAGTGGTCAGGGAGCGTTTCTGGGAAACTTATAAACTGACGCCGGATGAAGTGACTGACAATGTCTATACAAAGCCATTAGCAAATCGTTTTTGTGCGAGTTTTGCCAAGTTCGTTTATGATAATAATGTTCACGCTGAATATTCCCGAAACATTGTAAAAACATCTTTCGTTGATTTCTTCGAAAACCTCGTAACACATTATCCAAATTATCAGGATTATACGTTCAATTGTATTGGTTCTGTGGGATATAATTTCAGGAACGTACTCGAAGAAACTGCTACAGAGTATGGTATGAAAGTTGGTAAAATCATTCGCTCACCAATAGATGATCTTGTGCGGTATCATGTTGAGTTGGCACCAAGGGTGCGGTCCGGATCAGGTCCGGACTGACAGCGGATCAGGTCCGGACTGACAACGAATCTGATTACCACGCTGTCATTGCGGACCAGATCCTGTCATTGCGGACCAGATCCTGTCATTGCGGACCAGATCCTGTCATTGCGGACCAGATCCTGTCATTGCGGGCTTGACCCGTGTCATTGCGGGCTTGACCCGTGTCATTGCGGGCTTGACCCGTGTCATTGCGGGCTTGACCCGTGTCATTGCGGGCTTGACCCGCAATCAGTTCTTATTTGCAAGATTTTTATTTTTCCTGCGATGCTTAGTTTGAGGAGGCCTAAGTTTATCGGGTTCTCCCGCAATAACACTGATATTACCATCAACTTCAAGTATAGCAAGTTTTACGTTTTTATAGGAATCAATTCCGTGTTCTCTCACAGCTTCTTCCAGTTCATCCATGCTGATACTTTCCTGATGAAGGCTTGCGATATCTATTATGCCATAATAAATAAGTATGACCGGTTTGCCCTCAATCATATCCTTTACTGTTGATGAGCGGTACATTATAAACTTCATCAGATAGTTTAAGCTGAATAAGACACTTGCCGCAACAAGGCCACCACTTAAACTTGAATTAGATCCTACCATCGAATTCTGGACTGAATTACTGATCAAAACAATGAATACCAGGTCTGTAGTTGAAAGCTGCGACAATTCTTTTTTTCCGAAGAACCGTATAGCCAATACCATAAAGAGGTACACTCCGATGCACCTTATGATAATATCCAGGTAAGGATTGATATCCATTTTAGAAAGCTAAAGTTGACTGGCCAATAGAGGTCATTTTTGCTTCATGTTCAAGAAGCCATTTTTTACGCCATAATCCCGCAGAGAAACCCACAAGTTCACCCTTGCTGCCAATAACGCGATGGCATGGAACAACAATGATTAAATTATTGCGGCCATTAGCCGATGCGATTGCACGAATTGCCAAAGGATTTTGCATTCTTTTTGCTAAGGCTGCATAACTAATGGGTTTGCCCGGATCAATTTTTCTGAGTTCATCCCATACCTTTTGTTGAAAATCAGTTCCGGGTTGAGCCATTGGAAAATCGAAATGTTTTCTTTTTTCGTCAAAATATTCTCTGAACTGCTCCTTTGCCATTTCCGATAGTTCATTCGGACTCTCCAAAGGCAGTTCAGCTGGAAAACCTATGGCACATATCTCATCCTCACTGGCCTCAATGACCATTTGTCCGATAGGGCTATTAAATATTGAAAAAAACATGACACAAAATACAAAGAAATATTCGATTCATTTATTGCCCCGGAATGAATACCCGAAACTGAAAAGCAAATTCTATATTTGTTGCAATGGATTTATTGAATCAGGTTAAATTTCTGATCCGTAAGGAAATCATGCTGGAATGGCGTTCAAAATATGCATTGAATGGCATTTTACTTTATGTGGTTTCAACTGTTTTTGTATGTTATCTGGCTTTCCGCGAGATTACAAGTCCGCCAACCTGGAATGCCCTCTTCTGGATCATTATGCTGTTTGCCTCCGTGAATGCAATAACCAAAAGTTTTATCCAGGAAAGCAGGGGAAGGCAGTTGTATTACTATACAATTACCAGTGCGCAGGCGATCATCATCTCTAAGATCATTTATAATATCTTTCTGATGCTTTTGCTCTCCGCTATTGCATTGGGTTTTTATACACTGGTATTTAAAAATCTGCTTGGAGATCCACTATTCTACTTTTTTGCGGTTATTTTGGGTAGTGTTAGTTTTGCATCTGTCTTTACAATGATCTCGGGGATTGCCTCCAAAGCAAACAATGCAGGAGGACTCATGGCCATCTTAAGTTTTCCGGTAATTATACCTTTATTGGTAGTCCTGATTAAGTTCTCAAAAAATGCTATGGACGGTTTAGACAGATCGGTATCCTATGATGAAATTGGTGTTTTGATAGCCATAAATATCATCGTAATCACTACTTCTTTATTGTTATTTCCTTACCTTTGGAAGGATTAATTCAAGACTTATTATGAATAAAAACTGGTGGAAAATCCTGGCCACAGTTCTTGTGCTTTACTCAATTATTGCGGGGTTTTTATTTCATGTACCGGCAAAGCCGATCTTAAACGAAACTATCCGGAATATCCATTTTCATGTACCGATGTGGTTTGCCATGATCGTGATGCTAACCGTATCCTTCATTTACAGTATTCGTTATCTTAACTCATCCAATGAAAATCATGATCTGATGGCCGTAGAAAGTGCCAACGTAGGAATTATCTTTGGTATTCTGGGTCTGGTTACAGGCGCTGTTTGGGCTAAATATACCTGGGGTGAAGCCTGGAGCAATGATCCAAAACAAAACAGTGCTGCAATTGCTTTGCTTGTTTATCTGGCTTACCTTGTGCTCAGAAATTCTCTGGAAGAAGAGCAAAAAAGAGGAAGGATCTCAGCGGTCTATAATATTTTCGCCTTCCCGATTATGGTGGTGCTGCTGTTCATACTTCCACGTATGACCGACTCACTCCACCCTGGAAATGGTGGTAACCCAGGATTTAATACCAAAGATATGGCACCAGAGCTGCGTCCGGTATTTTATCCGGCTGTATTGGGATGGATTTTGATCAGTACCTGGATTACTACAATCAGGTATAGGATACGGAAGGTGGAGAATAGGCAAAACTTGATTAATTGATAATTGACAGTTGACAATTGAGAGTTGACAATTGATAGTTGATAATTGAGAGTGTAGAATTGAGAGGGGAGAATTGAGAATTGAGAGTTGAGATCCGACTGCTATCGGGTTGAGTATTGAAAATTTGAGAACCTATTTGATGTTTAGTAGAATTTACTGACAACAGGTAACAGACAACTGGTAACCAGTAGTTGACAGTTGACAATTGAGAGTGGAGAGTTCCTAATTTCAAATCATTTGGCATTTAGTAGTATTTGCTAACAACCAACAACCAACAACAAAAATTTGATAGAATGTTAACAATATAATTTTGGTACAATGAAAAAATTTATCCTTACACTAGCCTTAATTCTGTCATTTACATTAAATCTTCTGGCACAGAGTTCCAATGGAGTTGAAATGGCTGAATCCCTTAGAAGTTCCGGAAAGATCTATGTTGTTGTATTGGTTATTTCAGTAGTTTTCATTGGAATTGCTATTTATCTCTTTTCTATAGATAGCCGATTAAAAAAAATTGAAAAGCAAAAACAATAAATAAACCCTGTTTAAGTTCTTTAGATAAGGTTTGCAGTGATTTGATAGAAATTGTATCTTGTACACTAAGTAATTTTCATTTTTAGTATCGGTTTATTTCTTTCAACTTTGCAGCATATAACCAATTATTCAAATTAATTTATTTTCTTATGGCTAAGTCTATAGACGCAGCGCACTCAGAAACTTCGTTTTTTGGTGACGTTTGCCAGTTTTTTGATCATGCAGCGCAATTTACTTCCCATCCTGAAGGATTACTTGACCAGATCAGGTCATGTAATAGTGTTTATCGTTTCCGTTTCCCAATCCGTCGTGAAAATGGTTTTGAAGTAATCGATGCCTGGAGAGTAGAGCATTCCCATCATAAATCACCAACAAAAGGTGGCATTCGTTACAGCGAGATGGTAAATGAGGACGAGGTTATGGCACTTGCAGCACTCATGACCTATAAATGTGCGATTGTAAATGTTCCTTTCGGAGGTGCAAAAGGTGGTATCAAGATTAGAACTAAAGATTATTCTGTTGCTGAACTTGAAACCATAACCCGTCGATATACTGTTGAATTAATTAAAAAGAATTTTATTGGCCCGGGTATCGATGTTCCTGCACCTGATTATGGTTCTGGTGAGCGTGAAATGAGCTGGATTGCAGATACTTATCAAACTATGAATCCAGGGCAATTGGATGCATTGGGTTGTGTTACCGGTAAACCGATTGCTTTACACGGTATTGCAGGAAGGAGAGAGGCCACTGGTCGTGGAGTGGCTATTGCCGTGCGCGAATGCGTTGATATCACTGAGGACATGAATAAACTTGGACTGAGTACTGGTTTGTCAGGTAAACGGGTGATTGTTCAGGGATTGGGAAATGTGGGTTACCATACTATCAAATACCTAATTGAGTTTGGTGCTACAGTTGTAGGTATCTGTGAGTTTGAAGGAGCGATCTACAATCCTAACGGGCTAAATCTGGATGAAGTATTCTACCATCGCAATACTACCGGATCGATTCTTGGTTTTGGCGGATCGTCTAAAGAATTCATCAATTCTGCTGAAGGTTTGGAACAGGAATGTGATATTCTGGTGCCAGCTGCCTTAGAAAATCAGATCACGATAGCGAATGTGGCTAATATTAAAGCTAAAATTATTGCTGAAGCTGCAAACGGACCAACCACTCCCGATGCTGCCGATTTTCTTATAAAAAGAGGATGTATTCTGATTCCTGATATGTATTGTAATGCCGGAGGTGTTACGGTTTCTTATTTCGAATGGCTCAAAAACCTTTCACATGTCGCATTTGGCCGTATGGATAAGCGATATGAAGAAAACGCTAATCAGAACCTGGTTAATATGGTAGAAAAGATCACTGGTATTTCCCTTGATTCTGCTCAAAAGAGCATTATTGTTAAAGGAGCTTCTGAGCTGGAATTAGTTAATTCAGGGCTCGAAGACACAATGATCCGGTCTTATCATGAGATACGTGATATACAAATGGCCAACCCTAAAATTGACGGACTCAGAACTGCTGCATTCGTTGGTTCTATTGATAAAGTTGCCATTTCCTACATGAATATGGGAATTTGGCCATGATCAGTTCGTTTTAAACTTTCAAAGGGAGACTGAAAAGTTTCCCTTTATTATTTAGAATGATTCTAATATAGAAACATTGTTGTTATGTTGGCTACTAAAGTCAACTATTTAGTATTTTTGTAATTGAATTGGATAGGATTACTTAAAAACAGATAAATGAAAAAGAGTTCCATCGCCGGCATTATTATCATCGCATTAGCAATTGGTATTATAATCAGTACTTATGCTGATTCAAGTACTTATGGATCATTTACGGATGCCACAGAAAGCAGTTCTGAATTACATGTCGTTGGGCAACTGAATAAGGAAAAAGAGCTTTTTTATAAACCACAACAGGATGCGAATTATTTTGCATTTTATATGAAGGATAATGAGGGCAAAGAGTGTAAAGTGGTGTTTAATGGCTCCAAGCCTCAGGATTTTGAACGTTCCGAACAGATTGTTTTAACCGGCAAAATGATAGGCCAGGAATTTCATGCTTCCAAAATTCTAATGAAGTGCCCTTCAAAATATACTACTGATAAGGTAGAAGTTACTGAGGTGACCTCTGCATCTGCAAAAATTTAAATCTTAATGGAAATACAATTCATTGGAGAAAACCTTCTTCCTGGGAAGTTAGGTCAGTTCTTCATCATCTTGTCGTTTTGTACTGCTCTTCTGGCTTCACTTGCCTATTATTTTGCAACTACCACCGCACTCTCTAAAGACCAGTCAACACAGGCAAGTTCTGATGGCTGGAAACGAATCGCAAGAATTGCATTTCGTTTAAATACACTTGCCGTTATTGGAATAGGATCTTGCCTGTTTTACATCATCTATAATCATTTGTTCGAATACCATTATGCATGGGCTCACTCCTCGAAAATTCTTCCAGTTTATTATATTATATCATCCTTTTGGGAAGGGCAGGAAGGTAGTTTCTGGCTTTGGATGTTCTGGCAAGCATTTTTAGGAACAATTATTCTTTCTAAAGGCAAAACCTGGGAGAATTCAGTCATGACCACCATCATGCTTTCTCAGGCCTTTATTGCATCAATGCTTGTTGGGGTTGAAGTTTTCGGACTGAGAATAGGAAGTTCTCCCTTTATTTTATTGAGAGATGCGGTTCCGGGGCCAATCTTCGCACGTGGGGATTATCTGAGTATGATCACAGATGGTAATGGTTTAAATCCGCTCCTACAGAACTACTGGATGGTCATTCATCCACCAACACTATTCCTTGGTTTTGCTTCAATGATTGTTCCCTTTGCCTATGCGATTGGCGGACTATGGGAAAAAAGATATTCTGAATGGATAGCACCTGCTTTGCCCTGGACACTTTTTGCTGTGATGATTCTGGGAACAGGTATAATTATGGGTTCATTCTGGGCTTATGAGGCATTAAATTTTGGAGGCTTCTGGGCCTGGGATCCGGTAGAAAATGCATCAATCATTCCATGGATGACTTTGATTGCGGCTGTTCACGTACTGATTGCTTATAGAAATTCGGGCCATTCTTATTTCACAGCTACCTTTCTTGTATTGATCAGCTTTGTATTGGTGCTTTATGCTTCATTTCTAACCCGAAGTGGTATTTTAGGCGCAACCTCTGTACACGCTTTCACCGATCTGGGAATGTTTTGGCATCTGGTTCTTTACGTGGTGGTATTCCTTTTTATCGCTGTTTTTATGCTCGCCATCCGATGGAAGGAACTTCCGATAACCAAAAAGGATGAGGAAACATATTCGCGCGAGTTCTGGCTTTTTATCGGTGCCCTCGTATTATCCATTGCCTGTGTTCAGATACTTGCAACTACCTCTGTGCCGGTATTTAACGCTGTTTTTGGTACAGAGATCGCACCGCCACCTGATGTTATTGCGCATTATAACAAATGGCAGGTTCCATTTGCAGTAGTAATTGCATTTATTTCAGCATTTTCACAGTTTCTGAAATACAAAAAGACCGATCCTAAGAAATTCTTTATAAGCATTTCAATATCACTGCTTGTTTCAGTATTCATTACCGCGGCAGCTGTTTACGTGATGAACATATATACCAATGTGATGTATATCATCCTGACCTTTGCTTCCGTGTTTTCGATACTTGCCAATGCCAAAATTCTGGGTGAAGCATTTAAAGGAAAATGGAGACTTGCAGGTTCAGCAGTTGCGCACATCGGCTTTGCCTTATTGCTTGTCGGAGCACTTGTTGCCGCCGCAACAAATAAAATTATCTCGATCAATAATACCGGAATTGGGTTTGGAGATGAATTCGCAAAAAGTAATAACCCGCGTGAAAATATTATTCTCTACAGGGATGAACCTACAAAAATGGACCGTTATACCGTTACCTATATGGGTGATTCAATTAATGGTGTTAATACTTATTACAGAATCAATTATAAGGTTTTAGATGAGAAAAGCGGAGATGTAAAAGAGAACTTTACACTTTATCCTAATGCACAGCAGAATGCCAAAATGCGGCAGATCATTGCATCTCCGGATACACGGCATTACCTTTTCCATGACGTCTATACCCATGTAAGCAGCGTGCCTCTGAAAGAAGATGACCATGAAGCTCATGAAGGCCACTCTGAAGATGAGAAATATGAAAAGCCTGCTACCTATGAAGTGAATGTGGGGGATACAGTTCGTTTCAGAGAAGGTTATATTTTGGTTAAAGGAATTAACCGTGATGCTAAGATTCAGAATATTCCTGTTGGAGAACGGGATATCGCCATTGGTTTACAATTAGAGATTGTTTCAGATGGTAAAATATACCCTTCTGAGCCGATCTATTTATTAAAGGACGGTTCTAAATTCGATTTTGGGAAAACTGTCGATGATAAGGGCTTGAAATTGCGTTTTTCAAATGTTTATCCTGATAAGGACAAACTAGAGCTGATGGTTTATCAGAAACCAAAAGCAGAGAAAGATTGGGTTGTATTAAAGGCTATTGAATTCCCGTATATAAATTTATTCTGGGGTGGAACGATCATTATGGTGATCGGATTTATTCTTTCTATTTTCCGTAGAAATAAGGAAATCAAACCTGCCTGATGAATATTGTGATTTTAGGCAGTGGTAATATTGCCACCCATTTAGGTCGGGCCTTTAAAATGGCCGGACAACATATCTCGCAGGTATGGAGCCGTGATATTTCTCATGCAAGCGCATTGGCAGATACTCTGGCAGCCGAACCTATTGATAATATGTTTGATTTGGATCGCTCTGCAGACCTGTTCATCATTGCTGTTAAAGATGAAGCCATCAGGGAACTGGCTTTGGATTTAAAACTTAGTGATCAACTTCTTGTTCATACAGCCGGTTCAACCGGACTTTCTGCACTTGAAGGTGCATCCACAAGAATTGGAGTTTTTTATCCACTACAGACCTTTTCAAAGATCAAATCAGTTGAATTCAGGCAGATTCCAATCATCATTGAAGCAAACAGCCCTGAAGTATTGGCGAGTATTCGGGCAATTGCCGACCGTTTGTCAGAAAAGGTAATTGAATTAAGTTCAGAACAACGGAAAACACTTCATGTAGCCGCTGTTTTCGCCTGTAATTTTACAAACCATTTATTTGGGCTCGCCCAGGAATTACTGGAAGAAAAAGGATTGGATTACGAACTTTTGAAACCCCTGATCCAAGAAACTCTCAATAAAATAAAAATGAATGATCCCGTTTCTGTTCAGACCGGCCCGGCCATAAGAGAAGATCAGGCCACAATTAATGCCCACCTGCAACTTCTTAAAGATAATCCCGATCTATCTGAACTTTATACTAAACTTAGTCAAAGCATAGTCAATTTGCATAAGCGCTCACAAGGCTGAGTTTAAAATGCTATTTTTGCGTTAATGAACATTTTTAAATTAAAAATAAATTTTGAAGAGGCTTCAAAGTCAGCAGTAGAGCTTCCAATAGCAGAAGGCGAATCAGTTCTTGATGTTTGTCTGGATAACGGAATTGAATTACAACATAATTGTGGCGGTGTTTGCGGCTGCAGTACCTGTCAGGTTTATGTTAATTTCGGAATGGATAACATTCAGGAAATCTCAGATAAAGAAGAAGATTTTATCGATCGTGCGGTTAATCCCAGGATAAATTCCCGTTTGGGTTGTCAGTGCGTGCTAATAAATGGTGATCTTGAAGTAACACTTCCGGATCAGCATCAGTTTTTAGGACATTAATAAAATATACAAGAGAAATGGCGAAAGAAAGTTTTGAATTACCGATTTACTGGAATGATTATGAAGATATTGCCATGGGCCTTTATGAGAAATTTGGTGACGATTTTGGAGAATCTCAGATCTACAGAATCCGTTTCACCGAGCTTCTCGACTGGATTTTAAGTCTTCCGAATTTTGCAGGTACCCGCGAACAATCCAATGAAGGCCACCTGGAGCAGATCCAGACAGCCTGGGTTTACGAATGGCGGGATAATCAATAGGAAGCTGGAGATCGGAGATCGGAGGTCAGAAGTCCGATGTCTGATGTCCGATGTCCGATGTCCGATGTCAGACCTCATACCTCCGACCTCATATCTCACTCCCATGTTCTTAGAAAAACTTAAGCATATTAAAGCATTTATTCTTGATGTCGATGGTGTCATGACCAATGGTATGCTATTAGTCACTGAGTCGGGGGAGTTTTTAAGGCAGTTTAATATCAAAGACGGTTATGCTCTGCAACTGGCAGTGAAGCGGGGATTTAAGATCGCAGTTGTTTCCGGTGCAAGATCAAAAGGGGTTGAGCATCGCTTAAGAGGTCTTGGAATTAAGGATATTTATCTCGGTTTGGACTCGAAAACCGCAGCTTATAACGAGTTCATTGAAAAAAATGCATTATTGCCGGAGCAAGTACTCTTCATGGGGGATGATATTCCAGATCTGGAGCTGATGAAAATGGCTGGTCTGGCAGTGTGTCCGGCAGATGCAGTGGAGGAGATCAAAGCTGTTGCCCACTATATTTCTCCAAAAAATGGTGGTGATTCATGCGTCAGGGATATCATTGAAAAAGTCCTGAAGATCCAGAATCTATGGAGCAATGCGGATCCTTCTGCTACTGATGGAAGTAAAATCTGATTATTTCCTTTAGCTTTAAACCTTTTGTTAAATTATCCATCAAAAGGAAAAACAAGCACATATGAAAAGATTAATTATTGCCTTGGGATTGATTCTCTGTATGGCATCATTCGCTAACGCACAGGGTGGCCGGCAAATGGGTACCCCAGAAGAAAGAGCCGATCGTCAGATTGCTCAATTGGAAGCACTCAAACTTTCCGCTGAACAAAAAACTAAGTTAAAAGAAGTATTTATCTGGTCGGCAAAGCGAACCGACAGTGTCAGAACAACTTTAGCAGATGGCGGGGATTTCCAGGCTATGCGTGCTAAAATGGCACCATTACAGGCAGAAACCTCCACAAAAGTTAATGCTTTGTTAAACGAAGAACAAAAGAAAGCTTATGAAGCCATTCTGGAAGAGCGTCGTGCAAGAATGAGGAACAATTAATAAACCCGTTTTGATGTAGCGGGGGATGGATCAGGTATTATTTGTACTGTCGGATGTTTTTAAACCCGATTGCAGCGGATACCGGCCTTTGCTTAAGGCCTGTGGGGTATGAGCGAAAAGCGGGGATACATTTAAAAAGTGCACAACAGCAGGTTTACAAATAATTAAATCCAATCTTTAAAGCATTATAACTAGTATTTATTAAGGGTAAAATCAGAATAAAATTCTTTTTCTACATATTAAAGCGGTTTTTAGCCGCTTTTCTTATTTTTGGCAAAGCCCATTCAGATGATCAAACAATTTCCGCCCATTATTCTGGCTTCCAAATCACCACGCAGACAAGAACTCCTAAAACTTATGGGATTTGATTTTCAGGTTGTTCTGAAGGAGGTGGATGAAAGTTATCCTCCGGGTCTCTCACCGTCAGAAATTGCAGTTTACATATCCGAAAAAAAGGCAAAGGCCTTCGATCTGCTGATTGAAAATGAGATCGTGATCACAGCAGACACCATTGTTTCACTGGATGGCCGCATTCTGGGCAAACCTGAAAATGAAGATCATGCATTTGAGATCCTTTCGGCCTTATCAGGAAAGCGGCATGATGTGATTACGGGAGTAAGCCTTTTGAAGGATCATAAGGTCAGCAGTTTCTATGAGCTTACAGAAGTGTTCTTTAAGGAGATCAGTGCTGAACAGATTCATTATTATATCAACACTTGTCAGCCTATGGATAAAGCAGGGGCTTATGGCATTCAGGAATGGATCGGACTGGTAGCAGTTGAACGAATCAATGGATCTTACAGCAATGTAGTAGGACTGCCTACACATCGTCTATACACTGAGCTCTGTAAATTATCTGAATAATTAAAAGCTTCGATCTTTTAGGTATTCGAACAGCAGGCCCTCTTTCAGGGAATAAGCAGACAATTTGAGTGATTCAATAGCAAACCGATTCAAAACATATTCTGTGATCAGCGTGGCCATTACGATCATATCTACTCTGACTGGTATGATGGCAGTGTTTCTGCTACGCTCTGAATGTGTGCTTTTAAGGATATGCTCTGAAAGCTTTGAAAAGTTATTTAATTCAATCTCTGTTTCAGGATTTTCAAAACTGACTTTAAATTGTGAATCAATGAGTGCTGCAAAAGTTTCAAATGCTCCAGCGGAGCCTATGAGTGATTTGGGCTTGTGGATTGATATTTGAGTTTTGAGCTCAGGGAGTGTACTATCAAGATAGGTATTCAGTTCATTTATATCCGTTTGAGAAATGGGATCTGAATGATGAAATCGTTGCATGAGCCGGGCCGCCCCAATATCATAACTTCTTTTCCAGAATAATTCTTTCTGATTGCAGATAATAAATTCAACGCTTCCACCGCCAATGTCAATGATCAGGCTTTTTTCATCTCCCATATTAATAGCAGCCCTTACACCGAGGTAAATCAGTTCTGCTTCACGCTCTCCTGTAATTATTTCAGGTACAATTCCTGTTTCTGTTCGCATTATCTCCAAAAACTCTGCCCCGTTGCCGGCAGTCCGGAGTGCTGATGTTGCTACAACCCTGCACAGCTTAACCTGATGCTGATCTATTACTAATTTGAATTTTTTCAGAGCTGAAAGTCCACGATCTAAAGCTGCTTCGCTTATATAGCCCTTTTCAATTCCTCCCTCAGCTAATTTTACAGCAATACTTTTCTCAAAAACAATCACAGGCTCATTATCAATTATGTTTGCGATCAATAATTGAAAGGTATTGGTGCCCAGATCGAGGATAGCAATGGAACTCATTTCTTGAGTTATAAGTTGTAGGTTGTAAGTTGTAGGTTGTAAGTTATAAGTAATAAGTTTTAAAAGGAGACCTGTTAACTTTCTGCTTTCAGCCTTTATCTTTCCCCTAAAAAGCACTAAATTTCATCTTAACCGCCATTAATACTTACAACTTAATACTTACAACTTATAACTCACTCTTTATACATAAACCATTTCCCCAATTCCGCGAAGCTAACCTTTTTGCCATACATCAGAATTCCTACGCGGTAGATGCGGGATGCCACCCATGTTGTAAAGATAAATCCACCAATCAGCAGGAAAATTGATAAAGCAAGTTCCCAGTTTGGTACTCCAAAAGGTAATCTGACCATCATTGCAATAGGCGAGGTGAATGGTATAATGCTCAACCAGAAAGACAGACTACTATCGGGATTGTTTACAATAAAACTGAATGACATGATGTAAGTAAACAAGAGGGGCAGGGTAATGGGCAGCATGAATTGCTGGGTTTCGGTATCACTGTCCACGGCAGAACCCACAGCAGCAAAAAGGGCGCTGTACAACATATATCCGCCAAGAAAGAAAATGATAAATATTGGAAGAATGTAGGTCCAGTTAACGGTTTGAACAGCCTGAATGATGT
>Ga0123337_10001038_pt1 | contig 38866 bp, 37 predicted proteins | sample frozenSSSSmetaG_FD_89792 | JGI IMG/M metagenome (GOLD analysis project Ga0123337, IMG submission 89792) | Glacier valley bacterial and archeal communities from Borup Fiord, Nunavut, Canada, to study Microbial Dark Matter (Phase II) -... | ecosystem: Environmental > Aquatic > Freshwater > Ice >...
CAGAAGATCGGCGCGCGCTTCAAGGTCAGCGGCTATCCGACGATGGTCCTGTTCACGCCGCAAGGCCAGGAAGTCACGCGCCTGCCGGGCGAGGTCGATCCGGTCCGCTACACGCAGGTGCTGACGCTCGGCATGAACGCCGCGCGGCCGGTCGGCGCGGTGCTCGCCGACGCGCTCGCCAAGCCGGCAGCGCTCGACGCCAACGACTGGCGTCTGCTCGCCTTCTATTCCTGGGACACCGACCAGCAGCAGGTGATCGACAAGAAGAAGCTGCCCGCGACCTTGCTCGCGCTCGCCGATGCCTGCCCCGCCGATGCGCCCGACACCGCGATGCGGCTGCGCCTGAAGGCACTCGCCGCGGCCGACGCGAAAGCGCCGCCGACGCTCGACGCGACGACGCGCAGCGCCCTGGTCGCGCTGCTCGGCGACGCGGCCCGCTCGCGCGAACAGACCGACATGCTCACCAACTACGCCGCCGAGATCGTGCGTGCGTCGAGCGCGTCGGCGTCGCCCGAGCGTGCGACGCTGCTCCGCGTCCTCGACGCGGCGCTCAAGCGCCTCGAGGCCGATGCGACACTGTCGCGCGCCGACCGCATGCAGGCGGTGATCGCCCAGGTCGACCTCGCGCGCATCGATGATGCCGACGGGCCCGAGGCCAAGCCCGGCGTCAAGCCCGCACCGCATGCGCCGCTGCCGGCCGCGCTCGTCGCCGACGTGCGCGAGCAGGCCGCGCGCGCTGATCGCGAGATCACCGACGGCTACGAGCGCCAGGCCGTGATCACCGCGGCCGCCTACCTGCTCGAGCGCGCCGGCCTCGACGCCGACTCCGACACGCTGCTCAAGGCCAACCTCGCCAAGAGCCATTCGCCTTACTACCTGATGTCGGAGCTGGCCAGCAATGCCAAGAAGCGCGGCGACAGCAAGGAAGCGCTGCGCTGGTACCGCGAGGCGTTCGAGAAGAGCGAGGGCCCGGCGACGCGGCTGCAGTGGGGCTCGAGCTACATCGCCGCGCTCGTCGATCTCGCGCCTGCCGACGAGGCGACGATCGAGTCGGCCGCCGCGCAGCTCTGGAGCGAAGCCGAGAAGCAGTCCGACGCGTTCTACCAGCGCAGCGGTCGCTCCCTCGAGAAGGTCGGCACCAAGCTGCAGGCCTGGAACAAGGGCGGCGCACATGCCGCGGCGATGAAGCGGCTCCAGACGAAGCTCGCTCCGCTCTGCGCCGCGCCGGCGCGCAGCAGCAGCGAGCGCGCGACCTGCGACGCGCTGCTCACCGCGCCCGCGAAGCCGAGCGCTTGAAGCGCTGGCTCGAGTCCATCGCCTGACGCGCTCGTTCGGGTCGATCGCCTGACGCCGATCCTCGCCGTCGAGCACCTTGCCGTCCGCTTCGGCGCGACGGCGGCCGTCGACGACGTCTCGTTCACGATCGGCGCGGGCGAGAAATTCGCTCTCGTTGGCGAATCGGGATCGGGCAAGTCGATCACCGCGCTCTCGGTGCTCGGTCTGGTCGACGGCGCGACGACGAGCGGGCGCATCCTGTTCGACGGCAGCGATCTGCGCGCCATGAGCGAACCCGAGATGCGGGCGGTGCGCGGCAGCGCGATCGCGATGATCTTCCAGGAGCCGATGACGGCGCTCAACCCGCTGCACACGATCGGCGCGCAGATCGCCGAAGTGCTGACGCTGCATCAGGGACTCGATCGGCACGCGGCACGCGAGCGCGCGATCGCGTTGCTCGAGCGCACCGGCATCGCCGAGGGCGCGCGCCGCATCGACGCGTATCCGCACCAGCTCTCGGGCGGCCAGCGCCAACGCGCGATGATCGCGATGGCGCTCGCCGGCCGGCCAAAGCTGCTCATCGCCGACGAGCCGACGACTGCCCTCGACGTGACGATCCAGGCGCAGATCCTCGTCCTGCTCGACGAGCTGCAGGCCGAGACCGGCATGGCGCTCCTCTTCATCACCCACGACCTCAACCTCGTGCGCCGCTTCACCGACCGCGTCGGCGTCATGGAGCGCGGCAAGATTGTCGAGATCGGCGCGACGGCGGAGGTGTTCGCGGCGCCGCAGCATCGCTACACGCAGTCGCTGCTCGCGAGCCGGCCGAAGCGCGCGGTCGAGCCGATCGCCGGCGACGCGCCGACCTTGCTCGCGGCGCGCGACCTGCGCGTCGCCTTCGAGGTTGCGGGCACGTGGTTCAAGCGGCGCAGCATCGACGCCGTGCGCTCGGCGACGCTCGCACTGCGGCGCGGCGAGACACTCGGCATCGTCGGCGAATCGGGGTCGGGCAAGACAACGCTGGCGATGGCGCTGCTCGCGCTCGTGCCGGTCGCCGACGGGTCGGTGTCGCTCGACGGCGAGCGCGTCGACCCGACCGATCGCGACGCGTTGCGCGCGATGAGGAAGCGCATGCAGGTCGTGTTCCAGGATCCGTTCGGCTCGCTCAGCCCGCGCATGACGATCGGCCGCATCGTCGGCGAAGGGCTGGAGCTGCATCGTCCGGAGCTCGATGCGCGCGAACGCAAGACGCTCGTCGCCAAGATGCTCGACGAGGTCGGCCTCGCCGGCTCGGCGACGGATCCCGACGAGCTGCTGCGCCGATATCCGCACGAGTTCTCCGGCGGCCAGCGCCAGCGCATCGCGATCGCGCGCGCCGTGGTCCTGCGGCCGGAGGTTCTCGTCCTCGACGAGCCGACGTCGGCCCTCGACGTCTCGGTCCAGCACCAGGTGCTGACGCTCCTCGGCGAGCTGCAGCGGCGCTATGCGATGAGCTATGTCTTCATCAGCCACGACCTCGCCGTCGTGCGTGCGATGTCGCACCGCGTCCTGGTGATGAAGGACGGCCGGATCGTCGAGGAAGGCACGGCCGAGGCCGTGTTCGGATCGCCGCGCGAGGCCTACACACGCGAGCTGCTCGCGGCGGCGAAGCTGGCTTGACCGCGCCTCAGCTGCTCGCGGCGCGCTTCTTCGCGCCGACGCGGATCTCGTAGCGCGCGTCCTTGGCCGGATCGCCGAACAGCAGCGTGTCGCCGCTCCACTTGTAGGCGGCGCTGAATTCGTCGATCTGCATGTTGCCGTGCATCGTCGTCACGTCGAGCTGACTGCCGCGCAGGGCCAGCCGGTAGACGATGTCGGAGACGCGCACCGTGAGACGTCGGGTGCTCGGCACGTCGACCTCGGCCGCGCCGCAGGTCGGCTCCTTTTGGGCCTGGGTGGCGACGCAGAGCTGTCCTGCGTAGCGTCCCGGCGCCGCGGGCTGCGCACCTGCGGCCGGTCCGAGCAGCGCGGCGGCGAGCGCGAACGGAATGGTGCCGGCCCGCATGCCGATGCCTACTTCAGCAGGCCTTCGGCCTTCATCGCTTCCTGAACCGCAGGCCGCGCCGCCATCCGCGTCATGAACGCGCCGACGTTCTTGAACGCCGAGAGGTCGACGCCGACGTGCTGTGCCCAGTTCGTGACGGTGAAGAGATACGGATCGGCGACGCTGAAGTCGCTGCCGAGCAGATAGTCCTTGCCCTCGAGCTGCGCGTCGACCCACTTGTAGCGGTCGGCCAGCTTGGCCTTGACCATCGGCTTGTATTCCTCCGGCGTCGCCGGGTTGAAGAGCGGGCTGTAGCCCTTGTGCAGCTCGGTGCCGATGAACGTCAGCCACTCCTGCAGGCGCGCACGAGCCATGGTGCCGTTGGCGGGGGCGAGCTTCTTGCCCGGAACCTGGTCGGCGATGTACTGGACGATCGCCGGGCCTTCGGCCAGGCGCTGGCCGTCGTCGAGTTCGAGCAGCGGCACGTAGCCCTTCGGGTTGATCGTGTAGTAGTCGGTGCCGTCCTGCAGCTTGTGGGTCTTGATGCTGGTCATGACCGGCTCGAACTTGAGGCCGGACTCGATCAGGGTGATGTGCGGCGAGAGCGAACAGGCACCGGGGCTGTAATAGAGCTTCATGGGGACATCCGTCGAGATTGGAGGAACAGCTATTACACCTCGTCCGGCGCCGGGGCGGCATTCGACGCGATTGAAGCCAGCGTTCAAAGACGCGCGGCTTGCGGCCCGGCCGGGCGCCGCCAGATGGGCGGCATGAACACCGCCACATCAGCCTTCCATTCCCGCGGCGTCGAGCGCGTCGTCCGCGGCCAACCCACGTCCGACGGCGACGGCGTCAAGCTCACGCGCGTGCTGACCCAGCCGCTGCAGCGCCGACTCGATCCGTTCCTGATGCTCGACGCGTTCGGCAGCGACGCCGCGAGCGACTATGTCGGCGGCTTCCCGGAGCATCCGCACCGAGGCTTCGAGACCGTGACGATCATGCTCGAGGGCCGCATGCGCCACCGCGACAGCGTCGGCAACGTCGGCCTGCTCGAGCCGGGCAGCGTCCAGTGGATGACGGCCGGTCGCGGCATCCTCCACTCGGAGATGCCCGAGCAGGAGGAGGGCCGCATGGCCGGCTTCCAGCTCTGGGTCAATCTCGCTGCGGCCGACAAGATGAGCGCTCCGGCATACCGCGACATCGCGCCCGCATCGGTGCCCGCCTACACGACGTCCGCCGGCGTGCACGTGCGCGTGATCGCGGGCGAGAGCGATGGCCATGCCGGCGCGATCGTGCGGCCGACGACCGAGCCGGTCGTGCTCGATCTGACGCTGCCGGCAGGGACGTCGTTCGACGTCGCCTTGCCGCCGGGGCACAACGCCTTCGCGTATGTCTTCGGCCCGACGCCGGTCGAGGTCGGCGGCGCGGCCGGGCCGACGGTCGAGCCCGAGCGCATGGCGATCCTCGCCAACGCCGGCGACGGCGTGCGCGTGTCCGTGCCCGTCGATGCCGCGGCGCCGGCGCGCGTGCTGGTTGTCGCGGGCAAGCCGCTCGACGAGCCGATCGCGCAGCACGGCCCGTTCGTCATGAACACGACGGCCGAGCTGCAGCAGGCGGTGCGCGACTTCCAGCGCGGCACGCTCGCCGCCTGAGAGGTGCGCGCGGCCACGGTCGCGCGCACCTCGATGCCGGTGGTATGGTGCGCGCTCGTCGACTTCGCCCAGCCGCCATGCCTCGCACCACGCTCGAAGAAGCCCGACTCCATCCGGCAATCCGCGAGAAGGTCGCGACCCTGAACGCGGACATCGTCCACAACGTTCAGGCGGCGGCGGCGTCCAATCCCGTGCTCGTCGTCGGCATGGCCGGCAACCCGGTCGTTCGCAAGGCGCGCAAGCTCCTGAAGGACGCCGGCATCGCCTGTCACTACCTCGAGTACGGCAGCTACTTCAACGAATGGCGCCGCCGCAACGCGCTGAAGATGTGGACCGGCTGGCCGACCTTTCCGATGGTCTTCGTCAAGGGCAACCTGATTGGCGGCGCCGCGGAGCTCGAGCGGCTGGTGAGCGGCGGCGAGCTGAGGCGCACGCTGGGCGAATGAGGCCGGCGGCGCGCGTCGCAGCGATCTTCGCGATCTCCGCTGCCATCGGCGCCGCATGGGCGGCCGAGCCGCCAGCGTCGGAGCCGGGTCGCGCCGGCGATGCGCGTCTGGTCGAATGCCAGATCGCGGGCTTGCGCAACAGCGTGCTCTGCGGCTCGGTCGAGCGACCGCTCGATCCGCGCCAGCCGACGCGCGCGCCGATCGTGGTGCGCTACGTCGTCGTCCCGGCGATGGCGCGGCGCAAGCTCGCCGATCCGGTGTTCCTGCTCGCCGGCGGACCGGGGCAGAGCGCGATTGGCGTCGCCGGCGCGACGATGGCGCTGTTCGCGCGGCTCAACAACCGCCGCGACATCGTCTTTGTCGACCAGCGCGGCACCGGCAGCTCCGCGCCCCTGCAGTGCAAGGACGCCGGCACGGAGACGCTCGCCCAGCAGTCCGATCCCGATCGGCAGTACACCTTGACGATGGAGTGCAAGGAGGCGCTGCTCAAGCTGCCGTACATCGCAGGCGCGAGCGACCTCGGCCTCTTCACGACGACGCTCGCCGTCCGGGATCTCGACGCCGTACGTGCAGCGCTCGGTGCCGAGCGCATCGACCTCGTCGGTGCGTCGTACGGGACGCGCGTCGCGCTCGAGTACCAGCGCCAGTTCCCGAGCCGCGTGCGGCGCAGCGTGCTCGACGGCGTCGCGCCGGCCGACATGGCGCTGCCGGCGAGCTTCTCTGTCGACAACCAGGCGGCGCTCGATGCGTTGATCGCCGCCTGCGCCGCCGAGCCCGCCTGCGCGAGGGCGCATCCTGAGCTGCGCCGGCACCTCGCCGAGCTGCTGCAATCGTTGCCGCGGACCATGAAGACGCAGCATCCCCTCACGGGTCGCGACGAGGACGTCGTGCTGAGCCGCGCCAAGGTTCTCGGCGCGTTGCGCAGCGCGCTCTACGTGCCCGCGTTCGCGGCGGCGCTGCCCGAGGCGATCGATGCGGCCGCGCGCGGCGACATGCGCGGGCTGTCGGGACTGAACGCCGCGTTTTACTCGGGCAAGGCGAACCAGTTTGCCAACGGCATGCACCTCTCCGTCGTCTGCGCCGAGGACGTGCCACGCCTCGCGGCCTCGACCGACAAGCCCGGACCCGACTTCGGCAACGCTTCGGCGCGCTTCTACGAGCGGATGTGCTCGGGCTGGCCGCGCGGCGAGGTGCCGGCAGCGTTCTACGACATTGCAAAGAGCCCGGCTCCGGTGCTGGTGCTGAGCGGTGGCCTCGACCCCGCCACGCCGCCGCGCCACGGCGAGCGCGTGGCGAAGGCGCTCGGGCCGCTGGCGCGTCACGTCGTCGTTGCCAACGCTGGACACGGCGTCCTCGGCGTCGGCTGCATGCGCGACGTGCTCTATCGCTTCATCGACGCCGTCGACGACGATCAGGCGATGGCGGTCGACGCCGGCTGCGCCGCCGGCGTGCCGCGGCCGCCGGCGTTCCGCCCGATCGTCACGGAGACGACGCGGTCCGGTTCGGCGTCGGCGCCATCGCGATGATCGAGGTCCGCGCCCTGGCGAAGTCGTTCGCGATGCCGTCGCCGATGCGTGCACCTTGGCCGCTCGCGTCGCGCAAGCGGGCTGCCCTCGGCGATGGAGACGATCGCGGCGCGCGCTGCATCCACGCTGTCCGCGACGTCAGCTTCACCGCACCGGCAGGCCAGATCACTGGCCTGCTCGGCCCGAACGGCGCCGGCAAGACGACGACGCTGCGCATGCTCGCCGCCCTGATCACGCCCGACGCGGGATCGATGACGGTCGACGGCATCGACGTCGTCGCTCGGCCGCGCGAGGTGCTGGCGACGATGGGCGTGCTCTCCGACTCGCGCGGCCTCTATCCGCGCCTGACGGCGCGCGAGAACATCGTCTACTACGGCGCCCTGCAAGGCATGGAGCCCGACGCGGCCGATGCGCGCGCGCAGGACCTGGCGCGGATGTTCGAGATGACCGAGCTGCTCGACCGGCGCAGCGCCGGCTTCAGCCAGGGCGAGCGGATGAAGACGGCGCTCGTGCGCGCGCTCGTCCACGACCCCGCCAACATCATCCTCGACGAGCCGACCAACGGGCTCGACGTGCTTGCGACGCGCGCTTTGCGCGAGAGCCTGCGCTGGCTGCGCACGCCCGCCGGCGGCTCGAAGTGCATCGTGTTCTCGACGCACATCATGCAGGAGGTCGAGCGCCTGTGTGACAGCGTCGTCGTCGTCGCGCACGGCCGCACGGTCGCCTCGGGCACGGTGCCCGAGCTGCTCGAGCGCACGGGCGAGACCGACTTCGAGGAAGCGTTCGTCAAGCTGGCGTTCGTCGCCGATCCGTCGAGCGCGATGGGCAGCGAATGAGACGCGGCCTGGCGACCGTGATGACGGTGTTTCGCAAGGAGTTGCGCGACGCCTTGCGCGATCGGCGCACGCTTGTCACCGTCGTCGTCGCGTCGGTGTTCATGGGGCCGCTCGTGCTGCTCGCGATCTCGGGCCTGGTCGCGTCGCTCGAGACCCGCGCCGAGCAGCGCGAGGTCTACGTGTCGGGCCTGGCCCATGCGCCGACGCTGCGCAATTTCCTCGAGCGCCAGACCTACACCGTCAAGGAGGCGCCGGTTGACTTCGAGGCGCGCCTGCGAACGTCGAAGTTCAGCGATCCGGTCGTCGTCGTGCCCGACGATTTCGAAGCGGCGCTGCTCCGCGGCGAGTCGCCGGTCGTCGAGATCGTTTCCGACAGTGCGAACCAGCGCTCCGAGTCGAGCAGCGGCCGGATCGAGCGCCTGCTCGCCGGCTTCGGCCGCGAGCGCGCCGTGCTGAGCCTCGCGCTGCACGGCGTGTCGCCGCGGCTGCTCGAGCCGATCGAGGTCGACGTGCGCGACCTCGCCAGCACGCAGACGCGGGCGACGCGCGTCACCGGCATCCTGCCGTTCTTCGTGATGATGGCCGTGCTCTACGGCGCGTTGAACGCAGCGCTCGACACGACCGCCGGCGAGCGCGAGCGCGGCTCGCTCGAGCCCTTGCTGATGAATCCGGCCGAGCGCTGGGCGCTGGTCGTCGGCAAGTGGGGCGCGGTTGCCTGCATCAGCATGCTTATCGCCGTGCTCAGCTGCTTCAGCTTCCTGCCCGGGCAGTGGGTGCTGCGCAGCGACACGCTGGCGGCGATGTTCCAGTACGGGCCGCGCGAGGCGGTCCTCTTTGTCGCCGTGCTGCTGCCGCTCGCCGCGGCGTTGTCTGCAGTGCTGATGGCGGTGGCGATCCGCTGCAAGTCGTTCAAGGAAGCGCAGGCGAGCTCGTCGATCGTCGTACTCGCCGCGTCGCTGCTGCCGCTGATGAGCGTGTTCGATCTCGGCGGCGAGTCGCCGTGGCATCTGTGGGTGCCGGCGCTTGCGCAGAATGCCTTGATGGCGCGGGTGCTGAAAGGCGAAGGGCTCGGCCCGGTCGAGGTGCTGATCCCGCTCGGCGTGTGCGCGGCGCTCACCGCGATCGGCGTCTGGTACGTGGCGCGCCAGCTCCATCACGCGGCGGTGCGATGAGCGCGGCGCACGTCCCGACGCCAGGGTTCGAGGCGCTTGATCTGGCTTGGCGGTATTGCCGTTTCGACGCCCTTACCGTGACCGAGCTGCAGTACATCTACATGGCGCGCCAGAACGTGTTCGCGGTCGAGCAGCAGTGCGCGTTTCTCGACGCCGACGGCCTCGACGAGCAGGCGTTCCATCTCGCCGCGTGGTCGCCGCGGCAGCGCGAGCCGATGGCGTATGCGCGCCTGCTCGACCCGGGCGTGAAGTACGACGAAGTGTCGATGGGCCGAGTCATCACCACCGCGCCCGCGCGCGGCATCGGGCTCGGCCGCGAGCTCGTCGCCCGGGCGATCACGCATGCCGAGGGCAGCTGGCCCGGCGGCGCGATCCGGATCTCGGCGCAGACCCGGCTGGCGGCGTTCTATGCCGGCTTCGGCTTTGTCGCCGTCGGCCAGCCGTATCTTGAAGACGGCATCGATCACACCGAGATGCTTCGTTCAGGCAAGGTCGCCTGAAGGCCGCCGAAAAAATACAATCGCCGGTCTTCCAGCGAGCCCAGCATGCTCTTCCCTCGACAGTTCGACGTCATCGTCGTCGGTGGCGGTCACGCCGGCACAGAAGCCGCGCTCGCATCGGCACGGATGGGCGTGCCCACGCTGCTCCTCACGCATTCGATCGAGACGCTCGGCCAGATGAGCTGCAACCCGTCGATCGGCGGCATCGGAAAGGGGCACTTGGTCAAGGAGATCGACGCGCTCGGCGGCGCGATGGCCGCAGCGGCCGACGAGGCGGGAATCCACTTCAGGATCCTCAACGGATCGAAAGGCGCCGCGGTGCGGGCGACGCGAGCGCAAGCGGATCGACTGCTCTACAAGGCCGCGATCCGGAGCCGCCTCGAAAATCAGCCGAATCTCTGGATCTTCCAAGGGGCGTGTGACAACCTGCTTGTCTCCGGTGACCGAATCACAGGGGTTGTGACGCAAGTAGGCGTTCGCTTCGATGCAGCCTGCGTCGTGTTGACGGCCGGAACGTTCCTCAACGGGCGCATCCATGTCGGGCTCGACAGCCACGCCGGCGGACGGGCCGGCGAAGGTCCGTCGATCACCTTGTCGGACCGGCTCAAGGAGCTGAAGCTGCCGCAAGGTCGCCTCAAGACCGGCACGCCGCCGCGGATCGACGGCCGTACGATCGACTACGGCAAGCTTGTCGAGCAGCCTGGTGACGGCGGCGGCGACCCGTCGGCGGTGCCGGTCTTCAGCTTCCTTGGCGAGCCGTTGCAGCATCCGCGTCAGATCTCGTGCTGGATCACCCAGACGAATGCGCGGACGCACGAGATCATCCGCTCGGGCTTCGCGCAGAGTCCGATGTTCACCGGCTTGATCGACGGCGTGGGTCCGCGCTACTGCCCGAGCATCGAGGACAAGGTGAACCGGTTCGCGGGCAAGGACTCGCATCAGATCTTCATCGAGCCGGAAGGGCTGACGACGCACGAGGTTTATCCCAACGGGATCTCGACGTCGCTGCCCTTTGCCGTCCAGCTGGAGGCCGTGCATTCGATCGCGGGGCTCGAGCAGGCACACATCGTCCGGCCTGGCTACGCGATCGAGTACGACTACTTCGATCCGCGCGCGCTCAAGCCGAGCTTCGAGACCAGGTCGATTGCTGGACTGTTCTTTGCCGGTCAGATCAACGGGACGACTGGTTACGAGGAGGCTGCGGCGCAAGGCCTGCATGCTGGGATCAACGCGGCTTTGCTGACGCGTGGCGACGCTGCCTGGGTACCGGCGCGCGATCAGGCGTATCTGGGTGTGCTGGTCGACGACTTGGTGTCGAAGGGCGTGACCGAGCCTTACCGGATGTTCACGAGCCGCGCGGAGTACCGCCTGCGACTGCGTGAGGACAACGCCGATGTCCGGCTTACGGAGATTGGACGACGGCTCGGCTTGGTGGACGATGCGCGCTGGAGCGCGTTCGGGCGAAAGCAGGACCTGGTTTCACGTGAGACAGCGCGGCTTGGAGCGACGCGCGTGGCGCAGATCGGTGAGCGCAATGCCGGCGCCAGTTTGCTCGATCTGCTCCGCCGGCCGAACATCAGATTCGACGACTTGCCGATCTCGAACGACGGCCCCGACGTTTCACGTGAAACGCTGCGTCGAGATAATGGTCAATGTCTGGCCGATCAGGCCATCGCACAGATCGAGATCGCTGCCCGATACGAGGGATACGTCGTCAAGCAGGACGCCGAGGTCGACCGCAACGCGCGCGCCGACGCGACGCCTCTGCCCTCGGACTTCGACTTCGCCGCGGTCCGGGCGTTGTCGTTCGAGGTCAGGCAGGTGCTGGAGCGCCATCGGCCGGCGAGCCTCGGAGCTGCTGCCCGACTCGCCGGAGTGACTCCGGCCGCCATCTCCCTGTTGATAGTTCACCTCAAGCGGCACCGTCAGGCCACGGCAGCCGCTCGCGATTTCGACTCCGTGCGTCTGGACGCTTGAGTCCTTCCTCTCCTTCTCCCGTTCCGCCGACGGATGCAGACCTCGCTGGCATCGTTCAACGTGGGGCCGACGGCTTGGGAATCGGATTGGAGCCGGTGCAGGCCGACCAGCTGGTAGCGTACCTGAGGCTCGTCGAGCGCTGGAACCTGATCTACAACCTGACGGCGGTCCGCGACCTGACAGCCATGGCCACCCAGCACGTTGTCGACTCGATGTCGATCATCCTGTCAGTGCGAACGCGACTGCCGGGGGCCCGGCGCCGCATCCTCGACGTTGGCTCCGGAGCCGGTCTGCCGGGGGTCGTGATCGCGATCCTGCAGCCCGGGGATGCCGTGGTTTGCGTCGACAGCGTCGGCAAGAAGGCCGCGTTCGTGACGCAGGTGGCCGCCTCGCTGAACCTCGGCAATCTGAAGTCGATCCACGCGCGCGTAGAGGCGTTGACGCCTCCGCCGGCCTATGACTTGATCGTCAGCCGCGCCTTCGCATCCCTCGTCGACATGGTCACCTCGACGCGTCATCTGCTAGATGAGGGAGGTTGGTGGATCGCGATGAAAGGGAAAGTGCCGCATGAAGAGATTCGAGATGCTGAACGCGCCGGAGCGACTTTCGCGGTCGAGCCGATCAGCGTTCCCAATCTGAACGCTGACAGATGCCTCTTGATCGGCAGGCCATCACAAGGAAGCGAGCGCCAACTTTGAATCATCCAGATCATTCCATGCGCATCTTCTGCATTGCCAACCAGAAGGGCGGCGTGGGCAAGACCACGACAACCCTGAACCTCGCCGCGGGCCTGGCAAAGCTGGGCCGGCGCGTGCTGGTGGTCGATCTCGATCCGCAAGGCAATGCCACGATGGGTTCGGGAATCGACAAGCGCGCCCTCGAGCTCAGCGTCTACGACGTGCTGCTCGAGAACGCGACCATCGCCGAGGTGCGGCAGAAGAGCCCCAAGGGCGGCTTCGACATCGTCGGCGCCAACCGTGAGCTCGCTGGTGCGGAGATCGAGCTGGTCGGGCTGGACCGCAGGGACCGTCGGCTGCGCTCGGCCTTGTCGGCCTGCGTCGCCGACTACGACTTCGTCCTGATCGACTGCCCGCCGAGCTTGAGCCTGCTGACTCTGAACGGCCTGTCGAGCGCTCACGGCGTCATCGTGCCGATGCAGTGCGAATACTTCGCGCTCGAAGGCCTCTCGGATCTCGTCAACACGATCAAGCAGGTCCACGCCAACCTCAATCCGTCGCTCGAGGTGATCGGCATCCTGCGCGTCATGTTCGATCCGCGGATCACGCTGCAGACGCAGGTCAGCGAGCAGCTGAAGACGCACTTCGGGGACAAGGTGTTCGACACGATGATTCCCCGCAACGTCCGGCTGGCTGAGGCGCCGAGCTACGGCATGCCCGGGCTCGTGTTCGACCCGACGTCCAAGGGCGCGCTCGCATTTCTCGAGTTTTCGCGAGAGTTGGCGGCTCGATCGAGCATGTTGCAATCTGTTCCTGCGAAATGAATGCCGGTTGCCGACCGCCAAATCCGGCCTTCGAACGCGGAATTCTCGCCAGGATCGAAGACGCCGGCATCAATGCCAGCGCGCCACGCGAGCAGCGCTGGATCGACGGATGGCTTGTGCGCTTCTCGCCGGCCAAGGCGAAGCGCGCCAGATGCATCCAAGCCGTCGCCGCCGGGACTCTGACCGTGTTGGACAAACTGGCGCTGTGCCTGCCGGTCTACGAAGCGGCGGGGCTGCATCCCTACATCCGGATCACGCCGTTCTCGCAGCCGGACGGCCTCGACGCATCGCTCGCATCGCTCGGAATGGGATGCATCGACGAGACCCGCGTCATGGTGCTGTCCTCGCTGGACGATCTACGACGACCCGTTCGCGGGGCGCCGCGGCTGCGGATCGCGACCGTCGGACCGGACGACTTCGCAGCCTGGGTCGGCAAGGAGCGCGGCTCGTCACCGGTGGAGCGGCAGGCCCACGCCGACCGGATTGCCCGATCGCCCGTTCCGCACCATGGCGTGCTCGCGTTCGACGAGTCTGGTGCCACCCTCGGTGCGGGCCAGGTCGCGACAGAAGGATCGCTGGCGGGCCTCTACGACGTCTTCACGTCGGAGCGCGGTCGTGGGCTCGGTGTCGCCGAAAGCGTCTGTCGGCACCTGCTGGATGTCGCTGCAGCATCGGGCGCGCGGGTCGCCTATCTCCAGGTGGATGCGGCCAACGCTGCGGCCATCAGCATTTACCGGCGCCTCGGCTTCGCCGACGGCTACTCGTACCACTACCGCACACCGGCCGACGCCGCGCCCTGATCGTCGGTGCCCGCGGACCGGGCACCGAGCCGTCTACAGGCCGGCGCTCTCGTCGCCGCCGAGGTGGACGTTCATCGACTGCACCGCGGCACCGCTCGCGCCCTTGCCGAGGTTGTCGAGGCGCGACATCAGCAGCACCTGCGTGTCGTTGGCGAAGACGAAGAGGTCGACGTCGTTCGTGCCGTTGCAGGCTTGCAGATCGAAGTAGCCGTCGGAGAGCGTGGACGGGTCGCGCAGCGGCTTGACGCGCACGAAGCGCTCGTCCGCATAGCGCTCCGCCAGCACCGCCTGGATCTGCTCGACCGTCGTGCCGCGCCGCATCTCGTTCAGATGGAGCGGGATCGCCACCGACAGGCCTTTGAGGAAATGGCCGACCACCGGCATGAACACGGGCTTGGTCTCGAGACGGCCGTGCGCCATCATCTCCGGCAGGTGCTTGTGCGCGAGCGTCAACGCATACGGGCGGGGAGCGTCGAGACGATCGTCGCCGCCGGCCTCGTACTGCTCGATCATCTTCTTGCCGCCACCCGAATAGCCGGTGATCGACGTCGCGCTCAGCGCCGCGGTCGACGAGAGCAGGCCGGCGTCGACCAGCGGACGCACGAGCAGGATGAAGCCGGTGGCATGGCAGCCCGGATTGGCGATCCGCTTCGACACGCGGATCCGGTCGCGCTGATCGGCGGCGAGCTCGGGCAGGCCATAAACCCACGACGCGTCGGTGCGGTGGGCCGTGCTCGCGTCGATCAGACAGGTGTTCGGATTGGTGACGAGGCTCGCGGCCTCGCGCGCGGCGACATCGGGCAGGCAGAGGAACGAGACGTCTGAGGCATTGAGCAGACGCGCGCGCTCGCCGGGATCCTTGCGCAGTTCAGGCGCGGCACGCAGCACCTCGACGTCCGCACGCTGCGCAAGGTACTCGTGGATGCGAAGACCGGTGGTGCCTTCCTGGCCGTCGACGAAAACGCGGATGGTCATGTCTGCTCCGACACGTGAGGCGACAGCATACGGCAGAGCGGCGATGCGCGTCGCGCGATCCGCGACGGTCGTGCGATCCCCGACAATCCGGCGCATGGCGACCAGGAAACCCAAGGGCCTCGGCCTCGGCCTCGAAGTGCTGCTCGGACCGCGTGTCGTCGACGGTTCTGCCGCCGTCTCCGACGGCGAGCCGCGTTCCCTGCCGCTCGATCGCCTGCGCGCCGGCCGCTTCCAGCCGCGTACGCGCATGGACGAAGGCGCTCTCTACGAACTCGCCGAGAGCATCAAGGCGCAAGGCGTGATGCAGCCCGTGCTCGTGCGGCCGGTCCGCGATGGCAGCGACGGCGTCGAGCGCTTCGAGATCATCGCCGGCGAGCGGCGCTTTCGGGCCGCCAAGCTGGCCGGTCTCGACGAAGTGCCGGTGCTCGTGCGCGACGTGTCCGACGAAGCCGCCGCGGCGATGGCGCTGATCGAGAACATCCAGCGCGAGGACCTCAATCCGCTCGAGGAAGCGCGCGGCCTCAGGCGCTTGACCGACGAGTTCGGCATGACGCACGAGGCCGCGGCGCGCGCCGTCGGGCGCTCGCGCAGCACGGCGACGAACCTGCTGCGCCTCCTCAACCTCGGCGAGCCCGTGCAGCAGATGCTCCTGGCCGGCGACCTCGAAATGGGGCACGCACGCGCGTTGCTCGGGCTCGAGGGCGCGCAGCAGATCATCGAGGCCAACGAGATCGTCGCCAGGAAGCTCAGCGTGCGCGATGCCGAGCGTCGTGTCGCGCGACTCGCCGCGCCATCGCGTCCCGCGACGGTGCGCGCGATTGGTCAGAAAGGGCGCGATCTCGTTCGCATCGAACAACAACTGTCAGACGTGCTGAACGCCGCGGTGCAGATCCGCGTGAAGAAGCGCACGGGCAAGGGCGAGGTCGGCGAAGTGGCGATCGCGTTCGCATCGCTCGACGAGCTCAACGGCCTGCTCGCGCGGTTGGGGCACGAGTCGCAATGAGCGTCGATGCACATGCGACGCGCAACTTCGCACGCGACAACCTCGCTTCAGGGGGTTCGCGTCAACCGAAGCCGATTTCGGCACGTTGCTTGCTAATCCGGGACGTGCGATGAGCAAGCCTTGGAACACCTCGCATCTCGAGGCTTGCGTTGTGGCACGATGACCGAAGCTTGACTGCTTGAACGACAGACGCTGATTGTCAAGGAAAGCTCTGATGGCGCCCCGCCGGGCTCCATCAGAACTTCCCCGGTTGCGCCGAAGGCCACGAGCCGTCGGCGCCTCCTTCGCCCCAGGAGATCAGCATGGATGTCATCAGCAACTTTGCCGCGCGCTTCGAGCGCAATCGCGAAGAAGAGCTGTCGATCGAAGACTACCTCGCGGAGTGCAAGCGCAATCCGCTGGCCTACGCCGCCGCCGCCGAGCGCATGCTCATCGCGATCGGCGAGCCGCAGATGGTCGACACCCGCAACGACACCCGGATGTCGCGGCTGTTCGCCAACAAGGTCATCAAGATCTATCCCGCCTTCGCCGAGTTCTACGGCATGGAGGACGCGATCGAGCAGGTCGTGAGCTACTTTCGCCACGCCGCCCAGGGCTTGGAAGAGAAAAAGCAGATCCTCTATCTCCTCGGCCCCGTCGGCGGCGGCAAGAGCTCGATCGCCGAGCGCCTGAAGCAGCTGATGGAGCACGTGCCGTTCTACGCGATCAAGGGATCGCCGGTGAACGAGTCGCCGCTCGGTCTCTTCGATCCGATCGAGGACGGCCCGCTGCTCGAGAACGAGTACGGCATCTCGCGCCGCTACTTGAACCGCATCCTGAGCCCGTGGGCGGTCAAGCGCCTCGACGAGTTCGGCGGCGACATCAGGAAGTTCAAGATCGTCAAGCGCCACCCGAGCGTGCTCAAGCAGGTCGGCGTCTCGAAGACCGAGCCGGGCGACGAGAACAACCAGGACATCTCGGCGCTGGTCGGCAAGGTCGACATCCGCAAGCTCGAGGCCTTCTCGCAAGACGACCCGGACGCGTACAGCTTCTCGGGCGGCCTGTGCCTGGCCAACCAGGGTCTGCTCGAGTTCGTCGAGATGTTCAAGGCGCCGATCAAGGTCCTGCACCCGCTGCTGACGGCGACCCAGGAAGGCAACTACAAGGGCACGGAAGGCTTCGGCGCGATCCCGTTCGACGGCATCGTCCTCGCCCACAGCAACGAGAGCGAGTGGAAGACCTTCCGCAACAACAAGAACAACGAAGCCTTCCTCGACCGGATCTACATCGTCAAGGTGCCGTACTGCCTGCGCACCTCCGAGGAAATCAAGATCTACGAGAAGCTCCTGCGCAACTCGTCGCTCGCCGAGGCCGCCTGCGCGCCCGGCACGCTGAAGATGATGAGCCAGTTCGCAATGCTCACGCGCCTGAAGGAGCCCGAGAACTCGTCGCTGTACTCGAAGATGCTGGTCTACGACGGCGAGAACCTGAAAGACACGGACCCGCGCGCCAAGAGCTACCAGGAGTACCGCGACTACGCCGGCGTCGACGAGGGCATGAGCGGCATCTCGACGCGCTTCGCCTTCAAGATCCTGTCGAAGGTGTTCAACTTCGACCCCGCCGAGGTCGCGGCCAATCCGGTGCACCTGATGTACGTGCTCGAGCAGCAGATCGAGCGCGAGCAGTTCCCGACCGAGACCGAGCAGAAGTATCTCGGCTTCATCAAGGAGCACCTGTCGGCGCGCTACGCCGAGTTCATCGGCAAGGAGATCCAGACCGCCTACCTCGAGAGCTACAGCGAGTACGGCCAGAACATCTTCGACCGCTACGTCACCTACGCCGACTACTGGATCCAGGACCAGGAATACCGTGACACCGACACCGGTGAAGTGTTCGATCGGGCGCAGCTGAACTCCGAGCTCGAGAAGATCGAGAAGCCCGCGGGCATCTCGAACCCGAAGGACTTCCGCAACGAGATCGTCAACTTCGTGCTGCGCGCGCGCGCCAATCACGCCGGCAAGAACCCGTCGTGGACGAGCTACGAGAAGCTGCGCACGGTGATCGAAAAGAAGATGTTCTCGAATACCGAGGAGTTGCTGCCGGTGATCAGCTTCAACGCCAAGGCCAGTGCCGACGAAGCCAAGAAGCACGAGAACTTCGTCAACCGGATGGTGCAGAAAGGCTACACGCCCAAGCAGGTGCGCTTGCTCTGCGAGTGGTATCTGCGCGTGAGAAAGAGCAGCTGACCCCAGGACTTCCGGACCACGCATGCTGCAGCAGATCATCGATCGCCGGCTCGCCGGCAAGAACAAGTCGATCGGCAACCGCGAGCGATTCCTTCGGCGCTACCAGGGCCAGTTGCGCGACGCGGTGAGGAAGGCCATCGACAAGCGCGGCATCCGCGACATCGAGCAGGGCGAGGACATCCACCTGCCCAAGCGCGACATCAGCGAGCCGTCGTTCGGGCACGGCCCGGGCGGCGCGCGCGAGATCGTCCATCCGGGCAACCAGGAATACGTTCGCGGCGACCACATCGAGCGGCCGCAGGGCGGCTCGGGGCGCGGCAGCGGGCATGGAAAGGCGGGCGATTCCGGCGAGGGGGAGGACGACTTCGTCTTCCATCTCACCAAGGAAGAGTTCATGCAGATCTTCTTCGACGATCTCGCGCTGCCACGGATGATGCGCACGCAGATCGCCGAGGCGCCGGAGATGAAGTCGCATCGCGCAGGCTTCTCGAACGCGGGAACGCCGAGCAACCTGTCGGTGATCCGCTCGATGCGTGGCGCGATCAGCCGTCGCGTCGCGATCGGTGCTGGCTCGCGTGCCGAGCTGGCCGAGCTGGTGTCGCGGCTCGAGGAGATGCCCGCGCCCGTCGATGCCGCCCAGCAGCTCGCGCGCGCCGAGCTCGAAACGAAGATCGCGCTGCTGCGCGCCCGTCTCGACCGCATTCCCTACATCGATCCGATCGACCTGCGCTTTCGCAACCGCGTGCGCCTGCCGGTGCCGACCGCCAAGGCGGTGATGTTCTGCCTGATGGATGTCTCAGGCTCGATGGACGAGGCGAGGAAGGACCTGTCGAAGCGTTTCTTCATCCTGCTGTACCTGTTCCTCACGCGCCACTACGAGAAGATCGACATCGTCTTCATCCGCCACCACACGCAGGCGCAGGAAGTCGACGAGGAGAACTTTTTCCGTGCGCGCGAGACGGGCGGCACCGTCGTCTCGAGCGCACTTGTGCTGATGGACGAGATCATCACCGCGCGCTACTCGCCCTCCGACTGGAACATCTACGCCGCCCAGGCGAGCGACGGCGACAACTGGCACCACGACTCGGGCCGCTGCCGCGAGCTGCTGACCGAGAGCATCCTGCCCAAGTGCCGCTACTTCGCCTACGTGCAGGTCGCCGACGAAGAGCAGAACCTGTGGGAGGAATACGCCCGCCTTCAGGAACTCCAGAAGCACTTCGCCATGAGGAAGGTGACGCAGGCGTCGCAGATCTATCCCGTCTTTCGCGATCTCTTCAAGGCAGAAGGAGTTCCGGCATGACCCGGTCGTTCGCGTCCGCAGACACCAGCGCCGTGCCGGCGGCGACCCGCAGGAAGCTCCGGCCCGAGCGGACGCTGCCGCTGGCACCGGTGCCGGCCGGGCCGCGCGCCGACAAGCCCCTTCCCGATCCGAGCGACTGGACCTTCGAGCTCGTCGAGGAGTACCACGAGAAGATCCGTGCCGCCGCGCAACGCTTCGCGCTCGACACTTATCCGAATCAGCTCGAGGTCATCACCGCCGAGCAGATGATGGACGCCTACGCGTCGGTCGGCATGCCGGTGAACTACCGCCACTGGAGCTACGGGAAGGAGTTCATCGCCAACGAGCGCAGCTACCGGCGCGGCCACATGGGGCTGGCCTACGAGATCGTCATCAACTCCGATCCCTGCATCAGCTACCTGATGGAGGAGAACACGACGGCGATGCAGGCGCTGGTGATCGCCCACGCGGCCTACGGCCACAACAGCTTCTTCAAAGGCAACTATCTCTTTCGACTCTGGACCGACGCCTCGTCGATCATCGATTACCTCGTCTACGCCCGGAACTACATCGGCCAGTGCGAGGAAAAGCACGGCATGCAGGCGGTCGAGGACATCCTCGACAGCTGCCACGCGCTGCAGAACTATGGCGTCGACCGCTATCACCGGCCGAGCAAGATCTCGCTCGCCGAGGAGCTGCAGCGCCGGAAGGATGGCCTGGCCTACGCGCAGACGCAGGTCAACGACATCTGGCGCACGCTGCCGCGGCGTGTCGAGCGGCCGGGCGAGGTCGACGAGTCGAAGCGCTTCCCGGCCGAGCCGCAGGAGAACATCCTCTACTTCATCGAGAAGAACGCGCCGCTGCTCGAGCCGTGGCAGCGCGAGGTCGTGCGCATCGTGCGCAAGATCGCGCAGTACTTCTATCCGCAGCGCCAGACGCAGGTGATGAACGAGGGCTGGGCCACGTTCTGGCACCACCAGCTCCTCAACACGCTCTACGACGAGGGCCATCTCACCGACGGCGTGATGATCGAGTGGCTGAAGTCGCACACCAACGTCATCTACCAGCCGCCGGTCGGTCATCCCGCCTACAGCGGGCTCAATCCCTACGCCCTCGGCTTCGCGATGTACACCGACATCCGGCGCATTTGCGAGCATCCGACCGACGAGGACCGCGAGTGGTTCCCGAACCTGGCGGGCACGCCGTGGCTGCCGGCGCTGCACCACGCGATGAGGAACTTCAAGGACGAGAGCTTCATCGGCCAGTACCTGTCGCCCAAGGTGATCCGCGACCTGCGCTTGTTCGCGATCCTCGACGACGAGCACGAGGAGCACCTGCGCGTCTCGGCGATCCACGACACCGCCGGCTACCGCGAGGTGCGCGAGGCGCTGTCGCGCCAGTACGACCTGGCCTCGCGCGAGCCCGACATCCAGGTCTGGAGCGTCAACCTGCGCGGCGACCGGTCACTGACGCTGCGCCACACGCGCCACAACAACCGGCCGCTCCACGACGGCGTGCAGGAGGTGCTCAAGCACGTCGCCCGGCTGTGGAGCTTCGGCGTGAACCTCGAGAGCGTCGACAAGTACGGCGACGTTTCCTCGCACTGGTCGATCGCGGCCTCGGAACCCGAGACCGTCTAGCGCTCGACCTGGATCGTTCGCGCTACAGCGCGAAGATCTTCCCGGGGTTCATGATGTTCTTGGGGTCGAGCGCGCGCTTGATGGTGCGCATCATGTCGATCGCATCGGCCCCGGCCTCCTCGACGAGGAAGCCCATCTTGTGCAGGCCGACGCCGTGCTCGCCGCTGCACGTGCCCTCGGCAGCGAGCGCGCGCATCACGACCTTCTCGTTGAGCTGCTCGGCGACCTCGCGCTCTTCCGGCTTCTTCGGGTCGACGAGGTAGGCAATGTGGAAGTTGCCGTCGCCGACGTGGCCGACGATGTAATGCATCATCTCCGCGGCCTCAGCTTCCTCCGATGCGGTCACGACCGACTCGGCCAGGCGCGAGATCGGCACGCAGGTGTCGGTGGTGACGGTGCGCGAGCCCGCCTTCATCTGCAGGCCGGCGAAATAGGCGCGGTGGCGTGCAGCCCAGAGCTTCTTGCGCTCCTCGGGCGTCGTCGCCCACCGGAACCCTTCGCCGCCGTGCTCGGACGCGATCTCCTGCACCGTCGCCGACTGCTCGGCGACGCTCGCGGCGCTGCCGTGGAACTCCATCAGCAGCATCGGCGCTTCGGTGAGCGTGAGCTTGTCGTGGCGGTTGACGGCCTGCACCGCGTACTTGTCGAGCAGCTCGCAGCGGGCGATGGGAATGCCCATCTGGATGATCTGGATCGTCGTGCGCACCGCGGCGTCGATCGACGGGAAGGTGCAGGTCGCGGCCGACATCGCCTCGGGCACCGGAAAGACCTTCAGCGTGATCTCGGTCATCACGCCGAGCGTGCCTTCGCTGCCGACGAAAAGCCGGGTCAGGTCGTAGCCTGCCGACGACTTGCGCGCGCGTGTTCCGGTCTTGATGACATCGCCTTTCGCGGTGACGACGGTCAGCGCGAGCACGTTCTCGCGCATCGTCCCGTAGCGGACGGCGTTGGTGCCGCTCGCGCGCGTCGCCGTCATGCCGCCGATCGAGGCGTCGGCGCCGGGATCGATCGGAAAGAAGAGGCCCGTGTGGCGGATCTCGTCGTTGACCTGCGTGCGCGTCACGCCTGCCTGGACGGTGACGGTCAGGTCCTCGGCATTGACGGTGACGACCTTGTTCATGCGCGAGAGGTCGATCGACACGCCGCCCTGCACCGCGAGCAGATGCCCTTCGAGAGACGAGCCGACGCCGAACGGGATCACCGGCACGGCGTAGCGGTCGGCGAGCTTGACGACGACGACGACGTCTTCCGTGCTCTCGCAGAAGACGACGACTTCCGGCGGCGGCGCATCGATCGGCGACTCGTCGCGGCCGTGCTGCTCGCGCACCGCCATCGCGGTCGAGCAGCGATCGCCGAACGCCGCCTTCAGGGCTTGCAGCATCGCCGGCGGCACGGCGCGCGGCGCGAGGTGGGGCATCAGGTGGGCGGGCAGCGGTGCGTTCATTGGCGGGCCTCTTAGGCCGGACGGCCATGCAGGCATTGTAGGAACGCGCTTCGGCCGCTGTCGACCGGCTGTCCCCGCTGCTAGGATGGCCCGACCATGGCCCATCGACTGACCCAGATCGCGACCCGCACGGGCGACGACGGCACGACCGGTCTCGGCGACGGCACGCGCGTCGCGAAAAGCGACCTGCGCATCGCCGCCCTCGGCGACGTCGACGAGCTGAACTCGACGCTCGGCGTGATCCTCGCCGAGCCGCTGCCCGGCGATGTCCGCGCGCTGCTCGTCGTGATCCAGCACGAGCTCTTCAATCTCGGCGGCGAGCTCTCGATCCCGGGCTATGCGTTGCTCAAGGTCGAGGCCGTGCTCCGCCTCGACGAAGCGCTCGCGCACTACAACGCGACGTTGCCGCGGCTGAAGGAGTTCATCCTGCCGGCGGGGACGCGCAGCGCTGCGCTGGCGCACGTGAGCCGCACGGTGGCGCGTCGGGCCGAGCGCGCGGTCGTCGCGCTCGCGGCGAGCGACGCGGTTCGCAGCGAGTCGCGCCAGTACCTCAACCGGCTGAGCGACCTGCTTTTCGTGCTCGCCCGCGTTCTCAACCGCGCCAACCTTGACGGGCTCGGCGGCGACGACGTGTACTGGCGCAGCGAGCGCCTGGCCCGCGACGCCGACTGAGTCGGGCGTCGCGGCGGCTCAGCGCCGGCTCAGGCCGGGGCGTGGGCCAGTGCGGCGCCCTGCGAAGCCCGGCGCGCCGCGACTGCGGCGCTCAGCGTCTCCAGCGTCGCCACCGAGTCGTCCCAACCGAGACAGGCATCGGTGATGCTCTGCCCGTAGGCGAGCTTGGCCGGATCGTCTTTCCCCGCGACGAACTTCTGCGCGCCTTCCCGCAGGTGGCTTTCGACCATCACGCCGAAGACGCAGCGGCTGCCGCCGGCAACCTGCGTCGCCACGGCGCGCGCGACCTCGACCTGGCGCGAGTGCAGCTTGCCGCTGTTGGCGTGGCTGCAGTCGACCATCAAGGTGCACGGCAGATTCGCCGATTCGATCTCTTGGCAGGCCGCGGCGATCGAGGCGGCGTCGTAGTTCGGCGTCTTGCCGCCGCGCAGGATGACGTGGCAATCGGGATTGCCGCGCGTCTCGACGATCGCGACCTGGCCGTTCTTGTGCACCGAGAGGAAGTGGTGCGGGCGCGCCGCGGCCTGGATCGCGTCGATCGCGATCCGGATGTTGCCGTCGGTGCCGTTCTTGAAGCCGATCGGCGCCGAGAGGCCCGAGGCCAGCTCGCGGTGCACCTGGCTCTCGGTCGTGCGCGCGCCGATCGCGCCCCAGGCGATCAGGTCGCCGAGGTATTGCGGCGAGATCACGTCGAGAAACTCGCTGCCGGCCGGCATGCCGAGCTTGTTGATCTCGAGCAGGAGCTGGCGGCCGATGCGCAGGCCCTCGTCGATGCGATACGTCTCGTCGAGGTAAGGATCGTTGATCAGCCCTTTCCAGCCGACCGTCGTGCGCGGCTTCTCGAAATAGACGCGCATCACGATCTCGAGCGTGCCGGCGAAGCGGTCGCGCTCGACCTTGAGCTTCTTCGCATACTCGACGGCCGCGAGCGGATCGTGGATCGAGCACGGCCCCATGATCACGAGCAGGCGATCGTCCTCGCGCCGCATGATGCGGCGAACGCGCTCGCGCGTCGTGCCGATCTGCTGCTCGACCGGCGTGCCCGCGATCGGGAAGAAGCGGATCAGATGCTCCGGCGGCGGCAGGGGCATCACGTTCTCGATCCGCAGGTCGTCGGTGCGGCTCGTGCGCTCGCTGTTCGCATACGCACTTTCGGCGGACGTTGACGTGCTTTTCACCATGGCGTCTTCTCCTTCGGGTCGGCGAGACCAAAAAAAACCGCCGGGGGTTGCCCGGCGGTTTTGGATTCGGTTCGCGCTGTTGTCGTCTAGGCGCTGGCCTCTCCATCCGCTGGGCGGTGCGAGAACGCAAAATACGCATAGGACCAGTTGCGCGAAATCATGGCACCAATGTAGCACGGCGCTTCCAGGCCCCGTCAACGTCCAATGGAGACAGAAGTCATGGATCGCAGGAAAGTGTTGTCAACAGGGAGCGCCGCGGCCGTCGCCGCGCTCGCAGGATGCGCGTCCGCCACCGGACCGTCGGCATCGTCGTCGGACGCGCGCACGGTCTTCAGCGTCGCTCAGCCGATGCTGCCGATCGTCGGCACGAGCGAGATGTTCCCGGTGCGCCGGATCTATTGCATCGGCCGCAACTACGCCGCGCACGCGCGCGAGATGGGGTCCGACCCGAACCGCGAGCCGCCGTTCTTCTTCCAGAAGCCGAGCGATGCGATCCAGTTCGTCGCAGTCGGTACGACGGCCGATCACGCCTATCCGCCGCTGACCAAGAACTACCACTACGAGATCGAGCTCGTCGCCGCGCTCGGCAAGGGCGGCAAGAACGTGTCGGTCGACGACGCGCTCTCGCTCGTCTATGGCTACACCATCGGCCTCGACATGACGCGGCGCGACCTGCAGCGCGCGATGGGCGACGAGAAGAAGCCCTGGGAGATCGGCAAGAGCTTCGATCGCTCCGCGCCGATGGGGCCGCTGCACCGCGTCGCCGATGTCGGCCACTTCACCAAGGGCGCGATCTCGCTCAAGGTCAACGGCGTCGTCAAGCAGAGCGCCGACCTGAACATGATGACCTGGAGCGTCGCCGAACAGATCGTCAAGCTGTCGCAGGCCTTCGAGCTGATGCCGGGCGACCTGATCTACAGCGGCACGCCGGAGAACGTCGGCCCGGTCGTTCCGGGCGACGTGATGCAAGGCTCGATCGCCGGACTGCCGACCCTCGACGTCCGCGTCACCGCAACGAAGAGCGCCTAGGCCGTCCCGCCGACCGTCAGCCGGTCGATGCGCAGCGTCGGCTGGCCGACGCCGACCGGCACGCTCTGTCCTTCCTTGCCGCAGACGCCGACGCCGGTGTCGAGCTTCATGTCGTTGCCGATGGCGCTGACGCGGGTGAGCGCGTCGGGACCGTTGCCGATCAGCGTCGCGCCCTTGACCGGGTACTGGATCTTGCCGTTCTCGACCCAGAAGGCCTCGCTCGCCGAGAAGACGAACTTGCCGCTCGTGATGTCGACCTGGCCGCCGCCGAAGTTGGTCGCATAGAGGCCTCGCTTGAGGCCTGCGACGATTTCTTCCTTGGTCTTGTCGCCCGACAGCATGTAGGTGTTGGTCATGCGCGGCATCGGCACGGCCGCGTAGCTCTCGCGCCGGCCGTTGCCGGTGGGCGCGACCTTCATCAGGCGCGCGTTCATCGAGTCCTGGATGTAGCCCTTGAGGATGCCGTCCTCGATCAGCACGTTGCGTTGCGTCGGGTTGCCTTCGTCGTCGACGTTGAGCGAGCCGCGTCGGTCGGGCAACGTGCCGTCGTCGAGCACGGTCACGCCCTTGGCCGCGACGCGCTGGCCGATGCGGCCGGTGAAGGCGCTCGCGCCCTTGCGATTGAAGTCGCCCTCGAGACCGTGGCCGATCGCCTCGTGCAGCAGTACGCCGGGCCATCCCGGGCCGAGGACGACGCTCATCAGCCCGGCCTTCGCCGGCCGCGCCTCGAGGTTGGTGAGCGCGGCATCGACGGCGGCGCTGACGTATTCCTCGATCACGTCGTCCTGGAAGTAGCCGAGGCCGAAGCGGCCGCCGCCGCCGCCGCTGCCGGTCTCGCGCCGCACGACGCCGTCCTTGGTCTGCTCGGCGATGACGGTGAGCGACAGACGCACCAGCGGCCGCACGTCGGCGGCGATCGTGCCGTCGGCGCGCGCGACCAGGATGACGTCGTACTCGGCCGCGAGGCCGGCCATCACCTGAACGATGCGCGGATCCTTCTTGCGCGCGAGCTGCTCGACCTTCTCGAGCAGCGCGACCTTCTGCGTGCTGTCGAGCGTGGCGATTGGATCCATCGGCGCGTACAACACGCGGCTGGAGGCGATCGTCGAGCGTCCGCCGACCTTGACGCGCCTGCTCTGCCCCGACGCGGCGATCGTGCGCACCGTGCGCGCCGCGTCGAGCAGCGCCGCTTCGGAGATGTCGTCGGAGTATGCGAATGCCGTCTTCTCGCCCGCCACCGCGCGCACACCAACACCCTGGTCGATGCCGAAGCTGCCGCTCTTGACGATGCCTTCCTCGAGGCTCCAGCCTTCGCTGCGCGTGTACTGGAAGTAGAGGTCGGCGTCGTCGATGCGATGGGTCGCGATCGTGGCGAGCGCGGCCTTGAGTTTGGCTTCGTCGAGGCCGAACGGCTCGAGCAGGAGCGATCTCGCGATGGCCAGGCGCTCGATGGTGGGTTCGCGCGAAATCATGGGAGCTCCGGTCGGCGGGTGCGGACATGCACAGGCGCAGTCTTTCACAGATCTTTACGGCACGGGCGTCGGCGGTCTTCCGGGCGCGCCGTTGTAGACAGGCGGGACTCGCAACCCACCTCGATCCAACGACAACTCACCAAGGAATCCAACATGAACAAGCTCACCACCATCGCCACCGGCGTCACGCTGGCCATTGCCTCGCTCGGCGTGTTCGCGCAAGCCGCCGCTCCGGTCACGCCGCGCGTCGACCAGCGCAAAGCCAACCAGCAAAAGCGCATCGACAACGGTGTCGCCTCCGGCCAGCTCAATGCCAAGGAGACCAACCGGCTCGACAAGCAGCAAGGCCGCATCGCCGCGGTCGAAGCGAACGACAAGGCCGACGGCAAGGTCACCGGCAAGGAGCGTCGCCAGCTGCACCGCATGCAGGATCGTTCGGGCAAGAACATCCACGCGCAGAAGCACGACGCGCAAGTCGCGGCGAAGCCGTAGTCGTCGCGACGCGGCGCCGACTCAGTCGGCGTCGATGTCTGCGTCCGACGGCCCTCTCTTGAGCTCGAGCGCGCGCGCGTAGAGCAGATTGCGCGGCGCGCCGCCGATCTCGGCCGCCAGCGCGACGGCCTGCTTCAGCGGCAAGGCGGCGAGCAGCGGCGACAGCAAGGCGTCGTGATCGCTTGCATCGCTTTCGGAGACCGCCGCCGGCAGCGCATGCAGGACGAGGACGAACTCGCCGCGCGTCCGGTTCGCCTCCGCATCGAGCCACGCGGGCAATTCGCGCGAAGGCATCGTCGCGATCGTCTCGAACTGCTTGGTCAGCTCGCGGCAGATCGTCGTCACGCGCTCGGGACAGGCCGCGGCCAACTCGCGCGCCAAGGCGTCGATCCGGTGCGGCGCCTCGAACACAATTTGCGTCGACGCGCTGCGCGCCAACTCGGCCAAGCGGCGCGCGCGCTCTGCTCCGCGCGCGGCCAGGAAGCCGACGAAGGCGAAGCCGGTCGACGCCGTGTCGCCGGCGGCACACAGCGCAGCGAGCGCGCTGCTCGCACCCGGCAGCGGCACGACGCGGTAGCCGGCGACGCGAGCTGCCGCGACGAGCTCGGCGCCGGGATCGCTGATCGCCGGCGTTCCCGCATCGCTGACGTAGGCGACGCGCTCGCCGCGCGCGAGCCGCCCGAGGACCGTCGCCGCCGCGCCGCGCTCGTTGTGCTCGTGGACCGCGATGAGCGGCTTGTCGATCCCGAAGTGGCGCAGGAGCGCGGCGCTGTGGCGTGTGTCTTCACAAGCGATCGCGTCGACGAGCGCGAGCACGTGGAGCGCGCGCAGCGTCAGGTCGGCGAGGTTGCCGATCGGCGTTGCGACGACATAAAGCGTGGCCGCGGGATACTGCTGGCCGCCGGCGGCCTGGGCCGCGGCCTCGACGAGCTTCGATCCATCCAGCACAGGCTGAGCCCTTCCTCTGACGGCGCATGGCGACGACCCCGGCCACGACGAAAGCACTCGGCGACGCTGCCGAAGCGAGGGCGCTCGCCCATCTCGCCCGGGCCGGGCTGGTGCTGGTGCAGCGCAATTATCGGGTCGCACGCGGGCCGCGGGCCAAGGGCGGCGAGGTCGACCTCGTGATGCGCGACGGCGACGGCACGCTCGTCTTCATCGAAGTGCGCGCGCGGCGCGATGAGCGCTTCGGCGGCGCGGCGGCAAGCATCAGCGCGGCAAAACGGCAGCGCATCGTCTTCGCGGCCATGCACTTCCTGCGTCGCCTGCCCCGGCCGCCGCCGTGCCGCTTCGATGTCGTCGCCGTCGACGGCGACCGGATCGAGTGGCTGCGCGCGGCGTTCGACGCGTCGTAGGGGCGCGTCGCCTCCAAGGTCCATCGACCGCATGTGTCGATGAACCTTTGCAGCAAAAGGGGTGTCATATCATCGCGAACCATGCTCGAACAACGCATTCAGCAGCAGTTTTTCGACAGCGCCGACCTCAAGTACGCGGCCGCCGAAGTGCTTTCGAAGCCGATCGCCGACGCCGTCAGCGCGATCGTCGGCTGCATCACCGGCGGCGGCAAGGTGCTTGCCTGCGGCAATGGCGGCTCGGCCGCCGACGCCCAGCATTTCGCGGCCGAGTTCGTCGGCCGCTTCGAGCGCGAGCGGCCCGGCCTGGCAGCCATCGCCCTCACCGTCGACACTTCGATCCTCACTGCCGTCGGCAACGACTACAGCTTCGAGGCCGTCTTCGCCAAGCAGGTGCAGGCGCTCGGGCAGCCCGGCGATGTGCTGCTCGCGATGTCGACGAGCGGCAACTCCGCAAACATCCTCGCCGCGGTCGCGGCAGCGCGCGCCAAGGACATGACCGTCGTCGCCCTCACAGGCAACACCGGCGGCAAGATCGGCGCGCGACTCACCGAAACCGACGTCCACATCTGCGTCCCGCACGAGCGCACGGCCCGCATCCAGGAGGTGCACCTGCTCGTGCTGCACTGCCTGTGCGACGGGGTCGACCTGCAATTGCTCGGCGAACAGGAAAACACATGACCCGCTCCGTTTCCATGCAAGCACGAACCGTCGCGCTCGCCGCCAGTGCACTGGCGCTCTCCACGCTCGCCGGCTGCGCCGCGGTCATCGTCGGCGGTGCCATCGTCGGCAGCGCGATGGTCGCGACCGATCGCCGCACCTCGGGCTCGCAGGTCGATGACGAAGTGATCGAGCTGAAGGCCAAGGGCCGGATGGGCGAAGCCTTCCCCGACGACCGCGTGCGCATCAACACCACGAGCTACAACCGCATGGTGCTGCTCACCGGCGAGGTTCCGAACGACGCCGACAAGGTCACGGCCGAGCAGGCGGTCGCGCGCATCGACAACGTGCTCTCGGTCGTCAACGAGCTGAGCGTCGGGCCGTCGAACACCTTCGGCGAGAAGACGAAAGACGCCTTCGTCACGGCTAAGGTCAAGACCAGCCTGGTCGATGCCAAGGACCTGTTCGCCAACTCGATCAAGGTCGTGACGCATCGCGGCGTCGTCTACCTCATGGGTCGCGTCACCGAGCGCGAGGCGCTGCGCGCCACCGAGGTCGCGCGCGGCGTGACCGGCGTGGTCAAGGTCGTGCGCGTGTTCGAGATCCTGACCGAGTCGGATCTGGCCAACACCCAGCCGAAGATGCTCGCCAAGCCGGCCAGCGCGCCCTGATCCCGATCGCGATGCGGGCGCCGCGCGCCCGGGTGCGCTAGCCCAGGCGCCGGATCAGGCTCGACGTGTCGTTGCGCTTGCCATCCATGGCCTGGACGTCGGCGTAGAACTGGTCGACGAGCGCCGTCACTGGCAGACGCGCGCCGTTCAGGCGCGCCTCCTCGAGCGCGATGCCGAGATCCTTCCTCATCCAGTCGACGGCGAAGCCGAAGTCGAACTTGCCTTCGATCATCGTCGGGCCGCGGTTGTCCATCTGCCAGCTTTGCGCCGCACCCTTGCCGATGACCTCGAGGACGGCCTTCATATCGAGGCCGGCCTTCTGGCCGAAGGCGATCGCCTCCGACAGGCCCTGGACGAGCCCGGCGATCGCGATCTGGTTGACCATCTTGGCGAGTTGGCCCGAGCCGCTCGGGCCGAGCAGCGTCATTGCCTTGGCGAACGCCATCGCCAGCGGCTTCGCTTCGGCGAACGCGGCTTCGTCGCCGCCGCACATCACGGTGAGCGCGCCGTTGATGGCGCCCAGGTTGCCGCCCGAGACCGGCGCGTCGACGAACTTCATTCCCTTCTTCGCGGCTTCGGCCGCGAGCTCGCGCGCGACCGCGGCCGACGCCGTCGTGTGGTCGACGAAGATGGTGCCGGCCTTCATGCCGGCGAATGCACCGTCGGCGCCGAGCGTGACTGAGCGCAGGTCGTCGTCGTTGCCGACGCAGCAGAACACGATCGCGGCGCCGCGGGCTGCCTCGGCCGGCGTCGCGCCGCTCTTGCCGCCGTGCTTCGCGACCCACGCCGCAGACTTCGCCGCGGTGCGGTTGTAGACCGTCACACGATGCCCGGCGCCGGCCAGGTGGCCGGCCATCGGGTCGCCCATGACGCCCAGGCCGAGGAAGGCGACGTCGCGCGCGGGGGTGCTGTCGTAGGTCTTGGTGGCCATGGCGTGTCCGGGATGAAGAGGAGAAACGAAAACGGCCCCGAAGGGCCGTCGCGGAGAGCAGACGGCGGGAACGGGGCGCTGCGGCGCCCGCTCCCGGAGACGCTACTTTACGATTTGCAGGTGCTCGGTGCCCGCGTTCAAATCGCTCGAGCGCGCGCGCTGGCTGTGAAGCTTGATCTGCAGGCGCAGATCGTTGACCGAATCGGCGTTGCGGAGGGCATCTTCGAACGTGACGGCCTGGCTCTCGTAGAGATCGAACAGGCTCTGGTCGAAGGTCTGCATGCCGAGCTCGCGCGAGCGCTTCATGATCTCCTTGATCTCGGCGACCTCGCCCTTGAAGATCAGGTCGGAAATCAGCGGCGTGTTGAGCATGACCTCGACCGCCGCGACCCGGCCCTTGCCTTCCTGGCGCGGCAAGAGACGTTGCGAGATCAGCGAGCGCAGGTTGAGCGAGAGGTCCATCAGCAGTTGCGTGCGCCGCTCTTCCGGGAAGAAGTTGATGATCCGGTCGAGCGCCTGGTTGGCGCTGTTGGCGTGCAGCGTCGCCAGGCACAGGTGACCGGTCTCGGCGAACGCGACCGCGTGTTCCATCGTCTCACGGTCGCGGATCTCGCCCATCAGGATCACGTCCGGCGCCTGGCGCAGCGTGTTCTTCAGGGCGATGCCCCAGCCGTCGGTGTCGATGCCGACCTCGCGCTGCGTGATGATGCAGTTCTTGTGCGCATGCACGAACTCGACCGGGTCCTCGATCGTGATGATGTGGCCGAACGAGTTCTCGTTGCGATGGTCGACCATCGCCGCCAGCGACGTGCTCTTGCCCGAGCCCGTCGCGCCGACGAAGATCACCAGGCCGCGCTTGGCCAAGGCGATGTCCTTCAGGATGTGCGGCAGGTTCATCGTGTCGATGGTCGGGATGACCTGCGGGATCGTCCGCATCACCAAACCGACGTTGCCCTGCTGCACGAAGGCGTTGACGCGAAAGCGGCCAATGCCCTGCGGCGCGACCGCGAAGTTGCACTCCTTCGTGCGCTCGAATTCGGCCGCCTGCTTGTCGTTCATGATCGAACGCGTGAGCGCCAGCGTGTGCTGGCCATTGAGCGGCTGCGGCGAGACCTTGGTGACCTTGCCGTCGACCTTGATCGCGGGCGGGAAGTCGGCGGTGAGGAAGAGGTCGGAGCCGTTGCGCGACACCATCAGCCGCAGCAGATCGTTGACGAATTTGGATGCCTGGTCGCGTTCCATGTCTTGACTCCTGCTCGGCTCAGCCTGGGAAATTCTCGGGAAATTTCGCCTTGCCGCGCGCTTCCGCGGGCGACACGATGTTGCGCCGGACGAGATCGGCGAGGTTCTGGTCGAGCGTCTGCATCCCGAGGCTGTTGCCGGTTTGGATCGACGAATACATCTGCGCGACCTTGTTCTCGCGGATGAGGTTCCGGATCGCCGCCGTGCCGAGCATGATCTCGTGCGCGGCGACGCGGCCCGCGCCGTCCTTGGTCTTGCACAAGGTCTGCGAGATGACGCCGATCATCGACTCCGACAGCATCGAACGCACCATCTCCTTTTCGGCGGCCGGAAAGACGTCGACGATCCGGTCGACGGTCTTGGCGGCGCTCGAGGTGTGCAGTGTGCCGAACACCAGGTGGCCGGTTTCCGCGGCGGTGAGCGCTAGGCGGATCGTCTCCAGGTCGCGCATCTCGCCGACCAGGATGCAGTCCGGGTCTTCGCGCAGGGCAGAGCGCAGCGCGTTCGCGAACGACAGCGTGTGCGGCCCGACCTCGCGCTGGTTGATCAGGCACTTCTTCGACTCGTGCACGAACTCGATCGGATCCTCGACCGTCAGGATGTGGCCGAACTCGTTCTCGTTCAGGTGGTTGACCATCGCAGCCAGCGTCGTCGACTTGCCCGAGCCGGTCGGGCCGGTGCACAGCACCATGCCGCGCGGCTTGAGCGACAGCTCGGCGAAGATGGCCGGGCAGTTGAGCTGCTCGAGCGTCAGGATCTTCGACGGGATCGTCCGGAAAACGGCGCCGGCGCCGCGGTTCTGGTTGAAGGCGTTGACGCGAAAGCGCGCCAGGCCCTGGATCTCGAACGAGAAGTCGCACTCGAGCGACTCTTCGTAGTTCTTGCGCTGCGAGTCGTTCATGATGTCGTACACCATGTCGTGCACTTGCTTATGCTCGAGCGGGTCGACATTGATGCGGCGAACGTCGCCGTGAACGCGGATCATCGGCGGCAGGCCGGCCGAGAGGTGCAGGTCGGAGGCCTTGTTCTTGACCGAAAACGCCAGCAGCTGGGTGATGTCCATGGGTCTTCAGGAAGTGAGTGCCGGATTGCGCCGCGGCGACGCGGTGCAACGCGCTGTCACGGGCGGCAAGGCGCAATGATCGCAGACAAGCTGGCCCAAGTGAACGCGCGCATTGCAAGCGCCTGCGCGGCCGCCGGACGCCCCGTGCAAAGCGTCACGTTGCTTGCCGTGAGCAAGACCTTCGACGCCACAGCGATCGCCGAGGCGCACGCCGCGGGGCAGAGGCGCTTCGGCGAGAACTACGTCCAGGAAGCGCTCGGCAAGATCGCGGCGCTATCGGCGTTGGAGCCACGGCCCGAATGGCACCTGATCGGGCCGCTGCAGGCCAACAAGACGCGCGTCGTCGCCGAGCACTTCGACTGGGTCCACTCAGTCGATCGCCTGAAGATCGCCGAGCGGCTGAGCGCGCAACGGCCCGATGGCCTGGCACCGCTCTCGGTCTGCCTGCAGGTCAACGTCAGCGGCGAGGCGACGAAAAGCGGGCTGGCGCCGGCCGAGGTCGCCGAGGTCGCACGGGCGGTGGCGACGCTGCCGCGGCTCAGGCTGCGCGGCCTGATGGCGATCCCCGAAGTCGCCGGCGACCTCGCAGCACAGCGCCGGCCGCATCGCGCCCTGCGCGAGCTCTTCGAGGCGCTGCGCGGCGACGGGCTCGCGCTCGACACGCTCTCGGCCGGCATGAGCGGCGACCTCGAGGCGGCGATCCTCGAAGGCGCGACGATGGTCCGCGTCGGCAGCGCGATCTTCGGCGCGCGTTCGCCCTAGCCGAGCACGCGGTGGCGCTTGTGCCACTCGTCCAGCGACTCCTCCGGCCACTGCTGGCAGTGCACGTGGCCCTTGCCACGCGGGACGTCGACCCACGCCGGCGCATAGGCGAGGGCGGCCTCGACGACTTCCCGCGGCTTCGGCAGCGGCGTGTCGACCGCCGACGCGTGCGGATGGACGAGATCGGGCCAGCGCTTGTCGTAGAGCCAGAGCGGGCTGCCGCACTCGCGGCAGAAGCGTCGCTCGGCCTGCGAGCGTGTCGCGCGCTTGCCCGGCTCGCGCAGGATTGCGTGATAGCGCCCGAGATGCTTCGCGCCGCGCACCTTGAGCGTCGCGGAGTGTGCCCCGAGGTTGATGGCGAAGCCGCCGCTGCCCGCCGTCTTGCGGCAGATGGAGCAGTGGCAGTGCATGAACGGCACGGGGCTCTGTGCCTCGACCGTGAAGCGCACCTTGCCGCAGTGACAGGATCCTTCGAGCAGCATGTCGACCTCGCTCCGCCGCGTCACCGCGCGGCGATCGGGCGATGATGCCGCGATCGCGCACCGCGCTCGACGGCCTGCGCGGCTGACTACACTGGCTCGATGGGAACGATCGCGTTCATCGGCGGCGGCAACATGGCGAGCGCGATCGTCGGCGGCCTCGTCGGCGCGGGCCATCCGCGCGAACGGATCGTCGTCGTCGAGCCGAACGCGGCCCAGCGCAAGGTCGTCGCCGACAAGCTCGGCGTGCGCACGATCGCCGCCGCCGACGCCAAGCTCTCCAAAGCCGCGCTCGTCGTCTGGGCGGTCAAGCCGCAGATGTTCGGCGTCGCGGCGGCGCCGTGCCGCGATCACGTCGGCGCAGCGCTGCACCTGAGCGTGATGGCCGGTATCCGCAGCGACGCGATCGCGCGGGCGGTGGGCAGCGAGCGCGTCGTGCGCGCGATGCCGAACACGCCGGCGCTCATCGGCCAGGGCATCGCCGGTCTGTTCGCGCGGCCCGCGGTGACCGCCGACGACCGTGCTGAAGTCGAGGCCGTGCTCGCGGCGACCGGGCAGATGCTCTGGCTCGACTCCGAGGCCGCGCTCGACGCGGTCACCGCGCTCTCGGGCTCGGGTCCGGCCTACGTCTTCCACCTCGTCGAATCGATGCTCGAGGCGGCGCGGCGCATGGGCCTGGACGCCGCCGCGGCGCGGCGCCTCGCGGTGCAGACGGTGGCCGGCAGCGCTGCGCTGGTCGCGACCTCGACCGACTCGCCAGAGACCTTGCGCCGCAACGTCACGTCGCCGAACGGCACGACGCAGGCGGCGCTCGCGGTGTTCGAGTCGCGCGGCGTCAAGGCGGCGATCGTCGAGGCGATCCTGGCGGCGCGCGACCGGGCCACGGAGCTGGGCGACGAGCTCGGCAACTAGCCCTGCCAGAGAGGACCGAGCGTCACACGGCGAGGGCTACAGTGTCGGCCTGCGTCCACCGGCGCAGCCCTTCAGCACCACGGGTCCAGTCATGAGCTATCTCTCTTACCTGTCGCCGACGGCCACCAGCCCCTGGCACACCTACCTCGCGCAGGTCGATCGCGTCCTGCCCTATCTCGGCAACCTGGCGCGCTGGTCGGAGACGCTGAAGCACCCGAAGCGCGCGCTGATCGTCGACGTGCCGATCGAGATGGACAACGGCACCGTCGCCCACTTCGAGGGCTTTCGCGTCCAGCACAACCTCTCGCGCGGCCCGGGCAAGGGAGGCGTGCGCTTCCACCCCGACGTGACCCTCGAGGAAGTGATGGCGCTCGCGGCCTGGATGACCGTCAAGTGCGCTGCCGTCAACCTGCCCTACGGCGGCGCCAAGGGAGGCATCCGCGTCGATCCGAAGCTGCTCTCGATGAAGGAGCTCGAGCGCATGACGCGCCGCTACACGAGCGAGATCGGCATCGTCATCGGCCCGCAGCGCGACATCCCCGCCCCCGACGTGAACACCAACGGCCAGATCATGGCCTGGATGATGGACACGTACTCGATGAACACCGGCACGACGGCGACCGGCGTCGTCACCGGCAAGCCGCTGCACCTCGGCGGCTCGCTCGGCCGCGTCAAGGCGACCGGCCGTGGCGTGTTCGTCACCGGACGCGAGGCCGCGCGGCGCATCGGCCTGCCGCTCGACGGCGCCCGCGTCGCGGTGCAGGGCATGGGCAACGTCGGCAGCGCGGCGGCCGAGCTGTTCGTCCAGGCCGGCGCCAGCATCGTCGCCATGCAGGATCACACCGGCACGCTCGTCAACGCCGGCGGCTTCGACATGGCGACGACGATGGCCGCGATCACGCACGAAACCGGCATCGCCAACGTCAAGGGCGGCGAGCGCATCGACAACGAGGCGTTCTGGGACGTCGACTGCGACATCCTGATCCCGGCCGCGCTCGAAGGCCAGATCACGCCGCTGCGCGCGAACCGCCTCAAGTGCAAGCTCGTGCTCGAAGGCGCCAACGGGCCGACGCTGCCCGAGGCCGACGACGTCCTCGCCGACCGTAACGTGCTCGTCGTTCCCGATGTCATCTGCAACGCAGGCGGCGTGACCGTCAGCTACTTCGAATGGGTGCAGGACTTCTCGAGCTTCTTCTGGAGCGAGGACGAGATCAACGTGCGGCTCGACAAGATCATGGTCGATGCGCTGAAGAAGATCTGGGACACCGCCGATCGCCACAAGATCTCGCTGCGTACCGCGACCTTCGCGGTGGCCTGCGAGCGCATCCTGATCGCACGCGAGGAGCGCGGCCTTTATCCGTGAACGCGGGCGCGCGGGGCGCCGGCCGTCGTCTTCGGCGGCCGCGCGTGCCGGATTGCGCGGGGTTCGAGTCCGCGTCTTCGCGACGTGCTTTCGCTCACGAATGCTCACCGACGCGAACGGGGTCGGCTCTCCACAATCGCTCCCGCTGCGACACGAATCCTCGTGCTGCAACGGCCGATGCGCAGGGTGCGCCGGCCGCAAGAGAAGGGCGAACCGGTGCGAACCGGCAAGCACATCCGGGACCGCGCACCACCCGCGCGGACCATGATCGCGATGCGCCGCGACGAGCCGACCCGCTCACGCAACGCACGCCGACCTTTCTCTTTCAACTCGTCATCCAGGACAGTGAAAGACGCTCATGTTTCTCAAGAATCCCTTGTCTCTCCCGCAGGCCAGCGGCTTCGTGGCCTTCGACGGCGGCGGCATCGCCGAGCCCGTCGTCAAGCGACGCGAGTCGAAGCCGGCCGATGTCGCCGTCACGCCGCGCCTCGAGCCCGAGCTCGTCCCCGCCGCCGAGCAGGCGAACGACTGGCATCGAGAGCGCACCTGGCAGCCGTCGACCGGCGCGCTGGTGCGTCGCGTCGAGGCGGCGGTGATCGTCGCGATCTGCAGCTATTTCGCCTTCGGCCTGGCCGGCCTCGCCGGCTGGCTCTGACGCACCTCAGTCGACCGGCAGCGGCGACACCGGCTTGATCTCCTCGAGGGCGATCATCGAGCGCACGTCGTCGATGCCCGGCACCTGCATGAGCCGGTCGGTGAGGAAGTTGCTGAGCGACTTCAGATCGTGGGCCACGACCTTGAGCAGGTAGTCGTCCTCGCCCGAAACGCTGTAGCACTCGAGGATCTGCGGAAACGCGCGGATCTCGGCCTCGATCTCGCGCACGCGGCCGAAGTCGTCGCCGCCGATGCTGACGCTCACGTAGGCCGTCACGGCCAGGCCGATCGCTTCGGGCGCGATCTCCGCCCGATAGCCGCGGATCACGCCGCGCTCCTCGAGCGAGCGCACGCGCCGGAAGCACTGCGGCGCCGAGAGGTGGATGCGCGCCGCGAGATCGACATTCGAGATCCGGCCGTCGACCTGAACGGCTTCCAGAATCTTGCGATCGACCGCGTCGAGACCCGTTGCCATGGCATTGAAACCGGTTAATGACGCACGAATCTTGCACTACTGACACAATTTGCGCAACAAATAGAAAGCACATTTCGCGCTCTTCCGGCAACACTGTGCGTTGACCCGATGGAGCGACACATGACCACCAGCACCCTCAATCCCGCGGCAACGACGCGCGCATCGCAAGGCGAATCTCCGGCCGATCTCGAGCGGCGCTACGGCGCGGCCAACTACCACCCGCTGCCCGTCACGCTGCAGCGCGGCGCCGGCGTGTGGCTGTTCGACGAGCACGGCCGGCGTCACCTCGACATGATGTCGGCGTACTCGGCAGTGAGCTTCGGCCACGGTCATCCGGCGCTCGTCGGCGTGCTCACCGAGCAGGCCGCCCGCCTCGCGGTGACGAGCCGCGCCTTTCACACCGATCGCCTCGGCCCGTTCCTGCGCGCCATCTGCGAGACGACGGGCATGGCCAAGGCGCTGCCGATGAACACGGGAGCCGAGGCCGTCGAGACGGCGGTCAAGGCCTCGCGCAAGTGGGGCTACAAGGTCAAGGGCATCGCCGACGGCTGCGCCGAGATCATCGTCGCCGCCGGCAATTTCGCCGGCCGAACGACGACCATCGTGGGCTTCTCGAGCGAGCCGCAATACCGCGACGGCTTCGGCCCGTTCGCGCCCGGCTTCGTCAGCGTGCCTTTCGGCGACGCCGATGCGCTCGAGGCGGCGATCACGCCGAACACGGCCGCGTTCTTGGTCGAGCCGGTCCAGGGCGAGGCCGGGATCATCGTCCCGCCGGCGGGCTACCTGGCTCGTGCGCGCGAGATCTGCACGCGCCGCGGCATCCTGCTGATCTGCGACGAGGTCCAGACCGGCCTCGGCCGCACCGGCGCCGTCCTCGCCTGCGACCACGACGGCATCCGGCCCGACGGTCTGGTGCTCGGCAAGGCGCTCGGCGGCGGCCTGCTGCCGGTGAGCGCGTTCGTCGCGACCGAGGAGCTGATGTCGGTGTTCGCGCCCGGCGACCACGGCAGCACCTTCGGCGGCAATCCGCTCGCTGCCGCGGTCGGCGAGGCGGCGCTTGCGCTGCTGCTCAAGGATCGCCTGTCGGAGAAGGCGCGCGTGCGCGGCGACGAGCTGATCGCGAAGCTGCGCGCGATCGATCATCCGGCGATCAGCGAGGTGCGCGGCAAGGGCTTGCTCATC
>Ga0123337_10001039_pt1 | contig 38825 bp, 30 predicted proteins | sample frozenSSSSmetaG_FD_89792 | JGI IMG/M metagenome (GOLD analysis project Ga0123337, IMG submission 89792) | Glacier valley bacterial and archeal communities from Borup Fiord, Nunavut, Canada, to study Microbial Dark Matter (Phase II) -... | ecosystem: Environmental > Aquatic > Freshwater > Ice >...
CAGGATATTCACCTGCATGCAGTCCAATAGCCGACTGATGCCTACTGTTGCCTATTGAGGCTAGAGGCATATATAAGTAGATATATTTCCATAGCTAGACTAGATTCTATTCTACATGCTATTCATACATTTATCACTTTGACTCTTCCGCCCGTGTTATATTCAACACTTCTCGGCCTTCCTCGACCCGCGCGCCATCACGCACTGCTACTACCACCCGGCCACGCGCGTGCCGCACACGCAGCGCGCCCTCGACACCGAGTGCGTGCAGCTCTTCGGCGCGCGCCACAAGTGGATCGGCTTCCTCGCCGCGGACGAGTTCCTCGACGTGCGCGGCAACGCCACGCTGCAGCGCGTGCTGGGCGCGTGCGTGCGATGCCGACGACAGCGTCGGCGCCTTCGCCGTCAACTGGGTCATCCACTCGAGCTCCGGGCTGCTGCGGCGCCCGGACAGCGCGCGGAAGGGCTTCGTGACGTGTATTGCGGATCCGGACCCGGATCGTTCGCCGGATGTGGGCGTGGACAACGAGCATGTGAAGGTGTTTGTGAAGCCGGGGAAGTTCAAGGAGCCGATGAATCTGCATATGATGAGGTTGACGGAGGGGGCGAGGACGGTGGGGGAGAAGGGCGATACGGTGGATCGGTTTGCGTGGAGGGTGCCAGTGACGAGGGACAGGGTGTCGTTTCATTATTATGCGACGAAGAGTAAGGAGGGGTACCAGCAGAAGATTGACAGGAGTAATGGCATGGGAATGGCGAAGGGGTGGGATTGGTGGGACTGGATCGCGGGATTGCCGAGTAGCGAGTGTAAAAAGATGACGGCGTATGATCCGTGATGATGATGGGGTGGGTGTTTTTTTTGCGGATTTTGGAAGGACGAGCGAGAGATGGATTGGGATTGTGGATGGCTGAATGGATGGATATAGGTGTATATGTTATATGTAAGACTACATACTTCTAATGTATAAAACTGGGCCAGAGGCGTATGTATTTAGGCATAGATCTGGGCGCTCAACACGACATAATGGAATTAATGGTTAACAGACGTGGGCATGTCACGACAACACTATAGCGACCATAATCATAAAGAAAGAAAATAAGAAGAAAAGAACGAAGCAAAAGATATCAAAGTTCAGGCCTCCTCGTCAGATAGACAAGGATTGCGTCCTATAAGTCTAGCAAGTGCCACAGCTGAGAAAACACCATGCTGGACATGGAACTTTTGATTCCCGGCTATCAATCTATTGGCACTAAGGATACATGGGATTGAGAGAGAAAGAAAGATCTAGGCTAAAACCACTCCTCTGTGCAACTGTCTGCTCTACGAGTTATACATTCGAAAACCCACGCCCCGTCTCATCTTCCCTGCGCTTCCCACTTCCCCTTCCCTTCTTACAACACACTTACGCCTCCTCGGCCAACTTCAACAAACCCTCCAAGTTAATCGACTTGGGACGCTCAATCGGCAATCCCAGCGCGCGATCCCAGATCAGCTGCGCCAGCGGGCCGAGGCCTCTGCTCACGCCGAACGTCGCCGTGTAGTACAGCGTCTCGTGGAAGCCGTAGTGGTGGAACAGCACGCCCGAGCTCGAGTCGACGTTCGGGTACGGGTTCTTGGTCTTGCCGTGCTCCTTGAGCACGTCCGGCGCGATCTCCGAGTTCTGCTTCACCAGCTTGAACACCGGGTCCTGCGCGATGCTCGGCCGCGACGACGCGTAGTCCATCAGCGCCTCGAAGCGCGGGTCCGGCTTGCGCAGCACCGCGTGCCCGTAGCCGGGCACGACGCGGCCGGACTTGAGCGTGGCCCAGAGGTAGTCCTTCACGGACGCGTCGGTGGCGTTCGAGCCGATCTTCTCCTGCATCTGGAGGATCCAGCGGAGGACCTCCTGGGCGGCGAGGCTGTAGGGTGTTAGTGGGCTATCACGTGGAGACGGGTGGGAGGGGTGCGACGAACCCGTGGAGTGGGCCAGCCAGGCCCTGGAGACCGGCGGAGTACGAGAGGAAGGGGTCGCTCAGCGCGGAGCCGACCAGGTGGGTGGCGTGCGCGGACACGTTTCCGCCCTCGTGGTCGCCGTGCAGGGCGAGGTACAGACGGAGCAGGTCGTGGAAGTCCTCGTGCTTCTTGCCGCCGCGGCCGAGCATGGCGGCGAAGTTGTACGCCCAATCCTGGTTGAGGTCGATCTCGGCGGGCAGCGCGCCGCCGCCCTGGTACGAGTTCTGGTAGATCTTGGCGGCGATGGTGGGCAGCTTCGCGAGGAGGGAGATGGAGTCGTCGAAGGTGGACTCCCAGTAGTCGGCCTTGCTGATGCCGGCCTCGTACGCCTTGGCGAACTTGGAGGTGTGGTTGAGGGCCGAGACGGCGATGGCGAACTGCGTCATGGGGTGCAGGTCGGTGGGGAGGCTGTCGAGGAGCTTGCTGACGAAGTCAGGGAGCTGGCCCTGCTCGGCGAGCTCGCGGGAGAACTGGCGTGTCTGCGCGACGGAGGGGACCTGGCCGGTCAAAAGGAGCCAGAACATGGCCTCGGGCAGCATCTCGGTGCCGGTGGTGCCCTTGGGGAGCTCCTTCTGGCACTCCTTGATGGTACGGCCGTGGAAGCGGATACCCTCGTTCGCGTCGAGGACGGAGCCTTCCCAGACCATGGCCTTGAGGCCTCTGCGAGATGTCAACGAGTGTCCTTGAGCGAACCGGGCAACAGGGTAGGAATTGGACGCACCTCATGCCGCCGAGAGTGTTCTCGATCTTGACCTCGCCGATGACCTTGTCGCTATGGGCCTTGACCTTCTTGAGGAGCTCGCGCTTGGCCGGGATGACCTGCTTGAAGGTGTCCTTGAGGGAGGGCTCGGAGGAGGCCGAGTAGTTTCGGGAGGCATTGGCGACGATTGGGCGGATGGTGGCAGGCTGGACGTGTTAGACGGCGCTCAATTGATGCATTCTGACAGGAAACTTACACGCAGAGCTCTCAAGGCCCTCGTCGTGGTTCTCGCGTTCATGGCCATGGTGATGACGGCGGTTGAGTGTGGGGAATGCGGGGAAGGAAGGTAAGCAATTGGTCTGGGGATCCTGTCCTCTGAGATATCTACAAAGCTCAGCTCAGGAGATATTAAATAAAAGATTTCAGGAGCGGGAGGAGGAGAGGAGGAGGCTGAAGAGGAATATTTCAGAGCTTCCGGGTATGGAGCAGCTAGGGAGGATCTGGTGATGTCTTGGTATTCTCGATGTTCGCATACCCTTTCCCCGTGCTTATGCCGAAACATGCCGAGGGATTTGGAGATGGGGGTGGGCGTAGTGTGTGTGTGTAGGTGCGGGTGTGTGGGTAGCATGCGTAGTAGCATGCGTAGGGTGTGTAGGATGTGTAGGGTGTGTGGGGTGTGTGGGGTGTGCAGGGTGTGCAGGGTGTGTGTGGTGTTGGGGCTCTCGGCTGACCGCTTAGGGTACTGAGCCGTGGTTACAGACGGTTTACTGCGTACACGGTACACGTATGGGCGTGCATATATCCGTATATCCGTATATACGTACATAATACTACGTATTTGCTGCATTTGTTGCACCCACCGGCCCGATCAGTGACGTTACCCCCCAAGCTCGCCTTGAGCCGAACCGTGACCGTGACAGAACTCCAAATATATACCTACATACCTGTCGTTGCCAGATACCCGCTGCTCCGTACTCGGATCTCTGATTGCGGTTGCTGTCTGTGAGTGAGAGTGGCAATTCTAGAACGACTAGAAGTATTATATTGTTTACCCAGAGTCCAAGGAAGAAGCAACGTCATCGAAGCCGCGGACGGGTCTTTTCCTTGCACTGGCTACTCACTACTCACACTGTGAATATACTCCCCATCCACCATGTTCCGAAGAATAGCATCGACGGTCCCGCGACGAGTCACAGCTGCAGCCATTGCCCAACCCCGCACACGACTGCTCTCGACGACGGCGAACAGGATGGCTGCGCTGAAGCCGGCCGATCCTCCAATCTCGCGACAGCTGCCCTCCGACGGCTTCCAGCTGCTGCCGGAGAGCGACAAGGCGGGAGAGGCGGAGGATGCGCTGTATGACCAGCAGATCAAGGAGGTAGAGGCCTGGTGGGCCACACCGAGATATGACGGCATCAAGAGGCCGTACAACGCCGCCGATATCGTGTCCAAGAGAGGCAGCCAACTGCAGTCGTATCCGAGCTCGGTGATGGCGAGGAAGCTGTTCAACTTGCTCAAGGAGAGAGAGGCGGCAGGAAAGCCGATACACACGAGTGAGTCTCTTTAAAGCCCCGTTGATAATCTACATGCTGATGAGATGTAGTGGGAGCGATCGACCCGGTTCAGATGACACAGCAAGCACCGAATCAAGAAGTCCTCTACGTCTCCGGCTGGGCGTGCTCCGCCGTTCTCACGACCACCAACGAAGTCTCACCTGATTTCGGTGATTACCCATATAACACTGTCCCGAACCAAGTCCAGAGACTGGCGAAAGCACAGTCGATGCACGACAGAAAGCAATGGGACGCCCGCCGGAAGCTGACAGCCGAGGAGCGCGCAAAGACGCCATATACCGACTTCCTCAGGCCTATCATTGCAGACGGTGATACCGGACACGGTGGATTGTCAGCAGTTCTGAAGCTTGCGAAGCTCTTCGCGGAGAACGGAGCTGCAGCAGTGCATTTCGAGGATCAGTTGCACGGAGGGAAGAAGTGCGGCCATTTGGCCGGAAAGGTCCTCGTGCCGGTTGGAGAGCATATCAACAGACTCGTTGCGGCGAGATTCCAATGGGATGTTATGGGATCTGAGAACTTGGTCATTGCCAGAACCGACTCCGAGAGCGGAAAGCTGATCAGTAGTGCGATCGATGTTCGCGACCACGAGTTCATCCTCGGTGTCGCAGACGAGGGCATCCAGCCACTCGCAGAGACCATCCAGGCAATGGAACTTGCAGGAGCGTCTGGTTCCGAGATTGACATCTTCGAGGCAGACTGGGTCAAGAGCACCAAGCTGGTCACCTTTGACGAGGCCGCCGTGGAAGCGTTCAAGAAGCGTGGGGTGCCACAGTCCGACATCGACAAATATCTCCACCACACGTCCAAGAACCGCGATATGTCCGTGACCAAGCGCCAAGAGTTCGCGCAACAGTTCACCGACAAGCCGATCTTCTTTTCTTGGGATATCCCACGTACCAGAGAGGGTTTCTACCATTACCGCGCTGGGATGACTGCTGCGACCAAGCGTGCTATTGAGTACGCTCCCTACGCCGATCTCCTCTGGGTCGAGACTGGTGATCCAAAGGTCGAGGATGCTGCGAAGTTTGCAGGAGAGATCCGGACCAAGTACCCAGGAAAGGGCTTAGTCTACAACTTGTCGCCATCCTTCAACTGGTCTGGCCACGGCTTCACGGATGCGACCTTGAAGTCGTTCATCTGGGATATTGCCAAGCACGGCTTTGTGCTGCAGCTGATCTCGCTTGCTGGCATCCACTCCACAGCCACGATCACGACTGAGCTGTCGAGGAAGTTCAAGGATGATGGCATGTTGGCCTATGTTAACTTAGTCCAGAGACCGGAGAAGGAGCTTGGCGTTGATGTGTTGACGCACCAGAAGTGGAGCGGCGCGGCCTATATCGATGGTATCCTGGGGGCGATCCAGAGTGGAAGCAGCAGCAGTAAGAGTATGGGCGAGGGGAATACTGAGGGCCAGTTTTAGAGCAGGGTCTGTAAATTAAAGGCTGTGATTTTGGACCATATATCATGAATATTGGCATTACAAAATAGGACCAATGCATGGAACTGCATGCAATTTCGTGTTATCATCTCTGACAGGGAATTCGGCGCGGGTGGCCGCTGTTCGGCACTGCCGTCGTCGTTGCTGATCACTTGTCTTGGCGTTTCTCACAGTCTTTCTCAGAATTATCATTTCCTCGTTTCGGCCAGCATCACAACCCTTCATTATCGTGCATTTCCCTTTCCCACGCATCCTACTTCTCTTTCACTCGTGCGCCTCCAGCGTTCCTATTATTTCCTATTTCCCACCGCATAATTCCACATCTCCTTCCTCGCATTGCCTTCCGATCAGCGGGCCACGCGCATCCCAAATAGATTGCGGATGGACTGCTGTCGCGCACCCCGCAAATCCAGATCTGCCGGCTAATGTCAACCCCCCGCGCTGCCCGGCTCCTGAATAGATTGCAAACAGTGCAACGTCGTCCACCGTCGTAATTCCACCAGTCTGCCGTCGCGGGCCTCGGCCTTGGGCGACGCTTCCAGGATGGTGAGGTGCGGAGCGCGAGAGGGACGCGGCGGCGAGGCGGCGCGGTGGAAGATCTGTGGTTGGGCTCCGGAGGGGGCGAGACGGGGGGACTGCTGTGTATAAGTAGAGCTCTGGGCGGAGAGAGGGTGGTTTGAGAAGGGAAGACTGCTGCGAACGAGCGGAAACAAGGAGACCGGATTTTGTAAAGGCACGCAGCGCATACTGCAAATATGCATCTCCGAACAGCCTCTCTGGTGGCCGCTGCCTGGCTGGCCACCAGCGTCTCGGCCCACGGCTACGTGAGCTCTTTAACCATCGCCGGGACCGTGTACACTGTAAGCCAGTCCACCGCACCATCTCTCCGAACCACCCCAGACTAACACTATTCCAGGGCTATCTGGTAAACCTACCTTCTTTGCTTCTCAGCCCCCTACCAGGTATTGACGGCGCCGGCAGCCCTACCAAGACCCGTACTACAGCACTCCACCCCAGCGCATCGTGCGCAAGATCCAGGGAAACGGGCCCGTCGAGGACGTCACCTCCATCGACATCCAATGCGGCGGCTACACCGCAGGCGGGCAGCCGGGCTCGGCGCCCGCGCCCTTGCACGGCGGGCCCGTCGCGGCCGGATCGACTGTGAGCCTGGAGTGGACGCTGTGGCCGCAGTCGCATGGTGAGTAGCACGACAGCCACTCTCGACGGATCTGCCGCAGATGCTGTGCAACAGCGAGGCTCCGCAATGCATGATCGAGGACGGCAAAGCCGCACGTGGATCTGGCTGACGAACCGCAGTGGGCCCGACGCTCACCTACATGGCGCGCTGTCCCGACACCGGCTGCACCTCCTGGCTCCCCGGCACGAGGCAAGTCTCCCCTCCCCCCGGCCTGCCCGTCGTCCACCCACTAACCCCCTCCCAGCGCCGTCTGGTTCAAGATCGCCGAGCACGGCCGCGACGGCACCACCAACGTCTGGGGCGCCGTGCGTCCCCCCCCTTCCCCCGCCCCCCCGCCAAGCTAACCCCGCCCCAGACGCAGCTCATGCAGACCCCCGCCACCTACGCCTACCAGATCCCCGCCTGCCTCCAGCGCGGCTACTACCTCGTGCGCCACGAGGTCGTCGCCCTGCACGCCGCCTACGCGTACCCCGGCGCCCAGTTCTACCCCAGCTGCCACCAGCTCAACGTCACGGGCGCGGGCGAAAGCAACGGGCCGGCTGCGAAGGTCGCGTTTCCCGGCGCGTATGGGGGTGCGGATCCGGGCATCACGTTTGATGCGTATCAGGCGCGGATGTATGCGGTGCCGGGGCCGGCGAAGTTTAGTTGTTGAGGGGTGTGGAGAGGAAAGGGGGAGGGGCGGAGGGTGATGGCGTGGAGAAGGGGGGGTGAGGGGGAGAAGGGGAAGGGGATTGTGGGTTAGGGGGCGGAGATTGTGCATGTGTTCTTCCATTCGTTTAGCATAGTTTATCGTATTTGACATATGCTATGCTTAACTGGATTGATTTCTAAGGCTGGCGAGTCGACGATAAGCTAAACAGGCTGAGCTGTGAGGTTTCTAATATTATTACAATAACCCCCCGTAACGCCTCCATAACCCCGATCCGTCTAGAGACACATAAAAAAAGTGAGAAGAACCATGGTATTCCCCCACCTTCCCAGCCAGAAGTAAAATGAAATCAAATCGCAGTCCGCGTCTTCTTAACCCCCCATAGTGACGAGGCGAAGAATCCTTCGTCTTGCTCTTCTTTATCTTCGCCGTCGACTTTTCCTCGTCCTTCTCCAACAATCAAACCCACCCCTCCTCCCCCCCACCCACTTCTCTCACCACCACTCACCTATTCCCAAAATCCCTCCCCTGCCAAATATCCGCCAAATCCCACTGAAAGACCATCGGCATAAAACTCGCCTCGCCCATCCCCCCGCCCAGGTCCCCAAACCCCGAGAGGCCATCTGCTCCCGCGCCCTGCACCTGCGCCCCAAAATCCTGCCCCGCGGGACTCAACCCCGGAAAACCCGCCTCGCTCCCCTGCCACTGATACGAGTTGAAGTCGAACGCATTGAGATCCACCGCCGCCGCCGCCGGGTCCGGTCCGATATCGCTATAGTCCGGACTGTACCCCGAACTCGCCGACGGCATGATCGCCAGGCCCGCCTTGTGCGCGTGGAACGTGCCGACCTGTGCGCCCGGGGACGCCTCGCACGCACGATACTGACACGCGGGCTGGCTTGCCAGGTACGGCGGCCGCATGCCCTCCTCCAGATGCGGCGCCGGCGGACTCGCAGGCGACGGCGTCGAGAACGGCAGCTGGAAGCGCCCGGACGGCGCGTAGCTGGCTGCGGCGACGCGCGCGACCGGCTCGGAGCTGCTGGGCGTGGCGGCGGTGCTGTCGCTGCCGCTGCTGCCGCTGGGCTCCTCGGAGCGGCTGCCGGCGCTGGCGCCGGGGCTGTCGGTGGCCGTGGCGATGGCGAACACCGGGACCGGGAGCTGGGTCACGTCGAGATAGGTGTCTGGGCCTACGCCGCGGGCCTTGGCTGCGAATTGTGCGGCGACGCGGATGATTTGCTTGAAGATTTGCAGGTGGATTATGGATCTTGGGTTGGAGGCCGAGGAGAAATTGCTGGTGAGGATGGTGGTTACGCAGTGCATGAGCGCGAGGTCGGTGATGGCGCTCGGGGCGGTGGGGTTTTGTAGGATGTTGGCGAAGAGAGTTAAGGAGGCCGTGAGCGGGTAGTAGTTGCACATGCTGGGGAGGCTGGTCAGTCTTGCGCATGTCAGCTGGAGTGTGGGGACGCTGAAGGGGAAACGATGTTAAAGCACGCACCTGACGACACCGAGGTTGGGGAGCTCGTGGTTGTCGTTTTGATTGTAGTGGTGCAGGAGGCCGATTACTTGGCGCGCGGCTGTGAGACAGATGGAGCCGGACTCGAAGACACGTGGGTTGAGGCTCAGGTTCTTTGCATCGCGGACCGTTTTGGGCTTCTTGGTGTTGATCCAGGAGCCGTGGTGGACAGAGCCGCGGTGGATGGCCACGAGGCAGTTGTAGTATGCGAAGTGGATCATGATGACGTGCATCAAATGCTTGGTATGGCATTTTATGGGATGTTCGGGTCGTATTAAGATGGGGAGATCGTCTTTCCATTGCTGGAGTTCCTTGTCTAAGGCGCCTACCCATTTGAGTCGCTCGATTTCGGATTTTGTATGTGATCTTGCCGAGTACAGTTTGCTGTATACTCGGCTTTCTAGGAGTGCAAGTGTGGCTACGCTGCGGAAAGCATCTAGAACAGAATCCGGCTCACCTAAGTTCTTGTTTGCGTCGGGCTTGTTTTCTGGTAATTCAACACCGATGTCATCATCGCTGAACACTGACGGCCTACCGGATCGAATACTGATACCCTTTTCGAGACCTAATGCAATCCAGAAGACGTTCCGCCGCTGCTCGATTTCTCTTGGCGTCAAGCCATAACCATCTAGACGTCGATGCAGGCCGATAGCTTGAGCGAGCCGACATGCTGTTCCGGCAAGAACGTATGAAGGATGCGGATCTTCTCCAGCTTGCATGACAAAGGCCTAGTAAGCTTAGCGTATGTATTATTATCTCCAAACAGCAGGGCATACCATTCCGATCATAGCTTGCACAGCTAGCAAGCTCGGCCCATTGAACAATAATTCTGTAAAAACACTACTGGCGTTATGGAAATACCTCTCACAAATCACATCAGGCCCATTCTGCTTTCTCACAAGGGCTCTTCCAATCAAGAAGATGACATTGAGCGAAGCATACCAAGCCACATCTCGTTGTGGACTCGCGGTGTAATAATCTTTACCAAACCTCTCCAGCACCACGTCCTTATCATACAGCGGAAACGCGCCATTGAAGACACCGAAAAAGGCCGTCATATACTCAGTCGCCAGATCCCTCGGCGGCAACGGTTCCCTCTCATTCTCAGGCAGAGCTCTGAAGGCGACGGGGAACTCTACTACTAAGCCGGAATCACAGCGATCGATGACCTCCTTGATGGTCTGCTCGAAGTCTCTGCTTCCCGTCTTTTCCGAGATCCAGCGGAGACCCTGCGGCGAGAAGAGCGAGAAGCCAGAGGAGGCACCGACGAAACCAGACGCGCCGTCGTCGCTGATGACGAAGATGGAGAGCTTGTCTTCTAATGATGCGGACTGTGCGCTGACGCTTGGGATGGCCGGCTCAATGGGGTCGTCGATGCTAATTCCGGACGCGTTCATGGCCGACTCCATCCGCTTCATACGATCTTCGATGGCGGAGAGGTAATGTCTACAACGGATTAGCCACTCGAAATCGAGACGGGAAGGGAGCGGCATACATCTTCTTCTCCCTCTTCTTCCGGCTGACCAGCGTGACCTGACATTCTGTGTTGCGGGCGATGCACCGAGTGCACCTGTCACTCCGAGGATCTTTGATGCACTTAAGCTATTCCCATCGTGAGTATTTGAATCATCCTAGTAGAAAAGAAGAAGGGAATATCATCTGCATATCATCTGCATACCTTCGAGCGTTTGCAAGAGTCACATGACGTTCCTGTTCTCGATCCACATCAGCATGTGCCATGCCATTGCCAAGATTATGGATTTGGAGATCTCTCCGACATACGCTGGCCTGTGCCGCTACTGCTTCCGCCCTCCATCTTGCTGAGGGGCAAGACCACCGCCGCCATTCAGGTTATCGTACAGTGTTCGTTCGCCGGGGCGGTGGCAAAATGATGTAGTATATAAGTATATATGAAAACCCGCAGCGCGGTCGTTCTCGCAGGCCGCACGATGCGTCGTCTGCAAGGAGCAGGAATGCCGTCCACGTCCACGTCGTCCCCGTCAGCCTAGATGCCCCCGTCGATGTGGCACTGCACGTGATCAACAATCTTACTCAGCCCCTCCGATGATGTGTGTGCCTTGGCAGGATGTGATTGTCGTGTTGGCGTATGGATTGGAGTATTTAGGATGCTTGCTTATGATGCTTGCTTATAAGTTATGCCCAATCTCGGCGTCCACACGGCGGACGGGCGGATGGGGGCGGGCGAGCAGACAACAGACAGGCTGAATACGAATACTCCTAATACTCTTCTCCCCGAGCTGTTTCGTTGTACTGTTGTACCTATGCCGGCAAGGACTCAAGGAGGTAGTGAGTGGTGGTGGTGGTGGTGGTCAAGGAGAGCACTCTGCACTCAGTGGCACACGGTATCACTATAAAGAAACATGCCCATAGCCCTAACAGAATGGATACTGCCCTTCATTCCGAATTCCTCCTCGACGTCGTCGCCGCAGAGGCATTGTGCCTGTGACTGTGACTGTGACTTTTCGTCTTGCACCCACAAAACCCGATCGGCGCTTTCGGATTGCCAGAGCCTCCGATCACGTGGGGCTGAATAAGCTCGAGAGAGTGCGCTGAGATGACAAAGCGAGCAAGAGTCATATCATACATTCTTACCATGGTACATATGTACATATGTACATCTCATACTCCGTACATCTCATACATATCATATGTACGTATGTACATAGAATTGTATGGTAAACATTGCTATGCAGTATGAATCCATGCCACACGATCGATGATTGCGGTCTAATTAAAGTTTCAGCACTCGTACAATGATGGTGTACATTTGTACATACATAGATGATGCTTCGTAGATATGTGTGGACACTGTATGTGGACACTGTATGTACATACCTTTATATGCAGATATCCTTTGCTTCTTCCCACTGCACAATCCTGTGGCAGAATGACGCCATAAGAAACCATCCCTCTAAGTGGCTATCCGCCGCCGTCCCACTCCCCTTCTCCGCAAACAAGCACGGCGTCAAAATTTCCTTATTAGCAATCCATTCGCCACTGCATCGCGTCCAAAAAGACCGAGACCGAGCATTTAGAAATCCAGATCCGGCAGCTATCTCGAAGACTCAAGAGCATCGTCGAGTCGAGCCAACCGAGTTTCAATTCAACGCTTCCTCAGCCTTGCATCTGCATAATCTGCCCGGCTTACATTACGCCGTGAATTGAGCAGCGAATTACAATGGCTTCCAAACTTCTCGCGACGGCCACCTCAGGCGTCGCCTTCGGAGCAGCCTTGTCAGCGGCGGGTGTCGCATCGCCCTCCGTCATCATCTCGCAGCTGCGCCTCGAGGACTTTCACATGCTCGAGGTTTTCCTGACCGCGACCGCCAGCAGCGCGTACGTAAGCCTCTCTCCTTTTTCATCCGAAAAAATAAGAATAAAAAATGGAAAATGTCTCCTTTCATCCGGAAAACTTCGCTTCACATCATCATTCACTCCTTGCCTTGTCCTGGCCTCCTGGTGATCCACTCAGGCCCTCTTAATCGTATTCGGATTTAAGCTCGGACACGCGTTATACCCGGTCTGACAAAATGTAGCTTGATCATCGTCTTCGCAAAACGCAACGGCATCGCCGCCTGTCCCCCCCGCAAGCCCTCGTCCTGGGGCTGGTTCTCCACCTACGACGGCAACATCGTCGGCTGCCTCCTCCTCGGCGCCGGCATGGCGCTCACCGGCTCCTGCCCGGGCACCGTCATGGTGCAGGTCGGCATGGGCCTGCGCTCGGGCTTCGAGGTCCTCGCCGGCTCCCTCCTCGGCGGCGTCCTGTTCTCCGGGTACGCGGCGTGCCTCAAGCGCCCCGTGCCGGCCGCAGCAGAGGGCGAGAAGAAGGACGCCCTGACCGTCTACCAGAAGCTCGGCGTTAAGGAGATCTCCGCCGTGCTGGGCTACCAGGCCGCGTGCTTCAGCGTCGTGCTGGCCGCGATGCGCTTCCTCCCGGACTCGCAGGGCCGACTGCTCAACCCCCTTGTCGGCGGCCTGCTGATGGGTTCCTCGCAACTGATTTCCCTCGTGCTGACGTCCAACACCCTCGGCGTCTCCTCCGCCTTCGAAGTCGCCGGCAAGCTCTTCTGGCGCGTCAAAGACCAGCTCACCGGCACGGCCAAGACGGCCGCCTGGCCCGACATCAGCTCCATCCTCTTCGCTGCCGGAATTGCCGCGGGCTCTGCCGCATTCTGGCGTTTCAGCGGGACGCCGATCCCGGTGAGTGCGTATCCGGTGACGAGCGGGAAGGCGGTGCTCGGTGGACTGTTGATGGCGTTCGGTTCCAGAGTTGCGGGAGGGTGCACGAGCGGACATGGAATCAGTGGCATGGCGACGCTGAGCATCTCGAGTATCGCCAGTGTGGCGTCGATGTTTGGCGGTGGTATTGCCCTATCTTTGGCGCTTAAGGGCCTTGGGTATTAAGAGAGTGAAGCGCGGGCATGGATGGACTTGTGTGTATAAGTGGCCGTTTACTTTGTACATATGTACATATAGGGGCCCTGGCGCTCGGAGTTCAGGAAGCAAGCTGTGGTGCAGCGATTCTCCGCAGTATCGAGGGGAGTTATTTTCCTGATCTCTGTTGGACTCGATTTGTGTGTAGTTTTGAATCTTTTGATGAAGGTGATGGGCGGATATGGATGATGTGGAGCGCGATGCGCTTGCACAATGTCCATCGCATATCCTCGAGCTACTGCCCGTGGAGAGACGGCGACGACGATTAGATGATGATCGTCCGCGTCTTGTTCTTCATTTTCAATCGAACAGAAATTACAAAGTGATAGAATGAAGGGTGGGAGAATGAAAGCTTGTCAAGCCATGTCGCGATGGGTGAGTGAGGATTACCCCGCGCCTGTCGCGGCTGAAGACGACATTGCGGAAACCATACCACGCTCTAGATATTACTCTTCCTAGCTCTTTAAGAACCCTTTTGACAATTCCAACGACAACAAGTAGCCCCATTTTTGCCCTGCTCTTATCATGTCTGGTGTCGAGATCGCCGGTGCTGTGCTGGGAGCTTTGCCGGTTCTAATCGAAGCCGTGGTGGACTTGTATAAAAATAGAGTTCGATTTGCCCTCCAGAAGCGACAATACGTTGCAAAACTGGCTCGTTCATTATTCTTCCAGAAGCAAATACTCGAAAAGATCGTTCGATCACTTATCATCGCAAGCGGATGCGAGGACATTTCTCTCCTCGACGAGGTCCAACTTGAATACTCAACCGATCCCGCGATTCAAGAGCAGGAGCAGGACTTCTTAGGGGACGAAGAATGATATTTCTTTTCACGGTACTATTCATAATTTTGTATGCCTTAGAAGTATCTGCGGCACAGGATTTAGTAGGGTCTACATATTTAATCTTGCGCCTATAATACACTTTTTCATTATTATTAGCGCCTACTGCCTCACGTGTACGCACATTCCGTTCTTAGCGAAACAATACACAGATCAAGAAGAACTTCGATGCCTATGCTATTACTTCTGTTACTTCTGTTACTTCTGTTGCTTCTGTTACTTCACCCAATCTTCCCGTTTCCGATTTTCCATCATAAATCATCACATCGTTTCTTTTCTTCTCTTTCCGAAACACTAGAGCTCCCACCACGCCTTGTCCTCATCCTCCTCCTCCTCAAGCAAGCTGTCGAGCCTGTCCTTGAAATCCTCGACATCGAGCTCCCCACCCATATATGCCTCGCCGCCACGGGTCTTGGGCGGGATCAAGACGTTGCGCGGGACTTGAATGACGCCGTCCTTGGCGACGCCGTCTTGGACCACGATGTCGGTGTATCCGTTGACGCGGATGTTGATGAAGCCGCCGTAGCGAACAATATCCACGGCGAGGCTCTTGTCGGCCAGTAGTGTTGGGAGATCGATGTGGAACGACCTGTGCTCGGTAGTGTCGGAGTTGTCCTTCTCGGGGTAGAAGGCGTCCGAGTACAGGGTCTGGTTGGCCACGACGTGGTATTTCAGCAGCGCTCTCAGGTACTTCTCGCCGTATGAGCTGAAGAGGAAAGCGTTGACCTTTGGACCGAGCTTCTTGAAGGCAGAGTTGCTGGGAGCGAAGATCGTGCCCCCGGTGTGGCTGGATCTGGCAATTGCGTTCCCGAGACCGGTCTTGGTCAGAGCAAGTTGGAAGGTCGAGAAGTCTCCCGGAAGAAGCGAGATGATAGTCAGTGCAGTTGGTGGAGGGAGGAGAATGGTGTCGATGCCGTGGATGACACCGTTGGTGCCGAACTGCAATGTTCCGTGAGTAATTGGCCCAAAGGTTAAGCATGGGAAGACATACGATATTGACTGCCCTGATATGGCTATAGAAATTTATATTCAACCCCTTCAATCCAAGCCCAACTCGGAGACGTTGCGGCTCTCCACCAAGATTTTCTTCCTTCCAAGCCGTAGGAATAGTATGGCTGAACAGCACTCTCTTCGCCGGATAAAAGTCTGGCGAGATATGGTACGTCAGAATTTTCTTAATTGTCTCCTTGCTCGGTTTCTGATGATGCGGCGGGATCTTCTCAAACGCCTCATCGATTGGTGCGAAGACGGTGAAGTTCGCGGTTGTGCCATTGAGCAGCTGCACCAGGTCGTCGTAGTCATTGATAAGCTGGGCGAGCTTGGTGGTGTACTTGCTGCTGGCGATGAGCTCGTAGACGGTCTGATTTGGCTTCCCGTGGTGCGGATGGCCTGGGCAATGAGGCGGATGATGGGGCGGATGATGAGGATGGTCCCCAACAGCGGATTCGTCGATTTGCTCGGGGAAGTTGTTGGCGGAATTCAACCAGCCTTGCGTGTCGAAAGCTTCAAGTGGAGACGACGACAAGCTCTTCACCTTGTTGAAGATATTCTCGGCTGTGGAAATGGCTTTGTCCAGAGCATTTTCGCCAAAGACAATGCTCTTGTGATAACCCTCTTCGACGTGGGAAAAGATGTCGCCTTTGCTGGGAATCTTGTCGAAGAAGGACTTTGGAGTTTCGATGGGTTGAGCTGCTATCTGCTCAATCAACACCTGGTCCGGGATAACATAAGCTGCGGACAGAACCACGAGCGGAAGGACATTAATGAGCTTCATGATAATGATATCTGAAGGATTTTGAAGTTCAAAGACAAGAAACGGGGTAGGACGAGGTGATATATGATAATATGGTTAGTGATGACGTCGTCTTCTATCAAAAGAAGGGGTGCCGAGACCTAATGGCATGAGACCACGAGGGAGGTATAATAATAACTGAACTTAACCTGCAAAAGAGACCCTCGAAGACCCTCGAGACACTTTCTCTTGCTCGATTGATTTTGTTTTGCGTATTTCTCAACTTCCAAAGCTCATGTGAGTTTTTGGCCAATTTGGAATACTTTATAAGACCTTGCAAGATCTTTATACAATCGGCCGGTTTTTTGACTGTGATACGCGCGTCGTCCATACCTGAAAGCAGACAATCGTTCATTTCAACGTCGTCATCATGAGCCAAATCGGCTCTTGGATTGGCCGCGCGCGCTTGGGTAGTTCCCCTCATCGGAAGTTGATGAAAAAGCCGATGGCATGGCAGTGCGAGAAGCACGTGATATCATCGTATGAAAGCCCGGTTTCTGATAATTCGCGAGCAAACTACATTTCTAATATTGGAGTACAATTCAATATTATACGTTTGTTATTTTACATACATATGAGTTTGAAAATATCATTTATACAAGCTCCCCCTTCCACCATTGGGTAAGGTGTCCGCTTGCACAAACAAGCTTTTTTGACAGCCTTCCCGCCCATAATGACGTGCCTATCTTTGAGACAAGGCTATTTCCATTTTCTCACTTCAACATCAGCGGAATCTATGCAGAAAGGCCTTTAACAATTCATTTACAAGCCAAAAAAGCCAATCAAGAGCTTATAAGAAGTGTTGTCGGAATTGACATTAAAGAGAGGTCTGGCATGTGTGGGACCTGAAGGACGACCCATTTTGTCGTCATCAAGGCGGCGGAGGACAGCTCGAGAATTAAGCTTCATTTTTCTTCCTTACATTTGTTAAAACCTCGAGATTTACTCTTATTTTACTGATTCCAGTCCCCCCATTCAATATCTCCACAGAAGAATCCTTCGATTAGACCCTCGAACTCCATCTCACCATGGTCGGGTTAGCGCGCCATGTAAGTAGAAACCAGCGAAGTGGCTTCGTACGAGTCCTGATTCCTCAACCAAGGTCGACCCATATGAGCTCGTCCAGAAGCTTCATGATATGAATATGTCCGAAGCAGGGCGGCATCACATCCACACCGAAGGGGGCACATCACACGTAACGCCATACACGACACGCTACGCGAGCCAGCAAAAGCTGTCGAAATTCCGGATTCCAGACGTTGGAGCTCCAGCAGATGCCGTGCACCTGATGCTCAAAGATGAGTTGGATCTCGACGGCAGGCCGAACCTGAATCTGGCGAGGTAAGTCACAGTCTGCATGGTTTAACGGAATGGAGCTGACGAGGGATTCAGCTTTGTCAGCACTTACATGGAAGCCCATGCCGAGCAACTGATCGTCGAGAATATCTCGAAGAACCTGGCTGACTCCGACGAGTATCCCGCGCTAATGGCACTGCACGCACGCTGCGTTAGCATCATTGCCGATCTCTGGGCTGCTCAGAAGGGCGAGAAACCAATTGGGTCTGCCACGACGGGTTCGTCTGAAGGGGTCCATCTCGGCGGTCTCGCTATGAAACGGAGATGGCAAGAAAGAAGACAAGCGGAGGGGAAGGACACCAGTAAACCGAACATCATCATGGGCTCCAACGCACAGGTGGCTTTGGAGAAATTCGCGCGGTATTTCGAAGTGGAGGCCCGGATTCTGCCTGTTTCGAAAAGGAGTAACTATAGGCTTGATCCCGAGCTGGTGAGGGAGAATATCGATGAGAACACCATTGGGATTTTCCTCATTCTGGGGAGCACGTACACAGGCCACTACGAGCCCGTCGAGGAAATCTCCAATGTCTTAGACGAATACCAAGAGCAGACCGGCATCGATATTCCCATCCACGTCGATGCCGCCGGTGGGGGCTTCATAGCTCCTTTCACCCACGCACAAGTCGGCGGTGCCAAATGGAACTTCGAGCTTCCGCGCGTCAAGTCGATAAATGCGTCCGGCCACAAATTCGGCCTCGTCTATCCGGGCATCGGCTGGATCATCTGGCGCGACGAATCATACCTCCCCAAGCACCTCGTCTTCGAACTCCACTACCTCGGCGGGACCGAGGAGTCATACACGCTCAACTTCTCCCGGCCCGGCGGGCAGGTCATCGCGCAGTACTTCAACCTCATCCACCTCGGCTTCAACGGCTACCGGCAGGTCATGGAGAACTGCCTCGCCAACGCGCGACTCTTCTCCAAGACGCTCGAGGCCACGGGCTGGTTCGTCTGCATCTCCGACATCCACCGCCGGAGCGGCGACCACGAGTACGGCGGTGCGGAACAGGCCGAAGCCGGCCTGGAGGACGAGACGTCCGCGAACTACAACCCGGGGCTCCCCGTCGTGGCGTTCCACCTGTCGGCGCCGTTCACGCGCGACTACCCGCACGTGAAGCAGGAGTGGATCAGCCAGCTGATGCGGGCGAAGCAGTACATCATCCCGAACTACTCGCTGCCGCCGGACGAGGACGCGACGCAGATCCTGCGCGTGGTGGTGAGGGAGTCGATGAGCTTCGACCTGCTGGACCGGCTGATTGCGGATATCTGCTCGGTGACGCAGACGCTCATGGAGAACGAGGAGGTCGACTTGACGGTTATCCAGGCGAGGCATACGGCCGAGGGGGTGCATGGGAGGATGGGGAGCATCGTTCAAGATGAAGATCTTGAAGACAGAACAAGGAGGAGGGAAAGTGGAGTGCATAGGAGTGTCTGCTAGCTCGCCATGGTATGAAAGAGCAAACCAGAATCGGTGTAGAGATTACAGTGATGGCGAGGACAGGAAATGGTATAAGAGCCTGACGTAGAAATGCTGGAGGAGCGAGACTGGAGATGACTTACAAGCGCAGAATGAAAGTTGGACATCTCGGAAACTATGCGACAGTCAACGCTTTAGATCAGCAGGGCGCCAGTCTATGGTCGTATGTAATCGTTATCCTCTTGAGAATGTTTATATCCCTCGTTCATGGTGCCAGAAGCAAAAGACTAAGAAGAGAACAGAACAGAAGGGGAAAAAAAGACAATAACATACAACAGCAGGTATTCGCTGGTGGTCACCCACCCAACTACTAATCTGCCGATCTGAAGCTTATGTATGGCAGAGCGGACGGGATGCCCAGTTCTCTTCAGTCTGTGGTCGTATGTGGTTGTTCTAGGCTTGTTGAGCATATGTAGTTGTTCGTCAGGCCTTCGTCTGCCACTCTGAGTTGTATTTTATGGGATGGCTCTGGCTTCTTCTTGGGGGTTGGATTGAGCATGTAATCCCTTACAAATAACTCCTACCATGTGTTTTTCCACCACGTCGTTTCGCATAAAGCCATAACCCGTCTTTCGAGCCGAGTCTTCGCGCATGCGGAGGCAGGTATATAGCAGTATATAGCATTGCAAGTAATCATCCTCTCCTACCTTCTCCCCAGCCACGTGCCCCGCCGGACATTTCCTCCTTGATTAACTTATATTAAATATCAAATCACACCCCTCTCTCGTCCTCCGCATCTTATTTCCCGCCACGCATCGCCCGGATCCCCATCCCTACCTACCTACCCGGCAATCTGCCTAAACCGGCAAATCCGCACACCCACATACATTATACACTACCCCGGATCTTAACCCCACAAAGCTTATATGTCCCGATCTGCAGCGCCCCAGCCCCGGCCATCCGACCGACGCGCGCCGTTTTTTCCGCAGCTGGTGCTGCGCTCGCCGGGCGGCGTCTCCTTTCCTTTCCTTTCCTTTCCTTCAGACCACGTGGCAGGGCCGGCAAATGGTGTTTAAACGTATGCACTCTACTCCAGGCACGCGCCTGGGATGCCGCTGATTGCCACGCCTGCAGAACTGCCGTTCGGGGTCCGGGGCTCGTCATGGCGCATGATGTCTGGGCACCGCGAGCTTCGTTCCTGCGTCCTCTTCTCCTCCATACTACCTTCTACCGGGCCGGACTGTACATGGATCGATCCTGTGAGCCCTGCCGGCACGTACGTGCATACGTTATTTGCCTAAACTGCTCTGCCCCGCCGGTCGCGAGCATGCCATGCCCCTCTCTCTCCACCTGTGTGTGCTGGCTCGTGTGCCTCGTCTGCTGCTGCCGCAGCGCAGCACTGTGGCACTTGGATGTGTGCGCGGCGGGTAAATGAGAGGTGCTATCCGGAGCAGCGGAGGGCGTCGAGGACTTGATGCGAGAGAGGAAAAGCCTGGCTGGGGAAGGACAGAGGATGCGGAGGTGTCCCTCCTCCTCGTCTCGTCGGGCTATATAAACGCGTCGACCGACCGCGCAAGTTAAGTTCTCTCAACTCCTCTCTCTCCCATCCCAACATCCCATCCCCCATTCTCTTCCTTCCTCTTCCGCCCGTCCACACCCCCCCAACCGCGCATCCACCATGCATCTGCACCTCACGCCCCTCCCCCTCCTCCTCCTCTCCACCGCCCTCGCCGCCCCCGACCTCTCCCCCCGCCAATCCACCTGCCCACCCATCCACGTCTTCGGCGCGCGCGAGACCACCGCCCCCGCCGGCTACGGCACCGCCTCCGGCGTCGTCACGCTGATCCTCAACGCCAACGCCGGCGCCACCGCCGAGGCCATCTCCTACCCGGCCTGCGGCGGCCAGGCCAGCTGCGGCGGCGCCAGCTACGCGCAGTCGGCGCTCGCCGGCACCGCCGCCGTCGCCGCCGCCGTCAACGCCTTCAACGCCCGCTGTCCGACCACGAAGCTCGTCCTCGTCGGCTACTCCCAGGGCGGCCAGATCATGGATAACGCCCTCTGCGGCGGCGACGACGCAAACATCGGCCTGACGAACACGGCCGTCCCCATCAGCGCCGCCGCCGTCAGCATGGTCCGCGCCGCCATCTTCATGGGCGACCCGCGGTACATCCCGGGCCTGTCCTACAACGTCGGCACGTGCCAGGCCTCCGGCGTAAGCCCCCTCCCCCCCTCTCCTCTCCCTCCTCCTCTTCTTCTTCTTCTTTTTCCGCTGACGCAACGCGCGCAGTTCGCCCCCCGCCCCGCCGGCTTCCAGTGCCCCTCCGCCGCCAAGATCCAGAGCTACTGCGACGCCGCCGACCCGTACTGCTGCACGGGCAGCGACGCCGCCACGCACCAGGGCTACGCCACCAAGTACGGGCAGCGCGCGCTGGCCTTCGTCAACGGCAGGCTCGCCGGCGACGCGCCGGCCGCCACCACCGCGCCAGCGACCACGCAGCCGACGCAGCCGGCCGCCGGCACCGTCGCGCATTGGGGACAGTGTGGCGGCCAGGGGTGGGCGGGGAGCACGGTGTGTGCGAGCCCGTGGACGTGTACGGTTAGCAATAACTGGTTTAGCCAGTGCTTGTGAGGGTGGGGGAGGGGGAGAGCGAGCTGGTGGGGGGGAGTGGCGGCGATGTATATAGGATGGTAGGGAGAGGTTTTATAGCAATTGTGTTCGAGAGGTCATTACAAGGTCGAGATTAAAGCTGATTGATTGAGTGGGTGAGAGAGCGATTGCTTGAAGAAGACACGTTCCATCCCTCACAACCCCGCCCCCGGAACCCCGTCCACCCTCCCGCTCAAGCTAGCATTGTTCGCGGGCCCCGCCAGCGCCGGCCCCTCGGGCGTCACGTACGCCTTCGTCATGCCGCCATCGACGACGAAATCCTGGCCGTTCACAAAGCTGCTCTCGTCGCTGGCCAGGAACAGCACGGCGTTGGCCTGCTCCACGGCCTCGCCGAAGCGGCCCGTCGGGAAGTGCACCTCGCGGCGCGCGCGCTTCGCGACGTCGTCGCCCAGCCAGTCCTGCAGCAGCGGCGTGTTCAGCGGCGCCGGGCACAGCGCGTTGAAGCGGAAGCCCTCGCGCGCGTGCACGATGGCCAGCTCCCGCGTGAGGGCCAGCACGGCGCCCTTGGACGCCGTGTAGGCCAGCTGCGGGGTCGCGGAGCCGACGAGGGCGACGACCGAGGCCGTGTTGATGATGCTGCCCTTGGTCTTGTTGAACTTCCGCAGCGACAGCACGGCGTGCTTGCAGCCGAACCAGACGCCCTTGACGTTGATGGCCTGCGTGAGGTCCCAGATCGCCTCGGGCGTCGACACGGCGTCGGCGTCGTCGGCGTGCATGATGCCCGCGTTGTTGAACATGATGTCGACACCGCCCCAGGCGTCGAGGGTCGAGACGAGGGCCGCGATGTCGGATTCCTTGGAGACGTCGCACACGCGGATCTCGACGCGGACGGCCGAGGGCACGAGCTGTTGGAGCTTGGCCAGCGCTTTGTGCAGGGCCGGGGAGGAGATGTCGGCCATGAGGACGGAGGCGCCCTCGCGGGCGAAGAGGATGGCGGTCTCGAGGCCGATGCCGCTGGGGGGGTGTTAGAAGATAGATTTCAGGGGTGGTCATCTTAAGATACAATCATATGACTTCCACGTGATGGTATGAGTCTTGGTGTGGCTTATCGGAGATGAGTCCGATCTCCCCTCCGATCCGATAAGGGGAGGGGCAAAGAGACGGTGAGGGAGATGGGATGGATAGTAGAATAGGACGGGCGAAAGAGATGGAGGACTCACCCAGCAGCTCCCGTCACAATGGCGTTCTTACCACGCAGTCTCCCCATGTGGAGGCTGTTGATGGTGGACATGATGGCGGTGGTCGGCGTGTTCGATTGTCAATTGAGCGGAATCGTCTGGATATGAGAGATGGATATGAGGAGAGACTCGTTTGAAGAATGGGATTATCGCAGTATGGACGATTAATACTGCAGTAGAATGTCATCAGTCATCAGTCAGTTTAGAAGTGTAGAGGAGGATCGATGGAGAAAGCGGTGACAAGTGACAAGTGACAAGTGACGTATATGTGAGACTTGTTTAGAAGGACAAAGGACAAAATGGTACTTGGGGGTTGAGGCTCACTGACGAGTTCTTTGTGTTGCGAGAGTCTCTCTCGAGTTGGGATTATATGTATATTTGTATGTTTGTATGTTTGTATGTATATATATAAGTAGAAGAGTGTGTTGAGGGGAAGATGCGATTTATAGGGTCGAAGAGGAGGGAGAGGGGGACGAAGAGGAGGAGTGGAGCGGAGTGGAGCGGAAGGAGGGACTGCAGTGGAGGAGGAGCGGAGTGGAGTGGAGAGGAATGAAGAGCAACGGAGGGAGGAGATTGTCAGTTTGGATATGTAATGCAAAAGAGGAGAGGTACATATATATATGTATGTGAATAACAATAGCAGGATAACAGGAGTTGAAGTGTACACGGTAAGGAGAGGAAAGATGTGTCATTAACATAGCATAGTTAATACTTAATAACACAGTTAATAATATACTTAATAATATACTTAATAATATACTTAATAATATACTTAATAACATACTTAATAACATAGCTGATAACATAGTGGATGTATGTCCCGAATCAGTCACGGCGCGCTTAACAAGCTCATTTATCATCTGTGGGTGCATCATGCATGCAGGCATGTCTCATTATGTACATTTATGTATATGTACATACTAACTGTCTCTCCATAGGTAAGGCGCTAGGTACCAGAACATACAATATACTCCCCGACTCATAGTACACATAGTACATACAGACTCGCAGCAATTGTGCTCCGATCACAGCGGATTTCACGGACGCTGCAAGTATCAGAGACAGTCCTATCATATACTATACCATATCATATATAACATGGAATAGATGATAAGGTTGTAAAATATAAATATAAATATAAATATAAATATAAATATCTGATGTTCGCCAATCAGTGCTTATCTTATCGCCAGCCAGGGACAAGCTTCGCTGCTCCAAGTCCGTCGGCCGTCATCCGTCGTCCCTTGAACATTCATCCTCTCCTCTTCTCTCCCACCAAATATACTCGTCGTCTCTCTTTTCTCCTCCATCCTTTGGAATTATATGTCATAATATCAACCTGTTGAGTCTCAAAGATCATTGCCATCTCTTGCCTTGTATTATTGGAGAAAGATACCACTGAACCGTCTGAACCACCATTTCGAACAACCAAGGAGCCACATCTCACGCTCCGAGTTCGACAAACAGCTCCCCTCGCCCTCGCCCCCTCCCTCCCCCCTCGCAGCTTTCAACAAGACGCAGAGAACGCAGCACAACTCCACAATGCCGCCCTCAAAACCCATCGTCACCCTCGACAACCTCCCCACCCTCCTCAAGGATGACTCCGCCGTCAAGCTCGCCGGCCTCGACGTCGACGGCCAGCTCCGCGGAAAGCTCGTCTCGAAGAAGAAGTTCCTCAGCATAGCCAAGGACGGCTTCGGCTTCTGCTCCGTCATCTTCGGCTGGGACATGCACGACCAGACCTACTTCAAGGAGCTCAAGATCAGCAACAGGGAGAACGGATACCGCGACCTCGTCGCCATCCCCGACCTGAGCACCTTCAGACGCATACCGTGGGAGGATGATGTGCCCTTCTTCCTCATCTCCTTCCACGACCCCGACACCCTCGAGCCCGTCAGCGCGTGTCCCCGCGGCATGCTGAAGGTGCAGCTGGACAAGCTCGAGGCGCAAGGCATCAGCGCGATGGCCGGCGGTACCTCTCCCCTCGCCCACCCCCTCCGCACTCACTGACCATCCTCCAGCCGAATACGAATTCTACCAATTCCGCGCCCCGGCCAACGCCGACCTCCCTCTCTCCGAGCGCAACTCCTCCTCGACCGCGACCTTCCTCAAGAACAACCCCCCGGACACCCTCCCGTCCCTGACCGAAGGCATGTTCGGCTACTCCCTCACGCGCCCGCTGCACAACAAGGACTACTACTACTCCATCTTCTCGGCCTGCGAGAAGTTCGACACCCACATCGAGGGCTGGCACACCGAGTCCGGCCCCGGCGTCTTCGAAGCCGCGCTCGCCTTCGGCGACATAAAGGGCATGGCCGACCGCGCCGCCCTCTTCAAGTACGCCGTCAAGTCCATCGCCACCACCTACGGCATCACGCCCTGCTTCATGGCCAAGCCGCGCCACGGCCTGCCGGGCAACAGCGGCCACATGCACATCTCCCTCGTCGACGCCTCGGGCGCGAACCTGTTCGCGCGCCCCTCCCCCGACCCCAACCCGCCCTACCCCGACGTGGCGCACCTCAGCGACCTCGGCCGCCACTTCCTCGCGGGCCTCCTCGACGGCCTCCCCGACATCATGCCCCTCCTCGCGCCGACGGTGAACTCGTACAAGCGGCTCGTCGAGAACTTCTGGGCGCCCGTGACGGTCAGCTGGGGGCTGGAGCACCGCGCGGCCAGCATCCGCCTGATCGCGCCGCCGACGGCGAAGCCGGCCGCGACGCGCTTCGAGATCCGCGTGCCCGGCGCCGACGCGAATCCGCACTATGTGCTCGCCGCGTGTCTGGCGCTCGGGTGGAGGGGCGTCGAGCGCAAGATGGAGTTGGGGCTGCGGCCGCTGGCGAGGGGGGAGGCGGTGGGCGGGGCGGGGGATGCGGGGGAGAGGCTGGCGAGGACGCTGGGCGAGGCGACGGAGAGGTTCGTGAGGGCGGGGAGCGTGGCGAGGGAGGTGTTGGGGGATGAGTTTGTCGAGCATTTTGGGGGGACGAGGGAGCATGAGGTTAGGCTTTGGGATGAGGCGGTGACGGATTGGTGAGTCCTCCTGTCATGATTTGTGTGGGTGGTGAGAGGGTGGAGATGCTAATTGGAGACAGGGAGGTGAAGAGGTATATCGAGACGGTATAAGGCTCGTCGACGTGTCTCTCGCAACGGTGGTGTGGTCATCATCCATCATCCGTGTTTTACGCGTTAGATGCCTATATCTCATATCGGGCGTTGTTCTGCGGACAGATGGCGAGAAGCGTTGTTCTACCGCGGTGCTGCCATTGCAATTGCGATTGCGATTGCCTCTGCGGACATGGGACGACTCTCATACCGCAGAACAGAGCAGAACATAGGATAGGATAGGATAGGATAGGAGGGTAGGATATCACAGGATGGGATAGAGAGGAGAGGAGACGAGAGTGATCGGGCTGCTAGACTCGAGAGATGTTATACTATATCACATGATCCCCCCCCTCTTCTTCTTCTTCTTCTTCTTCTTCTCCTCCTCCTCCTGCCGCAGCACGCGAGAGCACATGCACAGCACGAGTCGACGGGTTTAGCGCAGGGGGCAGAGGACGGCGGGGTGGTGATGTTGCGTAGCAACGCACGAGCATACATACCTACATACATACATACATACATACATACATGTACGAGACAACCAAGCTCCCCCCCTGCTCCTGCCGCCTGCGGCGCCGCACACTTGGCAATCCCTCCCCTCTGTGAGTGAGTGGGTGAGTGGGTGGGTCTGAGACCTATAATGGAAGATTGAGATAAAGCTAAGTCCTGTCTTAATATCTTTTCCTTTTTCCTCAAAGAGTAAAGAGTAATCCTATCCTATTCTATTCTATCCTATTCTATCATCGCACTACGACACGAACAGACATGATACATCGGATCCCTACTCTATATCGCCAGGGCTGTTAGAAGAAACGTTCAAGCATATCCAAGCATGTCCATACATCCACGCCATCCCCCTTTGACACATTGCGCTTCTTTGGCCAAGCGCCCCTTGTTGACCGGCCAGGGGTCCTCGATGCCCTTCTAATGAGCATCGTCGCTCAGAGCTTGACCTGTCACCATGACATGAAACGGTGTGCGGTCGCTGCAGAGGACAGAGGACAGACCAAAACAGCATGCCATGTGTGGTTTATGGAAGGAGGTGTTTTGTATTTGCTTTTTACTCTTTCTCTGTCTCTGTCTCTGTCTCTGTCTCTCTCTCTGTCTCTCTCTGTCTCTCTCCCCATCTCTGCTTCCTCACACCATTCTCACCTCTCCTCTCATCCGAGGCATTCCCCACACCGCAGCCCATCCTCCGCCTCAGCTTCTCCCTCACGAACTCCTGGCTCGGCATCTCCGCCGCCCTGATCACCGGCATCAACCCGGGCGGCCCCCTCATCATCTCCGCATCATCCCCCTCGCCCTGCTCTCCACCCGCGTCGGCACCCTCTCCGCGCTCGCCTCCGCCATGCCCAACGCCGGCGGCCAGTACGTCTGGCCCCGAGGAAGTACAGCACCTTCGAGCTATCTGACCGGCTGCTTCGCCACACTCGCGAGCGCCAGTGTGGCCCCCGCCGTCGGCAGCGCCTGCACGCGCTGTACACAGCTGTTCCATCCAAACCTGTGTCTTCTCCCCCCCCCCTTCTTGGCCTCTCGTGTCCACATCGGTGGCCAAAGACGGAGGTGCATGCGCGCACTTGCTGATGCGCAGACAGGGTTATTGAGCCGTGGATGACGTCCGTCGCGTCCAGATCGTCAACGCCCGCCTTCCTCTCCAACTGCTAGGCAAGCTCCTCGCCAAGACCGCGACCTCCAGCTCTACTGCTCGCTCGTCTCCTTCTTCGTGGTTCTCGTCGTCGTCCCCGGCAAGGTGCGCCCCCCCCCCGCCCCTCCATCTTTTTTTGAAAGAAAAAAAATTTCGACTGCTTCCTTCACACCCCCACCCCGCCCAATTCCTCTCCGCGACCTTACCTTCACCACCAACCCCGCCTGCGCCCAGCACGGCATCCCCTTCATCGACAGACACCAAGCGCGCCTTCGCCCGCCCCACCCCCCTCGCCATCACAGCCACCGTCGCCACCGGCCCCCCCACCTCCCGCACCTCCAGCACCGCCACGCTCCTCAGCATCGCCGACCTCGACGCCCTCTCCCGCCGGCCCCCGGCTCCGCCCTCAACCCCCGCCTCGACGTGCCGTCGCCTCGTGCGCCGCCTGCAACGCGCTGCTTGCTGCACGTCAGCCACGCCTGCCCTTCTGGCTCGGCGCCCGGGGGCTCGTCGCAGACGTCGTCGTCGGCCTGTGCCTCGTCATGTACAGGCCGCCGCGGACATGAGCTACGTCAGCCAGCGCCGCCGTCGTCGCGCTGCTGGTTCGCGCGCGGCAAGAGGGCCGTTGGGGATGTCGATGTCGATGTCGATGGGGGAGTAGACGGCAGGAGGGGGAGGGGGTGCTGGATGAGGGGTGTGTTGTGAGGGAATTCACATGCGAGCACGTACGTGTATATGAAATACGATAATTCAGCACGTAAACGCGGGCAGCAGAGTCGCATCTTCATTTCCTCTACATTAGCCGTCTCCGCCTCGTCATCGCTCTATCTCCATCTCCATCTGCCTCCCTCCCATCAACAACAGCCTCTAGTAGAACGCCAAACATTGCAAGATGCCAAGAGAAACCCACACGAAACAGGACAGAACATCAAACAGTAAAAATTTCTTTTGGTGACCGGGAAAGGAAATCATCGTCGTCGCGTCGCCTCGCCCATCCCACAACAGAGGCCGGATATCATGTCTATTCAGAAAAGAAGGGGGCTGGCCTCCCCCCGACTTCCCCCTCCACCTCCCCCTATCCCATATCCAATCCACGCCCTCGGCATCACGCCAGCCCTCTACGACTCATCGTCCGTGTCCGCCGGATGCGGCGTCCCCTTCGGGCTGTTGAGCCACTCGATATGCCTCAGTCTCCTCCTGACCTCCCTCTCCTTCAGCTCCTTCTTCGTCATCTTCTTCTTCTTGCGCAACTTGAACGTCATGTCCCCATTGTCCTCGGCCCCGCTGTTGACCGCGCTCGCCGCCGCGCTGCTCACCGCGCTGCTCGCCACGCTCGCCACGCTGCTGTTGATCCCGCTGCCCGGGCGCGAGTCCTCGAACCGGTCCGCCGACACCGCCAGGTGGCCCTTGTGCGTCACCCGCCCGTCCGCCACGTACCACTGCTCCGGACACAGCGCCCCGACGAACTCCTCGTTGTGGGAGATCATCACCACTCCGCCCTTGTAGTCGCGGATCGCCACCGCCAGCCCGCCCAGCGAGTCGCGGTCCAGAAAGTTCGTCGGCTCGTCCAGCACGAGCAGATGCGGGTTGTTCCACATCGCGCCCGCCAAGACGACCTTGACCTTCTGCCCACCGGAGAGGCCCGAGATCTCGTTGTGGTTCGCGATCTCGGGGTCGAGCCCGAGGTCCTCGAAGTGCTTCGAGATCACCTTGGGGCTGAGCTCTCGGAAGCCCAGGCCCTCGCGCGACGCCTCGTGGTCGTCGAATTCTTGGACGAGCTTGGCAAAGCCGCGCTCCAGCAGCGTCTCGCGCGAGATCTGCGTGTTGTCTTTGGGCAGCATGTGTTGCCATTTACTGCGATGCGTTAGCCGTGATTCTGGGAATTTTAGTTTAGGGAGAGGGGGGGACGTACATCTCGTACTGGAAGGTCTTCTTCCACTTCTGCCTTCCCATGATCGACTCGATCTTGCGCGGGCCGCGCCCGTCGCCCAGGTCGATCGGGACCTCCATCTGCAGCTTGTCCTCCTCGGAGAGCACGCGCGTCTGCTTCATGTGCACTTCGCGGTCGTCGCCGTTGGCGTAGCGCCACTGCAGGTACTGGTTCGGCGTCTTCTCGAGATGCATCTCGACGTGCTCGAGGGCGTGCTGCTTGATGTAGCCGATACGCAGGTTGGGGTGCTTCTCGACGCGGCCGGTGGTGGGCACGGTCTCGCCAGTCAGGAGCTTGATGAGCGTCGACTTGCCGGCACCGTTGCCGCCGATGATGGCGGTGCGGGACGAGAGCGAGAGGGAGCAGGAGACGTCGTGGAGGGAGGGCTTGTTGGAGCCGGGGTAGGTGTAGGAGCAGTTGGTCATGCGAAGGATGGAGCGCGTGTTGGATTTGACGCCAGTCAAGATACCTGGTGCGGGGAACTTGAACTGGACGTTCGAGGCCGAGAGGGTGTAGTACGACTTTGCCTCTGGCCTCTGCTTGACGAACTCGTTGAGATTGCCCTTGTAGCATGCAAGCTTCTTTCCTGGCTCGTAGTGATAAATGTCTGTGCAGACCTCGTCGAGGAAACCGGAGTCGTGGGAAACGATGAGAGAGGTGATATCGGTGTGAGACTTGAGATAATCCTGGAGCCATTTGACGTTGGCGACATCCAAATGATTGGTAGGTTCGTCGAGAAGGAGAACATCAGCCTTCATCAACATAGCTCTAGCCAAAGCCAACTTCATCTTCCATCCACCAGACAAAGAGCCGACCATCTCGGATTGACGGCCCTCTGGGCCAGCAGTGAAGCCGACCTCAGCGAGGACCTCAGAGATACGGTCCTTTCCGGCGGAGGCAACATCTGGATCCTTGGCGACGAACTCGAGAATGCTGATATCAGCATCCTCACCCTGGTTGTGCTCGACAAAGCACGTACGCAGGACGTCCTGGCTGGGGAAACCCTCAAGTTTGCCGTTGGCAATAGCACGCATGAGAGTGGACTTTCCGGCACCGTTGCGACCGCAAAGACCGTATCTGTGGCCCTTGAGAAGACGGAGCTTGGTGTGTGAAAGCAAAAGCATACCACCGTAGGCGAGTGAAAAGTCAGTGTTGACAATCTCAACCTCGCCATCGTCCTCCTGAGCTGGCTGACCGTACTTGCGATGGTCCTCCTCGATGTAGAATGCCTGTAGAGCATCGCCAACAGCAGTGGCCGCCTCCGCAGATTTCACAACTTGTGGGAGATACGGGGTGACGCGAGCGGCGATGCGCTCAGTCTGGCGGTGGTTGACGTCCTCGGCGACCATGGCGGCAATATATGGCTTCAGCAACTTGAAGATCTCAGTAACATCAGCGGCGAGGCCTCCAGCCTTTGCAATCTCGGCATCGAGGACCTTGGAAACATCCTCGACGCTGGTGCGTGCAATGACGGTGTGGGAAGCACCGGACTCATCGTCGCCCATGGCCTTCTTGATGACGTTCAGAGCTCTAGTGGCCATCTCACGGACCTCTGGAAGGGAAGCCCTGTCCTGAACTCCCTTAACACCAGGAAGAAGCTTTGGCAAGAAAGTACGAGCCTCGACTGGATCGTGGACAAGCTTTGTCAAATTCTCGACGACAACAACCGTCTGTCGGAGAACCTCTTGCGCGGTGGTAGGGGTATTGAGGGAACGCTCGAGAAGAGGGGTCAAGAGCGCCAAAACTGGAGAGGTGACGATGGCGACAAAGGTGGTTTGCGACAGAGCGTGGATAGCCTTCTGCAGAGTCTCGGTGGATGGGTTCTGCATCGTGGCAATGAGAAGCGGAATACGTGGAGCGACGTCGTCGTTGGAGAGGAGGGCAGTGAGGGAGTTCATGGTGGCAACGGCGATCTTCTCGACCTCAGCCTTCAAGTCGTGCATTCCGGCCTCGACGACCGGGATGAGACCAGCAAGCTTGGTGCCCATGGAGTCGCGGAGAATATCCTTATCGTTGGCCTCCTCCTTGGTGCTGCCAACCTCAAGCTTGGCCTTATCAGCCATACGCTGGAGGAGCTTGTAAGCACCGACAGTTCCTTGCCACTTGCTAGCACGCTTCGACAAGTATTGGGACAGGACCGGGAGAAGCCCGGTGACGAGGGCCTCGGGGCTCAACAGAACGAAGAGCGCATCGAGGGCATACTGGGCAGCATCTCTGACAACGGCGCCCTTATCGGACAGCGCATCGAGCGCGCAGGGAATGAGACCGCCATCTTGGATGAGGAAGATGACCTCGGAGATTGGCTGTTGGACGGGGAAACGCTCGAAGAGAGCGCCGATGAGGTTCTGAGCACTCTCGCGCTTCACGCCGCTCTTCTTGTCGGCCGCAGCCTTCTTGATCTCGGCGACGATGCCGTAGCCGTGGAGGCCACGGTAGCCGACAGAGTTGAGGAGGATCTGGGTGAGAGCGTACGAGGCATCGACCGAAGCGGCGGAGGAGGAGGCTGTGAAGATGGTATCGAGGAGGGAAGAGATCTCGGCCTGCGTTGGAGCAACGGTCGAGGGGTTGTTGGACTTGATAAGCATGGCTGGTGGTGGGCGATCTGGGGAGACTTGATGTGGCATTATCTGAGCGTTGGATGCTCTGGAAATCGACGAACGGCGGGGTTCGTATGAATTATATATAGACGGTTCCGTCGTGTAATAAATTCCAAGATCTAGTACATATATATGCTCAAATGCGGTCGTGGAAGTCGGAAAATGAGGTCCTGAAGTCCTGACAAGTCGTTATCGTGGCCGCAGAAAAAAAGATTCGAGGGGTAGAGTGGAGATTTTCTGAGGAGCAGAGAAGGAAGAAAGAAGAAGGATGTGAAGCTGTCGATGGGTATGCGTATGTCTCAGCCGCGAGTGGCAAAAGACGGTGGGAAGAGAGTAGAGGAGCTTCTCCGATGATTTTATATTTATTCGTGAAGTCGTCCAGAAAAATAGATTTCGGGAGGCTGAGGAGGAGAAGAAGAAGAAGAGGAGGGGAGGGGAGGAGGAGGAGGCGAAGGCGGGATAAGGGACGGACGGTAAGATCTGTTCGATTAGTATTTTAGTATTTTTCAGCAGCCTTAGGCCCAATGAGGCTTAGCCGTGCCTTATCCAGAGTGCCAGTAATTTGGCCGTGATTAGCATCTTCGAACTCTTCCTCTTCACGTGTCAGTTGCACACGTGCGAGAACTGCAATGTCAGTTGCACGTGACAATACCGACATCTCAGTCTGCACGTGACGTGACATTCCTCCACATGTCCATCTGCACGTGATGACACTGCACATGTCAGTCTGCACGTGGTGTGCCTGGGAAGAGGTCGCCAATTCCTGCCAGTCTCAGTCATTGCGCTCCGCTCCGCTCCTCGCTCCTCGCCAATTATTGCCCATGGCCGATGACGTTTGTCTGTCTGACTGGGATGGGAATGTCCATCCATCGCTCCAACACAACTGCCACTATTGAATTGTGACTGTACTGTATGCCCTCTCCATATCTTTTGTGGTGCTGCTTGAGAATATTCATGTATGTATATATTAAGCTGACATGACAACTTCATGACACCTTCATGACAACTTCATGACAACTTCATTCATTGTCTCCCATTGAGAGCTGTGCCATGTCATAGTCACAGACCTACAATGGCCACTCCTCCCCCACAAAGAGATGACCCTCATGTTCAAAGAGCCCCCGATGACGGTGACGGTGACGGTGACGGTGACAAGGACGAGGACGAGAAACAGAATCAGAATCAGAAACAGTCTTCCCTCCCTCCTCAATCATGCTGGACCAGTCTGCAGAAGGACATCAGTCCTCATCACACTGACATCCCCATCATCCTGTGCTGTCTCGCATCAGGACTCTGCGACAGCAGCGCCTTCAACGCCTGGAACACCTTTGTGAGCATGCAGACAGGTACCACAACCTCCCTCCTCCTCCCCTCGTCTCCTCGTCGTCTTTTTCTTCCCTCTCCTCCTCCTACCCTCCTCTCCTCCTCCTCCCCTCCTCCCCTCCTCACAGATACCTCCCTAACATCCTCTAGGTAACACCATCATCCTCGCCCTCGGCGCCTCAAACCAGCCCTTCTCCCAACCATACCTCTGGCTCAAATCCCTAACCGCCATCGTCTTCTTCCTCCTGGGCTGCTCATTCTTCGCCCGCACGCGCCACTTCCACCCCCTCCGCCGCCTCACCCTCTGCCTCTCCTTCCTGCTCCAAGGAACCCTGATCTTCATCGCCGCCGCCCTAGTCCAGCGCGCCGTCGTGCCCTCTCCTTCCGGTCTACACGAGCTCGATCCCTCCGACGTCCGCCTGATCGAGCTGCTGCCCATTGGCTTCCTGGCCTTCCAGAGCGGCGGGCAGATTGTGACGAGTCGGATATTGGGGATCAACGAGGTGCCCACGACGGTGTTGACGAGCTTGTATTGTGATCTGGTTAGCGATCCGCACATGCTGGCCAAGGATAATGTGAAGAGGAATAGGAGGGTTGCTTCGGCTGTGACGCTGTTGATGGGAGGGATTATTGGAGGATGGTTGAGCAGGAGTAGTGTAGGTATGCCGGCGGCTCTGTGGCTTGCAGGAGCGGTGAAGATTGCCATTGCAGTTGGATGGGTGCTGTGGAAGGCGAAGGTTGAGGTGCCTGTATGAAGAAGAAGGAGATGCCGATGCCAGTTTGCCAGGTGTTCGAGTGTATACCCTACCTTTGAGCAAGACCAGAGTTCTGGATTGCTCAGTCTTTGGACTCGCTTGTTAGAACTGGTCTGCAACGGAATAATTAATCCAGAATGGATTAGAAGAGAAAGCAACATTCCTGAATTTCCCAGAAGTGTTCTCCTCGAAGCGTTCTCCTAGAAGTGTTCTCCTGGTGTCTGCCTCTGAGAAGTTCCTTGATGAGCCAGGACTTCACACAGAATGATGTACATGCACCCATGGATTTAGCACTGGTATTAGAAACCTAAGGGATTTCATCACATGGAATCCTGCAGTATCTATTCTTTCTCATCAAGGAGGTCGTTGTCAGGATCTGCAGGAAAGCATTTAAATCTACAGGACAAAGGAACAACATATAAAAAACAAGCATAATCCCTTAAGGACTACATGTGTATAGGTAGGCAACTATCTCTTACTCCCTCAGTAGTTCTCTTCCTCCTATATCAGAAATTCAAATCTTTTCTGTGAGCACACCACCGAGAAGTCCCAAACCGTTCAAGCACCGCCCTCGTTTCCACGCCCTCTACAACCGAATTTCCCGTCTCCTCCTCCGATGTTCTCCTTCTGTACACACTCGCCAGTATCACCGCGCCCTTCCGCCTCTTCGCCAGCATGTCTCGGCGAGGCATTGAGGCATTGAGGCCTCGAGGGACCCGATCTGGGTCTTCGCCGAGAGAAACGGGTCTCGAGGCACGTAGTTCAGTCGGCTACTCGTGTCAACACGACATGAACCATCGAGTTCACACGGACAATACCACATCATCCTCTCGACCTTGACGTTGCAGGGCATGAACGTTGTTGTCCAGGACTGTCTACGGCGTCTTCACAAGCTTGAAGATTATATGCGTCTGTCGATGTCGCGTTGAATATCCTCTTGCTTGATGATTTATTCTCCTTTCAACGCATCAAACATATCAGATCTTGTTCGACCTTGTTCAACATCGTCCAACTGCACTTGGTCTCATCAAAGATCATCAAACTCCTTTGAACCACATTCAACCTTGCTTCAGGTAAGCCCAACCACCTCCTGACCGTCACAATCTCTCACACTCATCCACCAGATCGATCCGATCTGTCGCATCACGGTCTCATACGCCAACCCATTGGATCGAGCCGATCTATCAGGGTCTTGACACCGATTCATCAAATCCGCCAGCCTTCATCCAGGTAAGTCCAACCACCTCTCTACCATCATAATCTCTCACGCTGATCCATCAGATCAACCCGATCCATCAGATCGACCGGATCTGATCCACCACACCCTCTCACGCCAACCCACCAAACCCATCCGATCTCCGCGCAATCCACCACAAAGCAGCAAGATGTGTCTCACAACCGACATCCAGCACACCCTCTGCTACCACACCACCCACAGCACCGAGTTCTGCTTCCAGGCGCGCCACCCCGTCCTCACCTCCGCCCTCCGCATCCTCAGCTTCTCCCCCGACACCCCGAGGTGCCCGCGCAAGCGCAAGACCGAGTACCACTGGACGTGCTGCCCGGCCTGCACGGCCACCTTCCACGACGCCGGCATCCCCACCCACACCTACAGCATGATGGTGCACAACTGGCGCGTCGAGAACGACTACCACGGCCCGCTGGCGGTGGTGCGGGGCGTCGTCGGCGTCACGCTGTTCAAGGAGGATGACGTCTGGGGCCTGGGCAGGGTCGCGAGGGCCGCGGGGGTCAATGTGACGCCGGGCGCGGGAGGTCTGGGTGCGTCGGCGAGACGCGATGAGCAGGCTGGAAGACAGGGTCAGGCTGGACGACTGGGCCAAGCTGGAAGACAGGAGGGTGATGTCTTCGTCGACATCGAGCTCGATGAGCGCTGGGCCGAGGAGCAGCGCAAGGAGAGGGAGTATGCGGACATGGTCAGGGCCTGGGGCAGAGCCGACGAGGAGGCCGAGAGAGAGGAGATTGCGCGCAAGGCTCTGCAGAGGATCGCTGACAGGGCTGCGAAGAGGGAGGAGAGGAGACAGCTGGAGGCGGGCGAGATTCCGGAGAGGAAGATGGCTGCCCACATGGCTGCCCAGATGACTCCGCAGAGGACTCGGGACGTGTCTCCTGATGTGTCTCCACAGACGACTCCGCGCATGGCTCCCAGAACCAGGACTGTCTGATCTTCTTTCTGGTTATGGAAGGAGGTGGGATGTCTGCTCTTCTTTCTAGTCGTGGAATGCAGAGATGCAAGTTGTGATGTTACATTTTCTTTCCTCAAATGGTCATGGATAAGGGGACGGAATGCATGGATGGAGTTTATTGGGGGGAGAATGGACGGGAACAGACAAGAAGGAATAAGAACAAACAAGAAGGGACAGGAACAAAGAGGAACGCACAATTGCTACTTACCTCCTGTCTCATTCCGGAAGTCTATCAATGCAATGAATGGTCTTACGCATGTGTCTTCTGCCGAATGTGAGCACTGAGAAATGCGATAAATGCGGCTCTGAATTCGTGAATTAGGATCCGTGAAGATATGATATGAACTATGCACACTTCACTTCATCTATGGATGTAATCGCCGCTAAATACAAAACGAACAAATTCAATGGCAAAAGGAATGCAGCGAAAGACGCGCGCTTGCAAAGTTTGACGCAGGAGAGAAGACGGGACGGAAAGGGGAGGGAAAGGGGGAGAGTACAGAGCATCACGTGACTTGCACACTTCTGCTTGACCCTGCGTGCTCCTCCCTACCCAATTCATATCAACTCCCAGCTCGGGCTGCTGCACAGTACCTGCCAAACCAAACCCAAGCATAAACAACGAGACAGATCCCAGACCACCGCGAAAAGGCGAGGAAGCACGGCTCTGCTATGTCGTGGGGCCGAGCCTGGATTGCTTCTGTGAGCCACCAGCGTCTCGGCAGGAAGGAAGGAGGGAAGGAAGCAGATGTGCATCTACGTCGGCTGTGTCTGCGCATACGAATATGCTATGCTATGCATCTCCAAGCGTCGCCAACAAAGCGCAGTGTTCGCGATCCCTGAGCTGCGGCTGATCATTGCGAGTTGTCCCGTGCTTATTTACTTCTTCCTGGCCCCCAAGCTGCGGCTGAGCTGCTAGGGCCAGGGCCTGGGGGATGAATGGATGGGGATCAATGGATGGATGGATGAACTGCCTACCTATAGAGGTAGACTGAGGACGTCGAATGGCGCACCGGGCATTGTATGATAGTACTGCTCATGTATGAAGCAGATCTGATCACTGCTGTCGCCTGTGTACGAAATATCTACATACACACATACGGATACATACAGATACATACGGATACATACCAGGAATGTTCTCTCCGCATATACACATCCACCAAACCGTGCAGTTCATCAGGATCCGCCAAGCCCTCACAACATCGACGTCCCCTCCGCAATCTCTCCACCACCGGGATCCAGCCCTTGGCGCCAGCAACCCCCCTCGCCGATTGGCGGCCTCGGTTTCAGAGTGCGAGCTCCCGCATGCATCCTTCGTGGATGCCGCTGATGGCCACCCACCCTGCACAGTGCGACGCGGAGGCTCAGTCTTGCCGCGCCTGTTGGCGGCGGACGGCCGTGGCTGGGCGTGGCTGGGCGTGGCAAGACTACTGACGGAGTCTCCTGGGAATTGGGTGGTGAGTTGAGTGGTGAGTGATGAAGGCGAGTGGTATGCCCGCGATGAGCCCTGTGGATTGGGCTTGTGGTGCGAAAAATGTGCTGGGATGGGACTGCGACTGGGTTTGGGACTGGGACTGGCAGCATGCATGGCATGGTGTTGGGCGAAATGCAGTGTGGCAGCCTCACTGTAAATCATGAGCGTGGGCTCATCTCTTTTCTTCTTCTTCTTCCTCTCTTTTGCGTGTTTTGCGTGTTTTTCGTGTTTTTCGTCCGTCAATTGTCGTCCTGACATTTCCTGTCAACGAACAATTGTTGCTTCAATTCTCTCCATCTCGACGACCTCCACGAGGACCCGAAGTCGCCATCATGGCGAGCACCGTAGAAGGCAACTACGTCGGTCCCCTCACCACCACCTTCACGCCCCCAGCATCCTGCTACGATCTCACCATCTCCTCCAGCGCCTCCGTCGGCTACACCACTTCCTACTTCACCAACTCCGCCGGCTCCTCCACCTCCAGCTCCTCCCTCACCACCTACACCGCCTCTTACCTCGAGAAGTTCGACTACTCCCTCGACGCCGCCTGCTACCCCAGCGGCCGCGGTTTAAGGCCAATATGACTAAGACGGCGATGCCACACATCAATTGATTAGGCGGCAGCTGTCATAGCATGGCCGAATAGTCCGGCTTGTTTAGGTAGTTCTGTCTGTCTAGGAATGACAGTGCAAATCCAGATTGCGGCCCGTAGGGCTTGGAATTTGCAAATCTCAGATTTGTCGTGTTCTTAACGGAGCGTATGCGTAAGGCCGTCGATATACACCCCTTTTTCTATGATTGTTGGTCTAGACAATAGATTGACCTTAAGACTAGGCATGTGGAAAACATCCTGCAATTTGAGAACAACGGTTGAGTTGTCAGTCTAAATTGCAGTGATTGTTACCGTGCCGTATCCCTCAGCTCTAGTATCTGCCCTAGCTGTTGCAATTGTATTTGCTGGATTTGTATTAACTTTGTATTCATCAAACATTGTGCGATCGTTGCACATATGATGACTAGCTCC
>Ga0123337_10001042_pt1 | contig 38797 bp, 23 predicted proteins | sample frozenSSSSmetaG_FD_89792 | JGI IMG/M metagenome (GOLD analysis project Ga0123337, IMG submission 89792) | Glacier valley bacterial and archeal communities from Borup Fiord, Nunavut, Canada, to study Microbial Dark Matter (Phase II) -... | ecosystem: Environmental > Aquatic > Freshwater > Ice >...
GTACAAGCATTCCAACCCTGGTCAATTGCGTGTTCTTCAATAATGGAGCAGCCAATACCATTCAACCGCTCGAGAATAATTATAATGCTGAAGCCACTTATAGCCTGTTTGATACTTCGGTACAGGGAGTGGGGTATACAGCCGGGGGTATCGGCAATGCTACGACTGCTACCTCGCCCTTTGCCAGCCCCAACAGCACGCAGTTAGCACCGTGTTCACCTGCCATCAATGGTGGTGATCCCAACACCAACACAGTTGGTGTAAGTGATCTGGCGGGAAACCCCCGTATAGATGATAATCGGTTAGATATGGGTGCCTATGAATTTCAGAGTGGTAATATCCCCAGGCGCTTATACGTATCGGCTAGCGGCACGAATACGAACCCGGCTACGGCTACCAGTTGGGCCACCGCAACCAACGATCTACAAGGAGCTATAAACAGTCTCTGTAGCAGTTTCACGGCTGTAATATGGGTAGCCAAAGGCCTTTATAAGCCCACAACCGATAACAACCGGAACGTCAGTTTTTCGATGAAAAACAACGTAGCTATTTACGGCGGCTTTACAGGTACGGAACCCACATTAGCGGACCGCAAACTTACCTTCCCCTCCAGCACGACCCTGAGTGGCGACATTGGTAATCCGAAAGACCAGACTGATAACAGCAACCACGTTATTTATAACCCCGGCAATCTCACCAACTCGGCCTTACTGGACGGGTTTGTCATTACAGCAGGATACGCATACAATGGCGGGGGCATGTCTAACCAGGGCAACGGCAGTGGGCGGGTGTGCAGCCCCACCATTCGGAACTGTCACTTTGTGAACAATCACGCCATCTACTCTGGTGGTGCTATGGAGAATAATGGAAGTGGAGGAGGCAACAGCAGCCCAATACTAATCAATTGCGCTTTTCAGGGCAATTCTGCCGACAGTTTCGGAGGTGCCCTCGAAAGCTACGGGGTGCAGGGTACCAGTAGCCCGGTGCTGACCAATTGCTCCTTTCAGGGCAATTCGGCTCCCTCCGGCGGGGCGATGAACAACAGTGTCGGGAGTAATAGCAGCCCGACGCTGACCAACTGCTCCTTTCAGGGTAATATGGCCACCGAATCAGGCGGAGCGGTGTACAACGATCTAATTGGTAGTGTCAGCAGCAGCCTAACGCTGATTAACTGCGTATTCTTTGGCAATGGAGGTGATAAAACATTTGGGAGTAGCCGGGTCAATACGAGTATTACGGCCAGCTACAGCTTGTTCGATGATAAAGTCACCGGCTATACCGGGTCAAATAACTTGACGGTCACAGCAGCAGAGTCCCCCTTCCTCAGCCCTACCAAAATGGAGTTGGCCTGCAAGTCCCGCGCTATTGATGCGGGCAAAAGTGATGCCCCTGGCCTGGCAGGTATCACCACCGATCTGGCAGGGAATCCCCGCCTGTATAACGCAATAGACATGGGGGCTTTTGAACAGAAAGTCGTTGCCGGAGAAATAGGGTACAGTGGCTCGCCTGTAGTACCGACCCCACAGGAAATTAGTTACACTATCACCAGCAAAACGGACGCTTTCTCTACGTTTAAACCGGCTACGCTGTATTGGGAGAAAAATGAGATTAAGGGAGCACCTGATAACGGCTGGGTCAGTCTTACCGGTTCTGATGGCAAACAGTTTATTGCGTTGCCGAAGCTGTCAATCGATGGTCCTTACTACTTTCGGCGCGTTACGGATTGTAAAGTCGTATCGGATCCGGTCAGCGTGGAGGCAAAAGTGTCCAATGGCAGGATTGCCGGTACGGTTGTCAGTGACGATGGAACGGGAGTTTCCGGCATTATCATCACCATTGTGCGCACCACGACCGGCTTGGTAGGCGGCTCAAACACGAAGACCTACTCGACCACAACGGGCATCGACGGTACGTATGGCATCAACGAAATTTACTATGGCCTAACCTCCGATTTGGCACCTGATGCCATCAAACAATCAAGGTTTGTCATTACACCGAGTTATACCGATCCCAGTTCGGCGACGCTGGTTCACGTGTTTAAACCAGCCTCGCTAACCGTCGATCTGGCTTCCGCTACAAATGAAAAGTATAACCAGAACTTCACCGACCAGACGACGCTGTCCATTTCCGGGAAAGCCACCCAGACCTGTGCGCTCTGTCTGCCCCCAACCGGAAACATCCCGGGGCCTAAAGAATGTCCCGTCGATGGGGTACTCATCCAGATTGGCAGATCAAATGTCATATCCATTCCCGTCAGCACCACCACCGGCGTATTAGGTACGGCGGGTTACTTTTCTTCAACAGTCAGCGGCCCTGGTAGCTATTCGATCACGGCCAAGAAAGGCAATCTGGTCTTCGATCTTTCGCCCCGTACGCTACCGGTGCAGAGCAACGTACCCAACGTGAACTTCACCAGTGCAACCACCCAAACCATTGTTGGGCGCGTAGGGGCCGGTTGTAATGAATTTCTGGGGGAAGCAACGCTGGAGTTCACCGACGTACCCAAGCCCGGCCAAACGCCCTGCTTCAGCAAACAAGCTATCACCAAAGGCGGAAGTTACACCATTGCGCTGCCATCCCGCCAATACCGGGTTACGGTCGTGAGCCTGACCGCCACATCCCCGCAGAGTGCGACGACGGTGAGCAACAAACTATTCACGGACTATTTTACTGAACTGTATAGGAGTTCACCGGATTCGCTCATCCGGGATCTAACCTCGACTACGGCGGTGACTACGCTGAACCTGACGTATCAGCGGCCGCCCAACCTGCGGATATCGGGCCTTTCCAGCCCGCCGGGCTGTACCACCGCAACGTTTCCTGTCGTGCGGCAGGGGGTGCCGATAGTCCTGAAAGTTGCCGCTTTTCAGGGCGCTGTACCGCCCGATGGTGCTCTAGGTTGCCCCGTTGGCAATGGGATCGCCACCATAACGACCAATTTAGAGCGAGGGTCAACTACCCCAACCCGGTCTGTTACTTTAATCAATGGCGTGGGTAGCCTGACACTTACCCCCGGCCTGCCCAACGAAACCTTCCCGTTTACGCGCCCCCTGAGTGTAAACTATACCAATCCGGGTGCTGTGCTGGCACCGGTCAAAAGCCTTAGTGTAGTGGTAACGGGCGTAGTGAGCCGGGGAAAAACGTTCCAGACGGTTTCGCCCGAAATTCCGATGCTGGTGCTCCACCACCCACCGGGCGATGGCAGCTTCAGTTTTCAGGAATCAAATAAGACGCATGAGACTGCCGTGCGCATTTCTGCCGCCGACGGGAGAAGTGACGATAAATGGGGCGTGGTAAAAGCAGGTTTTGCATTTTCAAAAGGGGCAATTATTTCAGTTGAGAGCGCTGTATGGGGAACCCTTGAAGGCAACATCACAACAAGCTCGGGCCGTGGTAGGGACGATGAAACTATAGTCTCTGTCACCACCGGAAACCGGCTCGAAACATCGGGAGCATCCGGCCTGTCGGGGGGCGATGCGGATGTCTTCTACGGATTGGCGTTTAACATGTCGTATGCCAAAGCCACGGTCATTGCTTTCGATCCGGAAAGTTGTACGGTGGGTTCAACCGTAAGAATGATAATCGATGAGATGAGGCCCGCGACGAACTATACCTACACGGCATACGCCATCAAAACGACTACCATTCCGGGTCTGGAAAGACTGCGTGACGCAGATGCCGCTAAAGCAAGCTATTACGATAGTCAAATTTCAGTTTGGAGACAGGTGCTGGCCAACAACGAAGAAAACAAACGAAAAGCCAGTTTTGTGACCAACAAGTCGTTTAGCGGGGGAGGGCAACCAGATACGCAATACACAACAGAGTCCAGGTCAGCGGCCAACACTATCGAGTTTACCATGAATATTGACACTGCGACGGCTTATTCGATAGGCCTTGAAATAGCGGGTACTGGCTTTAATGGCGGAGCAAGTTGTACATTTAAGATGGAGTCCGGTACCGCCACTACCACCACCGACGCAAGTGCCGTAACGACTGGCTATACGTTGACGGACAAAAACCTCGGTGATGCCTTCACAGTGAACATAAAGAAGGATCCCGTTTATGGAACCCCCGTTTTTGACCTGCTGGCCGGTCAGTCGAGTTGTCCGGCTGAAGACAACACCGTGCCCCGCGACATTGTGGAGCTTCGCACCGATGCTGCCATACAGCGGGGTGTACCTACGGGTAAAGCGGCTGTTTTCAAGGTTTACGTCAAAAATCTCAGCGCGCTCAATGAAGCGCGAACGTACCGGATATCGCTCGTACCGGACAGCAACCCCGACGGAGCTAACATAGTCATTAGAGGTAGTGACGGCATTCTGTCCCAGGAAATTACGGTTGGTGCGTTGAAGGAAAATTATGTTACCATTTTCGTTACGCAACCGCCCGGTAACGGATTGAATCCCGATCAGGACGTTTACGCCTTTGAAAACCTAAAATTCAAAGTCGAAGATGCCTGTGGAACAAACTTGACCGGGGGTGGCAATTTGCTTGAGACAATCGATTTGTCGGTTTATTTCCAAAGTCCGTGCAGCGGAATTGCCCTTACGGATCTCGAATCCGAGTGGATCAAAAGCTCCGCCAGTAATAGTCAGCTTCCCGTATCGATCAGCGGTTATACGCTGGCTAATCTGTCGAAGGTAGCGTTCCAGTACCGGCAACTGGGTGCTGGCTGGGAAACCGTTGAGGAGCTGAGCAACGCCCGGCTCAGTCCCAGCGGCACAACGTCCTACACATGGACTATACCCAATACGCTGAAAGACGGCCAGTATGAACTCAGGCTAAAACTGACCTGCCCACAGGGCGTAGTGTATTCGCAAAGCGTCGATGGCCGTATCAAGCGTACGCCACCCGTACCCGTTGGCACCCCTCAACCCAGCAACGACGTTTACCTGACCGGCAGCACCATCGGCATTGCTTATTCGGAGCCGGTAGATTGCTCGCTCATAACGGCCAGTAGTGTCGTTGCTAAAGGCAGGAACGGCAGGGTAATTCCGGTTTCGGTAGGCTGCAACGGGAATCAGGTGGTCATTATACCAACGGGTAGCCTGACGCCGGGTGAGATAGTAAGCCTGACCCTGACGGGTATTACTGATCTATACGGTAACAAACGCACCACGCCCGATGTCTGGTCATTTCGGGTCGGCGGCACCACGGCGGCTACCGGCATCAGTGCCCTGTCCGTTGCCGTAGCCAACAGCCCATTGTCGGAAAGTGCCACAGGCACCATGAAATTTATATTCAGCCGGTCCGATCAGGCAAAGTCTACTGAGTGGTTGGTGAATTTTGCCCTAACTGGTACGGCGCAGGTGAATAACGATTATACGCTTTCTTACGCTAATTCGACAACCGCCCTACAACCGCTGGTACTGACCGGCACCTTGGGCAGCCTCCGAATGCCAACGGGGGTTACCTCGGTCACGTTGCTGGTTGATCCAATAGACGATACCATCGTTGAACCCAATGAAACGGTAATTATTAGCCTGCTCGACGGGGGCGATTACCAGATCAGCGCAACCTCATCGGCATCGGCAGTGATTCTCAATGATGACCTGCCGCCTACGCCTAGCAGTCTTACGCTCGTCTCGTCGGCCAGCCCCACCACGCTTTGTGCGGGCGGCAGCGTGGCCCTGTCCGCAACGGCCACCGGGGGGAGTTCCTACAGTTACACCTGGGCCGCACCAGCGGGTATCACGCTGAGCGGTACCTCCACCAGCGCGGTAACGGCCAGCGGGATCACCGCCGGGGTACGTACTTTTACTGTCACGGCAACGGGGACCAGCACAGCCACATCGGGCAGCAAGCCGTCAATTACCAGCACGGTAAGCGTTACGGTCAGTGCCCTGCCAACGCCTACGTTAACGGTTGGCCCGTCGGCTACGCTGACCTGCACGCAGTCCAGCCTGACGCTGACAGCAGGTGGCGGTACTGTAGGGGCACCGTTCACATATCGATTTGCCGGGCCGGGTATTGCCAGTCAGAACGCAGCTACCGGAACGGCAACGGTCAATGCATCGGGTACGTACTCGGTTACGGTTACAAACGCCGGTGGCTGCGTGGCGACCACTACCCTGGCAGTCAGCGAGGACAACAGCAGCCAGCGAACCCAGATTACCATACAGCCCGCCAGTACCTCAGTTGTTAACGCCGGGGTCAGTGTCGGCGTATCCGTGTCAGCCATTGGCACCAATCTTACCTACCAGTGGCGTAAAGACGGTACAGCCCTGGCAGGAGCCACCGCCAGCGTACTTAGCCTGACGGGCGTAACCACCACGCAGAGCGGCACCTACGTTTGTACGGTGGTTGGGGCTTGCGGCAGCGCGACATCGCAACCCTTCGCCCTGACGGTGAATGCCGCGCCCATTGTCCTGGCTACCTTAGAGCCAAATCCGCCTTTCCAGATTGATCTGTTTCCCAACCCGGCAACCAGTGATAAAGTCTGGGTAAAGATTATAGGAGCAATTCAACAACCGGTACACCTGCAACTACTGGACATGAAGGGCCGGGTGGTCTGGGAACATCACGTAAAAGTCATTACCCGCGAGCATATCGAGCCGCTGGAGATCGGCAACTTCCCCGCCGGATTGCTCCTGCTACGAGTGAGCACTTCGGATCAGACTCAGGTAAAGAAGATACTCAGGCCCTGAAAACGACCAGCTATATAGCAGGCTGGGTGCATAAAACTATCGATCAACTTCAATCCATCGGGTCGTCTGGACAACGTCGTTCAGACGACCCATTACAAATCATATAAACTAACTGAACTCATGAAATTAACTGCTTATTTATCGTCTGGAGTTGCGTTGGTAACTCTACTAATGGTTTTCGGCTGCGGTGGTGGCAAAACTACCGTAGCACCCGTGTCGGAGCGGATAGCTAAAGTCTGGAGTGCCAGCAAGGTAGACCAGAACACCACAACAGTGTACATGAAAGGCGGAGCGGCTAACACCGTACCCGGTTATTCTACCTTTAAACTTGACCTGAGTAGCTCAACCTCGGTTCGGTACACCGAGGTCGACGGCACTACGTTCATCGGCACCTGGTCAACACCCTCCGATACCCGTCTGGTACTTTCCGGGCTGTCGCCCCAGCCCACCGGAACCAACGGAACGATTGAGTTTACGATTGGTGCGCTAACGGATACGCAACTGGGATTAACCCGAACCACGGCCAGCCAGAAAACAGGGGGTAGCATAAACACCTATACCCTGTCAAATCCGTAGCTCATTGCTTAGCTATTCAACGTTTTGCTGGTTCCCGTGGCAATGCCCCATTGCTGACAGAAGCCAGGGACATGACCTTATCAATAGGCAGGGCTTTCCGCTTAATTCCGTAACACAGGAATACTACTGTTCAGCGATGCTTCTTCCACCTAAATCAGGCCACCCAGAGCGGCAACTACGTGTGCACTCTGGCCCGAAGGACACGCCCAAACGAAGGCGAGGTCATGCTGCCCTGCTGTTGCGGATTGAGGAACTGCTGTCTACACACCTGAGCAACCCCACCCTCAACGTCGACTGGCTGGCCGACCAGTTAGCCATGAGCCGCAAAACGCTGTATCGGAAATTGCAGAGCCTCATTCAATTGGGGCCTGCTGATCTGATCCGTCAGTACCGGCTGCGCCAGGCCGCCGAGTTGATGAAGGCGGGCTATACCGTCGCCGAAACTGCTGACCGGGTAGGGTTCAATACCCTGTCTCACTTCAGCGCGGTCTTCAGGGAGTTCTACCAGCAAACGCCAACCGAGTTCATTGCCAGTCTGGTCAGACGTAGTTGAACGAACAGGGACTGATCGTTGCCTTCATCAAAAGCGCCTAAATCGGGCGTTTTTTGTTTTTAAGCCCCAAAATGTCCCCAAACTGGTAGAATATGACCCAAATCAGACAGCGCATCTGTCTACGGCTGGTGACCTTTGACGCAGCCAAACGGCTCATTCTATCCACACCATTTTTAATTTATCACAGGAAAGGTGGCTCATTCCGCTACTTTTAGGGAAAACCAATTCTCCCACAAGATGCGAACAATATCCTCTCTTAGTATCGGTGTCCTCCTGCTCGGTCTGACGGGTCAGGCGCAGGATTTACGCAGCAAGCTGATTGCCCGGGCGGCTCCGCTCCAGCTCAAGACGTCTTACAAAGCGCCACCCGGCGATGCGCTGTCGCACCACACGTCGGGCTACGCTAAAATTATGTGCTCGGCGGTGTTCATTACCGGACTCAAACCCGACTTCGCAGCCGAAAACGTGGGCTATTTTACCAGTCCCTACCAAGAGCGGTCAATGGTTGGCAAACCCGTTATTGACTACGACCAAAAAACGGTGTCGATTACGCTGCCCAACGGTGTTACCCGAACGGCCATCTACACGGGCGATCAGGGTTGCGTTACCCTGCCGGAAGGGCGTACGTCGCTCTATTATACGCCTGTAAAGGTCACCCGCAACCTGCCCGACGCGGCCACAACGCCCTGGCCCATGGGCGATGTTCTGCCAGCCAGCCCCCTGCCTGCCGAGGTTGACGGGACCAGAGTAGAGCAGGCCATCAATGCCGCGTTTGGGTCGGCGGAGGCCCAGACGGCGGCTTTTGTCGTGACCTACAAAGGCCGCATCATTGCTGAACGCTACGGCGACGGTATCACCAAAGATACCCCCCTCGAAAGCTGGTCGATGGGTAAAAGTCTGTCGGCTACTATTCTCGGTATCCTGATGGGCAAGGGCGTTTATACCCTCGACCAGCCGGCTCCCATTCCAGAGTGGCAGGGTACAGGCGACGCCCGGGCCAAAATACGAATCAAAGACATCATGCATATGTCGAGTGGTATCTACTGCCGCGCCCCGCAGGACCCCGATTTCGATCCGGCACTTGGCTATCCCGACCATTTGTACCTGTATACCGATGCCGGTAACTCGTTTGCGTATGCGGCCAGTCTGCCGCAGCAGTGGCTACCCAACACCGTAGGCCGTTACCGTAACTCCGACCCCGTGCTGACCAACTACCTCAATCGGCTGGGTATCGAAAAGCTGGGTGAGGTGTATCATACCTTTCCGCAACGGGCCTTGTTCGATAAAATCGGCGTCCGGACGATGGTGATGGAGGCCGACCCGTCCGGCAATTTTCTGACGCAGGGCTACGAGTTTGCGTCGGGCCGGGACTGGGCGCGGCTGGGCAATCTGTATGTGCAGGACGGTGTCTGGAATGGCGAGCGGATTTTGCCCGAGGGCTTCACCAAGTTTGTGAGCACGCTGGCCGAACCCTGGGTGGCCGATGGACGACCGATATACGGTGGGCTGTTCTGGATCAACGGCGATGGCCGGCTACCCATTCCGAAAGAAGCCTACATGATGCTGGGGGCGGGCGGGCAATCCGTAACCATGATCCCCTCGCACGACTTAGTGATTGTTCGGCTGGGTCATTATAAAGGTCAGCAGGCGGGCGGTGTAGCCTTAAACAAAGCTTATGCGCTGCTCATGGAAGCCGTTCCCGCAAAAAAATAACCAACTGATGTTACGCTACATCCTTCCGTTGGCTGAAGCCAACGGCAATAAACAAAAAGTCCCGCCGGGACTTCCCAAATGTTGCCGTTGGCTTCAGCCAACGGAAGCTGGCAATTAATAAACCCGAATCCATTTCTACCCAGAAACGGCTCAGTGAATCCAGTTCATGGGTCAGTTGCACGCAAACGTCGTTTTTCTATCCACACCATTCTTTTCAATCTCCTTATTCACGTTGAACCGGTTCCGTTGCGCCGGTTTGTCAATGCTCACCTCGTCTCCTTACAACTAATTCCAATGAAACACGTCCTCCCGGATCAGCTCTGTTCGTCCATGCGTACCTGTCTGCTCCTGTTATTCGTCACTTGCGCTCCACTGGCCTTCGGGCAAGCACCCGCCCCTTCGCCGACCGGCTTTCAGTCCCTGTTGACGGCCTATTATGAGGATTATTTGAAACTGAACCCAACAAAGGCTTCCTACCTGGGCGATTACCGCTACAACGATCAACTCGAAAACGCACTCAGTCAGCCCTACCGCGCACAAATGAAGCGTTTATACACGCGGTATCTGGATGGACTGAAAGCCTATAAGGAGCAGCAACTGGGGGAGCGGGATAAACTCACCTACCAGATTCTCCGCTACGACCTGACAACTAATCTGGCAGCGATGGAATTTCCGGCGCATCTGACGCCGATGAATCAGACGGGTGATTTTCGGTTGTCGTTTTCGCAAATGGGGTCGGGTACTGGTATTCACCCGTTTAAATCGGTGAAAGACTACGACGATTACCTGAAACGCATCAATGGCTTTGTCGCGCAGACCGATACCGCCATTGCCAATATGCGAACGGGTATGGCGCAGCAGTATGTGCAACCGAAGGTGGTCATCGGGAAGGTATTACCCCAGATCAAAGCGATGCTCGTCGACGATGTGACAAAAAGTCTCTTTTACGGGCCGGTACAAACCATGCCTGCCACCTTCTCTGCCGAGGACAAACAACGCCTGACGACGGCCTATACCACCGCCATTACGGAACAGATTATACCCGCCTACAGTCGGCTCTATACGTTTCTCCAGACCGAGTATCTGTCCCGGTGCCGCGAAACGGTTGGCCTCGACGTTATGGCCAACGGCAAAGCGCAGTATGCGTACTTAGTTAAATCGTCGACAACGACGAACATGACGCCCGATGAGGTGCATACCCTGGGGTTGAGCGAGGTGAACCGGATTCTGCAGCAGATGGAAGGCGTTAAGCAGCAGGTAGGTTTTACCGGCGACCTGAAATCCTTTTTTACGTTTCTGACTACCGACCCCAAATTTTTCCCCTTCCAGACGGATGAAGACGTCACCAAAGGCTTCCAGGATATCTACCAGACCATGAAGTCGCAGTTGCCGGGTCAGTTTAACATGGTCCCGAAGACAGCCTTTGAGATTCGGCCGGTTGAAAAGTACCGCGCAGCATCAACAGCCGCTCATTATTGGCCAGGTACACCCGACGGCTCACGGCCGGGTGTATTCTACTTTCCGGTGCTCGATGCGAAGACGTACAGCTATTGGCGTATGGAAGACCTGTTTCTGCACGAGGCCATTCCGGGTCACCATTACCAGATTTCGCTCCAAAACGAAAACACCGCTCTCCCTGCCTTTCAGAAAATTGGCAATTACGGGTCTTACATTGAAGGCTGGGGGTTATATGCCGAGAGTCTGGGTAAGGCACTGGGTCTTTACACCGATCCGTTCCAGGCGTTGGGCCGCTACCAGGGCGAAATTCACCGGGCCATCCGGCTGGTGGTCGATACAGGGATTCACCATAAAGGCTGGACGCGCGAACAGGCCATTCAGTACAGCCTGGCCAACGAACCCGTCACCGAAGCCAGAGCTACCCAGGAGATAGAGCGCTACATCGCCATGCCGGGACAGGCGGTTTCTTATAAGATTGGCGAGTTGAAAATCATGGCCATTCGCCAGAAGGCGGAGAAAGCCCTGGGCAATCGGTTCGACATCCGGGCCTTCCACGATCAGGTGCTGAAAGACGGGCCGATGCCTCTGGCGATTTTTGAGACCAAGATGGATAGCTGGATCAAGAGTCAGCAGGCAATCACCAGGAATAACTAACAGGCACTCTTAGAACCGGGTGAGTGGTTTTTCAATGTCGCTGCCTGATTTCACCGGTGTACCATTTGCTTTTTTGATTCCTTGCCATCAATAATCTCACTTTAACTACCAATCCATTTAACCATGACCACGACCAAACGAACCTGGAAATTCTGGGTGTCCCGAACGCTGTTACTCGGTTTGCTTATCGGCTCCGTATGGCTCATCAACCTCATCTGGTTTAAACCGTTCAGCATTGGGTAGTTCTATGACCGCGAATTCGTAAAATTAGCCCTGCGTAGCCCGGAAGTCGTTACGCAGCTGGGCATTCCGGTCCTGTACGATCTGACCAAAGACGAGTAGGATGATGTCTCAGATGCCCGCCTGCGGAGCGATTTCCAGAAAACAAAGGAGACTTACGCTACGCTTCAGTCGTATGATTTTGAGCGTCAGTCCGATGCCAATAATCGGACCGCCGAGCGGCTGAATACGAACATACTGGGCTGGTACATAAAAAACGGGCTGGACGGAGAGCCGTTTGTAGGTAAAGAGAGAATCGGGTTGGTGGTAGTCTTATAAGAAACTTTCATGCTTTTTCAAACTACCCCAACCTCTCCCTGTTGGGGTGGTTTGAAAAAGCATGAAAGCCCTGTTACGTTAGTTTTCTGCCAACCAGAATCATGCTCTTCCAGAAGTGCCGGAATCGGCCCGCGCCCTGAAAGTCGATAAAGTCAAAACCCCCCTCAACAAGCAACGTGCCGAGAGAAACCCGGGACCAGAACTTTATGTGGCCTCCGTGCCAGAGGGGGGTGTGGTGACTGTCCCATTTATTGAGAATAGCCAGTAGCAGGTTTTTCCAGTAACCGTGGAAGGGTGTCGAAATCAGTAGTATGCCCCGTTCGGTGAGAACAGTAGACGCATACGTTACCAGTAGATGGGGTGCAAACAAATGCTCAATCACCTCTGTAGAGACAACCATATCGAACGGGGCTTCCTGAGCGAGCAGTTCGGCAGGGTTATCCTGAACACCAAACCGATAGAACGGAATATCGGGATACGTGGTACGGGCAATGGTAACGCCGGTTTGATCAAAGTCTATACCGACTACATCGTAGCCTGCCAATTTGAGTTGCCTGCATAAGAGTCCATTGCCACAGCCAATATCCAGAATTCGTTTTGGTCTGAACGGGGCTACCATCGATACAACTTTAGGATTCAGGTAGTTGCTGGAACCAGAATCGGTGGCATCCCAGCCATAATCAGAGACGTCGGATACTGAAGATTCTTTAATTGTATTCATATAGACGGCGGGGGGAAAATATGGCCAAATTAAGCATATAATACATTGATTTGCCAAGAGTAAATAGTAATATAAGTCAGGTTTTGAGTTTTCGGATTCATTGGCCATTCCTTAACTTGCCCCTCATAAGGTACGTTTTTAGTTTTTTTTTCGGGCCATACTACAGTGGTTTGTTTGCAAGCTTTCTTTCACTTAGTAATTTATGCGTATTCAATTTAGCTTATTGCTTCTGTTGCTCACTGTCTCGCTGACACAGGGGCAAAATACCCTGACGCCCGCCGAGAAAAAATCGGGCTGGCAACTTCTCTTCAATGGTAAGAACACAGTGGGCTGGCATGCCTACGGTGGCAAAGGTGTGCCAGCGGCCTGGCAAGCAGAGCAGGGGGCGTTACACCTGAACGTGCCGAACCGCGTTGGCAACAAAGCCGAAAACGGGGGCGATCTGGTAACGGACGCCGTCTTTACCGGCGATTTTGAATTCAAAGCAGACTGGAAGGTGGGCCGCCTGACCAACAGCGGCATCTTTTTCTTCGTCCAGGAAACACCCGCCAAAAAAAATATCTACGACACTGGTCTGGAGATGCAGGTTCTCGACAATACCATTTATGAAGGTGCCGATGAAAACAAACACCGCGCGGGCGATTTTTTCAGCGTGGCCAATGCCCGGGTGCGGGAGGTAAACCCGGTGGGGGAGTGGAATCAGGTCAACTTCGTGAAGAAAAACGGACGCCTGACCGTATCGCTCAATGGCTTTACCATTCACGAATTTGACCTGAACGGGCCCGAATGGAAGCAACGGCTGGCGGGCAGCAAGTTAAAAGATGCTCCCATTGCCGGCGGAAACTACACGGGCCGCATTGGGTTGCAGGACTGGGGCAGCACGGTCTGGTTCCGCAACGTCAAAATCAGGAAACTGTAATTGTCTATTTTAACACAGAGGGAGGGAGAACCCACCGAGAACACAGCGGAAAGCTTTTACAACGAACTGCTCCTTTAACTCTGTGAATCCTCTTTTTCTCTGTGTTACATAACAAAATCACGCGAAAGCGGGGTGCAGGTCAACGGGCGTTTCGGCGTCGAGTACCTCCACAAATCCGTCGGCGTTTATGTTGATGAGCTGCACCGGCATCAGTTCATTGATACGCAGTGGATCATACCTGGCCACAACACGAACGTAGTTCTCCGTGAACCCCTGCATCAGCCCGGTCTGTCGGTCTGTGTCGGTGTCGCTTTCTTCAAACAGCACCGTAGCAGTACGGCCAAGCTGCGATTCGTAGAACGCCCGCCGTTTCTTATCCGACAAACCGTGCAGCATTTTCGAGCGGTCAGCCCGTACGTTACCCGATACGGTGGGTTTGATGGTAAGGGCGGTGGTGTTGGGTCTCTCCGAATAGGTAAAGACGTGCAGGTAGGAGACCGGCAGATCGAGCAGAAACTGCTGCGTTTCGCGAAATAGATCGTTGGTTTCGCCGGGGTGGCCTACAATGACATCGACACCAATGCAGGCGTGGGGCATCAATTCCTTGATTTTCGCCACACGATCCGCATAGAGCCCGCGCTTGTAGCGTCGGCGCATCAGCCCCAGCATCGTGTCGGAACCCGACTGGAGAGGTACGTGAAAATGGGGTACAAACCGCTTTGACTGCGCCACAAAGGCAATAATTTCGTCGGTCAGCAGGTTGGGTTCGATGCTTGAAATCCGGAACCGGTCAAGGCCTGTCACGGCATCCAGTGCCCGTACCAGATCGTAAAACGTTTCGGTGCGTGGCCCGCCGTTAACCAGACCAAAGTCGCCGATGTTGACGCCCGTCAGCACAATTTCTTTAACACCCGTCTGGGCAATGGCTTCGGCGGCTGCCACCACACTGGCCACCGTGCCAGAGCGGCTGCGGCCCCGGGCCAGGGGAATGGTGCAGTAGGCGCAGGGGTAATCGCAGCCGTCCTGCACTTTCAGAAACGTACGGGTCCGGTCGTTGAGGGAGTAGCTGACGTGGTAGTCGATGGCCTGGTCGATGGGTGAATTGAAGACCTGCGCTCGTACTGGTTCTCCGGTCTGGGGGGGCGGTGCTTTCTCAAACGTTGGAATCAGTTCGTGCAGCCGGAATTTTTCGGAAGCACCCAGTACCGCATCAACGCCGGGGATCTCCGCAATTTCCTCAGGTTTTAGCTGGGCGTAGCAGCCTACAATGGCTACGTACCCGTTAGGGTTTATTTTCTGCGCTTCGCGGACAATCTTCCGGCATTTTTTATCGGCGTTATCCGTCACGGAGCAGGTGTTGATGATAAAGATGTCGGGCCGGTCGGTGAACTCCACGCGCCGGTGGCCCTGCTGTTCCATCTGCCGGGCCAGGGTCGAGGTTTCGGAAAAGTTCAGCTTACAGCCGAGGGTGTAGAAGGCTACTTTTTTCACGGTCAATTTTATATCCGGCAATAATACAAAAAATGGCAGGGGCAGGTTCGTTCCAAATAATGCGGCATGTTACGGTACATAACGAATTAAAAGTATAACAATTCGGCAAAAACCCCATAAAATATGGCGAAATGCCCCCAACGCCATTATAATTTAAGGTAAAGCCGTTCTATATTTGCTGAACGTATCGTAACAAAAAATCTATAAGTAACCCCTCCACCTCACAGTATCATGGCAAAGGCGAAGTTAGAGTATATTTGGCTCGATGGCTACAAGCCTACACAGAGCATGCGTTCCAAAACGAAAATCGAAGCCGATTTTTCGGGTAACCTTGACGACTGCCCGATGTGGTCATTCGATGGCTCCTCGACCGAGCAGGCCGAAGGTGGCTCATCGGACTGTCTGCTTCAACCGGTTTTTATTTGCCCCGATCCGCAGCGTAAAGACGGATACCTCGTCATGTGCGAAGTACTCAATGCCGATGGCACACCGCACGAGAGCAATGGCCGCGCCACGATTGTAGATGATGACAATGATTTCTGGTTTGGTTTTGAGCAGGAGTACTTCCTTTGGGACATGGCGATTAACAAGCCACTTGGTTTTCCGGCAGACGGTTTCCCTACCCGCCCGCAGGGACCGTACTACTGCTCGGTTGGTGCGCAGAACGCATACGGTCGCGCCATCGTAGAGGAGCACCTGGATGCTTGTCTCGAAGCGGGTTTGAACGTAGAAGGTATCAACGCCGAAGTGGCCACGGGGCAGTGGGAGTTTCAGATTTTTGCCAAAGGGGCGCATGAAGCCGGCGATCAGATTTGGTTAGCCCGCTATTTGCTGGAGCGCATCGGCGAGAAATATAATGTAGCCATCAACTGGCACTGCAAGCCCCTTGGCGACACCGACTGGAATGGCTCGGGTATGCACGCCAACTTCTCGAACTCGGCCCTGCGTACGGCGGGTAACAAAGGTACCTACGATACCATCTGCCAGGCGTTTGCTCCGTCAGATGTTATCAAAGCACACATTGATGTGTACGGTGCCGATAACCACATGCGCCTGACGGGCAAGCACGAAACGCAGTCGATCCATCAGTTCTCGTACGGTATTTCGGACCGGGGTGCATCGATACGTATTCCCATCGCTACGGTAGAGCGCGGCTGGAAAGGCTGGCTCGAAGACCGTCGGCCCAACTCGGCAGCTGATCCGTATAAGGTAGCCGCCGTGATCATCTCGACCGTAAAATCGGCAGATCTGGTAGAAATGGGTTAAGGTTCGTTTCTCAGTATAAAAAAAGCCTGGCTGCGTGAGTAGCCGGGCTTTTTCTTGTCCGTAAATGGCGTTGGACATTAATTCAGCGTCGCATCAACGCTGATGGTTGTGTTGAAGAGTTTGGAAATGGGGCAGTTGTGTTCGGCATGATCCACCAGTTCATCAAATTTGGCTTTCTCTAAGTCAGGAACGCTGGCGGTGAGTGTCAGTTTTGACGAGGTTATTCCGCTGTCTTCGAGCGTAACGACACAGGTTACGTCGAGGCTGTCGGCAGTAAAACCGGCTCCCTGAATGTTGAAAGCCAGTTGCATGGCAAAGCAGCCCGCGTGGGCGGCCGCCACAAGTTCTTCGGGGTTGGTACCTTTGCCATCGGCAAAGCGGGTGTTGAACGAGTATTGTGTCTGATCAAGTACGGTGCTGGCGGTGCTGAGGGTACCTTTGCCATCTTTGCCGGTGCCGCTCCAGTGGGCGGTTGCATTACGTGAAATTTTCATCTGAATTCGATTGGGGTTGTTTTGTGAAAAATTGGGTCAGTACTTATTCTCATTAACCACCGGTCGGTTTGCCTTGTTTGTTTTCTGATCCGTCTTTACTCATGTTCAACCCCACTAATTTCCTGCGTGACCTCTGTCAGTTACCCCATCGGGGCGCTGCTACGCCTAACGAAACCAGAGCGGCCAGCCTCATTGCCGATACGCTAACCAGCATGGGTGCAACGGTAAGCCGCGAACCGTTCCAGACACCAAAAACCTACGCCACCATTGTTTATTGGCTTATTGGTGGGTTGTTGACGAGCCTGGCTCTGGTGCCGGTAACGCCGGTGGCGGTGGGGCTGGTGGCGTATTTTGCGTGGCTGGCCTGGCGGTACTTCAACTGGAGATACTCGTTCGTGACTAAATTTCCGGTGCAGCATACCGCGTATAATAGTATCGGTCACTGGCCCGCGTTGCGAGTCACCACAACTGAAAATAACCGGACGGTAATCCTGATGGCGCACTATGATACAGCACCGGTATCGCTGTTGTACGGGCCAACGCAACAGGCCGGTTTCCGTATGTCGCTGATTATATCGTTGGGCCTGATGGTCTTGGCGGTGGTCGTTGCACTGCTCGAAGCAACGGGTACCGGTCTGCCCTACATCCGGTACCTGCGCTATGGGCTGATGGCTTATTTCGCTCTTCAGGCCATAACCGGCACGCTGGGTTACTGGCTCAGCGGGTACACCAATGGCGCGAGTGATAACGCCACTGGCGTAACCGCTGCTCTGGCCACCGCCGACCGGTTGCGACAATTGAACCTCCCCAATCTGAATCTGTATGTGGTGCTCACGAGTGCCGAAGAAGCAGGTATGATTGGCGCGTATCATTACGTTGAAGCCCACAAACGAAGCTGGAATCTCCGCCAGACGATGGCTATAAACTTCGACACGCTGGGCGCGGGTCAGCTTACCGTCATCGAGCAGACCGGTACCGTAGAGACAATTCGTTATGATAACACACCCACCCAAACGGCCCGGAAACTGCTCCAGACCAACGCGTTCAAAGACCGGGCGCAGATAGGTCGCTGGCACACCGCCGATTTTGACAGTGTCTGGTTTGTGAGAAATGACATCCCCGTGCTGGCCCTGTGCGCGCTGGACGCCGACGGCCGGATGCCCCGCATCCATCAGCTTACCGATACGCTCGAGGCTGTCGACCCAACCGCCATGCACACCGCCGTCGATCTGGCCGTCGAGGTAATCGTAGCGATGAACGATGCATTATAAATGATGAACAGGCTGTCACAACCGGTACGTATCAATCAATCCATTATTCATCATTTATAATTCATCATTTTAAAAATTACTTTTGTGCTATGGCTAACTTCAAAAACGAGGGGTATGACCCCCAGGAAATAAACGCCCTTAAAGACGAATGTCGGCAGGAAGGTAAATCGTTTGTCTATGTCGAAGACGACGATCTGGATGTGCTGGAATCGGGCGAGTGTGTTCATATTCAGTTTCCGGGCGTGTATCAGCAGCAGGAGGTGATCTTTGATGCGCTGGTGTATACGCTGCGGCTGCATCACAGCAGTCTGGTCTATGAAATGGCCGTGGAGCAGGTGCGCAAGACGTTTCCGGAGTACGTACCGCCCGAAGACCGGGAAGTGGGATATAGTATTTCGGACGAGATGGAAGAGGAAGCCGAAACCGCCCTGGCCGAAATAATCGAAGAAATCGAAGAAACTGAAACCGTAAAAGTGCAGGAACACGTCGATGTCGATGAAGAATCTGACTATGGCGTTGCGCTTGATGTTTGCCTGAATGAAGAGGAAATTACCGATGCTGTCATCGAGGATTTTATCCGCGACTACAAAGCCGATACCCTGAAATTAGACACCACGCTGTATTCGTTCAGTAGCGCGGAAGAAGAATAACAAGTATAAATGATGAGTTATGAATGATGCATGGGCTGACGCGGAGATGTTGCGTCAGCCCATGCATCATTCATACTTTATAATTCAAAATGACCTCTCCCGATTCACTGAATCAGGTGGCTGAGTTCCACCGAACATTTCACGCCCCCGTACTCGATACGCCCCAGATTCCGGCACCCGCCCGCTGTGAACTGCGGGTATCGCTGCTGGCCGAAGAACTGGATGAACTACGCGACGCTATTGCCGCCAATGACCTTGTGGCTGTGGCCGACGCGCTCTGCGATTTGCAATACGTCCTGAGCGGGGCTGTGCTGGAGTTCGGTCTGGGTCGTAATTTCAATCAGCTTTTTTCCGAAGTCCAGCGGTCTAACATGAGCAAAGCCTGTGCTACGGTGGCCGAAGCCGAAGCGACCGTAGCGCAGTACACGGCCAAAGGGGTAGCCTGTCACTTTGTCGAGTCCGATGGCATGTATCTAGTTTATCGCGACGCCGACCGTAAGACGCTCAAAAGTGTCAACTATTCGCCCGCCAACCTGGAATCCATCCTCGTAGCTGACCTGCCCGTTCGCCAAACCGATTCAGGGGCCGTGTAATCGCGTTCCATCTCATTCATCATTAACAATATGCCTGTCCACTACCGAGCCTGCAACCTCTGCGAAGCCATTTGTGGGCTGGCCATTACGTACGAAGGCAATACGGTTCTGAGCATCACCGGCGATAAAGACGATCCGTTCAGCCGGGGCCATATCTGTCCGAAAGCCGTTGGACTCAAGGATATTTACGAAGATCCCAATCGGCTTAAACAACCCCAAAAGCGTACCGCATCGGGCTGGGAGACGATCGGCTGGACGCAGGCATTCGACGAGGTGGCCGACCGGCTTCGGCAAATCAGGACTGAGTTCGGGCCGAACGCCATTGGCTACTACGCCGGGAATCCGTCGGTACACAACTCTGGTACGTTCCTGACTTCGCCCGGCTTTGTTAAAGCGATCGGTACGCGCAATGTCTTCTCGGCTTCGTCGGTTGATCAGTTTCCGCACCATTTTGCGGCCTGGCAGTTGTTCGGCCATCCGTTGCTATTACCTATTCCTGATATTGACCGCACAGATTACTGGCTGATTATTGGGGGTAATCCCATCGTATCCAACGGTAGCATTATGACCGCACCCGACGTAGCTACCCGGCTGCGGGCTATCCAAGAACGGGGTGGTAAAGTCGTGGTTATTGATCCGCGCCGGACCGAAACGGCCAAACGCGCCGATGAACATCATTTTATCCGGCCCGGTACCGATGTGTTTCTATTGCTGGCGATGGTGCAGACCCTGTTTGCCGAAAACCTCGTCCGGCTCGGTCGTCTGACTGCGGTGATCGATGGCCTCGATACCCTGTGCGAGGCTGTTCAGCCGTTTACGCCCGATGTCGTGACGGCGCAGACGGGTATGTCGGCGGACGCCATCCGGCAACTTACCCACGAACTGGCCGCAGCCGACCGGGCGGTGTGTTATGGTCGGGTAGGGGTGTCGGTGCAGCAGTTCGGTGGGCTGTGTCTGTGGCTGATTAATGTGATCAATATCCTGACGGGCCATCTAGACGAGCCGGGTGGAATGATGTTTACCACGCCGGCTATCGACGTGATTCCCCGCCCGCGTCTGGGTGCGTCTGCCGAAACGCCGGTCAAAACATACAATCGCTACGGTCGGTACCATAGTCGCGTCAGCCATTATCCCGATTTTATGGGTGAGCTGCCCGTCTCGTGCCTGGCCGAGGAGATGCTAACGCCGGCTTCGCCCGGCGAAACGGGTATTCGGGCAATGGTGACGAGTTGTGGTAATCCGGTGCTGTCAACGCCCAATGGCCGTCAACTGGACGAGGGACTGGCCCAGCTTGAGTGTATGGTGTCGATCGATATTTACCTGAACGAGACTACCCGCCATGCCGATTACATTTTGCCCCCCGCCACTGGTCTTGAAACGGCCCATTACGATCTGACGTTTCATGCCCTGGCCATTCGGAACACGGCCCGTTACTCAACACCGTTGTTTGAAAAGAGACCGGACCAAAAATACGACTGGGAGATTTTCGAAGAACTTCGGCTGCGTCTCGAAGGCGATGTATATGATTCTGAAACAGCTTCGCCACTGCAGGACCCCGTCCTGAAGATCGACGCCGGACTGCGTTACGGCCCCTACGGAAACTCGCACAACCTGTCGTTGCAAGCCCTGCTTGCTCAGCCGCATGGCCTGGATTTTGGACCATTACAGCCGCAACTACCCGACCGACTGACCACCGCAAACGGACGTATCAACTTGTTGCCGCCCCTGTTACTGGCTGATCTGAACCGGGCCTCGGAGGTCCTGCGCAGGGATACGATGCCCGGTTCCGCCCATGGTCAATCGAATGGGAGTACGTCAGAAAACCTGCTGCTGATCAGCCGCCGACACCTGCGTAGTAACAATTCCTGGATGCACAATGCCCACCGGCTGGTAAAAGGCCCGAACCGCTGTACCCTACAGATGAACCCCGCTGACGCCGACGGTCGGGGGCTGGTAACAGGACAACTCGTTCGGGTACGGTCGCGGGTGGGTGCGGTTGAACTGCCGGTTGAGGTAACGGCTGATATGATGCCTGGTGTAGTTTGTATGCCGCATGGCTACGGCCATAATCGGCCCGGAATCCAGCTCGATGTGGCCGTTCGGCACGCGGGTGTGAGCATAAATGACCTTACCGACGAAACGTTTATTGATGAGTTGACCGGCAACGCGATGCTGTCGGGCGTACCCGTTTTTGTCGACTGCGTATAGCCGTGTGCGAACATGAATTGGGTAGGGGAGAAGGGGTATATTTTAGTTGTACTGGAATAGTATTGGATATCGAGCAGGGAGCAGCAGCCGAATCGTACGATCCGGGCTGATTTCTACGCTGAACATGGACGTACAGGCCGTTTACGGCCATTTGTGGGCGTTTTTCGCTGTTTTTAGATAAATAAAGTGTATATTTGTCTATACACCGGCAGGCGCGACTGCTGCGATCCGGAATAGTAATTTTCTGCGAAATCCCTATCAAACATGGCGGACGAAAATCCCGACCTCGAAACTCACAGTAACATCATTCCCATTAACATTGAGGACGAAATGCGCGGTGCTTACATCGATTACTCGATGTCGGTTATCATTTCCCGGGCTCTGCCCGACGTGCGCGACGGCCTGAAGCCGGTACATCGCCGGGTACTTTTTGGTATGGCCGAACTGGGGGTCAATTACAACAAGCCTCACAAAAAATCAGCCCGTATTGTTGGCGAAGTCCTCGGTAAATACCACCCCCACGGCGATTCGTCGGTGTATGACACCATGGTTCGTATGGCGCAGGACTGGTCTTTGCGGTACCCGCTCGTGGACGGGCAGGGTAACTTCGGTTCTATTGATGGCGACTCACCGGCGGCCATGCGGTATACCGAAGCCCGCCTGAAGCGGATTGCCGACGAAATCCTGGGCGATATTTACAAAGAAACGGTTGATTTTCAGCCCAACTTTGACGATTCGCTCGAAGAACCGAGTGTGATGCCGGCCAAGCTGCCTAACCTGTTGCTCAACGGCTCGTCCGGTATTGCGGTGGGTATGGCTACCAACATGGCTCCCCACAACCTAACCGAGATAGTTGACGGTATTCTGGCGTATCTCGATAACAACGATATCACGATTGACGAACTGATGCAGTTTGTCAAAGCCCCTGACTTTCCAACCGGAGCCACGATTTATGGTATGGAAGGTGTGAAATCAGCGTTCCATACGGGCCGTGGCCGGGTGGTGATGCGGGCCAATGCTACCATTGAGGAGAACCGGGGTAAGACGCAGATCATCGTGACGGACATTCCGTACATGGTGAACAAGTCGATGATGCTCGAAAAAACCGCCGAACTCATCAATGACAAGCGGATCGAGGGTATTGTCGCGTTCCGCGATGAGTCGGACCGCGACGGTCTGCGGGTGGTCTATGACCTGCGCCGGGATGCCATTGCCAACGTGGTGCTGAATAACCTGTACAAGCATACGTCCCTGCAATCGTCTTTCAGTATCAACAACGTCGCGCTCGTGAAAGGGCGTCCGATGATACTGAACCTGAAAGATATGATGAAGTATTACGTCGAACACCGCTTCGACGTGATTACCCGCCGGACGCAGTATGAACTCCGCGAAGCCGAAAAGCGAGCGCACATCCTCGAAGGTTTGCTGATCGCGCTCGATAATATCGACGCTGTAATTAACCTGATCCGGTCGTCACGCGATGCCGAGATAGCCCGGACGGGACTGATGCAGCAGTTTGCGCTGTCTGACGTGCAGGCGAAGGCCATTCTGGAAATGCGTTTGCAACGGCTCACCGGGCTGGAACGTGATAAACTTCAGGCTGAGTTTGACGAGCTGATGATCGAGATTAACGGCTACCGCGAAATTCTGGCCAGTGAAGATCGGAAACGGGACGTTATCCGCGATGAACTCACCGACATTCGTGCCCGCTACGGTGATGAACGCCGGACTCAGATCAACCCGGTTGGCGATGGTAACATCAGCGACCTCTCGCTGATCGAAGACAAAGACATGGTTATCACCATTTCGCACGAGGGCTACATCAAGCGGACGCCGACTACCGATTACCGGGTGCAGAATCGGGGTGGGGTAGGGTCTAAGGCCGTCGGCTCGAAAGAAGAGGATTTCACGGAACACCTCTTTACGGCTACCATGCACAATACGCTGCTGGCGTTTACGCAGAAGGGGCGTATGTTCTGGTTGCCGGTACATCAGCTACCCGAAGGCTCGCGTACGGCGAAGGGCCGGCCGCTGGCCAATTTTATCAATATTGAGTCGGACGACAGTGTTCGGGCGGTTATCAACGTATCGGATCTGAAAAACGAGGACTACATCAACAACAATTACATTGTGATGTGTACCCGGCAGGGAACGATCAAGAAAACAAGGCTTGAAGCTTTCTCGCGACCACGCCAGGCCGGTATCATTGCCATTACTATTGATGAAGGCGATCAGTTGATTGGCGTCTGCATGACCAACGGCGATAATGACATCGTGATTGCGTCGAGTGCGGGTAAAGCCGTCCGGTTCCACGAAAGCCGGGTACGCTCTATGGGTCGGACAGCCGCCGGAGTTCGTGGCATCTCGCTCGATGATAGTGACGCTACGGATCACGTTGTGGGTATGGTCTGTATCGATTCGCCCACGGTTCAATTGCTGGTACTGTCAGAAAAAGGCTACGGCAAACGGTCTGATATCGAGGATTATCGCGTCACCAATCGCGGGGCCAAAGGAGTCGGCACATTAAAAGTAACCGAAAAAGTAGGGCGGCTCGTGGCTGTTCTTGACGTAGCTGATGAGGATGATCTGATGATTATCAATAAGTCTGGTATTGCCATTCGGATGGTGGTAAGCAAGATTAACGTGATTGGCCGCAACACACAGGGCGTTCGACTGATCACACTGAACGAAGGTGATCGTATCTCGTCGGTAACGAAAATCAAGAAAGAAGAAGGGGAGGAGGTCGTTGCCGGGGAGACCGAACTTACCGTTGAGTAAACAGCGTCAATGACGTGTTGAGCCTCCGGTTCTGGTGCGTTGCTGCCCGTGCTGGAGGCTCAAACATTTGCGTTGTTTCAGGCTTATACAAATTGATTTCTTAATTTCGTTGGATTAACCAAACGAACAACCCCATTTTACACATGAAACTAACCTATTTAGCGGTTGCCTGTTTACTTGCCCTTAGTATGCGGGTGCAGGCCCAGCAGGCGGCAGGGGCAAATGATGTGCTTGAAAAAGCAAACATAGAAGCCTTAACAAAGGACAAAGACAAAAGTGATAAGGACATCACCGATGAAAAGGCGGGTTCCAAAGCCAGTACCTGGATGGACCGGGCCAAGACATACCAGAGTATTGCCGGTCAGTATATTCGAATCGATTCGGCGGCTGCTACTAAAGCCCGCGAGGCTTACAACAAGGTCCTTGAGCTGGACAAAACCAAAAAGGGAGATCCTGGTCGGTTAGCCAAGGAAGCACAGGAAGCCTTGACTGGGCAGGCTATGTACGGAGCTTTCATGCAGCAGGGTGTTGCCAAATTTCAGAATAAAAACTATGCCGAAGCGATCAAGTCGATGAGCATAGCGGGCGAGATTAATACGAAAGATACGCTCGCACCGTTGTACACCGCCATTGCTGCTCAGCAGATTCAAAAGAATGACATAGCCAAAAGCCAACTAGAGAAGTACATTGCGGCTGGTGGAAAAGACGCTACAATCTATGGCTCGCTGGCCACATTGTACCGGTCTGAAAAAGATATTGATAAAGCACTGGCCACGCTTGACAAGGGAATTGCTCTTGACCCGAAGAACAAAGACCTGGCTAATGAGCGAATCAATATCATGCTGGCATCGAACCGGATGGGCGAAGCCATTGCCGGTATGAAGGCCATGGTAGAGAAGGAACCAAATAACGTACAGAATCTGGTTAACCTGGGTATTCTGTACGACAATGCCGCCCGCGTATCGAGTGATTCACTCCGCAAGATGGATGGTGGTGATAAGAAAGCGGATTTAAGTGCGAAGCAGCTGGCTGAAGCCAAAGACCTGCTTCAAACCTACAATGGTGAAGTAACCCGTCTGTCGGGCCTGATCAAGAAAAGCCCTAAGGCTGATCTGAAGCGTCAACTTGCCGATGTGCAAACAAAGCTGAAAGAGCAAAAGGCAGAGGTTGCCAGACTGGATGCTGAGGTCAAGGCAGCGGCAGCCAGTGCCTCAACGGCAACGAATTCACAACAGCAAATGGCGGATCTGAAGCAGAAGATGGATCAGGACAGCAAAATGGCGATTGAGTATTATAACAAAGCTCTTGCCGTTGACCCTAACAACTACGATGCCAACTACAATCTTGGTGTATATTATTTCAACCAGGCCGTAGAGATGAAGCGTGATGTTGATAGAATGGATATGGCCGAGTATAGCAAGCGCGGAAAAGAAGTGGATGGACAGGTTTGCGGCAAATTCAAACAGGCGTTTCCTTATTTCAGCAAGGCTAAGGCTGTTCGGGAGGAAGCTGACCTGATGGAAAACCTGACTACGCTGGAGAACGTTTTGAAGCAGTATGAAGGCAGAAAGGTTGTTTGTGTCGAACCTGTTAAGTAATCAGGGTTAAATAGAAGGGAGACCTCACGAGGTCTCCCTTCTATTTAACCCTGATTACTTAACATAATGTAAATTATATAACAAATTGTATCGCCCTGAAATAGCTTGACAGACTCAAATAATACGGAGTAGTCCCGGTAAAAACGGGTGTGTCCTTCAACGTATCCACGTGGAACAGTAATACATTGACATAGAAGGGATTAAGCAAATATCCTCATACTGATTGATTATTTACTCCACCGCCCTCAGACGGGCTTGTACTCCTGAAACGAACCGTCATCGTAAAACATAAGAATACGTTCTACTTTCCGGGTAGCCGATAAGTTGGAGCTTGTACCCAGCTCATCATCGATCTGAACTTCCTGACGCGTACTCCGGAATGATCCGTTTGTAGGGGTTGCTGATGAACGTGGACCCGAAAAATCCTGCCCTTTAATACTACTAACCGCGGCACTGCCCTGACTTACATAGCGATTGCCCGGTTGTGGCTGTGCGTATTGGGTGTCCTCTTCCATAATCCACTCGTAACCCAGTTCGGGAAAACGACGGATTATCTTCTGTATGATATCAAAACTTGGCCTGTTTCGACCAGACAGGATGTGCGAAATGCTGGATCGCTGTACACCAATCTCATCAGCAAAATACGAAGGCGTGAAATTACGCTCGATTAATATCTGTTTAATTTTGTCATTTATAGTCATATACCTCTTCTGACGATGCTGTTCGTACAAATATAAACTGCCTATTGTAAATACTGGTCATGCACAGAAATAAATATAACGTAAGTCAATTGTAAATCAATTAATCATTCACATATGTATTCTATTGTTAGTTGTCAACCATTCACATAGGTGAATGGTTGACAAGTTACCTATACTGATACGTTGTTTTCGCGCAGCGCTTCGTTGAGAGAAGTTTTTAAATCCGTAGAAGCTTTCCGCTCACCAATAATCATAGCGCAGGGTACGTAAAATTCTCCAGCAGGAAACTGTTTAGCATAGCTACCCGGTATAACTACCGAGTTAGCAGGAACATAGCCGGTATACTCTTTCCGATCAGCGGTAGTAACGTCGATAATCTTCGACGATCCGGTTATGGTAACACCAGCCCCTAACACGGCCCGATGCCCTATTCGTGCTCCTTCAACGACAATGCAACGTGAGCCAATAAAGCATCCGTCTTCCACAATTACCGGGGCTGCCTGTGGAGGCTCCAGAACTCCGCCTATCCCTACTCCCCCACTTATATGAACGTCTTTGCCAATTTGAGCGCAACTTCCGATTGTTGCCCAGGTATCAATCATAGTGCGTTCATCCACGTAGGCCCCGATATTTATGTAAGAAGGCATAAGAATGACGCCGGGTGCCAAATAAGATCCATACCTGGCTACAGCAGGTGGCACTACCCTCACCGATTGCGCGTCATAGTTGGTTTTGAGGGGAATTTTGTCGTTGTAGTCAAAGATACCGGCCTGACTGGTCTGCATCTTTTGACTTACGAAGTAAAGAAGAATGGCTTTTTTTACCCACTCATTTACGATCCATTCTTTGGATTCTGTGCCAGAAAATTGAGCAACTCTCAGCACTCCTCTATCTAATTGATTAATTACATCCTGAATAGCAAGAATGCTTTCCGGATTACCAAGGCGTGTCCTGTCTTCCCAAATCTGTTCGATTGTAGCTTGCATTACGGTAAAGTAATAGTTGAAAAATAGTAGTCTAATTGCCTGACTATCACCATAAAAAAAGCAATCAATATTTTCTTACCAGAAGAATATTTGGCGATTACTTTATATCATACTTGTATGACTCAGCAACTTGTCAAAAGTAAGACTTGTACCCTTACAATTGAAATACAGCTCTGAATTTTGTTGCAGCGATTCGTAAAGGATTCACTGGTAGTTGTATAACCACGGTTTCAAACACTCGTTGCTGAGCTACGAGGGCTCTGAACCGTTTGGTAGTGAGGATTACGTCAGATCTTCCGATTCAATACGTTGCCAAGCGAGTGCTGTGTTCTTAACCACTGATTACTCAGATATGGGTTCTATGCGTGACGTAGTTACCCGTCGGTTAATTTCACGGTTGGCTGGGCATCGGTTCAGGTGTTGTTTAGAGCGGCTAAAACCGTTAAATAAAGCTTCCTTCAAAATAGCTAATAAACAATAGGGAAGTAACGAATCGATTTTTCCTCGCCTTCTTATTTGCTAGTAGCCGCAGATTCTTCAATCTGATATAGGTGTGCAGATTCTTGCAAATAGATGTAGCTTGAGCCTGCTGGATACGTGCAGAGTCTTCAGATTGTGACTCGACTTGGTTGTATCTTAATAAACTTACGTTTGGCTCAGTATAGAGGCATAGCTTCTACCCTATCCAAAATCAAATACAATTAACTAAGTTCTCTCTAAGCAGAACCCTATTAGTAAATGTACACCCTAAAAATTTAGTAAAAACTAATAACAGGCTCTTAATTTAGCAAATAGTAGTAAAATAGCCACTAATAACTAATCTTCTGTAGTATTTATGCGTAATTCGTGCTAAAAAGATGGTATATTACTACTATTTGCTAAATTATATCAGATAGAGGAATTTACTAAAGTTCTGATTACTAAAGAGCCTCTCCTACTGCCATATATATAATCAGTATATTTGGCCCGAAAACAAACCTATTGAAAGTTCATGACTAAAATTAGAGTTGCCATCAACGGCTTCGGTCGTATAGGGAGATTATCATTCAGACGCCTTCTGGAAAAAGAAAATGTTGAGGTGGTCGCTATCAATGATCTTACGGATAACGCCACACTCGCCCACCTGTTAAAATACGATTCTGTACATGGGCGATTTAATGGAACGGTCACGTCAGATAACGACAGCATCTCCGTAAATGGAACAAAAATCCACGCTTACGCAGAACGTAATCCTAAACAATTGCCCTGGAAAGAACTGAATGTAGATGTGGTTCTTGAATCAACGGGTAGATTCGTCGATAAGGATGGGGCAGGTATGCACCTACAGGCAGGTGCCAGAAAAGTAATCATTTCAGCACCCGCCAAAGGTGATATACCAACCGTGGTACTTGGCGTAAATGACGATACGTTAACCGGCGATGAGACGATCATCTCCAATGCCTCCTGCACAACAAATTGTCTGGCACCAATGGCCAAAGTCCTCGATGATATGTTCGGCATCGAGAAGGGCTACATGACCACAATACATGCCTATACGGCTGATCAAAACTTGCAGGACGCCCCACACTCTGACCTCAGACGGGCACGTGCGGCAGCCTTGTCCATCGTGCCAACATCTACCGGTGCTGCCAAAGCTGTGGGCCTGGTACTCCCCCAACTGAAAGGAAAGTTAGACGGCAACGCCATGCGCGTACCCACACCCGATGGATCATTGACCGACCTGACCGTGGTTCTCAAGAAAGAAGCATCGGTTGAAGAAATCAATAATGCCATGAAAGAAGCATCTGAGGGTAAAATGAACGGCATACTGGAGTACAGTACTGACCCGCTCGTTTCGATTGACATTATTGGCAATCCCCACTCCTGCATCTTCGATTCGCAGTTGACTACTGTCAACGGAACGCTGGCTAAGGTAGTAGGCTGGTATGATAACGAGTATGGGTACTCGAGCCGGATTGCTGATCTGATAAGCCGACTATTCTAAATCGGTAAAATTCCCCATATCATACATTTGTAAATAAGAATTGATTTACAAATGTATGATATGGGGTGAAGAAGCTTGAAGTACAAATGTAAAACGGGTGTGTGAACATTAGTCACACGCCCGTTTTACATTGCAAATAGTTAATTGTAAATCCCTGATCGTAAAATAGTTGCTCGTACTTTGTCTTTATACCAAGGTGAATAGTATTCAAAGGAGAGTTGTATAGATCGGTAGTAGTCGTCAGGTTATGAAAACCAAACTGTTTAACACTGTCAACACTGTACGCAAACAAATCAGGGCTGTCCGTCTTCAAATGAAGCGTTCCTGAAGGGGCCAATAAGTCGTTATACATAGCCAGAAAGCGGGGATGTGTTAACCGGTGCTTTTCCTGCTTGGGGCGAGGCTGGGGATCTGGAAACGTAATCCAGATTTCGTTTACCTCACCATCGGAGAAGAAGTCCCGCAGGTAAATAATGTCCGTGCGAAGAAAAGCCACATTAACCAATCCATTCGTCTGCGCTATTGCTGAACCTCGCGCAATACGGTCGCCTTTAATGTCGACACCAATAAAGTTTATATCGGGATAGGCCCGGGCAAGACCAACGGTATATTCCCCTTTGCCACAGGCCAGTTCAAGGACAACCGGATTATTATTTGTAAAATAGTCCGTTCGCCAATTGCCTTTACAAGTTAGGTAAAACGGTTTACCTCGTTCAATGACATTGGCACTGGCAGTATTCTGAATAAATCGGTGTTGTTTACGACGGGTCACAGTTATAAATCAGTCAGTTCGGCAACGACGTAATTACTGCCGGTAATTAAAATTAAATCGGTTGGAAGTGCCTCCTCACGCGCGGCTTCCAGGGCTACATTCACATTCGAATAACTCTCGCCGTGGCGACCTATTGCATAGCCTTCTGTCTGCAACAGCATGGCGGGCAAAGCACGGGGAGAGTCAGCCTGACAGAAATAATAAATAGCCCGGCTCGGCAGAGCCGCCAACAAAGGACCAGCGGGCTTGTCGGATACCACACCCATTATAATATGCAGCCGGCTGTAGTCCATCGAGGCTACGGTATCCATCATCGCCTGCAACCCCGGCTCATTATGAGCCGTGTCGACAATGACGCACGGGCTGTCGGCAAATTGCTGAAAACGCCCCTTAAGTCCCGTCAGGGCAACAACCGACCGCAGCCCGTACCGCAGGTCTGCTTCGGCAACGGACAACAGCGACTGTAATCCATCGACCGTAGCTAAAACGCCCGGCAGGTTCCGGAGTTGGTACGTACCGGCCAGGGCCAGATCCAGAGAAATGGGGGGCATACCGTCGCGCGTAACCCGTACCCGCCGGATGCCATTGCTCAACCCGTCGTTTAGTACGGCATAACGTGTGTCCGCAAATAGAATAGGTGCCCGCTCGTCAGCCGCCTTTTTGCTAAAGACCGGGGCGGTTTCGGGCTGCGTTTCGCTGATAACAACCGGAACCCCGGGCTTGATGATCCCGGCTTTTTCACTGGCAATAGCCGGCAGCGTATCACCCAGGATATCGGTATGGTCGTAACCGATATTAGTAATAACCGACAGAAGCGGGGTAATTACGTTGGTCGAATCCAGGCGCCCACCCAGGCCAACCTCAACGATAGCAACATCAACGGCGGCCTGAGCAAAGTAATCGAACGCCATCGCCACGCTTACTTCGAAAAACGAAGGCTCAACCGTTTCGATCAGGGACTGGTAGTGGGTCACAAATGCGGCCACATCCTCCTCGGCAATGGGCTGGCCATTGATTCGGATGCGTTCGGTAAATGATTTAAGATGGGGCGAGGTGTACAATCCCACCCGGTATCCCGCCGACTGATACACAGCCGCCAGCATATGCGCCGTGCTGCCCTTGCCATTGGTACCACCTACGTGGATACTGCGGAATTTAGTTTGTGGATTACCCAGTGCGGCACAGAGTTGCAGGGTGTTGGCCAGACCGGGCTTGAGTGCCTTAGGGCCGATTCGGTGAAACACGGGGAGCCGACTGTACAGGTAATCGATTGCTTCCGAAAAAATCATTTACTTGGAAGTAATAATGAAGGTGATGGTACCGGTGGCGGTAGGGGGCGTTGCTCCACCTTTGGGCCGGAGTTTAAGCCGCTGCACAGCCTTACGGTATTGATCGACAACAACCGGGCTAACGGTGGTCTGCCGGGTTTTAACGCTGATAATATCGCCACTACCATCAACAGTGATCTGGAAGATAATCTTCCCCGTTTCGTCGGAGTCATCGTTTACGTTGGGGCGTGAGGCCATCGACCAGCCCGATACGTCAAAGGCTACCCCCGTTTTTGATCCGCCGGGCGTACCGTAAAATTCTTTGGCGTCGATCTTACCATTCGGGTTACCCTTATCGCCTACCCCACTGGCGTCGTCGCCGTTGTTATTACCGCCCGTGCCGGAAGCTTTCCCAACCGTACCATTGGAACCACCCCCACCCGACGACTTTTTGAACAGCGCGTCGTTGTTGACCGGGGCTTCCTTTTTGGCTTCTACCGGCGGGGCGGAGCGCTCAGCGGCCGGTGTTGATTTGGCCGGGGCCGGACGCTTCGGCTCGGGCCGCTCGGCCACCGTAACGGGACTGGCTACCTTACTGACAATATCGGGCTTCTCGGTCGGCGTCTTCACGGGCTTGGCATCAGCCACAGTCGGCGTGGGCGTGGCGCGGGTACGCTCCAACCGAGGTGTCGTTTTCGTTTTGGGATTGGGCCGTTCGTCCGACGGTTTTACATCGACGGCATTCGGCGAATCGGATGGTTTATTATAGGTCTGTATTTTACCACTGCCCCGGTCCATTGTACCGAAATTGACTTCGATAAACTCGATGGGGGGTGGATTGGGCGGAGGTGGCTGCGTAAGACTTATCAAAAACAGAGCCGCCAGCAACAGCAAACTAATCACTAAAGCCCCGACAAAGGACTTGAGCTGGATTTCTTTTTCGTTATCGAAAGCAAGATTCATAGCGCGTTGGCAGGTTTCTAAACAAAGAAACGGAAAAAGGCTGATACGCGATACAGACAGTTGACCCGCTCAATGGTTTAGACCGTATGTTTGCCGTAAAATGAATGATGAATTGGCCAACGCCAGCCCATCCGCGACAGTCAATTCATCATTCGTCATTTATAATTCATCATTCCCGACAAAATGCCCGTTTTACAACCCATCGTTGACATTGCTGAATTGATGTACCGGAAAGGAGTTACCGATGTGCTCGTCTCGCCGGGTTCACGTTCGGCTCCGCTCACGCTGGCCGTGGCCCGGCATCCGCACCTGCGGGTACACGTCCGGGCCGACGAACGGTCGGCGGGATTTGTGGCTTTGGGTATAGCTCAGCAAACGGGGCGCCCGGTAGCCATTATCTGTACGTCGGGTAGTGCCGTGTATAACCTGGCTCCGGCGGTAGTGGAAGCGTATTTTCAGCAGGTGCCCCTACTGTTGCTCACCGCCGACCGCCCCCACGAATGGTTGCATCAGCAGGATGGACAGACCATGCACCAACCCGGCGTGTTTGGCCCGCACGTAAAACGCAGTTATGACCTGCCCGCCGACTACAACCACGCCGACAGCCGCTGGTTTATCGGGCGCAGTGTGAACGAAGCCGTCATGCTCAGTCAGCAGCAACCCGCCGGGCCGGTGCATATTAACGTACCGCTGCGCGAACCGTTCTATCCTACCGCCAATGATTCGTTTGCCTCTGGGCCGGTACGGATTATCGAGACCCTAACCGGCGAACCAATGCTCTCGGCCGAAACCTGGCACCGGTTGCTGAATGAATGGGATGCCAGCGAAAAAATTCTGATTGCCGTAGGTCAAATGCCTTACACGCCTGCCCTGATTGCCCTGCTCACCAAACTCAGCGAGGAATTTGGCCTGCCTGTTGTAGGCGAGATTATCAGTAATGTGTCGGGACCGTCGTTCATCACCCATAGCGATACGGGGCTGGCCGGACTGACCAAAGAAACTGCCGAATCGCTACGGCCTGATCTGCTCATTACAATGGGCAATTCGTTTCTGACCCGTACCCTGAAAACCTTCTTCCGAAATTACCCGGCCCGGCGGCACTGGCACCTTGACCCGACTCCTGCCCGCATTCAGGATTCATTTCAGAGTCTGACAACGCTGATCGGCGCTTCGCCCCTGCCCTTCCTGGAAAAACTCTTCGCCGACCTCGACTACCAGCAGTTTTTACAGGGCGACGATGACGACGATTCCCAGGTGTTTTTGGAACGCTGGCAAACCCTCGACGGACAGGCAGCCCGGCGCGTTGCTCAACTCCTCAACCAGTCGAAGCCGATTGGCAATGTCTCTGCTCCCCTGACCGACTGGCTGGCCGTGCAAATGCTATTCGATACGCTGCCGGACTACTCAGAACTACACGTAGCCAACAGTATGCCCGTGCGCTACGCCAACCTCTGCGGCCTGAGTGGGCAAACAAACGTACGGGTGTGGGCCAACCGGGGCGTTAGTGGCATTGACGGTTGTTTGAGTACCGCCGTGGGTGCGGCCCTGACCACCGACCGGATCGTGACGCTGCTGATTGGCGACATAGCTTTTTTCTATGACCGAAATGCGTTGTGGTCCGCGCCCGTGCCGCCCAACCTCCGCATTGTGTTGCTCAACAATGATGCCGGGCATATCTTCCGCATCATTGACGGACCCCGGCAACAACCAGAACTGGAAACGTACTTCGAGACCCCCCACGGCTACACAGCCGAACGTACGGCTATGGATGCGCATATCGTCTATTCTGGTTGCGATACGGCCGAATCAATAGCCTCGCTCCTCCCCGACTTCTTTCAGCCCGGTTCACAGGCTAAGCTATTGGAGATCAAAACGGATAAGCTGGCTAACCAATCACTATTTGAAACGTACCGGGCCGGCATGAGTGCTGTATGATACAGGGGGTATGAGGTATGGCTGACGCATCATTTCTCCCGCGCCAGTCATACCTCATACCCCCTTCATACAGCATAAAGTAGTCTTTTTCTTTGCGACCTTTGCATCCCCGGCTTATCTACCCAGCCACAAGGGGGGGTGTAACCAAAACAAAAAACGCATGCAACTATTAGACGGCAAATTTCTTTCGGCTCAGATCAAAGCGGAAATCAAAGCGGAAGTGACGCAGATACGCGAAGCGGGCGGCAAGATTCCACACCTCGTAGCCATTCTCGTGGGCACCGCCGGACGGTCAGAAACCTACGTGGCCAGTAAAATGAAAAGCTGCGAAGAAGTAGGCATGCACTCCACGCTAATCCGCTTCGAGCCAGACGTAACCGAAACCGAACTCCTCGACGCCGTAAGCCGGGTAAACGACAATCCCGACATGGACGGGCTAATCGTGCAGTTGCCCCTCCCCGACCACATCGACCCCAACCGCGTTATGGAAACCATTGATCCCGCCAAAGACGTGGACGGTTTCCATCCCGTTAACATCGGGCGCATGGCCAAGGGCCTCCCCGCCTACGTATCGGCCACGCCCCAGGGTATTCTGGAGATGCTGCAGCGCTACGATATTAAAACGGCGGGTAAACACTGCGTAGTCGTGGGCCGAAGCCAGATTGTGGGACTACCCATGAGCATACTAATGCAGCGCAACGCCTACCCCGGCAATTGTACCGTTACGCTCACCCACAGCCGTACGCAGGATCTGCCCGCCATCTGTCGCACCGCCGATATCCTGATTGCCGCCCTCGGTAAACCCGAATTCATCACTGCCGATATGGTGAAAGAAGGCGCCGTTGTCATTGACGTGGGGCTGGAACGCGTAGTGGATACCAGCAAGAAAAGCGGTTTTGCGCTGAAGGGCGACGTAAAATTTGACGAAGTGGCACCCAAAACGAGTTTTATCACCCCCGTTCCCGGTGGCGTTGGCCTAATGACGATCTGCTCCCTGATGCAAAACACATTGAAAGCCGCACGGGGTGAGGTGTATTCGTAAAATAACAGGGAGCAGTGGCAGACTTGTAAAGCAGCCACTGCCCCTGCTGGCCCTACGGCTGCACCACCTTCACCAAAGCCACGCCCGTAGCCGTTTGGGCCCGGAGCAGATACACCCCCGCAGACTGCACGCTTACCGTCCACCCTACCCCCTGCTCTGCCTCGGCAACAGGCCACGCCTGCCGGTGTAGCACCTGCCCCCGCAAATCAACCAACTCCACCACCAGCGGCTGGCCACCCGCACCCCGTACCAACGCCCCCAACTGACCATTCACCACCGGATTCGGCAGCAGCGTTACCGTCAGCGGAATTTCAGCTACACCCGCTGTCACTTCCCCAGCCACCTGCCGCGCCCCCGGCGCAATACAGCCGTAGTTGATGGTGACCGTAAAAGGTCCATTAAACTGGAAACTGCCGTTGTCCTGGAACACCTTGCAATAGTAGCTGGCCGTTGTCTGAACACTCACCAGCGTCAGGCTGCTGGTGGCCGTCCCCTTCTGAATGCTGGCAATCTCAGTCAACTTAAAAGGCACGCTCTGGCCATTCTTGTACCATTCGTACTTGCTGCCGAACGCGCCCGCCACCAGCACCACCGCGCTGCTGCGGCATACGGTCTGGCTGGAGGGGCTGTTGGGAAGGATAGTCAGGCTAAAGACAGTCGTCGGGCTAACACAGCCGTTGGCTTGACTAACCGAGAAGCTTTGTACGCCCGCCTGACTGATAGTGGCCATTGGCGGATTGGCAAGGAGACCACTCGCCCCTGAAAAGCTTAGGGGGTTGCCGGTGGGGATGACAAAGCCGCTCAGACTGAGCGGAGCTGCCGATGCAAAAAGGGTTCGGCTGGCCGCTGACAGTGCCGGAACCGGGGGCAGGGCATTGACCGTCAGGCTGAAGGCCGTACTGGTAACACTCCCACAACTTCCTGTGACCACCACCGAATAACGGCCAGTGTCGGCGGTGGTGCTGCCGGGAAGCGAGAGCGTTGATGTGGTTTGGCTGGCAACGGAAGTGGACAAACTGTTTTTGTACCATTGATACGCAAACGGCCCGGTTCCAACTGCACTGACTGAGGTCACCACCGAAGCCCCGGCGCAGACCAACGACCCGGTGACGGGCTGACTCACCAGGCTCGTGACCGGATTGACCGTAACGCTGGCCGTTGTTACCGACGCACAGCCCGACGTGGTGGCCGTGACCGAATACGTCCCGGCAGCACTGACCGAAATAGCCGCCGTGCCTGCCCCGCCCGTCCAGTTGAAGGTCGTGGTTCGGCCCGCAATAGCATCCGACGCGGTCAGGGTGGCCGAGGTTCCGGCGCAGATGGTCACTGCCGAGGGCGAGATAATCGGCACCGGATAAGCCACCACCGTCAGGCTAAAGGCGGTGCTGGTCACGCTGTTACAGGCCCCTGTGACGACTACCGAATAGCTGCCGCTGTTGGCCGTGGTGGCCGATGGCAGCGAGAGCGTAGCGGTAGTGGCCGACGTGTTGCCCGTCAACACGGCTCCGTTTCTGTACCATTGATAGCCCGTGATGGCTCCTGTGGTGCTGACGCTGGCCGTGACGTTGGATCCGGCGCACACTGCCGAGCCAGCCACCGGCCCGGCAGTGACCAAAACCAGGGGACTCTGGGGCGTGCCCGCCACCCAGTTGCTGGTGTTGCCCGTCAGGGCGAAGTTGCTCAGCGTGCCCGGATACTGGTCGGGGTTGGCTTTGTTGAGCAGCGTCGTCTGGCCGGGGTTGCTGGCGTTGGCCGTTGCCTGATCGAAAGGATAGTAGATCACCAGCCCCGGCTGGCCAACCGGCGAGGTGCAGGGGTTCAGGCTCTGCTGAATCTGGGCTGGCGTACGGGCTACGTTCCAGACGCGCACCTCATCCAGCGCACCGTTCATGAACTCGCCCATGCCGTTGAACGACCCCAGAAACAGGTTGCCAATGGCGGGCAGGGGCGTGTTGGAAGCATTGCGCTGGGCCACCTGCACCCCGTCGAGGTAGGAGGTAAAGTTTTGGCCTTGTTGCCAGGTCATGGCGATATGGTGCCAGTTGCCATCGGTGATGGTGGCCGTTGAGCCTGCCGACAGGCCGCCCACTCCGCCATCGTTGGAGAGGATGTGCTGGAAGCCCGCCGTAGCGTTGCCATAGCCCGCCGAGACGTAATTGCCCCCGTTCTGAAAGCGCACCGCCGACTGGAGGTTGGTGCCTTTGAACCAGTACTCGATGGTAAGGGCATTGGTCAGGCCGGGTGTAATGGCCGCGCAGTTGACGGCATCGGTAAAGCCAACCTGCACGAAGTTGTTGGTGCCATCGAATTGCAGGGCGTTGTTGGCCGCGTTGGGGTAGGTAGTAGGCTGTTTGAGAGTCGGGTTCCCCTGGTACTCGTAAGCGCCCATGTCCACCCGAGCGTTGTTATAAAAGCGAGGCTGTCCGGCCAGGTCGGTGGTACCGACTGTGGCGGTGGTGGTGGCGGGGTCGCCGGTATTGATGGCGCAGGAGGTGGGCTGTAGGCGCAGGTTACCATTGGCGGCATCCACAAACTGCGGGTCGCCAACCAAGTTACCCGGGCCACTCACATTCACGTTGGTGGTGCCGGGCTCGAACAGGCTATAGGTGGCCGACACGCTGGCAGAATTAATATTAACAATCGTATTGCCCCCGCCATTGCCAAACAGCACGCAGTTGGTCAGCGTAGGGCGGCTGGTAAAACCATGGTTGTACATCGCCCCGCCGTTGCTCGCCATATTGGCTTGAAACGAGCAGTTGGTCAGCATCGGGCTGCAGGTGCCACCAATACTAGCATCGTTGTACATCGCCCCGCCTTGACCAGTTGTATTTGTATTGGATTGAAACGAGCAGTTGGTCAGCGTCGGGCTGCTGGTGCCAGAATTAGCACCATTATTGTACATCGCCCCGCCTTGACCATATTGACCAGTTGCCATATTGTTTTGAAACGAGCAGTTGGTCAGCGTCGGGCTGCTGGTGCCAGCAAAACCATTGTTGTA
>Ga0123337_10001043_pt1 | contig 38725 bp, 35 predicted proteins | sample frozenSSSSmetaG_FD_89792 | JGI IMG/M metagenome (GOLD analysis project Ga0123337, IMG submission 89792) | Glacier valley bacterial and archeal communities from Borup Fiord, Nunavut, Canada, to study Microbial Dark Matter (Phase II) -... | ecosystem: Environmental > Aquatic > Freshwater > Ice >...
AACCCAGCGGAAACCCCCGGCATGAAACTCTACATCTCAGGTCACAACGGCATGGTCGGCTCCGCGCTCGTGCGTCGCTACCAAAACGAACCGGACACGACGCTCGTCCTTCGCTCCCGCAAAGAACTCGACCTCCTCTCCCAAGCGGCCGTCGATGAGTTCTTCGCCACCGAGAAACCCGACGTCGCCATTATCGCCGCCGCCAAGGTCGGTGGCATCCACGCCAACAACACCTACCCGGCCGATTTCATTTACGAGAATCTCGCCGTCGCTTCCCACACGATCCACGCCGCCTGGAAAAACGGCGTCAAAAACCTCCTCTTCCTCGGCAGCTCGTGCATCTACCCCAAGCACGCCCCGCAGCCCATGTCCGAGGATTGCCTGCTCACAAGCGAACTCGAGCCCACCAACGAGGCTTACGCCATCGCCAAGATCGCCGGCCTCAAGCTCTGCCAATACTACCGCAAGCAATACGGCGTGCGCTTCCACTCCGCCATGCCCACCAACCTCTACGGTCCGGGCGACAACTATCACGCGCAAAACTCCCACGTCCTCCCCGCGCTCATCCGCCGCTTCCATGAAGCGCGTCTGGCTGGCAAGACCGAGGTCGTCGCCTGGGGCACGGGCACCCCGCGCCGCGAATTCCTGCACGTGGACGACCTCGCCGACGCCTGTGCCTTTATCCTGACGCAGGACAATCCGCCCGACTGGATCAACGTGGGCACCGGCACTGATGTTACCATCAAAGAACTCACCGAAACCGTCGCCGAAGTCACCGGCTTCAAAGGGAAAATCACCTGGGATTCGACCAAGCCCGACGGCACGCCGCGCAAGCTCATGGATGTTTCCCGCCTGAGTAAACTCGGCTGGAGTGCACGCCTCAACTTGCGCACCGGCCTGGAAAAAACCTACGACTCTTTCCTCGCCGAACAGGCGGCGGGCATCCTCAGACAGTAAGCCAATGGCAGACGGGAATCCCCGTTTGCCGAAAAGGCAGCCTCATGCGAAGATGGGCCGTAACCATGTCCCATCTGTCATGACCTCGGACAACAAACCGACGCCCGCCTCCATCGAAACGATCAAGCGCCTCCTGCCGTGGCTGGTGGCGATTTCGTTTTTCATGGAGTCGCTGGACATGACGATCCTGAACACGGCGGTGCCCACCATCGCCGCTTCGCTCGGAGTCGCGCCGCTCAGCCTCAAATCGGCGCTCACCAGTTACACGCTCAGTCTGGCGCTCTTTATTCCGTTAAGCGGCTGGATCGCCGACCGGTTCGGCACTCGGCGCGTATTCTCCACCGCCATCGGCATCTTCGCCCTTGGATCGCTACTGTGCGGCCTCTCGACCAATGTCCATTTTCTGGTGGCTGCGCGCATCCTCCAAGGCATCGGCGGCGCCATGATGATGCCCGTGGGGCGCATCGCCATCGTCCGAACCTTCGACAAATCAGAACTCATCCGGGCGATGAGCTTCGTCGTCATCCCCGGGTTGATCGGACCCTTGCTTGGACCGCTCACGGGAGGATTGATCGTCGGCTATTTCCCATGGCGCGTGATCTTCTTCATCAACGTCCCCATCGGCATCATCAGCCTGTTTTTTGTTTCTCGCTACATGCCCGACTACCGGGCGGAACGGAGGGAGAAATTGGATTTCATCGGATTCATCCTGTTCGGTGTCGGCATTGCCTTGCTGTCGCATGTGCTGGAAGTGTTCGGTGAACACACCACGAGCCTGTCCGTCGTGCTCGTCATGCTTTTCGTGTCCGTGGCTCTGCTCACTCTTTACGCCCGCCACTCGCTGCGCATTCCGCATCCGCTGCTTCGCGTGGAGCTTTTCAAAAAGCGCACCTTCGGCACCGCCGTGACCGGAAGTTTTTTATCGCGGATAGGCATCGGCGGAATGCCATTCCTCCTTCCGCTCTATTATCAAGTTGGTCTCGGTTACACACCCGTCCACGCAGCGTTGCTCATCATGCCACAACCGCTCGCCGCGATGACGTTGAAAATGATCGTGCCGCACATCCTACATCGTTTCGGTTACCGGCAGATTCTTATCTATAACACGATGGCGCTCGGCGTGCTCATCGCTTTCTTCGCCACGGTCACCGCCGCAACTCCCGTGTGGTTGATTCTCGTACAGGCATTTTGTTTTGGGTTCCTGATGTCGCTGCACTACACGAGCATCAACTCGCTCACGTTTGCCGATCTCGATGCCAAGGACACCAGTATGGGCAGTAGCATGAGCAGTGTCGCTCAGCAGCTTTCGATGAGCTTTGGCGTCGCGACGGCCTCGCTTCTCACCGCTATGTTTCTCGGTTTCGATCACAGCCCGGCCGTCTCTTCAACAATGTCCACGGCCATTCGCAGCAGCTTTGTCGCGCTGGGCGTGATGACGCTGGCAACCACCCTGCTCTTTCGGCGGCTTCACCCGAACGACGGAGACAACGTGAGCCGCCACAAAGAAGACCCGGCACCACCAGAATCCGTTCGCGCCTAAAACCCGACCAGGGGCTTACATCCTTGATGCCGCCGCCTCGTCCACGAGCCAGACGACACGATCCGAGCACGTCTGCAAAATCTGTGACGGCACCTTGAGCGGATCAAACGGGTCATGAAGCACGCGGCGCAGCGCCTCGGCTTTGCCCGCGCCGAGCGCCATCACCACGATGAGACCACAGGAACGCAGGCCGGCCGGCGTGATCGTGAGACGCCAGCCTTTGCCCGGGACGTCGAGCGCGGCAAACGGCAGGTTACCGTCGTCTTCCAGTAGCGGGCTGCCCGGGAAAAACGAAGCGGTGTGCGAATCGTCGCCCATCCCGAGGAAACACACGTCGTAGCCTTTGCCCGGTCCGGCGAGGATCATCATGGTGCGACGGTATGCCTCGGCGGCCGCCGGCGGCTCGTAGGCCACCACCCACGGATGCCGGTGCTCCACCGGCACGCCGAGCGGCTCCATCAACAGGCGCTCGGCATTGCCAAAGTTGCTCTGGTCGCTGTTGAGCGGCACATGGCGCTCGTCGCTCACCGTGAAATGCGTGTTCGCCAGCAGGCCCGCCGGAAGCGCCTTCGTCGAGGCAACCCAACGATACCAGTCCTGCGGCGTGGATCCGCCGGTGAACGCCCAGGTGAAGTTTTTCGATTTCGTGCCGGCATGCGCCTCGATCGCCAACGCGGCGGCCTTTTCAAAAATCTGTTCCTTGGTGCCGACAAAAAACCGGCCGTAGTCCGTAATGCGCTCAATCATGAGAAATAAGTTCTAGCAGATTCAGAAAAACATCGCCTCGCCCAGAGCCGCCTCGGGCTTGAGCAGGCTGACCGCCGTGGATAGTGCGGTGCGGCCGGTGCCGAAGTCGGCTTCGAAGTGGGCGCTGCCATGGGCCAGATCTCCGTTCCAATGAAAATGATGCGCGTTGCCATAGGTGAAGCGCAGGTCGAACGCGACCTCGGTTTCAGACGCCTCGACCGTCATCTTCAGCTGTTCCGGTTTCGCGCCACAGGCTTCGAGTCGTGTTTTCACCCAGCCCAGAAGGACGTTGGCTTCGGCATTGACGGCACCTTGGTGGCGCAGGGTCACACCGGTGAGGCCCTCAACCAGCTTGGCCGGTTCGTAAGCGCTGAGAAACTGCCCGAGCGTCTGGCGCACGGGCAGAAGACGCGCATAGGCAAGATCACGCACTGCCTCGGGGCGCGGCCAGGGAAATGTCAGCGCATCAGCCGGCACAAGCGCACTGTCCAGCAGGACACGTTTGGCGCGGCTGAGCAGATATTTAAACTGGTTGATGCGTGCGCTGGAGACAAACCGGTGCGCCCAGTAGTAAAGCGGCAGATCGGTCGATAGACAGATGGAGACTTGATCCTCGATGAATGTCCGCGCCCCAAACGAATACGTCAGCATGACGAACTCGCAGCAGCGGGTGTCACCCTTGGATTTCCCAAGATGACACTCGCCGTAGATTTTGGCGCGAACCTCGATAGCGGCGGTATCATCGGCCATCGGGCACAGCACCACCACGCGACAGGGATAGCGTCGGGAAAAAGCCACGGCGGTCTGGAACTGGACGACGGCATCCTCCGGGGTCGTGTTCAGACCAAAGTGCATCACGAAGTTCACCTGTGTCGCCTTCGCGTCATCGGACGCGGGCGCGGCCCCGCCCTTGGCGGCGGTGTCGTCCCACATGTTGGTCAGGCTGTGCTTGATCGCGCCGACGGGCACCTCAATCCCGGGAAGGGCATTAAAAATCGCGGACATGTGGGGCGGATTAAGGCTGGCGCCAGACGTGACTGCTCTTGGCAAGAAGCGCCTCGGCATTGGGCGGTCCCCATGAACCGGCGGGATAACTGTCCATGCCCTCGCGACCGGCTGCCGCCCAGGCTTCGAGAACGGGCGTGTAGATTTTCCACGACGTCTCGGCCTCGTCTCCGCGGATGAAAAGCGTTCCGTCGCCAATCATGGCATCGAGCACGAGACGTTCGTAGGCCTCGGGCGTGTTGGAACCAAAGGTGGTCGAGTAGCGGAAATTCATCTTCACCGGCTGCGTGCGCGTCTCGAGGCCGGGCACCTTGCCGTTGAGCACAAGACCGAGTCCCTCGTCGGGCTGGATCTGGAATGCGAGGGTGTTGGGCGCGAGATTGAAGCGCTCGCTCTCGGCGAACAACGTGCCCGGCGGACGCTTGAACTGGATCGCGATCTCGGAAACGCGGCGAGCCATGCGCTTGCCGGAGCGCAGGTAAAACGGCACGCCCTGCCAGCGCCAGTTGTTGATCGAAAGTTTGATGGCCGCGTAGGTCTCGGTGGCTGACTGCGGATTGATGCCGGCCTCCTGAAGATAGCCGGGGACCTGCTTGCCGCCCATCATGCCCGCGGCGTATTGCGCTCGGGCAACATCTCCGCCCGCCGCAAGATTGAGCGGCTGGATGGCGCGGAGGAGTTTCACCTTCTCGTCACGAATCGCCTCGGCATCGAGAGACACGGGCGGCTCCATCGCGGTCAACGCCACGAGCTGCATCGTGTGATTCTGGATCATGTCCCGCAGCGCGCCGCTCTGCTCGTAGTAACCCCCGCGCGTGCCCACGCCGACTTCCTCCGACACGGTGATCTGCACGGAATCGATGAAGTTGCGGTTCCACAGCGGCTCGAAGATCGAGTTGGCGAAACGCTGCACCAACAAGTCCTGCACGGTCTCTTTGCCGAGATAGTGATCGATGCGGTAAACCTGATGCTCCTCGAAAACCTGGCGGATCGTCTGGTTCAGCGCGAGGGCCGAGGTCAGGTCCTTGCCGAACGGCTTTTCGATGATGACCTTCGCGTGGTGGGTTTTCCCGAGGTATTTGGAGGCCAAACCGCTCGCACCGAGATTCAGCAAGATCGGCGCGAAAACCGACGGCGGCGTGGAAATATAGAACAGCGTCTGCACCTCGCGCCCGAGATTTTTTTCGATGGCTGCGATGTGCAGGGCGAGTTTGTCGAACGCGGCCTTCTCGTCGTAACCGCCCGACACGTAGGTCGTGCGCTCAGCCACTCGGCTCCAAACTTCGATATTGAGCTCACGGCGGGAAAATTCCTTGATCGCCGCGGCGGCGTCGGTCCGGAACTCCTCATCGGGGATCGCCTTGCGGCCGTAGCCCACGAGATGAAAATCCGCTGGCAGCAGATTGTCGTAGCTCAGGTTGTAAATCGCGGGGATGAGCTTGCGCGCGGTAAGATCGCCAGAAGCGCCAAAAATCACGACGACGGTCGGAGGGGCGCCACGATGCTTGCTGAGTCCTTGGAGAAACGGATGACGTTGAGCTTCGGCCATGAGTCAGGGATTTCGCCAACGCAGGCAGGCCTAAGCAAGGCTAATGCTCTGAATAATCCGCATGAAAACCAGCCGTCTTTTTCATGGTCGAAAATGTTTTGTGAACAAAGGGATGTTCTCAAAGTGCCGGACCTCGGGTTCATGGTTTTCTCGGGTGGTAACCTCCACCACATCCAGGCGGAAGGTCGCCGGAGGCGGATGGAGTTGCCGTAGGTAAGCGGTAGCAGCACGACGCAGGACCTTCTTCTTGCGTGCATCGACCGTGAAGTAGCCGGGAACAAGGGCGGAAAAGGTGCGTGTCTTGACCTCCACGAAGACCAAAACCTCTCCATCCCGGCAAATGAGGTCGATTTCATCGCGCCGGTCGCGGGGATCACGCCAGTTGCGGGCCAGAATTCTAAAGCCTTTCTCCTCAAGAAAATTCGCCGCCAGTCGTTCGCCAAGAGCCCCGGTCGGAACCGGCGCCGGAGCCCGGATACCCTCGAACCACGCCTTCAGTTGTTTCAACATAGGTTGCTTGGCTTCACAGTTTGAAACCTTTGCTAGGATTGTCATTGCGACAATGGCCCCTCAGTGGCAATTCCAGACCCAACGCGCCGCGACAGAGGCGCCCTCTCATCATGGCCTTGGCTTCCCTCTCAAACAACCTTCGTCGTTCCCTCCTGATCAAGGTCATATCGAAGCCCGCGCCGAGCCGCGAGGACATGGCCTCGGTGGTCGAGCTCACCGCCTCCAAAGTCGTCGAAGCTCTGCAGGCGCAGTCGATGACCCTCTATCTCGTCGAGGGCAACGACATCGTCTTCAAACACGTTTACTACTCGCCCAGCCTCTGGGGCAGCGACAAGGCCAGTGAAGCCAAATTCAAGGAAACCGCCGCCAAGCTGCTCACCCTGAAACTTCCCATCGGCAAAGGCATCGTCGGTAAGGTCATCGCGGACGGCAACCCGGTGTTCTTCCGCAACAGCCAGACGCAGGCCCCGATGATGTTGTCCATGGCCCAGACGACCGGCTTCGAGGTGCGCTCCATGCTCACGGTGCCGCTCAAGACCAACAACGTCGTGATCGGCGCCATCCAGCTTCTCAACAAGGAGCCCGCCGCCGACATCAACTGCCAGTTTTCCGACACTGACCTCGCCCTCCTCCAGGAAGTCGCCGAATACTCCGCCAGTCTTCTGCAGCGCATGCAGGATCCCAAGCACCAGCTGAGCGCCGATGACACCGCCAAATTCATCGCCCGGCTCACCAATCACCCGCTCGTCACCAAGGCCGAGGAACTCGTCATCGAAGAACTCCTCGTCGAGTCCATCGGCGACGCCATCATCCGCCGAGAAGGCATCTTCCCCTTCAAGCGTCTCTCGCCCAACTCCGTCGCCGTGGTGATGACCAACCCGCTCGACTACGCCAAACGCGAGGCGTTCCAGCAGGCCACCGAGCTCATCATCGAGGACATCCACGTCGCCTCCGCCACGCTCATCGAAACGCTCGTCAAAAAGTTTTTCAAAACAGACGCCAAGGCCGGCACCGGCGAAGGCGATGTCGACATCTCCAAGGTCGCCGACGTCATCAGCAGCGCCTACACCGTCGAGGGTTCCAGTGAGATCAGCGCCGCCGACCTCGAAAGCGAAGACTCTGCGCCTATCATCCAGCTCACCAACCGCATCATCGAGGACGCCTACATCTGCGGTGCATCCGACATCCACATCGAGCCCCAGGAAAAAGAGCTCATCATCCGTTACCGCATCGACGGCCTCTGTCAGGAAAAGCTCCGTCTCCCCCGCCAGGTCGCCAACGGGCTCGTCACCCGTCTCAAGATCATGTGCAACCTAGACATCGCCGAACGCCGGCTGCCGCAGGACGGACGCATCGTCTTCAAAAAATACACCAAGAAGAACATCGATATCGACCTGCGCGTCGCCACCGGCCCGATGAATCATGGCGAAAAGGTCGTCATGCGTATTCTCGACAAATCGAAGAGCACCCTGCCCCTGCCCGCGCTCGGTTTTTCCGAGGAAAATCTCACACGCTACCGCGAGTGCATCCGCCAGCCCTACGGCATGATCCTGCACTGCGGCCCCACCGGCTCCGGCAAGTCGATGACCCTCTACTCCGCCCTCGGCGAAGTGAACACCCCCGACGTCAACATCCAGACCGCCGAGGACCCGATCGAATACACCCTCGCCGGCATCAACCAGATGCAGATGAGCCGCGCCATCGGCCTCACCTTCGCCCGCGCGTTGCGTTGTTACCTCCGCATGGACCCCGACATCATCCTCGTCGGTGAAATCCGCGACGAGGAAACCGCCCAGATCGCCGTCGAGGCCGCCCTCACCGGCCATTTGCTCGTCTCCACGCTCCACACCAACGACGCGCCCTCCACCATCTCCCGCATCGGCGAGATGGGCGTCGAGCCCTTCAACATCTCCGCCTCGCTCGTCTGCGTGTGCGCCCAGCGCCTCCTCCGCCGCGTCTGCAAAAACTGCAAACAACCCTACGAGCCCGCCGGCCGTGAAAAAGAAATCATGGAAAAGGCGCTCGGCTGGAGCGGCTCGATTTTCAAGGCCAACCCCCAAGGCTGCCCGATATGCAGCGGCACCGGCTACAAAGGCCGCGTCGGCATCCACGAGCTGATGATCAACAACGAAGAGCTCACCGAAGCCATCAACAAAAAAGTCGAAGTCGCCGCGCTCAAACGCATCGCGATGAAAACCGGCATGAAGACGCTTCACCAAGACTCCATGCTCAAGGTCAAGATGGGCCTCACCACCATGGAAGACGCCCTCTCGAACGTCCCGCCCGATCTGATCACGTAACGATCACTTCGGCTGGCTTCACCGCGTCCGGACGAAGCAGAATCGCCCCCGCCTTCGAACGGTCGAACGCCTTTTCCCACATGGCGATCACCACCATGGCGACCGCGTTGCCGCAGAGATTGGTGAGCGCCCGCGCCTCCGACATGAAGCGGTCCACGCCGATCAACAACGCCAGTCCCGCGACCGGAATATGACTCACCGAGGCCAGCGTGGCCGCCAGCGTGATAAACCCGCTCCCCGTCACCCCGGCAGCCCCTTTGGACGTTAGCATCAGCACGCCAAGAATCGTCACTTCCTGAGTCAACGTCAGCGGCGTGTTCGTCGCCTGCGCCACAAAAATCGCCGCCATCGTCAGGTAGATCGAAGTGCCGTCCAAGTTGAACGAATAGCCCGCCGGCAGCACGATGCCCACGATCGGCCGCGCACATCCGATGTCTTCCATCTTTTGCATCATGCGCGGCAGCACCGTTTCCGACGATGACGTGCCCAGCACAATCAGCAGTTCCTCTTTGATATAGGCGAGCAGCTTGAAAACGCTGAACCCATGCAACCGTGCGACGAGACCGAGCACGCAGCACACGAACAGCGCGCACGTCAGATACACGCAAAGCATCAGCTTCCCGAGCGAGACCAGGCTACCCAGGCCATACAGGCCGATGGTAAACGCCATCGCCCCAAACGCCGCCACCGGCGCCATTTTCGTAACGATGGAAACCATCCCGAAAAACGCCTGCGACACCCCGTGCAGAAAATTCACCACCGGCCGAGCATGCTCGCCGATTCTCGACAGGCCGAGGCCGAACAAAATCGACATCAGCAACACCTGTAAAATTTCCCCGTTGGCAAATGCCCCGACAAACGTGTTCGGAATGATGTGCAGCAGGAAATCAACCGTGGTGTCATGCGGAACCGCCGTCGTGTAGGCGGACACCGATTTGGCACCTGCTTCGAGTGAAGCGGCGGTGGCGTTGATCCCCTCGCCCGGCTTGACAACATTCACCACGACCATGCCGATCACGAGCGCCAGCGTGCTGATCACCTCGAAATAAAGCAGCGCCTTCGCCCCCACACGACCCAGCTTTTTCATGTCGCCCATCCCGGCGATGCCCACCACCACCGTCAGGAAAATGATCGGCGCAATCAGCATCTTGATCAGCTTGATGAACGCATCGCCCAGCGGCTTGAGCTGCGCGCCCCATTCGGGATTCACCACGCCAAGAATAACGCCCAACACGATCGCGATCAGCACCTGAACATAGAGACTACGCAGGAATTTCATAGGGTAGTCCGCAACGCTTGCCGGTTTGTCACGCTAATGACCAGCCTTCATTCCCCTTATAGGCTCCGAACCAGCCTCGTATTCTCCGCTCTGGACTCTCACCCCGCGGCTCTCAACTCTCCGCTTTCTCGTTTCTCCCATGACCTTTATCGACGACCTCCAGTGGCGCGGCCTCCTTGCCGATTGCACCGACCTCGACGCGCTCTCCAAGCGCCTTAGCGAAGGCCCCGTCACGCTCTATTGCGGCTTCGATCCCACCGGCGACTCGCTCCACGTCGGCCACCTCATGGGCCAGCTCACGTTGAAACGCTTCCAACTCGCCGGCCACCACGTCCTCGCCCTCGCAGGCGGCGCCACCGGCATGGTCGGCGACCCTTCCGGCCGCTCCTCCGAGCGCAACCTGCTCACGCGCGAACAGCTCTCGCACAACATCGCCTGCATCAAAGAGCAACTCTCCCGACTCCTCGACTTCGACGCGCCCGCCAACCCTGCCCGTCTCGTGGACAACGCCGACTGGACCGCACCCGTGAGCCTCCTCGATTTCCTCCGCGACGTCGGAAAACATTTTTCGCTCAACGTCATGCTCGCGAAAGACTCCGTGAAATCCCGCTTGGAAAACGAAGGCGGCATCAGCTTCACCGAGTTCAGCTACCAGCTCCTTCAGGCTAACGATTTCTACCACCTGCGCTCCTCCTTCAACTGCGAACTCCAGATCGGCGGCAGCGACCAGTGGGGCAACATCACCGCCGGCACCGACCTCATCCGCAAAAAACTCGGCGTGCCTGCGTGGGGGTGGACGTTCCCCCTCATCACCAAGAGCGACGGCACCAAATTCGGCAAAACCGCCAGCGGCGCCGTCTGGCTCGATGCGCAAAAGACCAGCCCCTACAAACTCTACCAGTTCTTCGTGAACACCGAGGACGCCAAGGTCTCCGAATACCTCCGCAAATTTACCTTCCTCTCTCGCCCCGAGATCGAAGACCTCGAAGCCAAGCACGCCGCCAATCCAGGCCCGCGCGAAGCCCACAAAGCCCTCGCCCGCGAAGTCACGCGCCTCGTCCACGGCCAAGGCGCGCTCGACGCCGCGCTCAAGGCCAGCGACATCCTCTTCGGCGCCGAAATCGGCGATACCAGCGAAGAAACCTTCCGCGACGTCGTCGGCGAAATCCCCACCAAGGACATCACCGCTGCCCAGCTCGCCGCGCTTGGTTTTCCGCTCACCGAAGCTCTCGTCCACGCCGGCCTCGCTCCTTCAAAAGGCCAGGCCCGTAAAGACATCGAAGGCGGCGGCATTTACGTGAATAACATCAAGGCGGACGCCACCGCCGTCACCCGCACGCTCACGCCCTCCGACCTCCTCTACGGCAAGCACGTCCTCCTCCGCAAAGGCAAGCGCACCTACGCCGTCCTGAGTCTCGAATAATAAAACAACTCAGCCCCTCAGGCCGACCAAGCCGCCTAGCGTTCATCAAACGAATACCGGATCAGCGGAAAAATCGGCCGGCCCAGACGCTTGGAACTGACCTGTTCCAATTGCAGCGCCACATGGTGGTTGTGGGCGACGAAGCGCAAAAACTCCGCCCGGCCGATTTGAAGGCACCTCATCTCGCCAACCGCCGAGACCTCGGCCACCGAGCTGCTGTTTTGCAGAAGGCCTATTTCGCCAAAATAGTCTCCGGCCTTCAGCATCCCCACCTGTTTCCCTCGTTGCGTCACCAAGGCCTGCCCCTCGTAAACGATAAAAAACGCACGGAGATCGCTTCCTTCGATGACGATCCGATCTCCATCCTTGAAACCGACCACCTTCGAAAGTTTTGAAAACCTCCCCAAGGCATGCCCATACCAATGCTCGCACAACGGCAGTCGCGAAAGAAAAGCATATTTATGCGTTAAATCGTATACCAGCGCGGCCCCCAGTTTTTCCACCACCACCGTTTGAAACACGTGCGAAGGAATCATCATGACACCCAAGGGAGTGCAGCTGCGAATCTCCAGCGAGGAGTGGGCCGCATCCACCATCGCGTGGGCTCCGAAGATATGCCCCTCAACGAGTCCGACCAACGGAATCCTCCGTCCGCTTTTGAGATGATCGCATGCCACCGCCCGTCCGGAAAAAATCAGCCCGACCCGCTTCGGCGTTTCATCAAACGCCACTACACTCTTCCATGCCTTGAACTGCACCGGCCGGAGTTCGCGCGCGATTAAAACCTGATCGTAGAGGTTCAACTGCCCCAGAAGCACGTTTGAACTGACCAGTTTCATCAACGCGGCCTCCGTATCCGGAAACTTCACCTCGGCACGCCACCGGGCCCACGCCAGCCGCAGATGCCGCCGCGCCTGCCGGAGTTTTTCCAGTGACAGCTCGTAAAGCTGCCGGACCAGAATGTAGACGAACATGAGCAACACCGCGCCACCAAGCCAAGGCAGGCATTGCTGCCAATAGCTCCAATCGGCCAGCACCTCCCGCGCAGACATTCCGAGCGAACCAAAAACAACCCAAGTAACCGCGAATGTCCACGCTCCGGCATAGGCCAACTCCACTCCGATCAAACCCCAATCAATACCCTGCCACCAGGCGCGCCAATAAATCGCGGGGCGACGGTTGAGCGAAAACTCGAAAGAATGAGACGTGTCCAATTGCGCATGACGTCGCATTAATGCGAACACCCGTCCCGGCATGCCGTTGCCAAGCGGACGAAAAGCAAAGAAAAAACCCGCCAGCAGCGGCAAGGCCCAGCCTCCGCCCAAATACAATGCTCCGGCCGTCATCAGTGAAAGAGGAGTGTATTTGGCGAGTTCCAAAGTCGCCCGCACCCGCGCCGCCTGCAGACAGGCATCAGCCAAATCCACCGAGAAATGAGGGACCGGCCGCTGCCACAAGAAACGGGGCCGGTAGACTTCTCCCCCTTTCCGGGCGAGCACACTGGCGGCCATCACATTGCCCAAGCTCAACGCCACCGCCCAGAGCACCCACCCCGCCAGCCAATGAATCCACTCATGAACCACGGCGGTCGGCGGGAATAAAATCAGTGCACTAGCCGCGGAGGCTACGGACAAAACGCCCAGCCAAAACACCGGAAATACCCGCAAGGCCAATGGCCAATGACAGGCCTTTCTCTTAGTTGGCAGGGCCTTCGGAGAACACAGCACCGACGCACGCTGGGCCTTGACGATAAGTTCGTAGAATTCCCACAACGGAATGCATATTCGGTTTTGAATACTCGCCTCAAGGCAATGGGGGACCGTTCGCGGGATCGAAAACATCTGCAACACTTGCCACTGCATCTCGCTCACTCGAAGATAGGTCTGAGTGGGGATATTCTTCAGGACGAATCCCCCGTCGGAAACTCGGCTTTTCTGCAAATCCGGACTAAGGACCAGCGTCTCCGCCGTAAGAAGAAGATTTTCGTCCATAGGAGGGTTAATCCGCCACTCGGTGCCCGTTCGTGGCAATCATGCTCATCGCTCCCTTGAGTTCCTCCAGAGTAAAAGGCTTTTGCAGAAAGCAGAATCCCTCTTCGCTCACAATCCAGCGGGAATCATCATTAAGGTGCCCGCTCAACAAGAGGATGGGCACCTTCGACGTCTTCTGGCGTAATAATCGCGCCAGAGTCAGACCATCCATACCTGGCATCATCACATCCGTGAATACAAAGGAAATACCGTCACCTTCCTGCGCCCATACCTCAAGGGCGGCGGCAGCTGAATGAGTGCATCGCACCGAATACCCTAAATGCTCCAACAAATGACTCAAAATCTCACACATCGGCACATCATCATCCACCACTAGCACTCGTTTGGATAAAGAAACTGCGTCATCGTTGGTCGTCGGCATGGATAATAAGGAGTTAACCCTAATCACAATATAGCGATTCTCGGACCAACTTGGCCAAGGTTGTAAGCTCAGTTCAATTCGAGTGGTTCCAGACCGTCACTTTGGCTGGTTCACGTAGCCTCAAAAAATGGATACGCCTCCAGCTCACCCCAAATGTTACATCCTGTTCCCTATTACACCCTCTCACCATCGCCATCGGTCGGCGTTCATGCAAAAATTAATCAATAACAAAGGTGCCGTTTTTTACATATTTTAACAGTAAGCGGATTCATGATGCTTGATTTAAAGATTCTTTGCTGATCTAGGGTATGTACCCCCTACCCTAGATGAAAGAAAGCATACTCCCCATTTACGCGCAGGCAGTGGACGAACTGAATCTGCAAACCTACGACCGAGGGCTCTATGGGAAAGCTCTTTGCGATGCAAATGGAGAAGAATCCCTCGCCAGAGTTTACTACATTAGAGCACGGGTGGCTGACATCTTAAAGACAAACAAGGCTTTAGAAAATGAAATCGATAGTCAGCAGAACACTTCCCACGTCATAGATCCGCAGATAAATCGTTTTCGTGTGCGTCGTCGTCGCTCCTCGACCTCCACCGAGGAAATGAGTGGTCAGCCATCGGAATCAGAGAGCCATTCCCCCTTCCGTTTCCGCCGCTCCTACGACTCAATGGTGAATCTCTTCGTAAGGTGGACTGCACTCTAAGAGTGCCCGAAAAGCCCCTTTTTTACCAAAACCGCGCCCAGCAAAGGGCGCGGTTTTTTAGTGCATTTTCGATCTCTTTCGACTGCTTCCTTAATCGCTGCGTCGGTTGCCCGAGATGAGCATCAGGATATAGAGTAGCGTGCCCAGCGAAGCCACAAACGCCGCCACGTAGGTAAGCGCCGCCGCGTCGAGAGTCTCGTTCACACCTTCCATCTCGTCGCGGTCCACGATCCCGAGGGTCACCAGCTGCTGTTTAGCCCGTCGGCTCGCATCAAACTCGACCGGCAGCGTGACAAACTGAAATACACAGACGACCCCAAGCGCCGCCGCCCCGACCAGCAACAGGGTATGACTGAAAGCCGCGCCCAGCAGAGCACCGCCAAAAAATCCGGCGATCATCACAAATTGAGATACCCCCGACGCGATCTGCGTGGCCGGAACCATCGTCTGGCGCACGTTCATCATGGCATAGCCCATTTTTTGCTGGATGGCATGGCCAGCCTCGTGGGCTGAAACACCCAGCGCAGCCAGACTGGTGCCATGGTAATTGGGCTCGGATAGCGCGAGACGCTTGTGCACCGGATCAAAGTGATCGGATAGCGTGCCTTCGACCGACACAACCTCGACATCGGTGATACCGGCCGAATGCAGGACGGCCTCGGCCGCCTCGCGACCGGTGATACGCCCGCGCGACTCGATCTGCAGATTTTTCCGGTAGGCGCTCTGGATGCGCATTTGCGCATACAGACCAAAAAGCATCGGAATGATGAAAAGGATAAGGATGGGAATAAGCATGGTAAGGGTGGAACGAGTTAAAGTTGAGCGACAATAAACGATAGCTCCGAGGTTCAGCAACCCGAACCCCGCAGAAGAACAGACGCTTCAAAGCATTCGCGCGTCAGTCGTTGCAAGAGTAACCCGATACGCTGGAAACAGCGGGATCGTTTTGTAAGCCCGCTCTCCAATGCCTATGCCACCGGCGCAAGGCCGGAACGCACCAACAACGCCGTGATTTGCGGGTCCCTGCCCATGAACCGGCGGTAGAGCACATCGGGAGCCTCGGAATTGCCCCGGCTCAGGATGTGCTCGACGAATTCCGCACCCACCTTCGCATTAAAAATGCCTTCGCGTTTGAAACGGGTGAACGCATCTGCCTCCAGCACTTCGGCCCACTTGTAGGAGTAGTAGCCGGCCGCGTAGCCGACCGGGTCACTGAAGAGGTGGTTAAACCGCTTCACGATCGTCCGCGCCTTCGGCTCGGTCGGGATCATGCATTCCGCCGTCAGCGCGCGCGTCTTCGACTCAAGATCTCCGTCTGCAAACTCAGCTGCATGCATGTGCAGCCCCAAGTCCATCTTGGCAAATTGCACCTGTCTCATCGTCGCGCACGCCGAACGGAAATTACGCGCTGCCGTCATCTTGTTGAAAATGTCCGCCGGGATGGACGCGCCGCTCTCATGATGCCGCGCAAACATGTCGAGACTCTCCCGTTCCCAGCACCAGTTCTCCATGATCTGCGACGGCAGCTCCACGAAGTCCCAGGCTACATTGACGCCATTGAGAGACTTGATCTCCACCTCGCCAAGCAAGTGGTGCAGCAGATGCCCGAACTCGTGGAAAATCGTCTCGACCTCGCGATGCGTAAGCAGCGCCGGCTTGTCATCAACGGACGACGTCATGTTGCCGCAAATGTAGCCGAGATGCGGCGCCCGCGAACCATCCGGCTGCGGCCCGCCCGTCACCAGATATCCCATCCAGGCACCACCGCGCTTCGATTCGCGCGGATGCCAGTCCGCATAGAAAGACCCCAGATGACGCCCGCGCGCATCGTGCAAATCATAAAACTTCACCTCGGGATGCCACACCTCGACGCTGCCCGCCGCGCGCTCCGCGATACGCAGACCAAACACCCGTCCGGCCAGTTCCCACAATCCCGCGATCACGCGATCCATCGGCAGGTAGGGCCTCAACACCTCATCATCAAAATCGTAAAGTTCCTGCCGCAACTTCTCCGACCAGTAGCCAATCTCCCACGCCTTCAACACGCCGGCAGTCTGACCGGTTTTTCGCGCCTTGAACTCTTCAAGTTCGCGACACTCCCTCACAAACCCCGCCTGCGCCCGCTTCTCGAATTCCTCGACGAACGCGAGCGCCCGCTCGCCGCTGCCTGCCATGCGCCGCGCCAGCACCAAATCGGCGAAATTCTTCCGCCTCAGCAACGCCGCCTTCTCCTGCCGCAGCGTGACGATTTTTTTTACCAACTCTTCGTTGTCGTGCGGAGCCTTCGATCCGATGTCCACCGAAGCCGCCCAAACCTCGCGCCGCAGGCTCTCGTCTTCGGCGTAAAGCATCACCGGCTCCAGCGAGGTGAATTGAAGCGTGAAACGCCACACGGGCTTGTCCAGCGTGCCCAGATTCTTGCTTTCCGCGCTGCGTTTCGCCGCCGCGACCGCATGCGACGGAAGCCCGCGCAAGCGTGATTCATCCTCGACGAGGAGCTGCCAGGCATTGGTCGCATCAAGGACGTTTTCACTGTAACGCTGGGTCAGCTGGGCCAGTTCTCCCTGCAGCGCTTCCAGTCGCGTGCGTTTGTCATCTGGCAGATCCGCACCCGCCTGCTGAAAATCCGCGACTGTCTCGTCGAGAAAACGCCGGTGAATGCCCGTCAAGCCTGCCGCTGCAGGTGTGGCGGCAAACGCCTTCAACCGAGCCCAAAGCGCCGCGTTGAGCGGAATACGCGCATAGAACGACGAGACCTGCGGCAGCAGCGCATTGTGCGCCTCGCGCACCGCTGGAGAATCGGCGACCGACTGGAGATGCGTCACCTTCCCCCAAGCACGGGTCAGCTCGTCGGTGGCGTCCTCAAGCGCGAGAAACGTGTTCTCGTAGGTCAACGCCCCCATATCTTGCCCCACGACGGCATCTATGGCCGCCTGCGCGCGAACAAGCGCGCCTTCAATGGCCGGCGCGATGAGCTCGGGCGTATGTTGCGACCAGCGGATTTCAAAATCGGGAGCGACAAAGGGATTGATGGACACAGTCGCAATGACCAAGCGACCGCCGCTCTTGTCAAACCGCAAGTGTCCTAACCCACGCGCTCCGCCTCGAAACGGCAAAATGTCCAAGTCGCAACCACACCGTCGGCCGAGCCGTGGCGCTCGTCGTATTCGCTCATCAACCGCCTCAGCTCCCCGGCCGACAACCGCCTCACCGGCGTCGCCCCCACTCCGTGCAAACTGCGCAAAAATTTCTTCGCCGATTCATACCGGAACTCCCTGCGCTGCGTTTCCATTCGCAGAACCCGCAACCCGCCGAGCTCAAGATTGAGCCTCAATTGCTCCGACGTCCGCCACGTCACCGGCGACCAACCATCCATCAGCGCACGAAGCTCCGGCAGGCTTTCTTCCACAAACAACACGCCCGTGATCTTGCCGCCAGGAGCCAAGGCATCTCGCCAGGCGGAAAACACCGCCACCGGATCGTCGACCCACTGCAACATGCTGCTCGTGAAAATCCAGTCCCACGGTCCCGGCTCCGGCACTTGCGCCAGCATCGGTGTCCACTCGACTTGAGGCCATGCCGCCCGCCCCTTTTCGCACATCGCCCGCGACGCATCTGTCACCAATAATCGTCCCGACCAAGGCAACAGGTGCCTCGTAAAAATCCCCGGCCCTGCCCCTACCTCCAGCGCCCGCCCGGCTCGCGCAACCGGCAACCACTCGGCCAACCACGCAGCCGCCGCCGTCTGGACACGCGCGTGTCCGGCATAAGTGTCCGCCGCACGCGTAAACCCAGCCTCGACTTCATCAGTCTTCACAACCCCTCCTCCTTCCACGCGCGCAACAACGCCGCCGGATGGTGCGTGCCACCGCTGACAACAATCAGCGACGGCAAGTGTCGCCACAAAACCACCGCATCGAGCAACCCGTCCTGGTCGCCTGCAAATATCCCCCACCCGTCCGTCGCCGACGGCTCCACCCGTCCTTGCTCCAAACGCACCAATCCCTGCGCCAGTGTTTCCGAAGAAATGCCACTCGCCATTTCCGGCGTCACCTCCAGCCCCGCCCTCGTATAAAAATCCGCCAGCGCCGCCTCCCGGTCACGCCGCACCCACCTCGCCAGATACTTCACCTGCGTCCGCGCCACGCGCCCGCCCATTCCCTCTTCCGAAGAAAATGCCGGAAAGGGCGCCAACAACGTCACCTTTGCGCCAAGCGCGTTAACCCGCGCCGCCTCGGCCAGCAACAAATGTGCGCCCAACGAGTAGCCGACGACACGATCAAACGGTCCGCGCCTTTCGAGTTCATCCAACGCCAAATCGGTGGGTTCAACAAAAACGTGTTCATCCTGCGCGAAACCCATCCTCACCTGTGTCGCGAACCACGCCTCCGGCACCGCCCAGCCCATGATCCAACCCATCTTCACTGGCTTCTCCTCCATGCGTCCATGGCAGCGAGAACCCGCTCGGTATCGCTTTCCTTAAATGTTCGCTTGAGCGAAAAACGTAGCCGGCTGGTTCCCTCCGGCACGGTCGGCGGACGCACCGCCCCCACCCAAATCCCCGCCTCGCGCAACGTATTTGCCAGAGCGACCACGCGCGCTGCATCGCCGATGCGCACCGGCACGACAGGTGAATCCCCCTCCAACGCATCCCAACCCGCGGCCTGCAATTGCTCGCGAAAATGCCGTGACCTGCCCCGCCACACCGCCTGATCAACCGACAGCGTGATCACCCGCGCCAACGCCGCCGAAGCCCCCGCCGCCGCCGTGGGCGGCATCGCCGTCGAATAGATGAATTCTCCCGCCATGTTCATCACGTGGTCGCGCACTGTTTCGTCTCGGAAAAGCGTATACGCCCCGCCCGAGGCGAGCGTCTTTCCAAGCGTGCCGACCAAGATGTCAATCTCCCCCTCCACGCCCGCCGCCCGCGCCAGCCCGGCGCCTTGCGCGCCATACCAGCCCAGCCCGTGCGCTTCATCCACGATCCAAAAAAAGCCATGCCGCCGCTTCAGCTCCGCCATGCGCCGCATATCAGGATAATCCCCGTCCATGCTGAACACACTTTCCGTGACGACGAACACCGTGCGCCCCTCCGCTCCAGCCAACATTTCCTCCAACTGGTCCAGATCGAGATGCCGGTAGCGCTGCAACCTCGCCCCGCTGCGCAGCAATCCCGCGATCATGCTGTGATGAATGAGTCGGTCCGCCAACACGAGATCCCCGCGCGCGGGCAACACGCCCAGCACCCCGGCGTTGGCCGCATACCCGCTCGTCCACAACAACCCGCACGGCAGTCCGTGCCATGCACACAGTTCACTCAAAAGCTGTTCATGCGGTTTCCTCCAGCCGGTGATCAGCGGCGATGCAGAAGCCGAAGTCCCGTGCTCCCGTGCCGCTCGGCTCACCGCCGCAGCCACTCCGGGATCACCCGCCAGAGCCAAGTAATCGTTATCCGCCAGATTCAACACCGTGTCATCGTTCGAAAAAACCCTCATTCGCCGCCGCAGTCCGCGTTCCTCGCGCGCAGCCAAAGCCGTCCTACAACGCTCCGCCACGCCCTCCGTCACCGCCTCCCGATCATCGCCGACCGGCTCCATCAAAAGCTTCAAGACGGCATCCGGCGTTTCAGGCAAAACTTCACCATGCGCCTGCGACGCCCACAAAGGCACTCCCACCGTCACCAGTCCACTCCGATTCGAAACAGCCACCTGCGCGTCAACAGGAGCCACCCCATTAAGCCACAGCCCCGCTTTCAGCCCGCGTTGCTCCGCATACCCATGGGCCAGTCGTCCTTGATTGATCGCCCCGAGCCGGTCAGCGACGACCAGCACCACCCGCTCCGCTCCGATCGCCAAGGCGAAATCCGCCCAATCACGGCCGTCCGCATCCACGGGCACGGCGATCCCGCCCGCTCCCTCGACGATACGCCAGTCGCATACCGGCAAAGCCCGCAGCGCCGCCGTCATCGCCTCCAGCGAAAACACCCGTCCCTCTGCCGCGGCCGCCGCCAACGGAGCCAAAGGCGCGGCAAACGTGGCCAGCGTAAAAACATCCGCGTCCGCACCGGCCATTGCGCGCGCCCGCGCGGCATCGCCCTGCGGCGGATTGCCCGTCTCCACGGCCTTCACGATCTGCACGCGCACACCGGTTCCTACGAGCAGCCGCGCGAGCGCGGCAGTCACCTGGGTTTTCCCAACCCCTGTGTCCGTCCCGGTGACAAAAATGGTGCGCATCCGTAGTCCGTCCGTTCAATCCACTCACATCGATCAATGATGATGGTGGTGGCCGTCACCAACATGATCGTCGTCGCAACCCTTCGACGTGCAGGCCCGGGCCCATGTGCCGTCGGGTGCCGCCGCGCCGTCGTCGTCTGCCGGAAATTCGCCGCCGAGCGGGTGCATGCCCAGCCGGCGCAACAGGGTGAAATCCTCGTGACGGCCGGGATTCGGCGTGGTGAGAAGTTTTTCGCCGAGGAAAATGCTGTTGGCACCGGCCATGAAGCACATCGCCTGAAGCTCCGCGCTCATCGCCGTGCGGCCGGCGGAAAGACGCACCATCGTGCGCGGCATCAGAATACGGGCGACCGCGATGACACGGACGAATTCGATGGGGTCGACCGGATCGTTATTCGCCATCGGCGTGCCCTCGACGGGCACCAGCGCGTTGATCGGCACCGAGTCCGGCTGCGGGTCGAGCGAGGCGAGTTCGTGCAGGAGTTTGATACGGTCCTCAAGCGCCTCTCCCAAGCCGAGAATGCCGCCGCTGCACACCTGCAAGCCGGCACGACGCACCGTGGCGAGCGTCTCAAGACGATCATCATAGGTGCGGGTCGTGATGATTTCCGGATAGAATTCACGCGAGGTATCAAGGTTGTGGTTATACACCGTGCATCCCGCCTGCTTCAGACGCTTGGCCTGATGCTCTTGCAACATGCCCAATGTGCAGCACACTTCGAGACCGAGGCCGGCGACGCCGCTCACGGTGTTCAGCACGGAGTCAAACTGCGCACCGTCCTTCACCTCGCGCCAGGCCGCGCCCATGCAGAAACGGGAAGCGCCGCCGGCCTTGGCCGTGCGCGCGGCCTTGAGCACCTCTGCCGTCGCCATGAGCGGCTCGGGTTGCAGCGCAGCGTCAGGATGATGGGCGGACTGCGGGCAATATTTGCAATCCTCCTGGCAACGTCCCGTTTTGATGGATTGCAGCGTGCACAGCTGCACGGCTGCCGGATCGTGGTGCTGGCGGTGAACCGTCTGGGCCCGGAACATCAGCTCGGGAAACGGGAGATCATACAAGGCGCGGATGGAGGTCAGGTCAGGAGCGTTGTGCATGGTATTGGAAAGTAGGAAGAATGTCGTTGATGGCGCGGAGCGTGCGGCTCACCAGTTCGCCTAGTTCGGTTTCGGAAAGACAAAGCGGCGGAACGATCAGCAGCGAATCTCCCAGCGGACGCAGCAGCAGCCCGTGCTCGCGCGCCTTCATGCATACCTGCCACCCCGCGCGGGCCGCCACGGGATAGATTCCACCGTCTGCCGGAACCAGATCGATCGCCGCCGTAAGCCCGCGCTGCCGCAGCTCACCCACATGCGGATGATCGGCAAACGCCGCCGCCAAAAGCCGTCCAAAACACGTCGCCCGCGCCGCCAGTGTCCCGTCGGCGATCAACAAACGCAGCTTGCGGATGTTTTCCAAAGCAACCGCCGCCGCCAGCGGATTGCCCGTAAAAGTATGCCCGTGAAAAAATGCGCGCCGGCTTTCATACGTCCCGAGGAATGCCTCGAAAATTTCTTCGCGAGCCAACGTCGCCGCCAGCGGCAGATACCCGCCCGTCAGCCCCTTCGCCAGACACAGAAAATCAGGCGTCACGCCCTCCTCAGTGCATACCAGCATCGATCCAAGCCGGCCAAAGGCGACAAACACCTCGTCCAAAATCAAATGCACCTCGTGCTTCCGGCAAAGCGCAGCGACCGCACCCACAAAGCCAGGCGGCTGCAACCGCATCCCTGCCGCCCCCTGCACCGAAGGCTCAAGAATGAGACAGGCAATACGGTCGGCCTTCTCGATCAACAGTGCCTCCAGCGCTTCCAGACTGGCGCTCGTATCCGCCGTCTGCACCACGCCTGCCCACTCCCGGCAAACTGGCGCGGGAAAATGATCAGCCGGGAATCCCCACGCCCTGAACCGTTCGTGAAAAAAACCGCTGTCGCCCACCGACATCGTGCCAAAGGTATCCCCATGGTAGCCGCCCGCCAAACCGATCGCCCCGCGTTTCTCGGGCTTGCCGGCTAGCTGCCAGTATTGAAACGACATCTTGAGTGCGATCTCCACCGCGCCCGCGCCGTTGTCGCTGAAAAACACCCGCCCCAGTCCCTCGGGCGCCAGATCGGCCAGCTCGGCGGCCAGCATCGCCCCGGGTTCATGGGCCAGACCTAGCATCGTCGCATGAGCCACCTTTCCCAGCTGCCGTTGCAACGCCGCATTGAGATCGGGGTCGTTGTGGCCATGGACGTTGGTCCAGATAGATGCGTTTCCGTCCAGATACTCACGTCCCTCCGTGTCGGTCAGCCAACCACCGCGCCCCGAAGCGATGACCAACGGAGGTTGCGCCCAATACTCCTGCATCTGCGTAAACGGATGCCATACATGCCGACGATCAACCGCCTCGGCGGAAAGAGCTGGAGACGCCGCCATCATGCCGGGACCGACAAACCGTCGGCACGCGGACACTTTAAAAACGACTGGGCGGTTAAATCCACGCCGTGACGCTACCCAGCCATGGATTCCAAAACAAGCCTATCGTTAATCAAAACCAAGAAACGCTTAACAATCCGCAACCCCCGCGCATCTAGCCGCAAAAAAGCCCCGCAGACGACTGCGGGGCTGAAAAAATTCAATTGCGAACGACTTCAGGCGTCGCCGTCGTTGCCGATGGCTTCGACCGGACAGCCCTCAAGGGCTTCCATGCAAAGCGCGACTTCGTCTTCGGTCGTGGGCTGCTTGTGCACGAAAGAATAGCCACCCTCGTCGTGACGGGTGAAAAAGGCCGGCGCCGTCTCGCGGCACAGGTCACAATCGATGCACTGTTGGTCGACGAAAAATTTCCCGCCGGCGTTTTGTTCCCACTTGTCTGCTTTATTGGCCATGCTTTTGGCAACAAAGAGGAATGCCTTGGGCTGTCAAGCGGGCAGGCTGACCATTGATAAAATTGTAGTCAGGCGCATTGCTCCTTCCTGAAAAGACCATCCCGCAAGGGTGCCGGCTTGTATTTGGAAAAGCCGGCCGCTATTTTCTCCAAGCATGCTTTCAGACCGGTTTTACATGCGGGACGATCAGGGACGGCAGTCAACCTCCGCCCTTGCGTGGGTTATTTGTGCCATCGTTGCAGGCTTCGTCTTGGAAAACATAGCCCTGCGCTGGTTTAGCAACCCCATGGTCGGCAGTTCATTCCTGAACGCGCTGGCGCTTAACCCCGAGACCTTTCGTCACGGCTTCGTGTGGACCTTGTTGAGTTACGGTCTTTTGCACGATCCTGATCAGTTCTTTCATATTCTGGGCAACCTTCTCGCCCTCTACTTTCTGGGGCGTGAACTTTTGCCTCTTCTCGGCTCGCGCCGGTTTGTCGGAATTTGCGTGGGATCAACCATCCTGGGCGGACTCGCCTGGCTCGGCTGTAATTGGACGCATGGTGGTCAACTCATCGGCGCCTCGGCTGCAGTCTGCGGGCTGCTCGTTGTGTTCGCCTGCATTAATCCTGACCGGCCTATCACGCTGCTGCTGTTCTTTTTCCTGCCTGTAACCATCAAGCCCAAATACCTTGCCCTGGGCTTGCTGGCGTTTGATCTCTTTGGACTGCTTTTTCTGGAACTCCCCGGAACCGGCTCTCTCCACGTCGCCCACTCCGCCCACCTCGGAGGCATGCTGGCAGGCTGGCTTTATTTCCGCTTCATTCACCAGCACGAAGGGAAAGCCATCGCCGCCCCGGTCGGAATCGAGCTCCCCCAATGGTTCCGCAAAGCCAAAAAAAGCACGGCACCCGCACCGGTTTATCAGGTCAACGTAGCCAGCCGTGAAACCCTGCGCGCCGAGATCGACCGTATTCTCGATAAAATTAACAGCGAGGGTTTCGGGGCTCTCACCTCCGAGGAAAAACGCCTGCTAGACAACGCCAAGGATCAGCTCAGCCGGCGTTGAGCAGTCCTCCAGCCCCAACTTATTTTAAAATCTTGATGCACCTCCTGAACCGTCTTGCGCGCGGCCTGATACTCCTCACGGCCCTGTCAACCACCCTGCCCGCCCAGCTTCCCGCCAAAACGGACCAGCCCTTCCAAACCTCGGATACGCTCAAGAAGGAAATCCAAACCCTCATACGATTACTCGAAGAGGTTCACTACAACCGTGATGCCGTAACTTCGGCAAGCTACGCAGAAGTGATCCCGGACTACATGGGAGACCTTGACGGGCAGCATCTGTTTTTCCTGAAGAGCGACAAGGATTCGTTCGTTGATCGCTATAAACCCGAGTCCCTCTACTGGAACCTCCGTTCTCTCGGTAAAATCGATCCCGCCTACGAAATCTTCGACGTCTATCAAAAGCGCGTGACCGAACGGGTCTCCTGGATCTCCACCGCCCTCGACAAGGGATTGGATCTATCGGGCAAGGATACCTACACGCTCGACCGGACCAAGGCCGAGTGGCCGGCAACTCCAGTCGATGCTGACGAACTCTGGGGCAAGCGTCTTCGTTTCGAGCTCATCAAGGAAATCCTCAACAAGAAAACTCCCGATGAAGCCAAGACGATCGTCCGCAAGCGCTATCAACGCCTTCTGAAAAACCTGGGGGATATCGAGAGTCGCGACCTCTCCGAGATGTTTCTCACCACCATTACCGGCCTCTACGATCCGCACTCCACCTATTTCTCCGCCGATACGTATGAAGATTTTGGCATTCAGATGCGCCTCCAACTGGTCGGCATCGGCGCTCTGCTCAGCCTCGAAGAAGATGAGTGTCTCATAAAAGAAATCATCCCCGGCGGACCGGCCGACCTCGACAAGCAACTCAAGCCAAACGACAAAATCGTCGCTGTCGCCCAGGATGGCGCGGAACCGGTCGAAGTGATCGGCATGAAGCTCCGCAAAATCGTCGATATGATCCGCGGAACCAAAGGAACCCGTGTCCATCTCACGATCGAACCTGCAGCCGGCGGCGGATCAGCTACGCGCAAGGAAGTCGTGCTCACCCGCGACGTCGTGAACCTGGACTCCGCCCGCGCCCACGCGGCCATCTTCGATGTTCCCGATGCCGACGGTAAAGTCTCCCCCCTCGGTATCATTACTCTCCCGGCTTTTTATGGCCCCGATATGTCCGGTGAAGGCAAAGCCCAAAACAGCGCGACCAAGGACATCGCCGAACTCATCAAACGCCTCAAAGCCGCCAACGTAAAAGGAATCGTTCTGGATCTCCGGCGCAATGGCGGCGGCCTTTTGTCCGAGGCCATTTCACTCACTGGTCTCTTCATCAAACAGGGTCCCGTCGTCCAGGTGCGCTCCTATTCCGGCGAGATCAAGGTAGATGAAGATGAGGATCCGTCCGTCGCCTACGATGGCCCCCTGGTGGTGCTTGTTTCCCGTTTCAGTGCATCCGCCTCTGAAATTGTCGCCGGCGCACTGCAGAACTACGGACGTGCGGTCATTATCGGCGACAGTTCCACCCACGGCAAAGGCTCGGTGCAAACCATCGTGGAAATGAAAAGCTTCATTCCCAAACAGGCGGGATCCGTCGACAAAACAGGCGCCACCAAAGTCACCGTCCAGAAATTTTATCTACCCAACGGTGCGTCAACCCAGCTCAAGGGTGTGGTGCCCGATATCGTGCTCCCCTCAATTGACGATTATCTGCCGATTGGTGAATCAGATCTTCCCCACGCACTCGCTTGGGACGTCATCCCATCAAGCATCTTTGACGCCAAGCCCCTGACACCCGCCTTTCTGACTCCGTTGCGCGCCACCAGCCTGGCCCGTCAGGAGAAGCTGCCCGAATTCGACTACCTCAAGCGTTCGATCACCTGGTTCAAGGAGCGCAAGGACGAGAAGGCCATTTCGCTTAACTTAAAAGACCGCACCAAAGAAAAAAAGGACGACGTCGCTTTCAAAAAACAAATGGATGCCGAGCGCAAAAAACTCGCCCTAGGTGATTACAAATTCACCGAAGTCACGATCGCGCCGCCCCCTCCTCCCCGTATCAAAGCGGTTAAAAAAGATGACGATACCTCAGAAGATGACGATTTGAACGTGGACGAAAACGAACGCTACACCCCCGTCGATATTCCCTTGCGTGAAGCGCTGCGTGTTCTCACCGACGAAATCACCATCGACCCCGCAGCAAAGGAGATTGCCGAGCGTGCAACTCATACCGCCCAAGTCGGCCCCAAGCCCTCGCCGGCACCTTAACCGGAACTTCGTCTTCAACGCCACGCGAACATGAACCGGTCTCGCCCCGTCAAGTCCTGACGAGACTCGATTCGGACATACCCGGCCGACTCCAAGATGGGCTTCAGAATCGCGTGCTGATCGATCCCCGTCTCCACGGCCAATAACCCACCGGCCTTCAGGAACGTCGGAGCACCTGTGATAATTTTGCGGAGATCAGCCATGCCCGCTTCACCCGCAGCCAGGGCGGAGATAGGCTCATGCGTCCGCACCTCTGGCTCGGCCGCCTCTGTTTCAGCCTGAGTCAGATAAGGAGGATTCGATATGATCAGATCATAACCGGCGCCGGCCGGCATCGATTCAAACCAATCGGATCGCAAAAAAGTCACCCGCTCCCCCAAACCCAATGCATCCGCATTTTCGCGCGCCAACGCCAGAGCCTCATCGCTCAGGTCGACCGCCAGCACCTGCGCGTCGGCATACATTTTAGCCAGCGCCAGCGCGATTGCACCACTGCCAGTGCCTAGGTCAAGGATCGCAAGCGGAGGAGCCGTGACGAACGACGAAATCAGCTCCATCAACAACTCCGTCTCCGGCCTGGGAATTAATGCCCTGCGATCAACCTTTAGGCGAAGGCCCGACCACTCCGTCTCGCCCAGAATATATTGCAACGGTTCACGCTGCCCCCGTCGTTTTACCAGTGGCCGGATACTCTCCAACTCGGCTTCAGAAAGCACCCGCTCAAACTGCAGGTAGAGCTGCATTCTCTTAAGACCAAGCGCATGCCCTATCAGTAACTCGGCATTGAGCCGCGGTGATTCCACGTTCTTCTTTGCAAAGAAGTCCGCCGTTTTCTGAATTACATCAAGAAGAGGCAACATGGGTGGTATGTATTACTGCCGATCAGTCCTCGTCAGACACGGCAGCGCGGCGCGGAACGTAAGGCTGCCCAGTCAGTGCGGCAAATTTTTCTTCAAAGTCGGCGCGCTGCAGGGCTTCAATGATCCCATTAATCGAACCCTCCATGACCTGCGGCAGGTTGTAGAGCGTGAGTCCGATACGGTGATCCGTAAGCCGGTTTTGAGGGAAATTGTAAGTGCGGATACGCTCGCTGCGTCCGCCCGTGCCGATCTGGCTGCGGCGTTCGTCGGCATACTTGGCTCGTTCCTTTTCCTCCTTGAGCTGGAGCAGACGGGAACGAAGCACGGCGAGCGCGCTCGCCTTGTTTTTCTGCTGTGAACGTCCGTCGGCACAATACACCATCATGCCCGTGGGTTTGTGGATGATTCTCACCGCCGAGTCGGTGGTATTGACCCCCTGTCCGCCCGGACCGCTGGCCCGCATGACACTGATTTCGAGTTCCTGCGGATCGATATGGATATCGACCTCCTCGGCCTCCGGCAGCACTGCGACCGTCACGGTGGACGTGTGGATGCGTCCGTTGGCCTCGGTGAGCGGCACGCGCTGCACGCGCTGCACTCCGCTTTCAAATTTCATCTGCCGGTAGACGTCCTGCCCGGTTATAAGAAAGCTCACCTCCCGGAACCCACCACGCTCGCTCAGGCTGCTGCCCATCGGCTCTATCTTCCACCCACGGTTATCCGCATAACGCTGATACATGCGCGTGAGTTCGGCGGCGAAAAGTGCGGCTTCTTCGCCCCCCGTGCCGGCTCGAATTTCCACCACGGTATTACGCGAATCGCTTGGTTCCGGCGGAATCATCGCACCGAGCACGGTCGCATACAGACCGGCGCGACGCGCTTCCAGTTCAGGCAGCTCGGCGGCGGCCAGCTCTTTCATGTCCGCATCGCCGGTCGGATCTTTCAGCAGCGCCCGAGCCTCGTCCAGCTCCAGTCCCAGTTTTTCATAAGACCGATAGTCGGCGACCAGTTGCCCCAGCTTTTGCTGTTCGCGGGAAACGTCGGCCGCCTTGCGGGCGTTCGTATAAAAACTCGGATCAGCCATCTGCGCATCGAGTTCATCGAGACGACGTTGGAATGGGATAATATCAGGCAAAGACTCCATGAAAACTTAGATGAAAGGCCGCAAGACAGGGTTTATTTGCGCATTGCGAAGACCTGGGCGAGCGGCTTGTTTCAGCCCACTCCACCGTATGCGAGGCGATTATGCCTAGCGGTGTTGATCTGCAATGGCCACGACTCTTTTCACTCAGAACATCATCGCGTGCATTTGGGATTTCGACAAGACCTTAATCCCCGAATACATGCAGTCGCCGCTGTTTCGCCGCTACGGCATCAACGAGGCCAATTTCTGGAACGAGACCAACAACCTCGTCTCCCACTACCGCAAGCGCGGCTACCAGCTTTCCGGCGAGATCGCCTACCTGAACCACATCCTCACGCATGTCCTCGCAGGCCAGATGTCCGGGCTCAACAACCGCCTCCTGCGTGAGTGCGGCGCGGACATCGCCTTTTACCCCGGCATGCCCGCCTTCTTCGATCGCAGCCGCGCCTTCGTGAAGGAAAAATCAGAGCACGCCAAACACGAGATTTCGCTGGAGCATTACATTGTCAGCACCGGTTTGGCCGAAATAATCCGAGGCAGCGCCGCCGCTCCCAAAGTGGACGGCATCTGGGGCTGCGAATTCGTCGAAAACCCGCTCCAACCCGGCTTCCTCAAGCAAAAGGAAATGGACATCCTGGCTGAAGCGGAAATCGCCCAAATCGGCATGGTCATCGACAACACGACCAAGACCAAAGCCATCTTCGAAATCAACAAAGGCACGAACAAAAATCCTGCCATCGATGTAAACTCAAACATCAAACCGGAGGACCGCCGCATACCGCTGCAAAACATGATCTACATCGCGGACGGCCCGAGCGACATCCCAAGCTTTTCGGTGGTCAAAAGCGGCGGCGGCAAGGCCTACGCCGTCTACAACCCCGACTCTACCGCCGAGTTCGAACAAAATGATCGCCTCCGCCAAGTTGGCCGCATCGATCATTACGGACCGGCGGACTATTCGGAAAAGAGCCAGACCACCAAGTGGCTGCGCCTGCAAATTCACAAAATGTGCGACCGAATTGTCACTGATCGCGAAGCCGCGGTCGCTCAACGGGTATCCCGTCCCCCAAAACATCTTTCGGCGACACCGGAGGAAGAAGCCGCCGCACAGGCAGCCAAGACCGCCCAGCGACAAACGTCTTTCCTCGACGAGGCCAAATAAAAAAACCGGCACCTTCAAGGTGCCGGTTTTTTAAATCAATCAATTCAAGATCCTCACTGCATCTGGCTCACAGGCTCGTTGTTATTAGTTTCGGGATTAAAATCAGGCGTTCCAGCCGTTTTATCACCGACCTCTTTGGCGCCCTCAGTAGGAGTGGACGGCGCAAGTATCGGTGTTGAAATATTACCATTGGCGTCAACCGTGACCTGATAGCCGGCCTGAACTCGAACCGTCACTCCATTTGGACCAACAAAATCAACCACGCTATTCGTCACAAACACCTGAACGGCTCCCGTAGCACTCACATTAACCTCGTATACGGTGCCGCGGGCAGCGGCCACGCCCTTTGGAGTGCGAATGCCATAGTCGTTAATGTTGTGATTGGCCGGATCGATGTTCGAAACAATACTGCCCACTTTAAGATTCAAGAGTGCAGTCTGCTTGGTAACCGCACCGCCTGAAGTGGTGACCGAAAGCTTTTCCAAATTAACGGTAGTCCCTGCCTTGATCGTGGAAACCGCTCCGTTGAATGCTTGAATTGCAACCTCTGAATCAGAACTGGTGACAATGGTCACACCCTGCGGAAGCTTATCACCAACCTTGAGGACAACCGATTGGGTTTGCCCCGCAAAAATGGCGGTAGGGGAGCCTTTAACCTTGAGCACAATCGCTTGGGCAGTTGCTTCCGCACCGGAGGCGCAAAGCGAACCAAGGGAAAATACCGCGGCAATTAATAGGGAATAGAACGATTTTTTCATGTGCAGAATTTGTTGTCCGATATAGTTGTATACTACTAGCAATAAAATAAACGAATATTCCCCATGCGCAAGCTCAAGCTTCGTAAATTTTACGTCTGAAACTTTCGCTGTTCGAAACGCCCCGCCCCAAAACCGACGAATGACTAAAAATCCCTTTCGTTAATCTCCCGAGACGCCTGCAGTCCAAGAACCCCACCCTGCTATTCGCAAACTCGTTTTTCTCGATAAACGCCTGCCGTCAATTCCCCTGCGCCAATCCGTTTTTAAGTTCCACCACATACCCGTGTAATTCTTCCGCCAGTATCTTTCGATCTTTCGAGGCCACTACCGGCCGTCCCCAACTTACCGTCGCACGCACCCAAGGTAACGTGGTGAAATTCAGCAGGTGTGGCAGTAAGGTCATATTCCCCCACCAGCAAATCTCCCCTTCCATTGATCGTCCGGCGGGAACGATGTAGCTCAAAGCCGCGGGCACTATTTTCCATCCCTGAACGACAGCCGGCTCCAGCAATGAAGGCTTGAAGGGCAACACGCCTCTTCCATCAGTCGTCGTTCCTTCCAGGAAAAGCACGACCGTCAGGTCGGCAAGCATCACGGGGCCTATTTCTTCCGCTATCCTCCTTACGTCGCCGCGTTTATTTCGATCAATGAATTTCGTTCCAGCCTTTTCCGCAAACCATCCAAAAAGAGGCCAGCTGCGAACTTCTTTTTTGGATACAAAAACCACCGGCGTGGTTGCCGCCAGGATCAAAATATCCATGTAGCCGAGATGATTTGAAACAATGACCGCACCATGGGCCGGCTCGCCACGCGACTCCACCGACACGGCCAACACCCTCAAGACGCGACGACAGGCCCGTTGAAGCCACAATGCCCTGTCTACGGCATCACGCCGATTGCTCCGATCCACGCCGTAAGCCGCCATCGACCACATGATCACCGCCAGCATAGCAAAAAGACGCCACCCTCCGCGGACAACCCCCCATAGTCTGCTCATGCGAAAATAGTCATGAGCTCAGCCCATGAATTTGCGCAACACCCTCGCCGGCATCGACTGCAAATCCATCCACGTTAGAAAATCAATGGTGCCGAACTCCCGGTCAATCGCCGGCTCGCCACAGATTTTAGCGCCAGCCGCCAGATACGCAGACATCAAACGCGGCACAGGCACAACTTCTGTCGCTACACTCCCAGCCCTGCACTCCCAGCCCGCCAGCGGAACCGTGCGCCATGCTGGCGGAGCCAGGCAACGCCCTTCGAGTTCGAGGTATGTGCGCATTCCCTGCGCCACATTTTGGGATGTCAGAGAGCTGCACCCGATAAGATAGCGCGCCTTCTGCGATTGTGCATACTTGGCGATGCCCTTCCAGAGGAGGCCCAATACGCTTTGATTTCGGTGGGCGACCGCCACGCAGGCCCGCCCCAGTTCCACAATTTCCCCGCGGGCCGCTTCAAAGGGCTGAAAATCAAATTCGCGTGCACTGTAATAGCCTAGGTGCGCCGCTGCATTGGTTCCCGTTTGCATGCGATAGGTGCCCACCACGACACCGGAAGACACCTCTATCACAAGCAAGTGCTGGCAGACCGCATCAAATTTGTCCTCATCCAAGCCCGTAACCACAGAGGTCGCCAAGCCCTCTCCCATCTCAAGGTTGAAGACCTCAAAGCGCAGACGTTGCGCAGCCTTTACCTGCTCAGGCTCAAAGGCCAAATGCAGGGTATAACGCTCAGTTTCTGCCAAGGGTTCAAGAACGGAAGGCATGGTCTTACGATTCCTGATTAAACAACGCCCAAATTTCACGCACGGCAAGCACATGCGCGCCTCGCTTGCGATTAGCTTCTCCGATCTCAAAGGCCAGCCTCCACTGCCGGCACAACATCCTCCAGCCAAACCACACCGAATGGCGCGGATCGTAGATGCTCGTCGCCTCCGAAGTGAGCCCGTTCAGCTCGATGATCTTGAACTCTCCCCTGCAAAAAGCCTCTTCCGAGACCGCCCGCACATCATACCGCCCAAAATAAAACCCCGTGAATGTTCGGCTCACCCGCTCGACCTCCACGCGCAGCTCAGGTGTTATCAAATGCGCTCCATCCAAAAACAGCGCCCCTCTGCAATGCGTGCCAAGCTCCGTAAGCACCACGCGCTCCTCCGCCAGCGGAACCTCATCCAGTCGCGCCCGGAATTTTTCCATGAAAAAAAATGCCATGCATACCGCCCGTTGATCAGCCAGGATCAATTCTTCCAAGGTGCGGCGTGCGTCACCCGTGACGGCCACCATCCGCTTGTCGGTAATCGCGAGAATCTCACCCCTCGCCTCGTCTGGGTGCCGGTAATAAAAAACCCCATACTCCACACCCGGCACATAGGCTTGCGCTATCAGCGCTCCCGAGTTTTCGGCCAAAGCCCTTATCATCTGCGTTTCATCCTTCGCAATCACCACGCCTGCACCCCGTTCTCCCACGTCCGGTTTGAGCACGACCGGGTAGCCATGCGTCTCCGCAAACTGCCTCGCCGCGGCCATGCGTCCGTCAATCTCACCGGAGGTCAATAACACCCAGGAAGCAACTGCCTCACCTGCTGCCGACAAACCGGTGAGAATTTCACTTTTTGATTCTCCCACCAAGCCTCCGCCCGCGCCGATCCCTGGATTCGCCGCCGTAAACACGGTGAAGCTGCGATGCCTGATTCCCTGCCATAGTCCGTAAACCACGACAGGCGGATAAACCGCCCACATCGGCCAGAACTCCCACCGTGAAAACCTCCGCCAGCGCGACAACAGCAACCGCCGCCCTCTCCATGTTGCCAGACGCAGCCCCAATTTCACCAAACCCCACGCCACCACTCCGGCCACAAGCAGCAACCCGCTTGCCTCGCTCCACGTCGCCAGCCAACCCAGCGCCGCCTGCCCGGCCAGCATCGCCGCCCCGACCAGCAACGGCGTCCACAACGCGCAAGCCAGCACGAACCACGGCAAAAATCTCCCCAACGGCACCTGCAAAATTCCCGCCGCCACATACGTCGGCAACCTCGTGCCCGGAACGAACCGGCTCACCAAAATCAACCAGGCTCCCCTCTGCGTGAACCACCGCTCAGCCCTTTCCACCGCATCCGCTGAAACCCACGATCTCAGCGGCCACACGCCCAGCGCCGCGCGTCCGCCCCACCGCCCCAGCGCCACCAGCAAAAGATCACCGATTAAAATCCCCGCAAAACACGCCAGCACCACCGGCGCGAACGCCAGTTTTCCACCAGCCACCAGCAAACCGCCTCCGATGCAGGCGGCATCTTCGCTCACAAATGTCCCCACCGCCAGCAAGCAAAGCATCACCCACACACTGTCCGAATCCCAAAACGCGCCTGGTCCAAAAACATCCCCAGACCACCACCGCGCCGTCGCAGCAACCAGAAGCAGCCCCAAAATAAAAAACCACCAAAGCAGTCTCTTCATAACCGTGAAAATCCAACAGTCATACCCGTAAGACCCACCGCTTCATAATACATCTCCACCCGAGCCGCCCGCACGCTCACCCGCGTCACACTCCGCGTCCGCGCATCCGCCCGCCGCATCAACACCGAAGCCGCCCCATTCGCCGTATCGTGCCGCCCGTGAAAAGCCGCCAGCTCATCTCTCTCCGCCTGCTCACGCCCCGCCAACAGCATCTCGAATTCTCTCCGCCGCGCTGCGCACACCGCCTCCGTGTCGAACGACGACGACGTCTCAAACGCCAGCCCATCTTCCGTCTCTTCAACCAACGCCTCGCCCGCCCAACGCAGACGCCGGTGCCGGCCGTCTGCACCCAGCACAACCACCTTAAAGGCTCCCGTGCGCTCCAGCGGCATACGCCTGATCAAGTCTACCGCCACTGCCATCGTCGCCGCAGTTGCGCAGGCGAGCACCAACGCCCCCCGGCTGATCGTGTCCCCGGACGAAAGACGCCAGCGGGCTCCGTAATCGTTAAGCAACGCCACCGTCACCCCGTGTGCGTTGACCAGCAGCCAGCTGCCGCCCCGGTCTCCATCACGAGGTGCTGCAAATTCGATCCCATCGCGCGCCTCCACTCGTGGCGGCAGCTCAGCCCCTCGCGTGTTGAGTTCGTCGCGATTGAAAAACAAATCATAGCCGCCCTCGCGGACGACGCTCCACGTCAGCGTGCACATGCTGCGGCGGACTGCGTCTTCAGATAACGCAACGTGGACGGCGCCATCCCGAAATCCGCCGGCACCGCGTGTCCCGCCAACCGGCACACCACCGCGACCAGCGCATAGTGGTGCACCGTGTGGCTTAGCAAAAACTCCAGCTCGCGCAAAGTCGTTGAACCCGCCCACGGCGAGGGTTCGTCCGACGGAGCCGTCTCTACGCGCACCCGCAGCATCCCGTCAAAATTCTCGACCGCGAACGCCGTCAACCGCTGCTTGATAACTTCCAGCTGCCCGATGGCGTAGGCCGGATCGCTCTCGATCAACGGATCACGCGGACGCGATTCGTAATCCACTTCGCCCGTTTCCAGTGCCTGCAAAAAACTCAGGTAATGCTCGATCACATGCCGCATATGCCCGCCTGCCGCGCTGTTAAAACACACCGGAATCCGCTGCGTGTAGCGGGCCGCGCCTATTTCACGGAGGAGCTCGATGCCCTGGTCGATGGTAGCCAGATTATCGAGAATGCTGTTACGGATCATAATAGAATAATGTCTTAGTTTTTAAGAATTTTAGGCCAGTTCTCTTCCGCCTTCGCGACATTACCGGGAATGTCCTCCGCCCACTGTTTCTGCACCTTCATGCTGTAGTTGAGATAAAGACGCCCGTTTACAATCTTCCAAGCCTCGGGATCAATGCCCGCCGTGTAACCACGGCTGACTGCCCACGCACAATAGCCGCCGTATTGCGGCGCGTATTTAACAGGGTCGGCCTTGAAAAAATCCCGGTGGGCGGCGCTGGAAAAACGCCATTCCGCTCCGTTCCACTCATACGAGTAATCCGACTCTCCCTTCACCGGTTTTCCATCTGTAAAATAGGCCACCGTATCGTAGCCCTTGATGGCCACGCCGAGAAAGGTGGTGTTGACCGGCTTTTCCGCACGGGCCGACAAGGCCGCCAGAAACAAAACCAAGCCGCAAAAAAAACGAAGGTGGGTTTTCATGATAGTCTATTGATCTGATGGTTTAAAGTTTTGAGCCAATCACAGGCAGATCCCGGCGGTGAAGCCACAGGATGAACGCACTTCCCGACCATACTACGAGTGCGAGCGTAAAAAGGACGCCTCCATCATCTTTGACCACGATACCCAGCTTCGTCAGGTGAAAGAAAATCGCCCCGCTCATGGTTCCGAGTGCAAGCAACGCACCCACCGGAGTAAGCCGTGGCGCGAAAAGCAGAATGCCCGCGATCAGCTCAACCACTCCAGAACCGTAGCGCCCCCAAGGCTCCTGGCCGACCTTGGTGAAAATATAAACCGATTCCTCTGCCCCGGAGAACTTGAAGAACAAAGTCTGCAGGAGAATCGCCGCGACGATTATGCGGACGATCCAGCTGGCGATGCGCAGCGGTCGTGGAAATGAAGCGTAAGTGGACATGGTGATCATGAGAGCAACCCGCCTCGTTCATTATTCCCCCAAAAATTAAAATACCCCTCGAAGATTTTCCGCGCCGCTGTCCGTCACAAGCACGTAGGCGTGGCTACGATCTCTCCACGAGACCGACGCGAGACGGCCTTGTTCAAGGAACATCGGCGCACCATCGGCGTCTTTCGATGGAAAATCACCACCGCGCGCCACGTATAAATGAAATTCGCTGCCGCCACGCTGAAAACAGACTTCCAACACCTCGTGCCCGGCGATGCGAAGTGAACGGCAACCATCATCCTTCAACTCGGCAAAGCTCAACGGCAACCCGTCGACGAGCCGCGTTGAAGTGCTAGCCAGCAACGTATGCAAAGCCCCCCGTCCTCCCACCACGATAGGATGGTGTTCCGGCGAACCCATCTCGGCCATCGCATCAAGGGCAAGCTGTCCGCCTTCAACCACGGGGGCTCGATCAGGCCACGCCGCGACCAAACCGAAAAGCAGCACCACGCTTGCCGCCAGCGCGAGCACGCGCGGCTGCCTCCACCAGGACTTCGGACGGCTCATGCGAGCCCCCGCCAGGATGGCTGCGCGAAGATCGGCGGGCGGCGAGACCGCACGCAGCTTGGCCGCCACCGCTGCATCGAAGGCTTGCTCGCGGGCAAACCAGGCTCCCAGCGCAGGATCCTGCCTGGACTGCTTGAGCGCCTCCTCAAAGAGGGGATCCGTAGCGTCCCGCCCATCGGGCCGGCAGGCTTGTAGAATGAATTTTGCCTCGGTGGTGTTCATGACGTTTTCCTCTGCGAAAGGGGGAATGGGATGATATTTTTGCCCGCCTCTTTGCGCGCCAAGGCTGCGCGCAACTGGGCCTTGCCTCGCGACAACCGCGACATGACCGTGCCGATGGGAACCTCGAGCATGTCGGCGATTTCCTGATACGGCATGTCCTCCAGATAAAAAAGCGTAAGCGGAACACGAAAAGCCTCGTCCACCTCCTGCAACGCCTCGACGACGAGCTGCCCGTCGAGCTGCACTGCCAGATCGACATCGGCCGCCGGCGGATCGTCCTCTCCCGGCGGCAAATCAGCCAAGGCCGTGGTTCTGCCCCCCCGCCGGCGCCCGCGCAGGAATTCCCGATAAAGCGTGGTGAACAGCCAGGTTTTCACCTTTGAACTGTCTCGAAGGGCGTGACCCTTGGTGGCCCACACGTAGAAAGTCTGCTGCGTCAGGTCGCAGGCGTCGGCCGTGTTACGCGCCAAGCTCAACGCAAAGCGATAAAGCGGCGTGTAGTGCGCATCGACGAGCTGGGTGAATGAATCGGCTTCCATCACTGGTCAGAGCCGCGACCGCGCGGTTTATTCCAGAATATTTTCGGCCGCTGAAGAAATCGGCGACTTTAATCTGCTACGGGCGGAATAATTCGCCGCCCCATGAGCTCCCACTCTTGTGAAACCCAACTTGGCCCGGATCGGTTTACTCATCCTTGGATTCTCTCCTGCCCTCCTCGGCCAGACCTTTCAAAGCGGCCCAGCCGCCACCGCCCTGATCGAGCTCTACACCAGCGAAGGCTGCAGCAGTTGCCCGCCCGCCGAACGCTGGTTGAGCGAACTTAAATCCGACAAGGCCCTTTGGACTCGGTTTGTCCCCGTGGCTTTTCACGTAAACTACTGGGATTATTTGGGCTGGCCGGACGACTATGCCCAAGCCGCCTTCACCCAACGCCAAAACACCTATGCGACCGCCTGGGATTCTCGGAGCGTTTACACCCCCGAATTCGTTTATCAGGGGCAGGAATGGAAACCGGGCTTACCCACCCCAAAAACAACCAGCCCTGGCCTGCTCATCCTTAATCGTAATCCGGATGGCAGCGGGACGGTCTCCTACAAACCCGACGCGAAGACACCCGCGAAAACCTACGAAGCCTCGGTCGCCGTCCTTGGTGGTGATGTCCTCGTAAAAGTCCGTGCCGGCGAAAACGCAGGCCGCACCCTCGCCCACGATTTCGTCGCTCTACACGTTGCCAGCATTATCCTCACTCTGTCCGCAGACGGCACCTTCAATGGCTCATTCGCCGCCCCTCCCTCCAATCTGCCCAAAGCCGGCAAACACGCGATCGCCGCCTGGATATCCCCGCCTGGCGATCAACTCCCCTTGCAGGCAACCGGCGGCTGGATCGACTGACCGCAGTTTTTGCTTCCGCCATGCCGATCACGGGCGCACCGTGACTCGCTCGACATGCTGCGTATTCTGCTCCCGCCAAACCTCGCCGCCGCCGCACCCCGCGACGCCATCGCCATCAAGGCGGAGATTGACCTCGGCCGCCCCCCGCCCATCGAAATCCTCCCCGCGCTCGCTCTCCTCCAGACA
>Ga0123337_10001046_pt1 | contig 38654 bp, 27 predicted proteins | sample frozenSSSSmetaG_FD_89792 | JGI IMG/M metagenome (GOLD analysis project Ga0123337, IMG submission 89792) | Glacier valley bacterial and archeal communities from Borup Fiord, Nunavut, Canada, to study Microbial Dark Matter (Phase II) -... | ecosystem: Environmental > Aquatic > Freshwater > Ice >...
CAATAATACTTGATATGCTTCCATTTCCTGAACCACCTAAAGTAAGTGCAAAGGCACCTGTAATTGTGCCGGTATTGGTCAGGTTAAGATCTCCTGCATTTGTAGCAATAGTTGATATTGCACCAATAGTGACTAAGCCACTGTAATCCACCGCAGTTGCCGAACCATTGGTCAACGCTCCTGCTGCACTGATTCCGGTACCTCTTAATGTTATCGCCTCAGCTGTTGCTAAAGTAATTCCATTCAAATCAAGTGCTCCGGCTGTGATATTGACACCGTTGTCAACAGTCCCCAAAGGTCCATTGGTCGCATTCCCAGTGCTACCCAGCCTAAGCGTTCCGCCACTTATAGTCGTTAAACCGGTAAACTCATTATTCGCAGATACTGTCCAAATCCCTGCTCCTATTTTTGTCAGAGTACCAGCAACTGTTCCAATAATACTTGACATTGTTCCATTACCTGCTCCTCCAAGGGTCAGGCCAAAGCCCGATCCGGTGATGGTGCCGGGATTAGTGATGTTCAAATTGATAGCTGCAGTAGTTGCTACGATACTGGAGGCAGATTCAAGTGTGATCAAGCCCGAATAATCTGCGCTCAATGTTAGTGAACCATTTATCAGTGCACCAGCAGCTGCAATACCGGTACCATTTAAAGCAAGTGGTTCAGAAGTGGAAAGTGTAAAACCATTTACATTCAGAACCGCTCCGGTGTTTACTGTAGTTTCTCCGGCAATAGTACCCAATGGCGAATTTGTTCCATTACCCGCAGCTCCCAGATTAATAGTGCCCGCATTTATTATTGTTGAACCCGTATAAGTGCTTAGGCCAGAAAGGGTAAGAATCAATGTTCCTGCTTTTGTCAGGTTTAGCGTTCCTGATCCATTCTGTATTATTCCGGAAAATGAAGTACTGGTATTATTCCCACCCGTAGTCAGGGTCAAACTTCCTGCCTGACTGCTGGTAACGGTTCCGGCACCGGCAAGAGAACCTATGGTTGCATTAAATCCATTCAGGTCAAGGGTTGAAGTCACCGTAACAGCACTGCTATTGGAGATTCCCGCATTGTTCGCTCCAATCTTTATAGTTCCTAAACTGATGGCAGTTGCTCCGGTATAGGTACTGGCGCCTGAAAGTGTCCAGGTGCCGGTGCCGCTTTTAGTAATCGTACCAATTCCTATTCCAATGATACTAGAAATACTTCCATTTCCCGAGCCACTCAAAGTAAGCGCAAATGCACCGGTAATCGTGCCGGTATGGGTTAAATTCAGATCTCCTGCGTTCGTACCAATGGTTGTGATCGCACCCAGAGTAACCAAACCACTGTAGTTCACAGCAGTTACTGATGAGTTTGTCAAAGCTCCGGAAGTTATTCCTACACCTCTCAGTGTGATTGGCTCTGCTGTAGCCAAAGTAAATCCATTCAGGTCAAGTGCCCCTGCGGTAATACTAACACCGTTGGCAATAGTCCCTAAAGGGCCATTCGTGGCATTTCCTGCAGTTCCCAACCTGAGGGTTCCTGCACTTATGGTAGTTAAACCTGTAAACTCATTATCCGAAGATAAAGTCCAGATTCCTGTTCCAATTTTAGTCAGAGTACCGGACCCAGTGCTGATCAAACTTTGCATGGTTCCGTTTCCTGTGCCTCCAAGCGTAAGGCCAAAACTCTCACCAGTGATAGTCCCCGTATTGATAACCATTCCTCCGGCCGCTGTAACAATACTGGATGCAGAAGCGAGCGTGATTGAACCGGTATAACTGGAGCTAAGAGTGGTTGAAGTGTTATTCAAGGCACCTGCAGATGCTAAACCTGTTCCATTCAGTGTAAGAGCTTCGAGCGTTGAAAGACTAAATCCAGCCAGATTTAAAGCTGCACCGGTATTGACTGTGGTGCCTGATGCAATCCTACCCAATGGTGAGTTTGTCCCATTTCCTGCGGCACCCAAAGTAAGTGTACCCCCACTTACAGTCGTGGTTCCAGTATAGGAATTAAGTCCTGAAAGGATCATAATTCCAGTTCCTGCTTTGGTTAAACTTAAAGTTCCGGAGCCATCCTGAATCAGACCTGAGAAGGTTGTTGTTGCAGTATTATTTCCACCTGTAGTCAAAAGTATTGCACCAGCGACTGTGCTAGTCACTGTTCCTGCTCCTGCCAAAGAACCAATAGTTTCAGAAAAGCCATTCAGATCCAGTGTTCCTGTTAATGTAAGTGCTGTTATATCAGGTAAAATATTGGCTGCAGCAAGCTTAATAGCTCCGGCACTGATTGTTGTCGCACCGGTATATGTATTAACAGCACTAAGTGTTAAAGTCCCTGAACCCGATTTTGTTAATGATATAACTCTGGTTCCATTTTGTATTATTCCTGAAAAACTGGTACTTGTATTATCAGATCCGATAGTTAAAAGCCTGTTAGCAGCACCATCACTTGTAATTGTACTGCTTCCATCCAGACTTCCAACGGTGGTTGCTCCATCCAGATTAAGTGTACCTGAAGTTAATGTCAAACGTCCGGTTGCAGTTGTTGCTCCTGAAAAAGTAGTCACACCTGATGCTTTATTTATAATAATATTGCGATAGGTGGTTCCTACTATTGATTGTGAACCTGTACCATTCAGGGTCAGGGTACTGGTACCGGATGTAAATGTTCCGGTACCGGTAAGGTTTCCTCCCAAATTAATAATTGAATTACCGGTACATGTAAACCCATTTTCGTTGGCAGCCCCTGACATAGCGATAGTACCACTAACAGTTAATGAGCCGGTAGTAATGGTTAAATTATTATCTCTGTTTAAGTTACTGGTATTCGCAAAATTGAGATTGGCACAACTTACTATTCCGGTTCCAATGGATATAGTTTGAACCCGGCCATCGATTGAAGGATCAGAATATGAAATATCACCCGTTACATCAAGCGTGAAGGCCCCTGAAATATTTAGTGCGCTATTAACTGAATTTGAAGCAAAGCTAATAGAACTGCATACTGCTCCGGTGGCATTTATTGTAACTGTAATGCCAGAATTGATCGTAACAGATTCAGAAGCAATTGGAACAGCTGCACCTCCCCAGGTAGCAGTATCATGCCAGTTTCCAGTAACACTTGCTATACGCTGGGCCAATAAATTAGTTCCTGCAAAAAGAGATAAAAATACTAACAGTGCAATCCGGGTAATTGCACCTGCATTTTTACTGAACAGAAATTGTTTTTCTTGCATAGAAATTCACTAGCAGGTTAACGCACTATTATAAAGCAAAGGTCAAGCCATAAAATTTTCAAAATTAATTATGTTTAAAGCATTTTTAATGATGTTTTAAATAAAAAAAGCAATAGATCGTAGTGAATATTACCCAAAAAGGGTAAATTTTTCTACAATATTATTTTATTTCAATTTTTATATATTAAACTAATCTTAACAATAAGTTAATTAATCGAGAATAAGATTTATCCTGGCTAAATGATGTTTATTTTGCGTATATTGATTCCAAAACAAAAAATCCTCACACTAAAATAGAATGCAGGTACAATAACAATAAATGATTTTATAGCCATGGAAACAAATTACTTCATCATAGCACTGATTTTGCTAGGAGCGGCCTTCGTGCTATTCCTCCTTATCAGAAAAAACAGAAAAGACCAGAAGGAATTTGAACAGAAAATGAATCAGGAAAGCATTGATCCTGAACATCATAAAGAAGAAAAAATTTGAATTATTGCAAAGATCAGATTTGAAAAATCTATTTTATGCTAATGAATGTTTTCAGTTAATGAATTATTTCCATCAATTGAACTGAATTTATGTTATGTTTATGTATGCAAGTAGCAGCGAAGTTTTAACATTTATTATCCTTTATGGATCGCCGTAGTTTTCTATCTGCAAAGGCAAATCATAAGACAGATTTATCTTTTCAATATCGCACTCATTCAGGATTATCTGCATTTTTCCCACCATTTGGCAGGATGGAAATCATTCATTTATTAAAGCGTACTTTATTTGGCATAAAGCAGGCTGACATAAAATTGCTGAGTGGTAAAACACTCTCTGATAGTCTGGATATTTTGCTGAACAGTGAGAAGTTGCCTGCACCTCCGCTCAATAATTACAATGATGCTAATTTCACAGATCCCAGCGTTCCTGCGGGCCAAACATGGGTAAATGAAGTGTTTGACGGGAATGCAAACAGCCGCAGATATGCTTCCTTTAAATCGTGGTGGATTGGCCTGATGCTTAACCAGGGAACATCAATACACGAAAAAATGATCCTGTTCTGGCATAATCATTTTGCTACTGAAACACTTGACATTGGGGATGCACGCTATGTTTACAAACATCATATGCTACTTAGAAAATATGCTTTGGGCAATTTTAAGGAGTTTGTAAAAGAAATAACTATAGACCCGGCTATGCTGAGGTATCTTAACGGATACCTGAACAACAAAAATTCAGCGGATGAAAATTATGCCCGTGAATTACAGGAACTTTTCACCCTTGGAAAAGGACCTAAGTCAAATTATACTGAAGGAGATGTTAAAGCAGCTGCAAAGGTATTAACTGGCTATACTGTTAACGCAACAACAATTTCATCCGTATTTGACCCCAACAGGCACGATACCAGTAACAAACAATTTTCTTCCTTCTATAATAATGCTATAATAGCAGGTAAAGCAGGTGCAAATGGAGCCGGTGAGACCGATGAACTTATCAATTTAATCTTTCTCCAAAATGAAACCGCCCTACATATTTGCCGTAAACTTTATCGCTTCTTTGTCTATTATGAAATAGATGATGCTACTGAAGCTAATGTAATTACTCCCATGGCAAATCTTTTCAGGACAAGCAATTATGAAATAAAACCCGTCCTTAAAATGCTTTTTGGGAGCGAACACTTTTTTGACCCGCTTAACAGAGCCTGCTTGATTAAGAGTCCGGTTGATTTATGCATTGGACTTGCGAGAGAATTCAGTATTATATTTCCTGATGCTTCAGACTTTGTTAATCAGTATTACATGCATGATTATATTCGTACGCAAGCCTCCAATATGCAGCAAAATATTGGTGATCCCCCCGGAGTTTCAGGTTGGTCTGCCTATTATCAGGAACCTCAGTTCCATGAACTATGGATTAATGCAGACACGCTGCCAAGAAGGAATCAATTTAGTGATGTGATGATCGGCAACGGATATACCAGAAACGGTAAAAAGATTAATATCGATATTCTGGCCTTTGTGAGTGCCTTAACTGATCCTGCAAACCCGAATACACTGATCAATGAAAGTCTGGAAATACTTTTTACTATTGATATCACTCAACAGGTCAGGGATTTCTTAAAAAGTATTTTATTATCCGGACAAACATCCGACTCCTACTGGACAGATGCCTGGATAACATACAAAGCCAACACAAGCAATGCAACCAACAGAAATATCGTATTAAATCGCCTGAACTCAATGTTTAAGTATCTCATGAATCTTCCGGAATATCAATTATCATGAAGAGGAGAGATTTTATACGAAGCACAGCACCTGCAGGAATTGTATTCCCTGCACTGATAAATGGCTTCACATTTAAAGCTTTTGCAGAATCTCCATTAGTATCTGCCCTCACTCAAGCTCCTACTGAAACGGATCATGTTTTAGTAATTATTCAACTTAATGGAGGTAATGATGGTTTGAATATGGTTATTCCGATAGACCAGTATGATAATCTTGCCATTGCCCGTTCAAATATCATTCTGCCAAAAAATAAGATACTCAAACTCAACGGTACCAGCTTTACAGGTCTTCATCCTTCAATGACCGGCCTTCAAACGCTTTTCAACCAGGAAAAACTTCAGATTATCCAATCTGTAGGTTATCCGCAGCCTAACTTCTCGCATTTCAGGGCAACAGATATCTGGCTCAGTGCTTCTGATTCCAACCAGACCATAAACTCAGGTTGGGCAGGACGATATTTGAATGAAGAATATCCCAATTACCCAATGGGATTCCCAAATACGGTAATGCCCGATCCATTGGCAATACAAATTGGTTCATTTGTCTCACCTGCTATGCAGGGTCCCGCAGTAAATATGGGGATGGCTATTTCAGATCCCGTTAACTTTTATAACCTTATAAATGGCATTCAGGGTAGTGCACCAAATACCCGCGGAGGCAAAGAGCTGACCTATATCCGTCAGATCGCTCAGCAAACACAGCAATATGGAAACGTCATCAAAGCCGCTGCCGCGAAAGTGACAAAGCAATTTGCAGGATATCCAACAGGAAACAGCCTTGCGGATCAGTTAAAAATTGTTGCCCGATTAATTGCTGGGGGATTAAAAACCAGAATCTATATGGTTAGTCTGGGAGGATTTGATACACATGCACAGCAGGTAAATGCAACAGCAAAAGAGACAGGTAATCATGCAAACCTGCTTCAAAAAGTTTCAGAAGGAATTAAAGCCTTCATGGACGATCTCGACTTTTTAAGTGCTCAAAAACGTGTCATTGGAATGACCTTTTCAGAATTCGGAAGACGAATCAAATCAAATGGCAGCGGTGGTACAGATCATGGAGCTGCTGCTCCACTATTTGTGTTTGGCCATTATGCCCAGAATGACATTATTGGGAAAAGTCCTGCTATTCCTTTAATTACCAATACAGGCGACAATGTTCCAATGCAGTATGATTTCAGATCAATTTATGCATCTATTCTTCAGCAATGGTTCTGTGTTCCTGAAAGTACACTTGAAAATGTGATGCTCAAAAATTTTCAGAATATTAATGTAATTAAAAAATCAGCGCCATGTGTTTCTACAAGCCCTGAAATTATCAATATTAATGCCGGAAAAAATCTGATCAGCAATTATCCGAATCCATTTCAAAGCTCAACTACAATTTCTTATGAGAGCTTTGGTGGTCATACATTAATCCAGGTATTTAACACCGAAGGGAAATTAATTAAAACTCTGGTAGATATGGAAATTGGAGCTGGAAATCATAAGGTTACTTTCGAAAATGAAGGATATTTACCGGGGGTGTATTATGCAAGACTTCAGAATAATACGATTCAACAGATCAGAACCATGCTATTGGTGAGATAAAATCACTATCACAATTAAATCACACGCTTTTTCAGCGGATTAAATTGCATGAATTTTCTTAAATTGCAGGCTGGGTAATATAATACAAAGCCAGACAAACATTACGGGAATTTTTAACCTTTAAATCTAATGGAGTACCGAAACTTAGAATTTCATCCGGCAAAAATATCGCCTGATCCCGAAATTAAATATTCCATGATTCTTAGGGGAATACTGTGCTTCATCGCAATTTTTTTTCTGATTACACTAAAAATTTCCGCACAGGAAAGCGAAAGTTCGGATGAACTTTTTATTAAAGCCAGAAAACTCGCTTTCGACGATAAAAATTACACAAAAGCCATTGCTATAACCAAACAGGCCTTGAAACAGAGTCCGGATTATGCAGACATAAGAATATTTTTAGGCCGTTTGTATACCTGGACAGACAAACCTGATAGTGCCAGAATCGAATTCAAAAAAATTCTGGAAAAAAATAAGGGTTATGAGGATCTTTACCTTGCCTACGGTTCACTGGAATATTGGAATAATAATTCAGCGGAGGCTCTTAAAATTGTATCTGAAGGAATAAAATACAATGAAAAATCAGAAAGCCTGCTATTGCTTGGCGCAAAAATTTTTATGGATCTGCGTAAATTTGATGAGGCAAACAGCACGATAAGATACCTTCTGAAACAAAATCCAAATTTCACTGAGGCACGGGCGCTGGCCGGGACTTTAGGGAATATTGGGGCTAAAAACAGGATTGGACTTAGTTATGATTATGTTTATTTCGATAAGCAATTTGATGATCCCTGGCATTTGGGAAGTATTGATTACAGCAGGCAAACCGGAATTGGATCTCTAACCACAAGAGTAAACTTTGCCAACCGCTTTAAAACCAATGGAACACAATTTGAAGTCGATTTTTATCCAAGAATTTCCAAGACTTTTTATGCCTATATGAGTGGGGGGTATTCGGGCGATGTTGGTGTATTTCCTGAATACCGGACGGGATTTTCTTTGTATGCAAACCTGCCTTCAGCATTCGAAGCCGAAGCAGGCTTCAGGATGCTAAGTTTCAGCGACCAGACCTGGATCTACACAGGCTCTGTAGGCAAATACTATAAAAATTTCTGGTTTAATCTTAGAACATACCTTACACCATCAAACAATTCAATCTCACAATCGTTAGCATTCAGTACACGCTATTATTTTGGCGGAGCCAATGATTATCTGAGTTTTGGAATCGGCACCGGCCTTTCGCCTGATAATCCAAGAAACAACCTGCTTTACAATAATGGCAATGCTTATAAACTGAAGTCAAACAATATTTCTTTAGGATATCGTACAAGTATTAAAACAACGAATATCCTGTTCTTTAAAGCCTCCCTCGAAAATCAGGAATATATCCAGGATACGAGAGGAAATCAGGTAGAATTTGGAATTGGATATATGAAACAATTTTAATATGATCAGAAAATTCCTTTATCTAATCATTCTGATTTGTTTGACACCTTTAATGATGTGGTTGCTTTGGTTTTTGACACCAAAAACCAAACTTGTGGCGGCTATCATTGATAAAACGGTATTAACAAAGGCCGGACAAGAGCACAGTTCTTTGTATTGGATCCTTAATCATGAACGATATTCAAAAACCAGTAAAAAATCCTATACCATTGACCATGATTATTTTGGTTTCTTCCCTCTTGATGATGAAAAATTTAAACTTAAAGGTCTGGAAAGATTTACCGAAAAACAGATCACCCAATTAAGTATGGATGCAGATCTCGTGTATTTTACTGATACCTACGGAATCTATAACAATGAGTGGTTTCAGAAAAAAAACATCAATGAGCGATCGGGAATGCTTTATGGCGGATTGAGTACAAATGATGTTGCTTTAGCCCGCTTAATGAAAGTTAGAAAAAAATTGGTCATTGCTGAATTCAATACAATTGGCGACCCTACTGATTCTGCCTCCAGAGCTGGCTTTGAGAATGAGTTTGCGATCAAATGGACAGGCTGGACAGCCAGGTATTTTGAGAGCCTTGACACTACAGTAAATATGGAACTTCCTCGCTGGTTAATTAACAATTATAAAAAAGAGCACCAAAACCTATGGCCCTTCAAAAAAGCGGGCATTGCCTTTGTAAGCAATAATAACAGGGTAGCAATACTCGAAGATGGAGTTCATCTGAGCAACCCGATGCCATATATTCAAACAAGTCAGCGAAGTCAAAATGAATTTGGTTTACCCTCTGAAATTAAATATCCCTTTTGGTTTGATATTATTGAGTATGATCCTAAGGTCAATCAGTCTGCAGCAAATTTTAAGATCAGTACGAACGATCGCGGATTGGCCGAACTTAAGAAATATGGAATCCCGCCTGTTTTTCCTGCAATAACCTTTCATAAAGCGGACGATTACCGCTTTTATTACTTTTCTGGCGATTTCTGTGATAACCCGGTTTCGATTAACTCATCCTATTTTAAAGGGATCAATTATTTAAAATGGATGTTCTATAGTGATAAAGATCCGATGGAGCGGCATAGTTTCTTTTGGAATTATTACCGGCCACTCCTAACTAATATACTTGAAGAATATTCAGCCAAAAAAGAATAAGCTATTTTGTTGGTGTATAATTTTTATACAAGCTGTCCGGAATAATTTTCCCCCCATTTGCAATTACAGCATTTCTTTTCTTGAATAGATTAAATTCATTCAACAATTGATTCTTTTTTGAATCATCATTAAGCCTTTCTTCATCCATTTGCGGATTTAACCTGAAGAGATCATTGCCGTTAAGATGGTATTCTCCAAGCAGAAAATCTAAAATATCAGTTTTATTCTGCATCAATGGTATTTTATGCAAATTCCGGAAATTCCTTCCGGTATCTAAACCCTCACCTATCCAGCTAGTTATGGATGGCACCTTAATTTTATGATTACTTTTCAAATAAGCCAAAACACTTGGCGGCAAATCAAAATGACTCGAAACTGAAGAAAAAGCTGCTGTTCTTTTGAGTAATGGAGAATAAACAATCATGGGTACATGATATCTGTCAATTTTAGTAATCATTGGTATTTCCGGCATCCTGTGATCGCCGGTAATAAAGAAAATAGTGTTTTCAAAATCCGAACGCTTTTGATACTCTCTGAAAAATAAGCGTATTGCATCATCCATGTATAAAATACTTGCATATTGGTCTTGATATTTTTTATAAAGCTGTTTCTTAGAATCATTAAATTTTAGCAGATTCATCTGTGATTCAAAGGCCTTAACATACTTTTCAGATTCATTTATGATAAAAGGATTATGAGTAGCAACAGTCAGAATAACGCTGAATTGGGGTTTTGAATTCGGTGCTATGGCCCGGCTTGAAAGGTAATATCTGAATAGTTCCTTATCGTTATATCCCCATGTAAAACCATTTATTGAAGGTAACTTCAGGTATCCCTTAGGGAATGTCTTTTCATCCCTGATTTCATCCACCTGATTTAACTGAAGGTATTGCCTCATACGGTCAAAATTAGCATCTCCTCCATAGTAAAATGAAGTCTGATAGCCATTAAACTTGAGCAGATTCAATAAAGAAAGCTGATCAGGCATTTTTTCAAGATCCAGAAATCCATTTTTCCCAAATGGTAAGGAACCCAAAATAGAAGGTAAGACTGTAAAGGTTCGTCCTCCCTGACTTAGCATATTTTTCCATAAAAGGCTTTGTTCAGAAAGAGAATCAAGAAAAGGGGTAAAACTGCCCAGATATGCCCCATTGTTGGAATAAGCTCTGCCAAGTCCTTCCACAAGTATGATTACAATATTTGGGGGATTTGCTTTGGCCTGGAAAAATGGGGATAAGACATCCTGCGAAGAATCTTTATGCAAAAAGGGGTAATTTAATTCATCAACATATTCAAAACTTATTGCACCAGCAGCATTGTCCTCAATATCACCAATATAGCTTTCAGAATATATATCAGTTTCAAATTTCTCGGGAAAAAAATGAGCATAAGTAGCAGAGAAAAAGTAATCTGTCTTGTTTAAGATTAAACTGTTTTCAAAATCTGATTTGAAATTTGGTCTGCCAATAAGATCTGACGCTCCGGACAGAAGAAATATCAGGGATATTACAGGAAGCAAAAGGGCTAGAATCCGATTAAGTTTGATTCTGGGGGAAAGAAAATATAATGCTGCAATTATCCCGGAAATCAGAATAATGAAAACACTGACTGATAATAAACTTACACCTCCTGATGCTCCAAGTGTCTGCCTGATATCCTGAATAGAATAACTGTACAGATCAGCCCCAAGAAGTACAAGTGAAGTGTTAAAGTATAACAAAATTCCCAATTGTATAATTGAAAGTACTACAATCAGTACCTGAAAAAATAATCTGGCAAACCTTGCAGAAATGAAAAATATTGTTGAAAATATGATAAAAACGAAGAACAATAATTTCAACCAGTATAAAAAACTTAATACAGAACTCCAGGCCAGAATTTCGAATAAACCTGATTCCAAACCATGAGAAATATTGTTAAAAATATTCTCAAATATACTGAGCAATAAGATAAGAATCAGCCAGAGGATGGCGATTCCTGCAAAATCCTGGCAGGAATTATAAAATTTACTCAGAATTCTGTTCTCTGATTTTTGAATTTCTTCCATATTCAGTTACTTTTTTGCTCCCGACAAACCAGCCCTTGTCATTTCACCCCAGGAAGATTTTTTTCTCAAAAAGTCAATATTACCCATGATAGCTGACCATACTCCAAAAGGGTGTAAAATTATAGGTTCCAAAATAGCCGTTAGTAATAAACGAATCATATCCCTTGGCTCTTTATATTGATTGTAGGTATGAACCTCCATCAGAATTGCAAAAACTGAATACAAAAGGCCGAAGGAATAAATCATAAATAATAGGCTCAGGAAATTTGCAAAATTGACTAATCCCAATATAGCTGAAATGATAAAATAAATCATCCCCATAAACTCAATTATTGGCGCCATAAATTCAAAAAAGAACCAGTATGGATAGCTGAGCATCCCCATCAAATGATATTTTGGGTTAAAAAACATTACTTTATGGATCTTCAGAGTTTCTATAGTACCCCGCGTCCACCTATTTCTCTGTCTGCCTAATATTTTAAAATCTGAAGGTGCTTCTGTCCAACAGAGTGGATCAGGAATAAAACTCACTCTGTAGGCAAGTTTCATTTCTTCCATATATCGGCGCATCCGTACGACCAGTTCCATATCCTCGCCAACTGTTTTATGATTATACCCCCCGCATTTTATTGCTATCTCCTTGTCAAATGCTCCAAACGCCCCGGATATCAGCATCAATCCGCCTAAACGACTCCATGCCATCCTGCCCAATAGAAAGGCACGGATATATTCCAAAGTCTGCATACGCGGCAATAATTGATGTGGCAGGTGTACCTTTATCAAGCGTCCGTCAGCAATCTCACAACCATTGGCAATCCTAACCACTCCACCCGTCGCAATAACTCTATGACTTGCTGATTCAAGAAAAGGTTTTACAAGCTTAAGTATTGCGTCCTGCTCAAGGATACAATCAACATCAATGCATACTATGTAATCATTTTTCGAAACATTGATTCCAACATTCAGCGCATCTGCCTTCCCTCCGTTCTCCTTATCAACTACAATCAGCTTACTGTATATCGGATTCCTGCTTTTATATACACCCCGAATAGGTTTGGTAGAAAGCCTCTCATTTACAAAATGTGCAGATTTATATAGTTCATAAGCCGGAATAAGCTTTTGTAAAGTATCATCCTTACTACCATCATTGATAATAATTACCTCCAGATTGCTGTAATATATTGAAAGCAGAGAACGGACATTTTCAATAATATTTGCCCCTTCATTATAGGCGGGGGCAAGGATACTGATATAAGGTGAATCAGAAGAATTCGCAAGCAAACGATAGTTAGTAAAACTATTCTTATTCAAATATTTTGTGAGCTCCCCTATCGAATAAAGTCCGATAAAAATGTATCCAGTAATCAAAAAGAGAGAAAAAGAGAGAATAAAAGTTGATAAAACAGAATTTATTATTTCAATCCAATTCATGCCGCCTCCTCCATTATTTGTTCAATTATTTGTTCAAGCGGATACTCCTTTGCTAAAGAATGTGCTTTAATTGCATCAATACCCGACTGACCCAGTGAGGCAAGCACCTTAGCCGAAGCAATTTTTACCGCAATATCACCTTCAGATAAAAGACTAAGTAAAAACGGAATATCAGTACCTGTACTTATTGACTCAAGCGCATGAAGAATAGCAAGTTGATTATTGTCGGTTTCAGAAAAATAAATACCAATTAGTATTGCGGCCGAATGCTCACTTGGCAGCTCTTTTAAAACAATTATTGCCTGCTTTCTAACCAGAGGATTTCTATGACTTAAACAGACAACTACCTGATCATAAAGTTCAAAGCGATGATAATTTTTTACCAGTTTCAATGCGAATAACACAATCGTATCATTTTTAGATTCAAGCCAAATATCAATTCCGGTAAAATTCTCAGTTGGTAAGCTGGCTAATTGATCTAATAATTTAATTTGCTGCCATTCTGTAATTGGATAATCCGCATGATCAAGAAAACGGAGCCCTTCAAAACCATAAAATTTCAAAATGGCGGTTTGAGCTTCAACACGAATCAAACCACGTTCGTGATCAACAAATTCAAATAAGCGTTGCTTATATTCATCCAGTTCCATGACCCCAATCTTCTGAATAGCTGACGCTATTTGATACCAAGAAGAACTATTCAGCTTTTTCAGAACTTGTTTATCTAAATTTAATTGCCTGAACAGCCTTGTCAGATTTTCTGAAGCGGTACCCGACATATTATGCTTGACAGCAAATAATTTTTGAGTAAGGATTTTTCGAAAATTTGTATTCTGCAGGTGTTTAGCTATCTCGGATGGTATCTCGATGTTTGTCAGGGAAATTATATCCAATAGTTCAGAGATCTGATCACCATCCGGATTATCATCTTCATGAAAGATCACTTTGTAGATCATATTATCAGTCAGAGTATTCCATCGGTCTACTTGCCTTTGTCTGGCTCTCAATACTCTCTGATAAATTATGATGTATATGAATAAAACAACAATAAGACAAGAGAAGATAATTGCAGCAATTAAAGGAAGGGCTAATGCTGTCAAAAAATCAATTTGAATATTTAAATCGGACAAGCTCAAGAGGAATATATTAAAGCCTAACTTTTTAAACTTTCAGCAAAGCGTCGGATACGCACCGATAACTCATTCGGACTGAAAGGTTTTGTAATGTAATCATCTGCACCGAGCCGAAAAGCTTCCAGAATCACACTTTCCTGCCCCATCCCTGATAACACAATAACCTTGATTTTATCAGGATATCTCTGTTTTACTGAACCTACGATCTCCAAACCTGTTGAATAAGGCATCATGATATCTGTAATTACCAGATCAGGCAGATACTGATCAATTAAGTCTAATGCAGCTTTACCATCACGGGCTAAAAAAATTTCATGTCCATCACGCTTTAACCGAAATTCAAGTGTTTTCAACATTAATTCATCGTCTTCAGCAATCAGAATTTTCATTTCAGTCAGATATTTTCAGATTCAATTCTATTATGGCTTAAAATAACAAAACTAAACTCAAAAATACATTTATTTGAAGATTTAATTCAATTTGCGTAGATTTCATTTTTAAACAAAATAATTAAAACTAAAAGCTGATCTAAGTATATTTACATTCCAAAATCTAAATTAATGACTCAGCCTTTGCCACTAAATGAAGCGGAACGAATTATTAGTCTTTCAAATCTGGATATTGATTACAGCACACTGGATAAAGACTTTAAGCATCTGATGAAGTTGGCATCCAGGATCACAGACATGGATGTGACCTTGCTCAATCTCGTTGATACCTATACCCAATGGACAATTGCTCAGCATGGTATTGAACTTTCATCTATGCCACGTGAAGATTGTGTTTGTCAGTATACGATCACTCAGGATGAGGGTTTTGAAATCAAAGATCTTTCTTGTGACCATAGATTTGAACTTGCATCTTACGTTAAGAATGAGCCAAAACTCCGATATTATTATGGCATTCCTTTAGAAATAAGCAAAGGAATACATATTGGTTCAATATGTGTAATGAATAGAGAAACTAAAATTCTAAGCGATGACAAAATTGAACTTTTAAAGATCATTGCGGAAGAAATAGTTGGTAAACTTAAAGATTTTCAAAAAATTAATGAGTTAAAAAATGAGCTTTCTGATGCGCTAAAAATGCAGCGAAAAATTGCCCATGATATCAGAACTCCTCTTGCAGGAATCATTGGAATTTCCGACCTCCTCATTGAGCCTGATGAAAATCACAATCAGGAAGAAGTTTTAGATTGTCTTAAACTGATTAATAATAGCAGCAAATCAATTCTTGAGATTGCAGACAATATCTCAATTGAACTCTTTGAAAAAGGAAGTCAAAGATATAGTTATAACCTCGACACTCTGGCAGAGAGAATTAAACACTTGTTTTTACCTTTGGCAAAAAATAAAAAAGTTAGCCTTGAATTTAGCACTGATAAGAGTAAAGAGCATATATACTTTTCTAAAAACAAAATTTTACCCATCATTGGAAGTCCGGTTTCAAGTGCTATTAAATTAAGTAAACCAGGTGCACATATCACTATCCAGCTCGGTCTATCCATACAATCACACGGGAATATACTTCAAATTCATATTAATAGTAACGCACCCCAAAGCTTTGAGATCAGCACTGAGAAAACAGTTTTAAATTTCACTAAAGAGCTGATAGAAAGTAAAAATGGGACTCTGGATGTTGATTGCAATGAAATAGACGGACTTTCGTATAAATTAAGTATTCCCCGGTCAAGCTGAAAAACTTCTTATTCGACGATTATTTCATCTATCATTAACCAGGGTTTGCGGTCTTTTCGTTTACGCCAGGCAGGTATTTCAGTTTGATTGACAGCAGTTACTTTAATGTATCGTGCTTTTGCTTTATCCAGATCAAAACTAAATTTTCTGATCGGTGCTGAAACAATTTCAAACGGTCCTTCAATAGTCACAAAGGACACTTGTTTATAGTTCTTTCCATCATCTGATAATTCTATTCGAATCTCCTTAGGCAAAAACATATAATGCCTGTGATTCTCTAGAAATGACATTTCAATTTTGCCAATTTTTGTTTGCTCTTCCATGTCGATTTCAAGCTTCATATCAGTTTCATTCCACCCAAGCCAATTATATTGAAAATCCTCAGTACCACCAGTTCCATCAACAAGTGTTCTTGCTCCTTTGCTTACAAATTCCGGAGTGTTTTCAGTTAATAATCTTACGGGTTTATGTAAAGCTTTATGTATTAAGGGACCAGCTTTAAAAACATGCTCCCATTCGGACCGATATTGTTCCGGACTTAACCCTGATTCATTTAACTGATTGATTTGCAAATTTTTAACTGTCTTAAGAAAATATTGAAGTTTTTCTTTAATCTCTTCACGCACAACCCAATTTTTATCCTGCTTTATAAATATTCCATTCTGATCGATCCCAAAGAACCGGGCTTGCTGCAAAACTGCAAAATACAACGGAAGAGCAACCATTTGTACCCGCTTTGTTAATTCAGCATCCCCTTTAACCAGAGTTTCTGCGGTATCAAGAATATTCAGATATTCACTGAGCAATTTCGGGCTGAGGTAATTTTGGTAGGGCATGATCGGGTTATCATAAATGTCCATTCGTTTCCAGGATGAATGAACATTCTCATGAATCAAATCAATATATTTTCGAACTGAAACTCCGGCATTTCCGTAATAGTTATTCAGAAATTCTGTTTTAATGTTATCAGTGTCCGAATCCTTATTCCAAAGTAACTTTGATAAAATATAAGTTCTTAGTTCTGCCAATTCTCCCGGTATTTCGACACTTCCCTGTATGAAAAACCCTTCAATTTGCTTTTTAGAGAAGTAATCGAAATTTGGCTTTAGTGTATGAAGATTTGGAAATGGGCTGATATAATTTGTGAACTGTACTACATAATCCCAAACAATAATATTTGAGGTCAGTTTCTCCCATTCATCATATTCCTTTCTAAATCTCTCAGAACGCGGATCGATATCAAAAGGTTTACTGCGATTAATATCAATCGCAGAGAACATAATATTAACATTATCACGAGGCTTAAGACCTACAGGTGGTTTTCTGGAAAAGTTATAGGCCAGAGTCGAAATCGTTTTATCAGGAAAGTTTGAAGCAATTTGATTGACAAATGTTAACAGAGAACCCTGATAACTCTCATATTTCTTGTTTAAATTAACACACTTTTCGCATTCACAGGCTCCTATGTCGTCATTCTGGCTTACTGACCAGTATTGTAAATCAGGAGCATCCTTGATTCTTTTACCCAATTCACTTACAACTATCTTCTGAACATCAGGGTTTGTAAGACATAACTGCATTGCTGTTCGTTCCCCATTTACCAAACTGAAGTATTCTGGATGTACAACAAAATACTGCGCCGGCGAAACCAGCTTAAAAAATGAATGACCCCACAAACCCCATTTATCTTCAATCCGGTTAAGCTTATGCCAGTCAAGATACTCCTGATCCGTTTCTGCATCCCAATAATGCAGGGACCTGAAATTGATTTTCGGATTTTGCAGATCGTTTATTTCTGGGAGAATTACAGAATTTTGCTTAGGAATCAGCTTAAATCTGGAAGAATATTTACGGCAGCCCAAATAATTTTCAAGAAAAGCATAGACTCCGTAAAGTGTTCCTTTCCCTTTACCTGAAATAATAAGTTTGTCAGACCTGGTGGTTATTAGAAACCCATCATTTTGAATTCCAGGATTTAAACCTGTACGACTGGTATTTCCAATTAAAATCTCAAATTCAGAGCCAGGTGAACTATCATCAATTATTGGAATACTTGCCCCGGAGATTTGCTGAAGATAATTTTGCAGGACAAGGGTTGATGACAGCTCAATTGCTGATGCATTCTTCGACCTGACAATTGAATATTCAGACCTCCCATTCTTGACCAGGGTAATGGAAAAAGTCACCATAGGTATAAAAGACAATATAAAAACACAGAGAAAACGGAAATGAACCATAGAAACACGATGAATTTTCATAAGCAAGGAAAAGGGAATGTTCCTCATTGCCAAAATATAGCTAATTTCAGCTCTGAATAGCTAAACAAACTAATTTCTAAACTAAGAAAATAATAATGATTATAATGTTAGCCCCGGGATTATATGTGATGTAATAAGGATGAAATCTTATTAAGCCTTCAAAGCAATTGATCGGATATCTTCTTTGGTATTGATCACTTTATCTTCATGCAGCTGAAAATGAAATGCTTCAAGCTTTTGGAGTAAATAATGTAAATTCAGTTTTTCTGAATAAGATAAATTTCCTGTAACCATTTTTCCAACATAATTCATATCATCAAATACCCGGTGTAAAAGCTTTTTTCCGTCATCAGTGATTGAGAGCCTTCTGGATCGTTTATCTGTCTGATCATCCCATTGTTTAACAAGCCCTGCCGCAAGTAAGCGACGTATGACTTCGGTACCCGATGTTTTTTCCTGTATGTTTCTACTAATCAGTTCTCCTTTGGTAAGACTTTCGTGGGTTAATAATATGGCAAGACAAGAGAAATCTTCCGGACTTTGCAAAGGCGTACCTTCCAGCGTTTTCTTGATATAAGACTTTGCATAACGGCTCATATAAACAAAAAGACGACCAATAGCATTATCAATCTGATAGGCCAGCTGCTGCGTTTCCTCCTCCATTTTGCCAAAACGAATATCTAATGAGGTCATTGACTTATCAGAATGTTCCAAATTATTAATGAGGAAGCCCGAAAAATCACTTAGACACAATTCCCGATCTGTATTCTCCTGTTCAAATTCCTCTACTAGACTGAGGAGCTGATGTATTAATTTATAGCTTTTCATTTGGGTAATAAATTCAATTTTATATAGATAATATGGACTCGGCTGCCAATCTTCCACTCTTCATGGCTGCATTAATTGAACCGTTCAATAAATGATCACCACACATAAAAGTAGTGTCATTGATACGCAATGAAGCCGGAAGGATATCATTTGTAACATGCTTATTATCAGGTAGTGCAAAAGGAATATGATAGGTTTTTAAATGTTCCCAGTTTATGCAGTCAAGGTACCAAAACTTTAACTCTTCTTTAATATTCAGTTCAAGAGATTCTGGTTTGATGAATTTCATCTTATCAGTGAGTGATACAGAAATAAGTGATTTGCCCTCAGGAGCATAATCTGCAGAAACATTAGTCAATACTGCAATATTGTTTACAAGCCTTCCTTTATTTGCATTCAAGGCAATTAAAGCCTTATGATAGGGTGCATTGTCAGCTGAAAAATACATGCAGGTGACGGATTTCTTTTCAATTCTATTAGGTTGAAACGGCACCGGTATACTGTCAGCTGCAGTTGCAATAAGAATAATTTTGGCCACATAGGTCCTTCCGGAAGCAGTTCTTACCTCTTTGCCCTCTATGTTTAAAACCCGTTCATTTAATATTAATTCTTCTGCTGAAAGTCCGGAAGCGAGTTGTGCAGGAATCATCCCCATGCCTTTAGCTGGTATTGCAGTATCTGCCTCACTGAACATTTTAAATACAAACTCAAACATGCGGGAAGATGTTTCCAGTTTTTGTTCTAAATAAATCCCTGACAAAAAAGGAGCAAAAAAGTCAGAGATTATTCTTTCACTGAACCCTGCAGTTTCCAGATATTGAAAGGTTGTAGTTTCCTGCTTTGAAAAAATCTCATCAATATTGATACCTGCGAGCTTTAAACGAAGAAAAAGCAGTCTGAATTTATCTTTCAGGCTGCCAACCGGAGATTTTAGAGTGCGAAATAAGGATGATATTTCCCTCAGTGGATCGCCTATTTCATCTATTCCGGAATGATTCAGTATAATCGAACCGGGACTAAAAGAACGGAGATCCAATGCTTTATAATCAAGAAAATGCCTTGCTTCAGGATAGGCAGTAAGGAGAACCTGGAAACCCCTGTCAAAAAGATATCCATTTACCTTATCAGTCCTAACCCTTCCTCCCGGAACATCGGAAGCTTCGAGAATCTTTACTTCACGACCTGCGGATCTCAATACACGAGCGGCAGTCAGTCCTGAAAGACCTCCCCCTATGATTAGGATATCACTTTGGGTATTATTCACAACTTTAACAGAATTAAAAGAAAGGACAGATTAATCAAACTTTGCATAATTTAATCTACCTAAATGTTCTGTAGTAAAATAACTGTCTAATCCTGCAACAGTTACAGTTCCAGCCTTGAGGTGATCTACATAACCATCGGTGCCAACTATTCCATCATCCATTAAAACATGGATAATTTCACCGATCATAATTTTTGTATTGTTCAATGATATGTCAATAATTTCACGAAGCTCCAGTCCAATTTTAATGCTCGATTGTGCCACAAATGGAGCTTTAAAGGAATCCAGGTAAAACTCTTTAAAACCGCAGGGTTCAAACTCCGAAAGACCGGATGGGAAGCGTGCACTGGTCTGATGAGCCTGTTGAAACCATTCGGGTAATACATTATTAAGAGTGTATTCTTTGGTTTGTTTAATATTCTCCAATGAATCATGATCATTACTGTCTGGTCTGAATACCATCCCAAGGAAAGGTGGATTAGCTCCAACATGGAAAATGGAATTAAATAATCCCAAGTTACTTATCCCCTCTTTGTTCGCAGTACCCAGCATGTGCAGCGATTTATATCCCGGTAAACTATTAATGAAAGTAGTTCGGTAACGCTTATCCATAACTGAAATATGGCTTTGACTGAAGTTCATTTTTATAAGGTTTTTAAATTTCCCATTCCTCCATCTATTCCCAAAACCTGTCCGCTTATCCAGCTGCTTTCTTCGGATAATAAAAATGAAATCCCAGATGCAATATCTTCAGTTTTTCCAATTCTACCCAGCGGATGTCGTTTTGCAGAGGCTTCGCGTTTTTCAGGAGTATTCAAAAGATTCGCTGCCAGGGAAGTATCAGTTAATGAAGGTGCAATCACATTGACCCTGATATTCTGAGAAGCAAACTCTGCTGCAAGTGAAAGTGCCAGGCTTTCAAGCCCGCCTTTAGCTGCAGCGATACTTGCATGATAAGGCATACCTGTTTTTGCAGCGACAGAACTGAGCAATACGATTGAAGCTCCACCCGAATTTTTTAAAGACTTGTAAGCCAATTGAATGGTTCGGGCTGCTCCAATAACATTCAATTTGTAATCATTTATAAAATCCTCTTCTGTATACCGACTAAAAGGTTTCAGATTAATACTCCCGACTGCATAAACCAATCCATTCAATATTTCGGGTAAATGATCTCCGATCAAATCAAGGCTCGTTAATACATCAACAGGAATATGAATCAGCCCAGCGGGCCAGTCTTCAGATTTGGTTCTTGAAACATTGTAAACCTGAGCACCCTGAGAGGTCAGCATATTAACCAGTCTGAGTCCGATACCTGAACTTCCTCCAACAACGAGTATATTTTTACCCTTAAAATCCATTATCCGATATGCTTTAAAAACTCATTTCTGGTTTCCGGTGATAGAAAACGACCGCTATATTCTGCCGTAATGGTTGAGCTGTTCATATCCCGTATCCCTCTTGAGGAAACACAATGATGGTGAGCATCTATAACCACTGCCACATCCTCTGTCCCCAAAGCAGCTTTAATCTCATTTGCAATCTGAATTGTAAGCCTTTCCTGCACTTGAGGGCGCTGTGAATAATATTGTACAATGCGGTTGAGTTTTGACAAGCCAATAACTTTGCCATTACTCATGTAAGCAATATGCGCCTTCCCGGTAATCGGCACAAAATGATGCTCACAATTACTATAAACCGCAATATTTCGCTCTACCAGCATTTGATTATACTTGTAATGATTATCAAAAAGTGTGATTGAAGGTTTACCGGCAGGATTTAGTCCGCTAAAAATCTCCTTAACATACATTTTTGCTACTCTTTTTGGGGTATCTCTCAGGCTGTCGTCATTGAGGTCTAAACCAAGAATATTCATGATATTGCTGAAATGCTTTTCAATAAGCTGAATTTTTGTTTCATCATCCAGATCAAATGCATCCTCACGCATCGGGGTATCCACTGAAGCTGAAATATGGTTTTCAGCCATCATACTTAATAAATCCTGTTCTGTGGTGTGCAGAATAGGATTCGGACTATTTTTATCCATTGTATATTTACGTATTATTTTGATGCAATTATAACAATAACATTCTATTATTAATACTTAGATAAGTCGGCTAAATGTCAAATATTCCTGGATTAAATAAACAACAAAAGCCTGAATACAGGCTTTTAATTTTTCATGAGCGTGTAGAAAAAAAACTCAGGTACCACTCCCGCTAATCATCACTTCAAAAACTGAGCCTTGTCCAGGAACCGAGCTTATATCTAGCTTTCCATTCAAACCACTAATCAGGTGCTTTATTAGTTGCAAGCCAAAGCCATAACCTTTTTCACCTTTTGTACCCTGCTCTGAAGTAGCATTTCCATTAAGTATGGTATTTATCTTCTCAGGGCTTATACCTTCACCCGAATCCTGGACCTTAATCTTTAAATTGTGTTTTGAGTTTGAAATATCCATATCCAATTCTACAATAACATTTCCTCCATCAGGAGTAAATTTTATCGCATTTGAAATCAGGTTTCCTGTTATCTGAAGCAATTTATTTTTAGGAAATGGTATCCCCATAGCCCTGGGAATGATATTTACTTCAAAATGAATGTTTTTTGATTTTGCCTGAGGGATATACAATTTTTCGAGTTTCTCCTTAAAAGATTGCATATCCAACTCACTTCCTTTAATGGTAACAGATTTATTTTTCTCAGTACTTAAAATTTCATCGGCAAGATCAAGTATAGATTTACCACTTTTATGAATTAGATTAATGAATTCAAGCACTTCATCTATTTTATTTTCCTTCCCTTGTTCGCTGATTATTTCGGTAAGTCCAATTATTCCACCCAGGGGACCTCGGATATCATGGACAACCTTATTTTGTGTAGCCTGAACTTCCTTCACCCTGTTGCGCAAACTCTCAATTGCTTTGTATGCCTTCAGACGATTTACAATTTCATCAGCTATAATGCGTAAGAGTTCTTCCTTTTCTGGTGAAAGTGTCTTAACCTCTTTATCGATAACACAGAGTGCACCGATATTTAAACCATCTGATACGAGTGGTATTCCATAATAATAACGAAGTGAAGGATCATCCTTTACATAAAATTTATCTTTGAAACGGTCATCCTTTGATAAATCCTCAATTTCAAATGGTTTTTCATCATACTTAATTGTATACTGACAAACAGAATCTTCCCGCGGCATTTGCTCGATATCAAGACCATAATTAGATATGGTCCACTGAGTATAAGAATCTATTAAATTGACCAGTGAAATTGGAGTCCCGGCCACACTCGCAGCTAGTTTCGCCAGATCTTTGAAATTATCCTGAAAGTTTGAGTAATCGAGATTGAAATCAGAAAGATTTAAAACTCTGTCGAATTCATTGTCAGGAATAGGCTGGTTAAATTTCATATCAATTTAAAAAATCTGGAATGATTTAAAGTTAGTATTGGGAAGGTTTTAATTCGGTGTTATAATTGAAATTGTGTGCAAAAATATAGATTCATTTTTGATTTATATTATGATTAGAAACATATAACACATGGAAAAGGCAATATTTACTTAATATAGGTAATCAAGAATTTATTATTCAATAAATTAATCGAAAAAATACAATACCGTTATTGGAAATATTCAATTCAAAAAAATATTATTACTTTATATAATCCATGAAAATAAAACTGCTGATTTTAATGTCATTTATCAGTGTGCTTACAGTAAGTGCACAAAATGGAAATGCAATTTCCTCTCCATCCTCATATAAATCTCAAATCGATAATATAGCCAGTGATAAAAAGGTCCTGATGGCTTTCGGTATCATTCAGCAACTTGAACCGACAACCATGAAGGAGCTGGTAGAACTTACAGAGATCCCTGCTCCCCCATTTATGGAACAATTAAGAGCAGAAAGATTTAGGCAAATGCTTCAGAATGCTGGGATTGATTCTATCCGGATAGATGAGGCGGGTAATATCCTTGCTTTGCGGAAAGGAACAGGAAATGGCAAAACGGTTCTCATTGAAGGACATTTAGACACCGTTTTTCCTTCAGACACAGATGTTAAAGTAAAAATGAAGGGGGATACTTTATTTGCTCCGGGCATTGCCGACGATACCAGGGCACTAAGCGTAGTACTTACGGTAGTTAAAGCAATGAATCAGGCAAAAATTTCAACAGAATCTGACATTCTATTTGCCGGAACTGTTGGTGAGGAAGGATTAGGCGATTTGCGGGGAATCAAACATATATTCAAAACGGGCAACCTAAAAATCGATTCACATATCGCTTTAGATGGCGGTGACATTAGCGGACTGGTTACAAATGGTTTAGGATCGGTACGTTATAAAATTACATTTAATGGACCTGGAGGTCATTCATGGGGTGCTTTTGGATTGGCCAATCCGCATCATGCAATGGGCAAGGCGATCGACTACTTTGATAAACAGGCAGCATTATTTGTAGCCAACGGTCCAAAAACCACCTATAATGTAGGCAGAATTGGTGGTGGAACTTCGGTAAACTCCATTCCATTTGAAACATGGATGGAGGTAGATATGCGCTCACTGAGTCCGGAGAAGCTGAAAGGAATTGAACAAATTTTGTTAAATCAGGTCAATAAAGCCCTTGATGATTATAATTCAGGTATCAAAATCGGATCAAAACTTACAGTCAAATTTGAAAAAATAGGGGAACGACCGTCCGGCGTTCAAAGTGTTGAGCTCCCATTGATTCAGAGAGCAATAGCTGCAATTGAATATTTTAAATTGAAACCTACTTTAGGTACAGGATCTACAAATTCAAATACTCCAATTTCACTTGGGATACCGAGTATAACGATTGGAAGAGGAGGCAAAGGTGGAAATGCTCATTCCCTTGATGAATGGTGGATCAACGAAAATGGAGCTGAGGCAATTAAGTTCGCATTATTAATACTTATTGCAGAAGCCGGTTTATCTAAATAATTGGATTTATATGAGCCTGCGTTACCAAATGTAACAGATTCATGAAGATATTTTATAAATCCAATTTTATTCTCAAATTCACGAAAAATTAAAAAAAAAAAAATATGGCAGGTTTAGGCGGACCGGAAATCATTTTGATCATGGTAGTAGTATTATTAATGTTTGGAGGAAAGAAAATTCCCGAAATGATGCGGGGATTAGGAAAGGGCATGAAGGAATTTAAAGATGCTAAGGATGGAATAAATGAGGAGCCTGAAGCAAAACAAGCTCCAATAGTAAAAGAAAGCTAATAAAAAAGGATCCTAAAATCGGATCCTTTTTTATTAGACATATTGCCTTTAACTCGGTTAGACTAAGGATTACTTCTTCTTTAAAGTCAGTATCTGACCAGCGTGATTTTTTGTATCAATTTCGGTTATCACTTTATTTATGAAGCCGCTTTTATTAATCAGAAAAGTGGTTCTGGTGGTACTAAAGGCTTTTACACCATTTCTTTCTTTCTCAGTCCAGACGCCATACTTTGTCACAATTGATTTATCTGTATCCGCCAAAAGCGAAAAAGGCAATTTATTTTTTGCGATAAAATCACGGTGAGAAGCCTCATCGTCTATACTTACGCCAAGAATGGTATAACCTTGTTTCTTTAATTCCTTAAAGTTATCACGTAAACTACAGGCCTGGGCAGTACATCCTGAAGTATTATCCTTTGGATAAAAATACAAAACGAGCTTTTTGCCTTTGAACTGTTTCAGAGAGACAGTTTTCCCGTTCTGATCCTTGGAAACGAAATCCGGTGCTTTATCACCCGCCTTCAAGGTGGTCTGTGCCTGAGTTAGCCCCGGAGCAATCAGACTCAGAAGCAGTATTAGGGAGAATATTGATTTCATATATTGTTTTTTATTGCAAAATACGAATTTTGACAGACTAGTATTTGTAATTGTTCAGTTACTTATTTTTAGTTGCCAGTTGTCTGTTGTCGGGGATATAGTGGTTCATTTGACAATCAATTTTCAATGCTCAAACAATTTCCATTCCTAATTCGTAATTGTTAATTCGTAATTATTAATTCGTAATTGGTAATTCGTAATTCGTAATTCACAATCAGTAATTAATAATTAAATATCACAACGTCCCCTGCTTCCACATCAATCGTACCTGCATAAGCACTTGCGGGAACCATTGAGCCATCTTTGAGAACACGCTTGAGCGAGTCACCGGAAATTGTTAGGCTCATTTTTTTGCGGTAGTCTGTATTAACAATAACAATGAATTGCCTGCCACCATTCTCCAGTAATGAAACCAGTGCAGTTTTACCTTCAGTAGCAAAAACCTTTATTGGTGCAGGTAAAACAGACATTCTTTTGGTACCGATAGGTATCGTATTTCCAAAAAATTGGAGAGACTTAACTTTTGCACCATAAAACACTCCAGAAAGATTCTTAATTTCCTGATTCAGGGATTTGATATTATCGTAAACGGTACTTCTTTTTCCTTCAAGTGTGATCGGTCCGCCACGAAAATCTTCAGTAGGTGAAACCGGAGTCCAGTAAGTAAAATACTGAAGTCCCTGAGCACCATAGGCAAGATTGGTAAACATTTGAACCCGCATGGTAGCCAGTGAAGGTTCTTCATGCTTGTTATCAAACAGGATCGATTGAGCAAATCCCCAGAAAGGCTTATTTACATTTTTGGCTTCATCTGAAAATATTTCGAGATTCTGATGCCATTTCTCATATACCCCCTCAGCAGAAGTTAATGGATAGGAATCAAAAGAGAGAAAATGAAGCGGGACTTCCTTCGCAAATTTATTCACATACTCCCGGTATTCAGCGGTTCCCAATTGTTGAGGAGTGGCATAATTAGGAAATAGATTGACGTAGCAAAAATGTTTAGGATCAACCGCATTTACCCTTTTCGCCCAGTTACCCAGATCTGTAAATGCATCCAAAGCAGGTTCATCCCGTAGAAAATAACCCGCAAGGGCCGGGTGATCCATAAAACGCTTTACAATCTTTTCGGTTTCAGTTTTCAATTCAGGGCAGCTGATTACGATCTTCATACCTGCCTTATGAGCTGCATCCAATGATTTTTGTACATCCTGCGGGCTTCCAAGAAAAGAGAAACTAATATCGAAACCTGCCTCCTTCATTTCAAGATATCTGGCAGTAGTAGCCTCTTCGGGGGGAATACTATACCAGCCCAGAATTGGAATATGGCCTTTGGATTCTAGTTTTTCTTGAGCAAAAGCAGATTTAATCAACAATACCGGCAGAATTAAAGCAAAAAAAATGAGTCTGAATGAGATCCAAAGGATATGCATTTTATTTCTTTCAGTACTTTTCTGTATTTGTAAATCTGTAGACATAAGCTTGCTTTGTTAAACTTTGTTGAGGGGGAATTTAGGTCTGTTTAATTAATTTCCAAATTAATGCTTAAAATCGCATTGGCTATCCTGAACTATCCTGAAGAAAACTTGCGAATGAAATTGATTTAAAAAATAACTCTCGCAGAGACGCTAAGACGCAAGGATTTAAGTTTTTCAGAATAGTTTCATTTATTTCATAAATAGCGTCTTTGCGTCTTTGCGAGTACCATATTAACTATTTCTGCAAGAAATTATAGCTTGCTATAAGCCAACAGTAATCAAAAAAATCAAAATCTGATTTTTTAACAATAAATTCATCAAATTTATAGCTCAGAAATCTATAAAATACCATGGTCTATTCAAGGAAACAGTTTATACAAAACTCAGCCATTCTATTCGCCGCAGCAATGAGTGGTTCTGCTTTTACACTTCAAAAAAATAAGCCACTTTTAGCATTTTCAACATTAGGCTGTCCCGACTGGTCCTTTCAGCAAATTATTGATTTTGCTGCATTGAATGGATATAGTGGCCTGGAGGTTCGTGGCATAAAGCGACAAATGGATCTTACAAAATGTGATGAATTTAGCAGTCCGGAGCAGATAAGAGCAACTCTGAGTCTGATGAAAGAGAAAGGTTTAAAATTTGTAAACCTTGGAGCTTCTGCCAATATGCATTTCCATGAAGGTCCGGAAAAAGAAAAAAGCATCACCGAGGCGAAATCATTTATCGATTTGGCGCAGAAAATTAACTGCCCCTACGTTAGAGTATTCCCAAATAAATTTCCTAAAGACAGGACAAAAGATCAAACAATCCAAACGGTTGCTGAAAATCTACTAACTCTGGGTAAATATGCCAAAGAGCGAAACGTCACCGTGTTATTGGAAACACATGGTGATTTCTCAGGCTCGGATGATATCCTTAAAGTCATGAAAGCTGCCTCGCATCCCAATATCGCTCTGGTTTGGGATATTTCAAACATGTGGACCATAACGAAAGAATCTCCTCAGGAAGTGTATAAAAAATTAAAGAAATACATTGTACACACGCATATTAAGGATGCAAAATTAAATGGCGACAAATTACAATATAGCCTTCTCGGACAAGGTGATGTACCAATCTTCGAAGCAATAGATATTCTCTATAAAGATGGATATAAAGGCTATTACAGCTTTGAATGGGAAAAACTATGGCATCCGGAGATCGCAGAACCGGAGATTGCATTAGCTGATTATCCAAAGGCGATGAAGAGCCATTTTAATTTTTAAATTCCAGGAAAGCAATTTTAAAAATGGAGGCAAATTGAATTTACTATCAATAAAGCGTTGACAATATACACTGTTTAGAGAAGTGAATGTTCTTATAAAACATGAAATAAATTGACTAATGGAATTTTTTAAATCCCATTAGTCAATTACATAAATTTACCCGCATCAAAATCTAGCTTTCTGTTACTCTGCGAATGACTCTTAGCCAATTCAAACCACAGATTTTACGAACCCTTTCATCAGAATAACCAAGTGCTCTTATCGCTTTTATAATTTCGGGATAATCACTAATATCTTTCATTTGTTTGGCTAAGGGAATCCCTCCATCAAAGTCACAGCCGAATGCTACGTGATCTTCGCCAACCAGATTTACACCATAATCTATCACGCGTGCTAACTGAGCTACATCCATTTTGTACTCTTCTGGAATCTCTGTGGCTGGCACAAATGGCAACTCAGTTGCAGCCATTTTGTCAACCTCTTCAATCGTGGCATCTTTAGAAATTGGTATTAAAGGAGGTTTTTCTACCGGATTACTAAGTTTAATCCATTTTGAATAATTAGGATCATTAAACCCGCTACCAAACTGAAGACCGATAACACCACCTTTAGCAGCAAGAGCCTTAGCCGCATGATCGCTGATACAGCGTTTATTATCTACTATTCCACGGAAACCACCATGACTATAAATTACAGGATCACTGCTTGCTTCCACAGACTGTAAAATGGCTTCATCAGAAGCATGAGCTACATTGATCATCATCCCCAATCTGTTCATTTCGGTGATCAAATCCCTGCCATGAGCATTAATACCGCCCCATAATCTCTTTCCATAACATGCATCAATAAAGGAATTACTGTCGTTATGGGCAGTTAATTGTGCTGATCTCAAGCCTAAGCGATATAATGCCCTAAGAATGTTTAAATCACCATCAAGGTCAAAGCCCCCTTCAAGATCAAGAAATGCAGCAACTTTACCCTTCTTACTGATCCTTACAATGTCTGAAGCATTAAGTGCCAATTCAATTTTAGCATTGTTTTTCTCTATTTGCTGAAGTGCAACTTCTATGATCCGAAATGTATTTTTAACCTCATGCCGTCCCGGATAATATGGCTCCGGGGTGTACACTGAAAAAAAACAGGCATTAATTCCTCCTTCTATCATTCTTGGCAGATCAACCGTACCATCCGGATACCTGTCGCCAATATCCAGGTTTTGCAGTAATTGTCTGGACATGACATGGATATGGCCATCCATAACAAATATTTTTTTTGCATTCATGCCTAAGCCCTCCCTCATACTTCTTGCAGAAAGTAATGATTCAATTCCCGAAGCCCTGTTAGCCATGCTACTAAAAGGCAGACTCGCTAATCCAAGAGCTCCAAGGCTCAAAAATTTGCGGCGCTTAATCTGGGAGCTTTGTAATTCAATTTTCTTTAGGTCAGATTTTTTACTTTCCTCTGATGAACCCTTTAATTTATCCTTAGGTTTTGTCATGTTCTAATGTTAAAATTTACATATTATTTCGAGAGAATAGCCCTGCAGCCCCAATATAAGGACAATTGGATGATAAAAGAAGTTTAGTATTAAACATGATACATGAATGAAGTATATGGATTTTCAAAAGGCTAATGCTAAACCCATTATCAATTTTTAAGATCATTCAGCTTTCAACAAACCGGATACAGGCGGGTCTCGATGCAGTTTCTGACCATGTAAAAACAAAAAAAATGACCCTAATGAAGATCATGGCTAGCTTTAAATTTAATTGAACTATTTTTAATTAAAATAATCTGTTATATAGGTTTCATTCTGCTATAAACCACATTGAGTTAAGGGATATTGCAATATTGTTAATGAATAATGAAAAAAGAAAAAATTCAAATTTCAAGAAGGGTACTTTTCAAAGGAGCTGCTCATGCAGGATTAGCTTCAGTTTTAATTCCACTTACGGGTTTATCAGCCACCAAGGGAGAAATCTTTGATGATTCCGATCAACTCAAACGAGATAGAAATTCATTAGACCCTTCAATTTTAAATGCCGAGGCAATAATTTTTACACCCTCAGTTATTTATGCATCCGAAGGTATAGAAACCAATATTTACTTCGACAATGTGATCTTTTCAAATCTACCAAATGATCTTTTATCGATTGATATAATTTGTACAAAGGGAAGGCAGTATGATAAGTTCTGGAGAATTATTCCCCAGGCTACTGATACCGGATCAACTGAGTTTAAGATCGAAGTTAACTTTGCCGGTAAAATAATCGCCTCCAAAAGCTCAGAATTGATCATCTCTGCAAAGAATAAAGGCACGGGATCATCAATAAAGGTACTTTGTATTGGTGACAGTACAACTGCCGGAGGTCAATATATTAGCATCATCAATTCTGATTACCAGGCAATGGCATGCCCTTCGATGACCTTTCTTGGTGGCCGGGGAAATACACCAAATAAACATGAAGGCAGAGGAGGATGGAAATTCAGTCAGTACGCCGGAGATGGTGGTCCGATTACATGGCAGTTCAATTTAAGCGGACTTACTGAAAGCCCGGCTATTGGTTCAGTTTATTCAGATGGCAAGTCGGAATTTACGATCTCTGAAATAAACCTGAGTGGAGGAAAAGGATATATAGCTGCCCGCAGAAGCAAGGGGATCGATAATCCATCTGTAAATGGAAACCTGACAAAGGTTTCAGGCAACGGCGATATCTTAATTCCATATACAAATTCAGGGATGACAGCAGCTAATCCCTTCTGGAATTTGAAAACACAGCGACTGGATTTTAAAAAATATTTGGATGATCGGGGATACACGATGACATCAGACGATCTGATCACAGTACATTTAGGAATCAACGATGTGTTTCTTGATGTTTCAGAATCGAAATTAACTAGTATTAAAGTCGATTTTGAAAAAATGCTGACTGAATTCAGAACAGTAATTCCAAGGATCAATATCGGACTATGCATTACCATTCCACCTTCAATCTCACAGGATGCTTTTGCGGTGAATTACGCATCAGGACAAACTTTAAAAAGGTATCTCGAAAATTATAAGAGACTGGTTGAATTCCTGCAAAGCAATTACGACACCCAGGAAATGAGAAATTCAAGGTTATACTGTATTGGTTTTAATCATTGCATAGACAGAACAAATAATTTTCAGAAAACTACGATGAAGGCCAATGCAAGAAGTACGCAAATGATTGAAACATGGGGCAATGGAGTACATCCCGACAACACGGGATATTATCAAATGGGTGATGTTTTATATTCTTTTATAAAAGCTATTGTTATTTAAAATAATTGCATAAAAAAGGCGCCAACCATCAGGAAAGCGCCTAATTTTAATTTTTTATATTATTATCTGCCTGCCGGACTTGGTCCTGCTGGCTGCGAAATTCCATCCAAATCATAAACAACACTCCCTGCCCGGATTGTCATTTCGGTTTGAAACCTTTCTTTTCCGGTAAATTTACCGCCTCTTACAGCCCATCCAAAATCACCTTCATTAATTCTGAAGATAGCGATATCAGCAACCGAACCCTGAGATAAGTTTCCCAGTTCTTCACGCTTAATTGCCTGAGCCGGATGCCAGGTACTTGCAGCAATCACTTCTTTCAGCGGCATACCTGTCGCCATAAATAAACCCATTATGTTTTCCATACTTTTCATCGGGCCATTCATACTTCCAGTGTGTAAATCTGTACTGATCGTGTTTGGATAAAAACCTGCCTTAACTGCTGGTACACCCTGATTATAAAGATAACTTGCTCCGCCAAAACCAACATCGAAAATTACTCCTCTTTCTCTGGCTTTATAAACAAAGGGTTTTATTTTACCATTCATATCCACAATAGATTCTCTTCCATTGGGGTCATTGCTTCCATTTCCTCCAAAAGCATGGGTATAGATATCGCCTTTACGAAATTTCACATTAAACAAGGAATCCAATGGCAAGAAAGGGTCTGCAGAACCAAAATCGACCATAATTGGAATATTGGCTAGTCTGCCAGCTTCAAGTGCACGATCGGTTGGTACCCAGGTACGTCCTGAGAAATGCGCCAGTTTAACTCCAACAATATCATGTGGATATTTCTTAGCCATCTCTGCTGTTTTCTGAGGATCCATCTCATCAATATTGTTTTCGCCTGCCCCGTCCATCCCTGTACCGACAATGTTCAACATTGCCAAAACACGGGTTTGTGAAGCATCAATTGTACGTTTTTTATAAAGTTCAAAATCTCTCCATCCGGTACAACCGGCATCAACTACCGTTGTTACTCCGGTACGGAAAGTAAATCCATCAGCTGGCAATGCTGTCGGGGCATTTTTGAGATAACTACCATCATGACCCCAGAAGAAATGGACATGGATGTCAATTAATCCCGGTGTTACATATAAACCTTTTGCGTCAATTATCTTATCGGCCAGTTCAGGATTGATATTTTTAGCAATCAGCGCAATTTTCCCCTCAGTTGCCTGAACTGCTGCACGTGCTGGTATTGCCGGGCGCGCCGGGCGTCCATTCTCTGCAGGACGTTCGGCCATTGCCGGACGAGCAGGCTGTCCTCTTCTTCCGGCAGTGAAGGCAATATCCATAACAGAATTGATATTATTTTTTGGATCAATGACATGTCCGCCTTTAATTATATAAGCATAAGGCTTGCCTGAAGATGTTCCGCCTGGTTGAGCTTCTGCCCTGATGCCGAAAATTACCAGAAGGGTAAATAGTAATAACTTTGTTCTCATTTTAATTTTGTTTAATTCTTGAAATATAGAAAAATACCCTGATGATCTCAGGGCAACAATGGAATACTCTTTTCCTGGTTAACCGGTTCATCCTGTACTAAACTTTATTCTGGCAGGTTTAAGTTTAGAATATGTGCCAAATTTAAATCTGAAGGGCATTTATCTTTTATTTTATTACACAAATCCCTGGAAATAAAACCCATAAAGTCAATTGTAACAATACCATTATTTAATTAAGGGGATATTTAAGAATACCTGGAAAAAACCATGGTTTTCAAAAGAATAACTGAAAAAACAGATGATTATCAAAGTCAAAAACAAGACCGAATAATTATATTGCATCCAATAGATTAGTACATTATGCATGATCAAAAAAACCGTCAACCCGATAACTATCGGGTAGCCCACAGCGATCTTATTCAGCTCAAACGCTGGAATACACCCACAATTTATAATGGTTGGGAACAGATCACAAAACAAAATCCAGCTAAGGATGCATTCAATCTGGAAGAAACCCGCGATTTTATGCCTCAGATGGGTCCGATGGTAGGTTATGCTGTTACTTTGGTCATTGAACCCAGTAATCAGCAGCATAAAATTTCGAACCCTGATGCCTATATGGAATACCTGCATTATGTCGCTCATACTCCGGGGCCCAAAATTGTGGTCGTGCAGGATCTGGATAGATCAAATATCGTAGGATCCTTCTGGGGTGAAGTAAATAGCAATGTTCATAGATCCCTTGGCTGTGTCGGTACAATAACTGATGGCGCTGTACGCGACCTGGATGAAATGACAAATGCCGGTTTTAAAGCACTGGCCAAAAGGCTTTGTGTAGGTCATGCCCATGTTACTAGTGTCAAATGGAATTGTGAAGTGGAAGTATTCGGAAGAAAAGTTAATCCGGGTGACTTAATTCATGCCGATAAACATGGCTTTATCGCTATCGCTCCCGATGAGCAGAGCAGATTGCTGGAAGCAGCCCGCTTTATGGATGCCAATGAGTGTAACACAATAATTCCTGCAGCACGTGATGCAGCAGGGCATACCTCTGAAGAAGTTTTAGAAAGCCTGAAACAAAATCTCCAACAGTTCAGCAAGAATGTAAAGGAAAAATTCAATCGAACGAGCGAGTTTTAAGCTAAAAGCCTATAGCTGAATGTCCATTGCTCACCATTAGCTCAATGAATTTCATATTCGGTGTAAATGGTTTGAAAGCTTGACTCCCATAGATAATATTTACCTGACACCTCATACCTCAGACTTCATACCTCAGACTTCATACCTCATACCTCAGACCTCATACCTCATACCTCATACCTCATACCTCATACCTCAGACCTCATACCTCATTATCTCAAGTCCTAATTTACCTTAATCACCCCTTTCATAATCCTCCAATGCCCGGGGAAAGTACAGATAAACGGATATTCACCAGGTTTGTCTGGTGCTTTAAAATCAAGTCTGTACGAACCACCGGTAGCTACCAGAGGGCTTGAAAAAAGTACCTCGGGAATAGCAGGAACAAAATTCTTCGCATAAGCATCTTTGTTGCTTGCCATAGCATCTGCGGCTTTTCCAACGAGCTCAGTTGAACCAGGTTTGATGATTACCACATTATGAGGCATTTCATCCGGATTTTTAAAGATAAGCGACACCAAACTGCCAGCTTTTAGATTGATTACAAGCTTATCATAGGCCATTTTCCCGCTTAGGGTAGATAATTGAATGAGGGTTCTTCCCTTGATCTCAATTACTTCTGACATTTTTGCATCAGATTCAGCACTCAATGTTTTTCGGAAATCTGAAACTGCCATTACATCTGCAAAATCATCATAAAATTTATCTGACAATGGTTTTCTTGTATAAATGGCCGCATCAGGATCCTTTTTAAAGTAGCCGGGCATAGCTAATACTTCTGCAGAAGAAAGCGGCTGAAGCATTAATTTGGTTTTCTCAGGCTTGTTTGCCAGAAAGTTTTTATCCTTTTTAAACTTATCCATCCAGATTGGCTGCAGATGCTTAAAACTCTCCTTTAATGCATATATGATATAATCATCCATTGGCATTTCTGAAGCAGATAATAAAGCCATCAGACTTTTCTCATTTTTGAAATGACTTAGAGAGACAATTGCTTCCAAACGTACCCGGGGAGAGGAATCTTTAGACATTGTTATAAGCATTTCCTGAGAATTTTTCAGGTCATCCCTCCAGTAATAAAGAACTCTGGTCGCTGCAGCCCTGACATTGGCATCTCTGGCCATTAACAGGTTATTTAAAAGTATTTCATTGGTTTGATGTAATCTCTGGTACATCCATAAAGCTTCCAACTGAAATTGCTCATAATTCTTGTCAGCCTTGTTTAGTTTTTGAAGCCAATTTGGTAAGGCTGCTAAAATTTCCTGTTCAGGAAACTCCGTCAGTTGAATTCTGGCCCTGTATCTTGTTCTGTCTTCGTATTCTTTTAACTGATCCAATAACTGATCGATTTTAAGGCGGCTCATATCCAACGGCTTCAGTAATGCTTTGCCGGTATATGTTATCCGCCAGATTCTGCCATGCGTTTTATCCCGATCAGGATCACGCAAGGCCCTTTCGCCATGATTGATTACCAGGTTGAACCAATCTGCCAAATAAAGAGCTCCATCCGGTCCGAACTGAAGATCTACAGGACGGAATTGTGGGTCTTTTGATTGCAGGATCGGTTCCTGCTCCTTACCTATCAGACCACTTCCAGCTTCAGACAAAGAATGATTTGTAATTCCCTGAAATCCAAGGAAAGTATTAAAAAGCACATTACCCTGATAATTATCGGGGAAGTTCCTGCTTGACACAATTTCCATTCCACAGGTTTTGGGCTTAATTTTCAATGTCAGCATATCCTTCATTTCAACATGCTTTACAGGATAATCGGTTGCTACCGTGAGTGGTGGGGCAAAATAATTCATTCCTGTAGAGGTATCTCCAATCAGATGAGTACCATTCCTGGTAAAGACATTCCCCCATGGGTTAGCATAAGGGTAGGAAACATAAGGCTCCAATTTCATCGTGATCGGATCGTATCTCCAGGTTTCACCATAAGCAGATCGCTGAGGGCCATAAGGCGTTTCTACCTGGGTATGAAGAAAAGTACCCATATGCATATAGAGTGCACCATCCTGCCCCCAGGTGAGGGCAGAAATTGAATGATGTACATCCTCCGTACCAAAACCATGAAGAATAATTTCTCTTACATCAGCTTTCCCATCACCATTCGTATCTTTTAAGAACATCAGGTTTGGCGGCTGTGACACATACACTCCACCATTTCCTAATTCAAATCCCAGAGGCATGTAGAGGCTATCCGCAAATACGGTATGTTTATCTGCCTTTCCGTCGCTATTGGTATCCTCCAGAATGATAATTTTATCATTTGGCGGACTTCCGGGATAGTACTGAAGATATGATGGCAGAGTTGATACCCATAAACGTCCTTTGGGATCGAAAGTAATCTTAACCGGTTTTTCGATTGGGAAATCCTTTTCAGAAGCAAAAAGCTCAACTTTAAAGCCCTCTTTTACGACAAACTGTTCTTCCAATGGTGCATTCTGAGGCTTTTTAACAATTATCTCCTGCTTATCGTTGATTAATTGCCGGACTTTCTTTGTATCAATACCAGAACTACTTTTAGTACCTGTCCATACGATGCTATCAAGGCTTAAAACCAGCTGATCCAATTTCAATAATTCAGTTGGAAAAGAAATAGGGCCACCTGCCGGTTGTACCCAGGGTTCTTTCCTGCTTCCATTGATATACTCAGCATTTACAGCTCTGAATTTGTAAAAGAACTGCTGATTCTTATGATCAATTACCCACTTCACTCCGGTATAATCGGGTTCATCTTTCCATACTGCGAATTTGAAATTCAATTTCTTCGCCATTAGTTCACTGATGGCTTTATAGCCCTTATCATTCAGATGGATCCCGTTAATTGTAATGGAATCGGTAGCATCAGCTAAATCACGGCTTGGCTTGTAAAGGTCAATAAATGGTATTTCCAATTGTTTTGCAACTTCGGCCATACCCGCTATATATAACTCCAAATTGGCATTATGCTCCTTAGGATCGGGTAAATTACCGCCCAGCTTTTCATGGGCAATTGGAGAAACAAGTATAATTTCTGGTGCTGAACTGGAATTGTATTTTTGTTGTTTGAGATGAAGAAGGAAACCTGAAAGACGGTGTTTAAAATTGGCCAGACTATCCAGTCCTTTAAAAGCCTCATTTAAACCGAAACATGCAAAAATAATATCTGCCTTTTGGAGTGTCAGATGCTCATCCAGTGTACCAAAATTATAGGGCCTGGGTTGCAGACCGACTTCATCGGCACTCCAGCCCATATTCCGAACGGTCAGATTTAAATCAGGGAAGCTCTTGTATAAAAGTGCTTCGAAATAGTTAAAATTTTGAAGACGTTCGGCAAAGGTATTTCCAATAATCACAATTCGCTGCCCCTTTTTTGGTTTGAAGTCGATGCTCTTATCGCTTTTAGTTGTAATTAGTGTGCTCGCTAAAAGGGGTAAAATTATGAACAGGAGGAATCTATAATGTTTCATCATTTATATGCTAATCAAAAATTTCTACTCTTGCCAATTAATGTTCTTATTCTTTGTTCCCTGATCCTTATTCAATCAAATCCCTATCCTTCATCCAGTTAACAGTTCTGCCGAACCATTCTTCAAAAACAGGCTTTTTCAGAAATCCATGTTCTCCTTCAGAATAAACATGAAGTTCTGCATTGACCTTATTCTTACGCAAAGCATGATAAAACCTAAAACTATTTTCAGGAGAAACTACGGTATCATCAGCCGTATGCACCAGAAAAGTTTGCGGAGTTGATTGGTTGACATGAAGTTCATTCGAGAAAAAATTGATCTTTTCTGCTGAAGGTGTCTTTCCTAAGAGATTATTACGGCTACCGATATGACC
>Ga0123337_10001047_pt1 | contig 38609 bp, 41 predicted proteins | sample frozenSSSSmetaG_FD_89792 | JGI IMG/M metagenome (GOLD analysis project Ga0123337, IMG submission 89792) | Glacier valley bacterial and archeal communities from Borup Fiord, Nunavut, Canada, to study Microbial Dark Matter (Phase II) -... | ecosystem: Environmental > Aquatic > Freshwater > Ice >...
TAGCCATACGGTCACAAGCGAGATTGCTACGTCGTTTTATAACTCCTCGCTATAACAACAAGAGAAGTAGAAGCGGACAAGAGATCCTTTCGCATTCACTCAGGATGACAGAACTAAGCTACAAAACGGTTCCCTGCCCGCTACTATTTGTATCACAATACAAATCAACTCGGAATATTTAAACCAGAAACATATTCTTTAAAATCATTAATAAAATTTTCTCTGCTAAATTTCAAAGATGATTCAACTGTTTTTTTCTTATTAAATCTCATTTCTTCAATCTTTTTTACCTTATCTAGAATCTCATTCTGTTCTAAAGAATCCAATAATAGTCCATTTTTCTCATCTTGGATAATTTCCAACGCACCACCTTTTCCCAGCGCTATGACCGGTGTTCCCAGGCACAATGCCTCAACCATGTTTATTCCAAAATCTTCATCCGATCCATTCAATAGAGCTTTAGCATTTAGAACTAAGAGAGCTTTGTCCTCATCTGAGACACCGCTAATAACCACAACCTTTTCTCCAAATTTGGTTAGCCTGTCTTTGTTTGTTCCGGATCCTAACACTAGTAAATTTCTATTTCGACTAGATAATGCATGTGCAAATTCTAATTCTCCTTTATATCCCTCCAGTCTACCGACAAAAATATAATAACCATTCTTTTGAAAATCCTTAATTTGAACTTTAATATCTTCCGATAGACAATAAGATTTTATCGAATTTTGAAGCTTTTTAATTTCTACCGGAGGGTAGATAATATGTGAGTCACGATTGTAAAATTTCTTAATCCTATCATGTGTATTTTGTGATATGGAGAGAATTGAATTAGGATTTTGCGCTGTTTTATAATCCCATTTTTTCCCAAAATATTTAGTCAGGAATCGTCCTTTTACCTTTTTTATGCCCCAGATGACCCAGGGGACAGTATTAATATAAGACAAGTGATAAGTGCCAGGAGGAACCGAGACGCCCTTCGCTATGCCCTGTGTGTATGAAATAACTAAGTCGTAGTTTTCCAATTTGATCGTCGATATCGCGAGAGAGAAGAGTAGGGTGCGTAACTGATGAATATTCCGAATTATAGGTAATTTGTCAATAAACGTGGTTTTAATAGTCCAATTCTGGTAAAAAGCAGGTAGCTTTTCTTTTAGAAATAAAGTTGTATAAATCGGTGCCTCTGGATATATTTCGTGTAAAACCTCCAAAACGCGCTCAGCGCCACCATATTGTGTAAGCTGATCATGAACAATCGCTACTTTCATAAAATCATTTTAATAATTCATTATATTATATTCGGAAGTATTTATGTCGAGGACACTTTGTCATAGCGAGAAGGTCAACCTAGCATCTAAAATCTATTCCCGCTATAATAGACTACAAATTCCTCAATCCATGATTATCTATTTTCACAATATCAAAAAAGAATTTTTTACCCAGACCATTTTTGCTGGAGTGAAACTAAAACTCACGATTGAAAAAAGTGAAAAAATCGGCGTTGTGGCAAAAAACGGCGAAGGAAAAACTACTTTTTTAAAAATTCTTGCTGGAGTAGAGCGAGCCGATGCGGGAGATATTGTTTTTGAACCAAAACGAACACGCCATGTTTATGTCGCAATAGATCAAATTTTTTCTGACAACGCCGAAGATCTGAATCGTCCTGTAGAAGATTATGTTTTATCTCTAGATGACTATCTTTTTGGTTTAAAGAAAAAGATGGACGAGCTATCACATAATCTTGAGGATCTTAATATTCTAGAAATATATGGGGAAACACAAGCTGCATATGATAAAAGCGGTGGGTATGATTGGGAAGAAAAAGTATCCGGTATAATAAAAACTCTTAATCTCGAAGGAAAAAAGTTAAAAAATCTTTCTGGTGGAGAAAAAAGTCGGATGATTCTTGCTGCAATCCAGGTCATCGATGCCGATTTGATTTTACTTGATGAACCGACAAATCATCTTGACATAATCGCGCTTGAAGAGCTTGAAGATTTTATTAAAAATGATAAAAAATCGTACATTATTGTTTCACATGATCAACGTTTTCTTGATAATGTAGTCACCAAAATAATAACAATTTTGGAGTATAAAATTCGTGTTTATCCTGGAAATTATTCTCAGTTTCGTGAACTACGTGAGCTGGAATTATCTCAACAACAGGAAGAATTCGAAGCTAAGAAAGCGGAAATAACTCGATTGCAGAATTTAGCTAAGAAAACTCGCCAACGACTGGAATCAGGAATGTTGGTGATTTCTAGCTCCAATAATGTTGGAGTAAAACGAATCACAAACGTGCAGGGACAGCGCCGAAAAGTAGCTCGTGATAATGATAAAACGGCTGTTGGATATTTTAATGATCGAATTAGCTCGAGGCAACATGACGTGGAAATAATAAATCGACGTATTGGTCGAATCGATTTGCCAAAACAAGTGAAAAAAGATTGGGGAATCAAACTAGATTTTAATGAAAACAAAAAAAGTCCTGACATTATTTTGAGAACTAAAGATTTGAGTATTGAAGTCGGGAGCGGAGTAGAGAAGAGGGAATTTATTTTTCCTGACGTGATTGTAATGAAAGGTGAAAAAGTCGCGATCATCGGACCCAATGGAATCGGAAAAAGTACTTTCGCAAAAATTGTTGCTGGTGAATATTCGCCAAAAACAGGTGAAGTAAATATACCCGAGTCGGTATCGGTCGGATATTACAGTCAAACTCATGATAAATTAATTTTTCAGAATAATGTGTTGCAAAATTTGCTAAATATGGATCGCATCGACGATTACAATACACCAGCGATTTCGGACGCTAGAAATTTTTTGCATCAATTACTTTTTGAAGGAGATATGGCTTTACAAAAAGTCAAAGATCTTTCACAAGGAGAAAAAAGCAAGTTAGCATTGGCAAAAATTATTTATGAAAAACCTAATTTTTTACTTCTTGATGAGCCTACGAATCATCTCGATATTCCATCCAAAGAAAGAATAGAAGAAGCGCTCAGGAAATATTCCGGAACGCTTCTAGTGATATCACACGATAGATTTTTTATGGAAAAAATCGGCGTAGCTCGATATATTGAGCTGAGCTAAAAAGTAAATGACATCGCCACTTTATCGAGTATTGAATATGAAATCGCAGTACCAATACTTGGATGATCTGTCGTTGTTATTTGATATGACTCTGTACCTTGATAAATAGTATAGATTTTTAAAACCTGACCTTTTCCTGGTCTTGTCATACCGTAGGGATCATCAGTAACTCCGGTAATAGTGCATAAAAGCGCATCCGAATTATTTATTTTTACAGTTGTTTGTTTTGCACTAGTATATGCATCCGATTTGCATTCATAAACAACTCCACCCGTTGATTGGATCCACATAGATGCTATAGCTCCAGACCCACTATTTTTTGCAAAATACGCTACCTCATCTGGATTTCCAGCAACAACGTTAGCACTATTTACTACGCTACCAGAGCCAGAATCCGCAACTTGCATAGTTGAGGGGTAATGAATTGAATAACCAAGTTTTGAATTCTTGTATATAGACCAATCGGCGTAAGGGTCTGTCATTATGGAAGTAGTTGAAACTATTGTTGATGTAAGTGAAAAAGTCGTAAAAGATTGCGCGATTTTATCAAGTATAAAATATGGGATTGGAGTCCCCAATGTCGTACTATCTGATAAAGATATTTTAAACCATACATTATTTTGTAACAAGTTGTATTCTTTCATTACTTCACCTTTTTTAAGAGAAGCAACATCAGCTGTAAAAGTAGATACGCACAGCGTACCTTTAAGAGAATTAATATTTATATCTGTTTGAACTTGATTCATACCTGACTCATTTTTGCATTCTGGAGTTGGTCCTCCGGACGCGATAAACATCGAAATAACTCCCTCACCAGTATACCCTGCTGTATATTTTTCTATTTCATTAGCATGCCCCACATAAACATAGTTATTTATTTCTGCTGTTTTAAGATCCGAAGGATAACGAATCGAATAACCTAATTTTGTATTTTTATATGTTAACCAACCTGCATATGGATCTCCTACAACTGTTGTCGTTATTGCAGTAGTCGTTGACGTAACAGTATTATTACTCGAATTAGTATTCGAGTTTGAATTATTAACAAGAACTCCTGTCGTCACTGCACCCGCCGAAATAGCTACCACTAGCGCAGATATTATTAAAGTTTTCGGTGCGAGTAGAGTAGCTTTTAACGTAGCTAAAAACACATTCTTTGTTGGTTCCAATAGGGTAGTAATATTAAATAAATTATTAAAATTTTGTAATGTAAATATCGGAAATGCAGCAACGGCGAAAGTTTCTTTTGCGTTATTTTCTTCAACACGTAGCTTCTTTAATCCTTTTGAAACTAATAATTTAACAGCATTCACTGACTTATTCATGATCACTGAAATCTCGCTATATTTCAGCTCATTAATATAATGAAGTGTAATAGCTTCTTTTTGCTCGTCCGGGAGCGCATTTAATCGAATCAAAATATTTTTGTAATCATCTTGCATCTCGATATTGTGCTCAATATCTTCATCCGTTTGAAATATTTCTGGAGTAGAAATATTGTTAACTGATTTCTTATGCGTATTACTCTTAAATTTGTCGTAGATTAGATTTCTAGCCGATGTATAAAGCCACGCTTTTGGATTTTCGATCACATTTCCCTTCGAAGCAAATTCCATCATTTTGACAAAAGAGTCCGAAGCAAAGTCTTCTGCATCAGGTTTATTGTGAACGTAGACATAACAAAATCGGCACAGAGACTGATAATTTTCTTGATAAATTGTCTCTATCTCCGTAGAATTCATGATTTTGCTGTACACATATTAGACGATATTCTCAGCATTTCGTGTCTGAATATTGACTAAAATATTATATCTGCGTTATGTCTAGCCCGAGTATTTGAGCGACTTTAAAAACTCAATCGATGTGTTACTTATTCCACGCTGAGTTGCACTATCCTGCAACATTGTTAGGTTAATACTTTGAATACATGTGAATCTTCTTCCCGGGTTTGCAGGGACTTTATAATCACAATCGTCATTATTTTTCTTCACTTTTTCAATCAAACCATAATCACATTCTCTTCTTTCGCTTTTTGCGATATAACTTATCACTTTAAAATCAATTCCTAGAATCTGAATCACTCCTTTATCTTCTCGAGTCAACGCAATAGTTGGATCATTACATGCGTTTGTGGCTTCTGGAAGATGAAAAATATATTGTCCATTTACGGTAGTGTCGGTGAAATAAAATGGATTTTTATCATCACATTTTGATAAATCTCCATTTTTAATAGCATTGGCATAAAATCCATCACAATTTATATTTATGTCTATATTTTTCACCGTGACATCGACTAAAGAACCATTTATGTAGGCTTTTTGAGGAAGTTTGAAAGATATTCCATATCCTGGATTGTTGTATTGCATCCATGAGCTTATTGGTTGAACTATATTTATAGTCTCATTTTGTGTAGTAGTCAGATTATCTGTACTAACGAATACATTTCCTGTTAAACCAGGATGTAATATCAATGTCGTAAATAAAATTGCACCAATTGCAGTGATTACTATCAGACCTGGAGTAATCAGCCATTTCATTTTTTTTGTTTCAATTTTATTTTCTAAATTGTTCATATTTTTTTGACTGCTTTATCCTACATTGAAAATTATTTTTTTCCAAATTTTTTTCCTAAAGGAAGTATATTGATCAATTTTAATGCTCATCTGTATAGATGTTTTATATAGAAATTCATTAGTGTGGGTATGACTTTTTGTTACTTATTATGATATCATTACTTTTTCAGCAACATTTTCATTTGCTTCCGTAATATTTTAAGTTAAAATGAATTAGTAAAAAATTAATATGGTTTTAGCAGGCTTAGGTAATCCCACAGATAAACATACTTTTTCTCGACACAATGCTGGTTTTTTATTTCTCGACTGGCTAAGTGGGAAGGATGAATGGTCGGATATGAAAAATCTTTTTCTGAAGCACAAAAAGTTGAGTTTGCTAAGCCATAAAGATCGCATGCTTATCGACCTGATAAAGCCTCAAACATTTATGAACGACTCGGGAAAGGCTGTAGCCGCATTCTGTAACTTTTATAAAATAAATCCTAAAGTAGATTTGATTCTGATTTTTGATGATCTAGACTTGGAAATCGGAAATTGGAAAGTACAGGTTGAAAAAGGACCTAAAATACACAATGGAGTTAACTCCGTCGAAGAATTACTCGGAACAAAAAAATTTAAAAGAATTCGTATTGGAGTTTTTAACGCGGTAACAAGAGTGAACGAAAACGGTGAGAAATTAAGTGGCGCGGATTATATTTTACAAGATTTTACAAAAGAAGAGTTGAATCTACTTCACACGAAAATTTTTCCGCAGATTAAAGAAAGTCTTGCACTCATAGCTATAGAGTAGACTAACGAAATGCTCGATAAATAATTTTATATTTTCTTTCTAATACGAATAGGGTAGAGGCTGCGAGAAAAATCGGAATTACAAAAACCCAGCTGGATAAAGAAAAAGATCCTATTTCAAAAAACTCTCTTAGCGTCTTTGTTTCAATAATAAAAAGAAATGACAGATAGGTAAAAAATAAGATTAAACAAATCCATTTATTATCAATAATATTTTGAAGTGTGATTTTCTCATTTAGCACAGTAAAAAGCGTCGCGAACAAACCACCTAACACTAGTACAGCTATGATTGCAGATCTCGCCGCTGATAAATTGCCTGTATGAAAATATGTCAGAATAAATGCTACAACGGCACCAAGGCTATAAAAAACTCCACATGAAATTGCAAAAGCAAAGACCGTCGGATAATATCGACTAGGTTTGTGAATCTTTGACGGAATTAGACCGACTGCCAACGCAGGAATCCCAACCGTAAGGAAAGATATCAGAGTAATTTGACGAGGTAAAAACGGAAAATCATATGATAGATATCCTATAAGCAAGATAATAATTATCGAATAAATACTTTTGGTAACAAAGAGTTTTGACACTTTTACAATATTGCTAAAAATTTGATCTCCTTGAGCCAATACAATAGGAAGCGAACCAAACGAATTGTTGATCAACACAATATCTGATACATCTTTTGCCATGCGTGCGCCTGAATTCATCGCGATACCAAGATCGGCTTTTTTAATAGCTAGTACATCATTCACTCCATCACCAATCATTGCCGTGAAAAGACCTTGTTTTTGTAATGATGTAATAATTTTTTCCTTCTGTTCTGGAGTAATACGTCCATAAATTCGGTGCTTCAACACTGCTTTATCAAACTCAACTTCATCTAACTTTGCTAATTCTAGACCTGATATTGCTGTAGGATTTTCAAATCCAACACTTCGAGCCAAAGCTGCTACAGCATCTTGATTGTCTCCTGATATTATTTTTAATAAAATTCCACGCTCCTGAAAAGCTTTTATTGTCGAAACTGCTTCATCACGAATTTGATCTTCAAAAATTAATATTGCCGCAACAGTAAAATTCGCAATAGATTCCAATTCAATTTTCGCGTGATTATAATCGTCATTGGTCGCGACAAGCAGGCATCGTTTTCCTAAATTAAAATTTTCTTGAAGTTTTGATATAACAAAATGACTTAGATCTTTAATCTGAGATTGAATAATTTCGGGCGCACCAATAATAATAGCCTTGTTTTTATCAAATATTATTCCACTAAATTTATCTTTTGAATTAAATGGTTTCTCAAATAAGATATTTTGTTTCTCATACTTTTGATTATGAAAATAATTTTTAATAGCCATCACGGTTTTATTTGCATCCACTATTGAATTAGCAAATAGCTGAATATCATTTATCAGACTAGGGGATAGTTTGGATTCATCCGCCGATAAAATTTGTATTAGTGAAATCTCATTTGTCGTAATGGTACCAGTTTTATCCATGCACAGGACTTTGATGCTGGACATTGATTCTACGGCAGATATTTTTTGTACAAGAACAGAATTGGAATACATTTTTTTCGCAGCAACAGCGTAGGAAATGGTAGTTATGAGGACTAAACCTAAAGGAATCATTGATGACACAACAGTGGCAATGTCCAAGACCGCCAGATCTATTGCTTGTTGTCGATTCCATGCAGAAAGTAGAGTCACTGCTGCAATAATCAGCATCACATAAACTAACACATTTAATATTCCATTTATCTTTTGCTGTAATGGAGTTTTATTTTTTTTAACTTTGCTTGATTCTAGTAAAAGTTTGGAAGAAAATCGATCAGCTCCTACTGCAGTTGCGATATAGATAACTTTTCCGGTAACAACAAATGTGCTTGACGTCACGAGATCGTCTATATTTTTAGCTACATAGTCAGATTCACCAGTCAAAAATGATTCATCCAAACTAGCGTTTTGAGCAAATATTATTTTTCCATCAGCTAAAATCTGATCTCCAGATTTCGCGATAATATATTCGCCTAAACAAATTTCTTCAGGTGTAATACTGGTAACTTTGCCATCTCGAATAACCTCTGTCCTGTTCGCGTTAATCAGAGTCAGATTATCAAGAATTATTTTGGCTCGAATCTCCTGGTACACCGCAATAATAGTATTGGTGATAGCAACAAATGAGATAAATAATGCATCGTTATATTTACCAAAAAGAAGAAGAAGAACCGTAACTGGAAACAATATAAGATTGAAAAAATTCAGAATATTTTGCAAAATAATTTGCAAATTACTTCGACCACTTTTTTTCTTCTCAATATTTTTTTTGAGTTGATCGAGGCTCCCAGTAGAAAGACCAGAAAAGCCAGCCGTTTCAAGTTTTAAAGGTAGATCCTGTTTCATGATTTGAAACTAGCTCATAAATATAAACGACGGCCTACAATTTGAAATTAAACCGTTGGCACTGGAGGAACCGGTGTTATTGGAGCAACTGGAGTAGGAGGTGTTGTTGATTTTCTCTTAAGCAGCCATAGAATTATCGTGGCTATAGCTAACGCTGGTATTGTGATTAGTAGAATCAAGATCAACCATAAAACAGCATCGGGAATACCGTTCACCGTCGTAGCAGCTGGTGTAGGAGCAACGGTCGATGTTGTCGTCTCCACTGCAGTTGTTTCCTCAATAGTGGAAGTATCGGGAATAGAAGTATCTGTAACGAGTGTTGTCTCAGGCGTAGAGGATTGAGCAAATGTAGTGTTTTGTATTGTTGAAGTGGTCGTCCCAGGTCGTGTTGTCTGAGTGATTGCAGTAGTTTGTCCGATAGTCGAGGTCCTGACTGTAGTTGTTGGAACCGTTGACGGTGTCGGCGTGGAAGTCTTAATTGTCGTGGCTACAGGAGAACTGGTTTTAACGGTCGTTGTGATCGGAGTCGTCGTCGCTACTGTTGTTGTCACTGCCGTCGTGGCAACTGTGGTCGCTATAGGTGTCGTCGTTACAGGAGCGGTAGTGGAGGATCCTGGATTTACCATGAATGGTTGATCAACTACAAAAGACACATCCCGAAATATAGTGTTGCTTCCTGATGTTTCTGCAAATATTACTTTGGCTTGTGTAGATGGACTAAGCGAAGGATCTACAAGCAATTGTGATTGAGCTGATGATTTTGATAAAAATGTTAAAGACAGAATCAATACATCACCATCGACTGATGGATCTATATCCCAACCATTTCCTGGCACAGCTCCATATAACAGCATATAACCTCGAGTATTAACTCTCGACAATGTCGCATATCCATTAGTCGTATCGTTTGCATCTGAGACACCATTTACATATGATGCCGAACCTTTATAAATAATATTTGTCGCCGTTAATTTTGTATTATCAAAATTTAATTTAATTTGATAACCTTGAACCGTGTGAGGTGCAGTGAATCGCATTTTGATATTTGCGGTAAAGGTTGCACCGCTGGTTGCCGTCGCCGAGGCTGGAGTCCAGACTAATGTGGCTTCATCAGAAGTTCCCGCTCTAGTATTTGTAGAAGTCGATGTATTGCTTGATAAAAAAAGAGTAGTGATGACAAGAGCCGTCACCAATACTACTGCCAGTACCGCGAAAGTAACAACTTTAATATTTTTCTTAATATCAAAATTTTTGATTTTATATACGAAAGAGTTATTTTTCATTTAGTCGCTGAATGATTCATTACGTTATTGTATACGATTTTTCAAACTAATATAAGATATCTTAATTCACTTTTGTTGTCTAGTAGTTTAATTATTATTTATAGAATCTAGCGAAAAAATCTACCAATCCCGGAAATGGACGTGTTATTTTTTCTACAAATGAAAATGATGAAGGAATGATTACTCGTTTTTTATGCTGATTAATAGACAAATACATGATATCAACTAATTTTTCGACACTCAACATTGAGCTTTCGTTTACGGATATTTCTCCTCGATTAAAAAAATTTGTCTTGATTGGGCCTGGGTGAATCGACGTAACCCGAATAGAATGCTTTCTTAGCTCATTACGGATAGAATCCGAAAATGCTCGAACACCAAATTTTGCTGCACAGTACACGCTCCAATTTGGTATCGAAAAATATCCCGCAATTGAGGAAATATTCACTATGTGACCAGATTTTTGTTTTATCATTTGGATTGCTACATATTTCGCCAGATAAATAACAGCTTTTAAATCTGTATCTATCATGGTAGAAATATTTTCATCACTTTCATCAACAATAGAATTTACAAATCCTAAACCGGCATTATTGATAAGTACATCAATTGTTTTAAACTTTTTTACTGTCTCATCCACTAGATTTTTTATTTGTGATAAATCTGTAACATCAGTCTGCACGACAAGAACTTGTGATCCTATTTCTATTAAAATTTTTTCCAGCTCATGTAGTTTATCTTTATTTCTAGCAGCAATTACTAAATTAGCTTTTTCCTCAACCGCATATTTCAGCGCAGTCTGCCAACCAATCCCACTCGATGCACCGGTGATTAATACTGTTTTTGTCATAATAATTATATTTAATGATTAAGAACCTATCATCCTGAGTGTATACGAAGGATCGCTTCAGGTAAATTACTCACTAATTTTTTCTGCAAAATTCTTCACAGGTCAAATATCTCACATAATAATCCTGACTCCTTTTACCTTTTCATAATCAAAATTATACTCATGATGTATGGATCCTATGAAAATATGATTCTTTGCAATTTTATATTTTTTAGCAGCGAGATTAATTGTTTTCGGAACGAAGGGACCATCGATTTCTTCAAGCTGCAAATGCAAATGTGAGAATATTCCCGCCTTCGGAATCAGAGGAATTATTTCTTTTAGCTCTTTCCATGTCTCTCGATTTGCTTCATCAGTTTTATCTTTGCAATGAAGAAGAATCACGGTGTGGCCAGTTTCATTTGTATTTATATATTTTAAAATTTCGAATAGTTTATTTGGTTTATGAATAAAAACAAGATATTTTTTCTGAGTAAAATGGTTCAAAAGTTTATCCGTTAGCTCATTAAATTTTTCTGAATTTTTTGTAAGTTTATGGATTGTAAGCATAATTTTGTGTCTAGATGCGTATATTCTGACGAATGCAAAAACAGGAATAAAATAGAGGAGAAAAAAGAGGAGATTTTTAAAGTCTAAGATAATACTTCCTACGACTCCGGTCATTGTCGCGAATGCCGCGAGTATAACCAAAAACATAGGAAATTTATAATATCTTTTGAGATCAGGTCGAGTGATTTTCAATATAATATTACTAATAGCAAACAAACTCATAACAGATAAAAAGCTAATGCCGTAAACTCCACCAAGTGAAAGTAGATCTCCACCTGTAATTAGTAAAATTGAAATACAAAGAAATGAGAAAAGAAAAATAATACGTGGAAAAGATCCTTTAGTATTTATTTTTGATAATTGAAGCGGAAGCACTTCATCCAACGACATGCGATTGATCAAACCTGATACTCCAATAAAACTCGTTAAAACAGCCCCACAGAGCACAAAAAATGCATCAATAACAATAACGTATTGAAAAAATTTTCCTCCGATAATTAGAGCGTCGTTGGATAAAAGATAATCTTTGTAAGTATTAATATCATTTACTGTTGTAATATTTAGTGTAATGAAAGAAACCAAAGGGCTGAAAATTAGTACACCGATGAACATATTTCGAAGAGTTTTTTTAAACACACCTTTCTTTTGTTCTTCTATGAAATTCGCTGAGCTCTCAAATCCCGACATACCTAGAAGTGAGGCTGAAAAGCCAAGAAACAACACTAAAATTAAACTTTTATCAGAGAATAAATTTTGAGTATGTTGTATATTTACCGAAAATTGCGATGGATTGGTCGCGATAAAGATAAATCCCAGTACGACAAAAGAAATCAGCGTGATTAAATGAAATCCAAAAATCACCGTTGCGACTTTTGCGGAATCTTTTACGCCATTAATTATGAGGAATGTGAAAAAAAGTAAGATCAGAACTGATATCCATACAATAGGTGAGAGTGTGATAAAGCCTAGATTTAAATTTGGTAAATCAAAAACCGTAGTTAAATATTCCACCGCACTACGACTTGAGATTACGGAGGTAGCAACGTAAGCAAGAACGGTAAGAATTCCCGCTGTAGCAGCCACTTTTTTTGATGTCCCGTTTAGAAGAACATTGTATGCTCCACCATTGATGGGTAAAGTTTCTACGACCTCACGATAAACTCCTTTGTATATGAATAATAATAATCCAACAATAAGTAAGATTATCGGCGCATAGACACCACAGATTCCGATAGAAATTCCTGAAACATAGAGAACAGTGCTCATGATATCGTTGCCACAGATAGCCGTAGATTGCAGCTCACCGAGCTTGATATTTCGTGATTTCTTTTTCATGAGCAGTGAATACGGATTAGAATTGATGGATTATAATAGCAAAAAGAATAAATTTATGGGAAATTATGAAGTACTATTTTATTTTTTCTAGAAAATGACAAAAGAAAATAAGTCGAAGGTCAATCTAATTTTACACCAGGCTATGTATTAGATACCGTCAGAGAATTATGGGAACAATCCGGTTGTGATTGGATGGACGATTCTGAAGGACATGGCTTTGATACAAGCTTAAAATCCAAATCCGGCAAAATTGAAGTAGAGTTTGAAGAAGGAAAACCACATTATGTTTATGCATCAAACGGAAGATTTACAACGATTGGCTCACATATTGGAGGAGATCTATGGATTTTTTGGAATAAATTTAATGATACGTTTGATGTGAATTTTGAAGAACCTAAATCTCAAAATATTTTAAGAAGAATAAAATTACTTAGAAGAGATCCAACAAAAGTCACAAAAAATGAATTTGACTTGATAAGAAAAGGAACATTTAGGGTCATCGTGGGAGAAAAAGAAAAGAACTTTAATAAAGATAATCGGCAATAACTGGAGTACAAACAAGAATTAGTGGATTTCAATTTCAAAAATCCACTAATTCTAAAAGCTAAGACTACTTTTATTAAACTTTCTTCTTATCAAAAATATCAATAAAGTAAGTCAATACCGCTCCAATAATAAGCCAAACGACGATTCCTATAACAGCCGCAGTATCAAAATAGGATGTCCCATTAAATGTAGGTGATGTGAATATTCCTACAAATGGGAAGATAAATACTTTACCCAGAGAATAGATAAACGACACAAACTCCGTGTTCCTAGCGCCGAGAAGTAGCAAAACAAATCTCGCTCCTATGATTAATATTATTAAACTCACAATGAACCAAATAATCTGATTTATTTTTGATGTAAAAAAAGAATTTGAATCCGCAGTAGAATTCTGCGAAACAGTCTCTCGTCGAACTGTAGAATTAGGATTTACTTCGTTAGTAACGGTACGTTCGGTCGTTGTTTGATTTTCCATATTTTTGATTGTTAAATATTGTATCGCGGGAAGAGAGGAAAGCGGGGAGATTAAAATACTAAGTCGTCGGAATTAAGTACTAACCCATAGTACTCTTGATTAAGGAGATATACAATAACAGACGAGATTTTACCTAAGAAATTACTTCTGAGGAATAATTTGTATAACTTACAAATTCATTATCAATCAAATCTAGAGAAGTATGATTGTCTATAAAATATTTATCTTGTTTCTTGACCTCATCGTATATCATCCACTGATTGTCTCCTTCGATAGTGTTGAGTAGCTTACCTTTTACTTTTTCAATCTTAAATACAAAAATTATTAAATCTCTTATTATTTCCCTTTTATCTTCAACTTTTTTATAATATAGCTTGTGTTTGATTTCTTTTAAAATCGGAGATTGACCTTTTAAACCAGTCTCTTCCTCTAGTTCTCTTAAGACAGCTTTCTCTAAAGTTTCTCCAAATTTAGTTTTTCCTTCCGGAAAAGTATAAAAATCAAAATGAGGTTCTTTTTTTCTTTTATGTACCAAAAACTCCTTTTGCCCATTCAGGTTTCGCACACAGATAGCCATAACAATAATTAAAGATTGTTTTTCGATTTTATTTGACAGATAATCCAAAGAAGAAACCATCGTTTTGCCCTCTTCCGTTAAAAAGTATACCGATTCATCTTTTCTAATATGATTACCTTTTAATAGAACCTGTAAGTGATAATTCCCGTCAATAATTACTGGAATTCCATTTTTTATATTATTTATAATATCAGGCAAAGCTAATTCATTCGCTTTTATAAAATTTTCCGCAGGAATTCCATCTGATACCTTATCCAGATTGTTTTCAGCAAGAATCTGCTCTATCGAAACATATTTTCCGTTTATTTCATTAACCAATTCTTTAGAAATTGTTGTTTTTCCGACCCCCATTGGACTACGGATAATTACAAAATAACTCATGTTTAATTTCCTGTAATTCTAAGTACTTCCCAATCAAAGAGGAAGGATTAAGGTTGGAACTTATTTGCTTATATACCATTGACCGAATTGTGTCCAAATAGAAGCATCTTGATTATTGTCAAATGAATCAATTCCTAATTTATTACACTCTGCTATTGTCTTCCGATCTTCTCTAAATGTTGCGATTCTATCAATAGGCAGTCCTTCTCCCCTTGGTTCTTTTAACAAACTACCTTTTCTACGTGAAATAAATACTTTTGTTAAATTACTATCTTTATAAACAGCAACATTTTCTAAGAATACAACATCCTCATTTTTTGTAGACAATAAATTTATCCAATCTTCTAATGTAAACCAATCAGAAATATAATGCATATATGGTCCTGGAAATCCATTTAATGCTGGAATTGACCAACCTGTATCGGTAATTAAAACCGACTCATTAAGGGGTTGAAAAGCTTGCCTAATTTTATATTCTGCAACTTTCATAATACTATCCTCTTGCGGCTCTATCAGATTGACCTTTTTCATTTCAATCTCAATCCCATAAGGCGATAATCTCTTTTTTGCATTTTCAAATTTTGAAATGCTACCTGTTACTAAATAAATCATGCTAAATGTAAATATAGAAGGAGTATAAATTCAAAGCACAGAAGTGACAACTATTTATTAAGAGAGATATTCACTATAAACTTTTTATCTGGCGGAGAGAGCGAGATTCGAACTCGCGATCAGTTTCCCGATACTAGTTTTCGAAACTAGCGCACTAGACCAACTATGCGACCTCTCCTAACAGTTTTCAATCAGCAGTTAACAATTGAGATTATATTTGAAATGCTGATTATTGTCAGCCTTTTAAGCAAAAAAAGACCGGATTTCTCCAGTCTTGAATATCAACCAACTTCCAAAGCTAGTGAAGAAGGTTCCGTATCTTACGGATACTGATCAGACTTTATAAAGCTACCTGCACCGGTTGTTATAATACATGAATCTAATAATTTCATATGCGCGTAACATTATTCAGGCCGAAACGAAGTAACGATCCTTTCAATCTATACATCGCATTTCCCAGTAAGCTTGAGTAATTAATACATAATTAAGAATTGCCTCTCGGGCTAATTTCATTACGGAATGGCCATGAATTTTTTCCATCCGTCTTTCACTCTTCAACAATTCTTCTTGAATTAGATTTTCTGGAAGATCCAACCACTCAGAAACGGCTTTTAAAGAGATTGGTGTAAAAAATGACCTTGTGAAAAATTTAATGGAGCAGGAGCGCGATACCATAGACCCAAAGACTCTGCCATTGTTTGATTTATGTTAAAAATAAATTCTTGAAAACAAGATTTACTCTGTAGGTAATACGTCTACGACTTTGCTACCACGTCGATTCCCCGCTCCAGTGCGAAATTTTACAACACCATCTGTTTTAGCGTGAATAGTAAAATTACGACCTAAAAAAGCGTTTTTACCAGGATAAATTTTGGTACCTGTTTGTCGGACGATGATCATACCAGTTTTTACTACCTCACCACCGTATTTTTTAATTCCTAGTCTTTTACCGCTGACATTTCCTTTTTGTCCTGCGCTAGATGCGGATGCTTTCTTGTGTGCCATGCGTAATCAATTAACAATTAAGATTATTTAGCTGCTGTTTTTGCTTTTACTGTTTTTGCTTTTACTGCTGTTGCTTTTTTCGTAGCAACTTTTCCCTCTGATTTTTCTTCTACCGTCTCTACTTTTTCACTTTCTACTTTTGCTTTTTCACTTTCTTTGATGCCTTCGATCGACAAAACTTTAAGCGTCGTCTGACTAGATCTATAACCAGTAGTTTTGTGGTATCTAGATTTAGCCTTAAATTTGTGGATTCGGACTTTGACACCCTTACCATGACTGACAACTTCAAATTCTACAGCACTGTCCACTTTAGGAGCTCCTACTGTTACTTTTCCATCATTAACTAAAAGATACACTTCATTAATTCGAAATTTATCGCCCACTGCATGATCCAAAACGTCTGTTACGACAAGATCACCGATAGATAATTTGTGTTGACTGGCACCTAGTTTCACGACTGCGTAGCTGTTATTCATATCTGTTTAAAATGCTCTAGAATTGTATTAGAAAAGTGCTTGAAATGCAAGGAAATAGAGAGTGTTGACTGCAAATAGAATGCGTTCAACATAACTATTAAATAATACTTATAAAATTATTATAAAATCAAAACGGAGGGAGAGAGATTCGAACTCTCGCGGCCCTTTCGAACCCTAAGGGTTTAGCAAACCCTCCCCTTCAACCACTTGGGTACCCCTCCGTATAATTGACAAATTGCAGCTAGCAATTATCAATTTAACATGGGAATTATACTATCATTCCACTCATTTCGAAAGGTTGAAAATATCCTGCAATCTTTATAAAAAGAGAGTGACGCACACCTCAATTTTCCTTTCAGCTTTTAACTTAAGCTTTCAAGCTCTTCTTTTTTCACTCTTACGCTAACTTTCGTATTTTTTGACGGACGAAATTGTTTCTCTGCGACGACTTCGTCAAAATTATCCAATAAATATTGTGTTTCCTCTGGGGAAATATTACGTTTAAAGGCTCGATTAAACGCTTTTTTCTTTATAGCTAAATCTAAAGCCTCTCGCGTCATGGAAATATTAGCCCCACGACCTTGTTTTTTGCCCGTCACGTCGTACTCGACGAATGCACCGTCTTTGCTCACGACACGAAGAAGATCCCGCTTAGGCAGCTTCGCGCCTGTAGCGATACAGGTGCGTATTGGATTGTTTTTAGGTATTATTTTCACCAAATTTGTTAGTTAATAGTCTTTTAATTTCCTTTAATCGTTCTAAATTACCTTTAATTCCTTTTAATTCTAAATAGTTTAAAATAGAACCTTTAAGAGTTTGGTAACCTCGAAGATAATTACCAGTCGTATCTGAAGCTAAAAGTAGTAAATGCTGATTCTGATGAAAAAGACGAATTACCGATTCTAAGGGATTAATCTCTATAGAATCTCCCAAATAGTCAGGTCAGTAAAGTATTAAATCTCTTGTATAAATAATGGCAGCCACTGCACCTTTCAGCTCTTCACCCGATATTAAATCATTAAGATAACTTTCTTTATTCGATTTAGTTTCTTGATGTTCCTGATCTTTATTTGGTTCCATTAAGTTAATTTTATTTATAAAATTAAAACTATATTTTACTCTGCCTCCGCAACTTCTGCTTCTGCCTCGACTGCTACCTTTTCCTCGGCTTCTACAGCTCGAATATCTATATCCACACCGGTCAATTTATTTGCTAATCTAGCATTCTGACCTTCTTTACCAATAGCTAAAGATAAAAAATCTTTTTGAACCCATACGATTGCGCTCTTACTTTCTTCGTCTAGCTCTACACTTTCTACTTTCGCAGGACTTAAAGCATTTTTTATAAAAGTAGCTAAATCTGGATTCCACAAGATTACATCCACTTTTTCTGGATTTATTTCATCAGAAATAATGTTTATTCTAGCTCCTTTTGGGCCGATACAAGCTCCCTGAGGGTCGACTTTTTCATGGGTGGTATAAACCGCCACTTTGGATCTGACGCCTTGCTCTCGAGCCATAGCTTTAATTTCTACTGTACCAGAAGCTATTTCAGGGACTTCGAGATGAAATAACTGAACTAAGAACTCAGGATCGTAACGAGAAACAATGATAGATTTTGAGGAAAATTTAGACTGAATCTCTTTTAAAAAAAATCTCATTCTTGCTCCAGGGCGATAGTCTTCGTTTCTTACTTGTTCGGAAGAAGGGAATACGGCAAAAGCTTTATCGATCTCGACCATTAGCTCTCCGCCATTGAATTTCTGAACTATTCCAGTAACAACAGTACCGACTTTGTCACTAAATTTCTCGATTACAGCATCTCTTTCTGCGTTTTGAATATCTTGTAAAATTCGCTGTTTAGCAGCCTGCGATGCTATACGACCAAAAGATTCTGGAGTGACATCTACCTCGATATGATCTCCGGATTTTAATCGTTTGTTAATTCTCTTTGCCTGATCTAGAGAAATTTGAGATGTTTCATCTGTGACTTCTTCGACTACTTTTTTGTCAGCAAGGATCGTAAATGTATTTGTAGTAGCATTTATCTCCACAGTTAAATTTTCTAGAGAATCTGGATTGTCTTTTCTAAATGCTGTAATTATTGCATTTCGTGCAATTTCCAAAACGGCTTCTTCACTCAGTCCACGTTCTTCACCAATTTGGTATATTACTGGCAAGAAATCACTTGTTATAGCCATGATTTTATATTTTAATATCTAAATTTCTACTTTCTTAGCGACCTTAGATTTATTCCGTTTTTTGAAAGAAAAAACTTCCTTTCGGAAGCCATTTGCTCTCAAAATTGTTGTTCAAATTTTTTAACTAAAGTTTGCTTTCATAGGACATTTTACACAATATCGCTCTTTTGGTCAATAAAAATTTGTCAATACAGACTTTAACAATCACAGCAAATAGATTATATTAGCATGTAAATTAAGCTCCGAAATGAAACGAATGAACATGAAAAAAGTGGAGGTTATGTCAAATGTAAATCTGCGTCAGCAAAAAGGTTTTCGATCTACTATGGGAGATCGAATGGGCAAGCTGGCAATGTGGTTTTTTAATTCGACACAGATTCTGGTTATAGCACTTGGGTTTTTTGTGATGGTTTACTTATTCGTAGCCTCATTTAGCGTAGTTGACGGTCCGTCTATGCTTCCAAATTTTGAAACAGGTGATTTAACCATTTATGAAAAAATAACTACAACATGGGGAACGCTGCATCGCGGTGACGTAATTGTATTTTTGCATTCAGATGGCAAGGATTTCATAAAGAGAGTGATAGGATTGCCAGGCGATACTATATTGATTCAAGATGGAAAAGTACATGTGAATGATATCGCTATTAAAGAAGATTATCTATCAGATGATAATAAATACGTGCTCGGTGGCACGATAATCCAAGAAAGAATTCCCGTGCGAGTACCGGCAGGAAATTACGCTGTATTTGGTGATAATAGAAAAGTCAGTCTAGACTCACGAAATATAGGTTTTATTTCTCAAGATAAGATAAAAGGAAAAGTGTGGGTCGTATTCTGGCCTTTAAGTAAAGAGCATTTTGTAAATCATGTCCGATATACTGAGCTAGGTGATCGATAAAAGATCCAGCTGCTGTGCTAAAATTCCAACATGACTATAAATATAATCACAATCTATCCCGACTTTTTTATTTCTGCGACTAGATTTTCTATTTTAAAAAGAGCTCAGGAAAAAGGATTAATAAAATTTAATATTATCAATTTGCGGGATTTTGCTGAAGATAACTATAAAAGTATTGATGATCATCCATATGGCGGCGGTCCCGGTATGGTAATGATGCTACCGCCAATTTATCGAGCACTGCAAAGTTTGAATATTAATGAAAACGTAATTCTACCCTCAGCAAAAGGAGAACAATGGGCGCAGTCAATGGCAAAAGATTTCTCCACCAAAGATGAGATTACTTTTATTGTGCCGCATTTTGAGGGAATTGATGAAAGGGTTACGGAAAATTTTATAAATTATGAAATATGTGTTGGGCCATATGTGCTTTCAGGAGGGGAATTTCCTACGATGACTATTATCGATACCATCGTAAGGTTGATCCCTGGAGCTTTGGGTAACCCGGAAAGTTTAGTTGAAGAAAGCTTTTCCTTTGATTCTGACAGTGAAAAAGAATATCCCCAATATACAAAACCACAAGAATTTCATATTCAAGATGATAAAATACTCAGAGTTCCTAATGTACTATTATCTGGAGATCACAAAAAGATTGAAGCTTGGAGACAGGAAAAAAGGAAAAAAGTGACTAACACAGAATAATTTAATTCACCGTTAAAAAATGAAACTACTGCCCAAAACAGTTGATATTAAAGAAATATCAGTCGAAAAAATAAAAACCGATAATGTAAGTCCAATAAAGAAAAAAACTTCTTTTGATCATTCGGACGAGATATCCAAATTAAGTTCTAAAAAAGTAAAGAACTAAAGAAACACTGGTTAAGAAATTTATTATTATTCATCCTGGTTTTGATATTTCTAGATGGTAGTTTTTTCGTTACGAAATGGTCCTAGCTTCAAGCAGTCTTAACTAAAAAGGGCAAACCGAACTGGAATCCCGATCACTAATGCGTCGGGAATGACATGAGTAGACCATCTAATAAAAAAGATTACAAAATCACCGCTTTCCAGGCGTTTTTCTTCTTTACATCGCTATATTCCAGCATATGATCAACAAGTCCATAGTCCAGAGCTTCTTGAGCATTCATCCAGTGATCCCGATCGATATCCTTCTCGATTTGAGATCGTTTTTGACCTGTAAACTGTATTAAATACTGAGTTAGCTGTTCTTTAGCTTTTAATATCCAATTAGCATAAATTTCAATCTCCGTGGCTTGTCCACCGATGGACGAAATAGATGGTTGGTGAATCAATACTTGAGAATTTGGCAATATGTATCTTTTTCCTTTTGTCCCACCACTTAATAAAAATGCGCCCATAGATGCTGCCATACCGACTCCAATAGTTACAACATCAGGTTTAATATGATTCATGACATCAAATATTGCTAATCCAGCATTTACGTCGCCTCCTGGGGAAGAAATATAAATATAAATATCTTTTTCAGAGTTATCTCTTTCTAAAAAAAGTAGTTGTGCGATTACATTATTAGCTAATTGAGTATCTACGGCATCTCCAAGGAAAATTATACGATCCTTTAAAAGTCGGGAATAAATGTCATAAGAACGCTCTCCATCTCTTGTTTTTTCAATTATTGTTGGAATCATATAATCATACATATTCTTTATTTTTCTGAATTTTTTCATGCTTCTTTTGTTCAAAAATATGTTCGGGTCTTAGAAGCTACAAGATAACCTTGTGAGCAGATTATAGTATGTAAATTTGAATTATCAAGACTTGACAATCTTTCCCTTAAGGGCGTAAATGATAGTGTAATTGTCATTATTTTATATATAAATGCATAAAAGTGTTCATAAAAAGAGTGCTCTTGTTTACGATGGCGGAGATGGTAGCTATATTATTTGTAATATTTTTTTTTACAGGTTTTCAAATATCTCAATCTGAACCAGGTTATTTTATTGGCTTAGCTTTAGTACTAGCTTTGGTAAATTATTTTATCGAACCGTTAGTAAAATTTTTTACACTTCGAATGCATTTTCTGACTATTTGGCTTTTTACTTTTTTAATATTCATGCCACTAATTTATTTTATAAGTGTTTTTGTTCCTGGAATTAGCGTGAAGAGTGGTGAATTTCATTCTGTTAGTCTTGGTATTTTTCAGATAAATTCTTTCTCTATGAATGAGATCGTTACCGTAATAATTTCTGCATTAATATTTGGCTTTATGGCAGCATTAATTCGCTGGTTGATCGAGTAATATTCTTAAATTCTTGGTAGGGTTTTTCTTAAAGTTTTTAATGAGAGTAGCGCACATTTTTCACGCGCAGGATTGACTTCAATACCAAGAAGTTCGTGAATAAATTTTTCATCTAAATTTCTAGCTTCTTCTAGACTCATCCCTCGTAATTCTTCAACGAGTAGACTCGCCGATGCTTGAGAAATACTACACCCTTCACCATTAAATTTTGCTCCCGTGATTTTATCATCAGTCACTTTTAAAAAAAGTTTGATTCCGTCTCCACACGTAGTATTGACTTCATAGCCTACAAAATCTGGATCTGCTATCTCGCCTTTATTTGGTGACTTAGTGCCGTGAAAAATTATATTTTGAGTATAAAAATCGCTCATATTTTAAATACCAAATATTTTCTTAACTTTTAATAATCCTTCAACTAATGTATCTATATCCTCGTAAGTATTGTAAAAAGTCATACTTGCTCGACAGGTTGCTACCTGATTGAGTTTTTTCATCAAAACTTGTGCGCAGTGATGACCTGTACGGATAGCGATTCCTTGTTGATCGAGAATAGTTCCTACATCATGAGGGTGTACACCTTTCACGTTAAAAGAAACAATGGGTAAAGTCTGATCAAGTTTAGAATTAGCATGATAGACCTCGATAAAATCTAAACTTTTTAATTTTTCCAAAGTGTAATTTGTGATATCTTTATCCTCATTCCATAAATCTTTATGATTAGGAAATATAGAATTTAAATAATCTATCGCAGTTCCTAAACCAATGACATCAGCAATATTCGGAGTTCCAGCCTCGAATTTATACGGTAAATCATTCCAAGTAGAATATTCTTCAAAAACTTCGCGAATCATATCTCCACCACCAAGCGTAGGCTCCATTTTTTCCAGTAAATATTCTTTACCATAAAGAACTCCTACGCCTGTTGGACCATAAATTTTGTGAGAACTGAAAGTAACAAAATCAATATCTTTTAAAAATATTTTTAAGTTTACGAGAAAATGTGAAACTGTTTGACCTGCATCTGCTACAACGATTGCGCCAACTTCGTGAGCCGCAGTAATGATTCTTTGAAAGTCTAAAATTTCACCTGTTACATTCGATCCTTGGGATAAAGATACTATCTTAGTTTTCTCATTTACTAATGAATGGAAATGATCATAATCAAATCCAAAGTCTTCGGTCAATTTTACAAAATGAAGTTTTGCACCGGTTTTTCTGGCGACTATTTGCCATGGAACAATATTGCTGTGATGCTCTGAAACTGACAAAATGACTTCATCTCCTTCTTTTAAATTTTCTAAACCATATGATTGTGCTATTAGATTTAAACTTTCTGTATCATTTTTTGTGAAAATAATTTCTTCCCGTTTTTCTGCGCTAATAAAATCTTTGATTTTATCTCTTGCTGATTCATATTTTTCTGTTGCTAGCTGAGACAAAGTATGAACGCCACGATGAACATTTGAATTATATTTTGAATAATATTCAACCAGTGAATCTATTACGACTTGAGGTTTTTGTGTCGTCGCAGCATTATCCAAATACACAAGAGTGTGACCATTAATTTGTTGGTCTAATATTGGAAAAGCTGATTTTATTTTATTTTTATCTAGCATTTATTTAGTTAAATATTTGTCATTGCGAGGAACGATAGTGACGTGGCAATCTCGTCGGGAAATATTACTAGTTCTTTTATCCTACGGGATTGCCACGTCGTTTTTCAACTCCTCGCAATGACAACATAAAATTAATTACTTAAAAATCCCTCTTCCACTAGTTTTTTAGCTTTTTCCATAGATATTCCGCGCGATGCCATGAAATACAAATCGTCATTGCTGATTCTCTTTATTACTACAGCATGTTTTGCAGACTCAATATCTTTACAATCAATCATTAATTTTGGCAATACTATCGCTTTCGCTTTTGATCCTAATATTAATACTTTAACGTTGAAATTAGTCTTTGCGCCTACACTTTTCTTGTTTAAAATTATCGTTCCTAATATTTTTAATTTAGCCTCATCATGAAGAACTGCTTTTATATCAATCTCAGACTGTGTATTCTCGGCATCATGACTTATATTAAAGATAAAACTTGATTCATTTTCGCCTTTTAAATTATAACGTCCTACAATTTTTTGGTTAAAACCAGGCTCATCGAGAGCTAAATTTAGCTTGTCGTTAAATATTTCATTGTTTAAATAGCTGTATGTTTTATCCATTGCCTAATTCTACTGTATTGAGAGCAATTTTGACAGTTTTTATACTCTAGATTTGGATAAATTGGATATTGAGCTCAGAATGAAGTAAAATTTTCGATAAATAAGATTTACGTGAAGAAAAACAGAAATAATCGAGAAAATAGCGTTCGAACTAAATTGAGGAGTAATTCTACACATGCATACAAAGATTTTGGTCAAAATTTTTTACATGACAAAATTTTAGCACAATATATGGTAGATTCTCTGGAAATCAAGCCTGCAGATTTTGTAATTGAGATCGGACCCGGAATGGGAGCCTTGACTGAATTAATAATTAAGAATGAACAATTAAGCAAGTCCTCCGAAGCTTCAGCGCAGGAGGAAATAAAGAATAAGAATGAAAAGCCAAAATTCTTGGGCGTTGAGATTGATTTAGAGAAAATCATATATCTGAAGCAGACTTTTCCGGATATAGATATTTGGAATGGGTCGGTTCTAGATTTTAACGTCGAGGAACAATTAGCAAAAAATAACATCGAGGATTACAAAATTATCGGTTCTCTTCCTTTTAATATTTCAAAAAAAATTATTCAGAATTTTAGTGAGTGTGAAAAACGACCTTCCAAAGCCGTTTTTATGGTCCAGAAAGAAGTAGGAGACAATTACGCACCAGAAAAAAAAGACGGAACTACTTTCTTATCAATCTATATCAGCGAATTTTGGGAAATAATAGATAAAAAACTAATTCCAAGAGAATCTTTTTACCCAATCCCAAAAGTTCATGGACTAGTTCTCGTCATGACTCCTAGATTTGAACCAGACTATAAATTCATAAAATTCGCTAAAATAGGTTTTTCTCGGCCAAGAAAAAAATTAGGAAATATAATCCAACTAAATCCCGAAGATAAATTCTACAACAAACGCCCGCATGAATTAACTATTTCAGAGTGGAAAGAATTGTATTCAATTAAGAATAACGAATTAATGATTGAGAATTAATACGATTCTCCGACGGGATTGCCACGTTGTTTGACAACTCCTCACAACGACAGCTTCCTATTGCGAACGGTTAACTGCGCAATCCCAATTATAATTACGCTGGGTAAAAAGGCACCATCATGTGTAGGAAATCTGGATTATCATTTTCCATCATGACTAAACCTATAGCCCCAGGATTTCGTTTATTTTCAAAACCGTTAAGCACCACAGTTTCCGTTGAGATGTGCGACAAGGCATCTTGAATATTCTTTGCGTTGAAGGTCGTCTTGATCTCATCGGCGTCACTCATGACCTCCATATCAACATCTGTGTTGTTTTTACCGACCTCAGAAGCTTCAGCCAAAAATAGTAATTTACTGCTTTTAAAATCAAACGTTAATGTTACCTTTGGAACACTCAGACTACGAGTAAAAATACCACTAATTCTTAGCGCTTGAAGTAATTCAACTTTCATTACCTTTACCGTGAATTTGTTTTCTGATGGAATTACGACTTTATAATCAGGAAATACACCTTCGATTAGTCGCGCTGCCAGCTCTGCATTGCGATATTTAAATATAGCTTGATTATTAACCATGTGTATTTCAACTTTATCTTCTGGAATTTCACCTAGATCATGAATAGTTTTTGAAAGTTCGTCTAAAGCATCACTAGGAATACTCATATTTTCGTTTTTACCCTGTTCGCCTTCTACGAAACATTTCGAAAGTCTATTTCCGTCCGTTGCAACAGCGTTTAACCCATTTGCTACGAAGTCAAAATAAACACCTGTAAAGATTGGACGCGCCTTTTGTTTATCCGTGCTGAAGGTTGTTTTATCTACTAATTTATTAAAATCTGATACTAAAAACGACATTATTGGTTTATTATCTTTTCCTAATGAAAAAGTCTCGGGATAATCGTCAGCAATGCTTGTTGAAAATGTTGTTTTACCACGTGATGAATTCACCACTAAATTTTCTTTTTCAGTATTAACTTCTAATATTCCAGATGGAAGAAGCGATACTAAATCCGTAAAATTCTTTGCCGATACGCATATTCTTCCTTCTTCTTCTACTTCAGCGCCTACTGATATCTTTGCAAATATATCAAAGTCGGTACCATAAATTTCCAATACTCCTTTTTTAGCTGTTATTAAAAAATTTGTTAATATTGGGATGCTGCTTTTAGTTGCTACACTGCGCGACACTACGATCAACGCTTTTGCCAAATTTTCTTGTAATATTTTTAGCTTCATAGTTTGTCCCTTATTTATATATTAAAGATAATAATAGTAGATAGTATAGTTCACAACGTGGACATCTATAACAAAGTCCGTCTTGGTACATGGAATTTTACAGCATGAATAACACAATGCAATAGCTGAGCTATATTAAACACAAAAATTTCATAAAAATGAATTTTATATGATTAATATTATATAAAATTTTGAGGAGAAAATGTGGGTAAGTGATTTTATCTATATTTAAAAATATTATGTTGGTCGTAAAAAATGTAAATGAGAATTTTTGTCATGTAAATAATATGTATAGGATAGAGTGCATAAAAAAATTGTTTGTCAAATAATTTTTTTGCTTTATGGCTGACCACAGGGATATGAATTTTGCTCATTAAACGAGCACATTTAGAAATATAGATGTTGAGCAGCGATAATAAAATGACTTAATATTTTATCTTTATAGATATATCAAAAAAATTATCCACTAATGAAAACTTGTTGTAAAAATGTGTTTATAAAATTATATTTTGAAAGATGATTTTAGGTACATGAAAATTTAACCACATTTGAGATATCATATTCTTAGTCCTGTCATCACCCGGATCTAGTCCGAGTGCTGGCTCTTTAATGTATGCGAAAAAGCTCATTGCTCCTTTTTCACTTTCCCTTGTTGTCATCGCGAGGAGTTTTAAAACGACGTCACAATCTCTCGCGAATGCTAGCTCCCTGTTTTTATATTCTTCCAACAAGAAAGTAGAAAAAGAAAGAAAATTAAATGTTTCATCCATAAAACTATTAATCCATTCACTAAACTATTTTATCGTTCTAAAAGGTTTATCGTCTTGTTTTCCCTCATCAGCCTTTTCAAAAGGTGATGGGTGGGAAATTGGCATGGGTTGTGATGTTTCAGTCTTTGGAGTTTCTAGTGATTCGGGGACAGTTTCTTCTTTATCGGGTTGGGTTACTTCTTCGGTATCAAAAAGATTTGTTTGGCCATTAATTATTTTAATAATTTCTTCAGCAGAATTATCGGAAATTACAGAAATAATATTCATTGATCTCGAAACTTCTAAATCTTGTGTCTTTAATAAGTTAAAAATATTTTTACTGTCTTCACTTTCTATTAAAATCTTGTTTTTACCGTCGTATTCGTAACATAGAGCGTAGGTCTGAATATTCTCTACAATATCAAAAGGTAAAAAATCAATTCCGTCTAATTGATGTCCTTGGATTCCTAGCTCGGACAGATCATTTTTCGTTAATGTACTATGGCATATTCCTTGGGAATATTTTATATTTGAAAAAATTTTCTTACGCAATTCCAGTCCTTCGTTGCTATATGTGTAGTACATACCTTGCAATCTTTGGGAAAAATTAGCGTCATCTGATAAATCCAAAGTCACTTGAGCAGCATGTTTTGATCTGACTTTATGTAACCCGTCTGTGCCTTCGGTAATTCCCTCGAAAAGAACATCTTTTGACACTGAATCAATATTTGCTCCAAATCCTTTTAAAATTTCGTAAATTGTTTCTGACACTGTTGTATATTTTACGTTAGCAATATTTTCATTTGCAAAAGCTGACTCTATATATCCATTTACAGCAGCGACTTTTGTATTTTCAAAAAGATTTGTGTTGTTTAAATATATTTGACCTAGATCTTCTAACGTTTCGACATTAAGCGTAATTATTAGATCAAATTTCACACCGATAGTTGAAAGAGTTATTTTGCTTAAATCTATCTCGCTTATTTTTGGAGTCAAAACAATTTCGACTTCATCATCTTTACGATTTACACTCAATTCAAGATCTTTTTCAGTGTCTTTAATGGTAATTGCATATTGCAGAGGCTGAATTTCAGATACGATTTGCTTTTCCTCGATATTCATTGCCGTCAAAATATGTGTGAATCGGACAGGAATCTTATTTGATGAGGCTATGAGAGCGTTTTTCTTGAGTGTATTCGTCAAAAAAGAATATAGTACGGTGGCCGCAGCGACAGCGTCCGTGTTTGCAAGATCAGGAATAACGATAAGGAAATTTTTGTTCTCGGAGATTGTTTTTTTGAAATTGAAAATAATGCTTTGGTCCATTTTTATAGATTTAATAATTATGAATGGTATGGCAAAACACTTTATCTAAAATATTTTCAGATAAAAATAAATGTTTCGGGGCAAGTGATTATAGCACAGGGAATTGATGAACATTCTAATTTTTATGGAGTCACGTTCACAAATGAACTATCAGCAAGGTCCTTGTTTGTTTTCAAAATATCAATGGTGTTTGTACAATTATTTTTTAAAATTTTTGTTGTAAATTCATTATTATTTCCACTGAGAGAAATAATAAATCCAGCGAAATATTCTTTCCAGTTAGTTATTTTTATTACCCATACATCATGATTCAAAACAGCTTCATAAGTTTCTCTTTCCCCTTGCTTGTTTATCATTGAGAATTTATTTACTTGATTATCATGTTTTAATGTTATTTTTGAAAACGTAGCATCTCCTGCAGATATTCTTGTTTTTTCTGTGAGAGGACTGGTGCAGGTACTGAGCTCCTCATTTGATCCACTCCCGCAGGCGATCAAAAGTTGTGAAAGAATTACAACGGTGGAAAGTGCGTATCCAATTTTGTGCTTGAAAGTTTTTTTCTTGTGAATATTCTCTTGTGAGGTAGGAATTCTCTGATATTGCTCAGATATGCGAGAGAAGGGAGACATTATTTATTATTTATATCCTCACGACCTACTGATGTGAATTCTACTTTAATTTTATTATCTAACATTTTTTTTTCCACATATTTATCACAATCGGCATTACCCAAAGGAAGAACTTCTTGACCAGAATCATTTTCTTCAATGAAAATGATTTTTTTTGTTCTTGGATTTTGAAAAATTTTAATACCTGATTCGTCATCTTTATGTGCTACAAGAATGTAATTAGCTTGATCCGTTACAATCATTTTACCGTCAGAAGGCATTCCTACGATTAATTCACGTGATGAATCTTCAAAAGTAATTTTTGATTGATCCACTATAACTAAAGTAGATAGAGAGCAATTTAAACCTTTTTGTGCTTTAACCTCATCCCCACAAGCGGCTAACAATATTGTAGGGATTAATAATAAAGCAAAAAGCGCGCCATTTTTCGACAATTCTGCTTTACTTAAATTTTGACCTGTTGATGTTTCAGAATAATCCTTCATAACCTCTACTCGTAACAAAGCAGATTTATCCATATATATTAATTATATATCTATATTATATCCTATAATATTCATAAAATCCATAATTTTGACCTAAATAACATGAAGTTAACTATACGCTAAACTACAAAAATTTATTGTGGTATATTAAATCAAAATCAAACTAAGTTAAATGGAGTAGAGCTGTGGCGGTAAATGTACTAGAAAACGATTTAAACAATCTAAAAGCCAAAATTTCCACGCAGAAATTGCCGGAGGATTTGACGTATTTTCTCAATCAATGGATGGAAAGAGTCTCTCGCACAGCGGAAATAACAGGTTCATCATCGGAATACGATTCTCTCGCCAAATATATAGGCTGGGTGAGCCGAATCCCATGGAATAAATATTCCGCAGACAATCTAGATTTGGCCCATATCAAACAGATTTTAGACAGCCATCATTATGGAATCGAGAAAGTAAAACAAATGATTCTTGATTACATGGCTGTGCAAAAAATCAAACAAATGCGAAATCCTGAAAGTCAGGTTCGAATTCCTCCGATGCTTTTTGTCGGTCTACAAGGTATCGGTAAAACAACCATGGCGAGATCTATTTCTGAGGCTCTCGGTCGGCCATATATTCGGATAGCACTTGGTGCACTGGGAACAACACTAGAATTACGAGGTAGTCCAAAGAGTGAAATAGACAGTGAGCCAGGTCAGATCGTGAAAGCAATAATTAAATCTGGTGTCATGAATCCTGTAATTGTTCTAGATGAAATAGATAAAGTCTCTGGTGAATTGGGAAAAAGGTCAGATATGATGGCGACACTTCTTGAGGTGTTGGATCCTGAGCAAAACAGCGCATTTCGAGATCATTACGTCGATCAGTATCTAGATATTTCTCATGTTTTATTCATATGCACAGCCAATAATCTCGGTCCTATTAGCGCGGCACTGCTGGATCGTCTCGAAGTAATTCGTTTCGCATCATACACTGATGAGGAAAAAATAATGATTGCTAAAGGGTATTTACTACCAAAGGTATTATCCGCTTCTGGATTGGATAATACGATGTTATCCATCGATGATAATGTATGGGAAAGCATTGTCCGTCCGCTTGGTTACGACTCCGGTATTCGACAGCTAGAGCGAAATCTACTTTACCTTGGTCGAAAAGCGGCAAGAAAGCTGCTAGACAATCCGACACAAAAAGTAGTGGTCACTCCTGAGAATATAAAGGATTTTATTGACGTGAGCAATTCGTATTAATGTGAAGGTTTAACGACTTTTAAAATTTCTTGTGGGGAAGGAGTTGAAAAGGTATTTATATTTCTTGTTACGGGTGCGGGAGTTTCTTTTTTATTTGATTCATTGATATCATTAATTGTTACAATACCAATTCCAGTAAAAAGTAAGCCGAAAAGACTAAAAATAATCAATCTCTCCTTAGCTTTTTTCCAAAAAGCATCTTTTCTCAATATTTTTTCGGCTTCATTAACATGCCAACTCATCCCATATATTTAATATATAGGTATTATATCACGTATGTAGTAGGAGATGTCTAGAAAATGGGATAAGAAGTGATTTTTTAGTAATATTGCGAAACCGAATGTTTCGAAATTTATTAATAAAATTTTCCGACGGGATTGCCACGTCGGACTTGAAGTCCTCCTCGCAATGACAATTTAGATTTTTTCCATTTTTACGGCAATCACTTTGTCACCAGTCTGAATATCAAAGCCAGGATCGAGAATAATACCGCATTCAGTACCGACTCCTGCTTCTTTTACTTCATCTTTTAGATGTCGTAATGAACTGATTTTGCCTTCATAAAGACGTTCACCTTTGCGATCAATGATTGCGCGATATCCACGGATCATTTTTCCACTTTTGACTTCACATCCAGCAACGCTGTTTTTATTTGACAGAACAAATACATTTTTTACAATCGCTGTACCGATAATCACTTCCTCTTCTTCTGGCATTACGAGGGCAAAAAGCGCGGTTTCTATTTCCTCTAATAATTGATAAATCAATTTATATTGACGGACAAGTACTTTTTTAGTTTTTATAGCGCCTTCGAGATTTTTTGGTACTTCGACATTAAACGCGATGATTAAAGATCGAGTAGATGCTGCATATTCGATGTCCGAAAGTGTAATAGCACCAAGGGATTTTGCCTGAATATTTAATTTTATTCCATCAATTTCAACTTTATTCAAACTCGCAATGATGGCATCAAGAGATCCTTTCGTATCTGTTTTGAGAATAATGTTAAATGTATTTTCTTTCTCTTCACCAAAGAAGTCAAAGTTTTCTTCCATATTTTCCACAATTTCTTTTCTTTCTTCTTGAAGTTGGTCATTAACACTCATGGCGCTATTCATGCGTGCCAATCTATCATTTGCATATGTTCTCACTATTTCTCCAGTGTTTTGTACTGTAGGAATTCCCACGATTAGGATAGGATCGGAAACATTAGCTTCATCAACTGTTTTGTTATTTTGATCAATCAGAGCACGTACTTTCGCGTATGTTCCACCTGAGATGATGAAATCACCACGAGTTAATTTACCGGCTTTCACAATACATGTCGCTACAGGACCTAGAGCTTTGTCAACATAAGATTCAATAATTATAGACTCAGAAAGATAATCTTCGTTTGGATTTGGCGTATAAACTTCGATTTTATCTACTTCAGCTATCTCTGCAACGAGCTGAATTGTATCGAGTAATGTGTCGATGTTAACGTTATTCTTCGCGCTAATATCGACGACGGGAATGTCTCCACCCCAGCCTTCGAGAGATAAACCTTCACTGGCTAGCTCACGTTTTACCCGTTCTGGATTTGCACCGGGCATGTCGATTTTATTGACGGCTACAATCATTTGTACCTTTGAACTTTTGTACAAATTAATAACCTCTCGAGTCTGGTTCTGGACACCGTCATCAGCTGCAACTACGAGAACGATAATATCTGTTACGCTGACACCTCTTTGACGCATTTCTCCAAAAGCTTCATGACCAGGGGTATCGATAAAAGTGATCTTTTTCCCTTTGTGTGTGATTTGATATCCTCCGATTTTCTGAGTAATACCACCAAATTCTTTATCCGCTACATTTGCGTGTCGAATCTGATCTAAAAGAGTAGTTTTTCCGTGGTCGACGTGACCCATTACTGTCACTACGGGCGGTTTATAAACATTGTCTTTAGTTATTTCTTTAACTTTTTTTGTCATGAAATTTTGTATCCGGGTTAGAAATTATTATTAAAAAAGTGCAATGCAAGGGCAAAATAGCACTCAAATAATATTAAATATTATTTTTAGCAAGAGATTTTACTACAAAAGTGGCTTTTTAAAAAGAGAAACTTGTTCAGTGAACAAGTTGAAGGATTGGATAGTTGTGTCGTTACATGCAAATAATTGTCATTTCGCAGCGTAGCAAAAAATGTCTAGTTCAAATAGATTCCGATAAAAATTCTCGTTATCACTAAAAATAACAAATGGAGTATGAACTTTGCCCAATGTTTTTAAAGACTAAGATGAGTGGTAAAATGAATATATAAATTTTGTACCGCAATACGTTGTGCGACAAAATTATTGGTATAAAATCCAACTAATATTTATTAATCTCATATCATGGCTAAAAAACAAGACTCATTGACCGATCAACCAATACAAATTCCCATGACGAAAAAGCAACAAGATGATGCTAAACCAGATGCAAAAGCGGAGATGAAAAACGCTAAACTGCAAGCTCTAAATGTAGCTATTGACCAAATTAAAAAATCGTATGGTGCTGGTTCGATAATGAAGCTCGGTGATAGTAAAATAGAAAATATCGAGGTGGTTCCAACAGGTTCTATTGCTCTTGATGTAGCACTTGGTGTCGGAGGATATCCACGAGGTCGTATTATAGAAATTTACGGTCCAGAATCTTCTGGTAAAACAACACTAGCTCTTCATGCAATCGCAGAAGCACAAAAAACGGGTGGTGTAGCAGCATTTATTGATGCAGAGCATGCACTAGATCCTACTTATGCTAAAGCACTTGGTGTCGATATCGATAATTTATTCTTGTCACAACCTGATTATGGAGAACAAGCTCTAGAAATAGCGGAAACTCTTGTTCGATCTGGTGCAGTTGACATCATAGTTATTGATTCTGTTGCTGCACTTGTGCCAAAAGCAGAAATTGATGGTGAAATGGGTGATGCAACCATGGGCGCTCAAGCTAGATTGATGTCTCAGGCAATGAGAAAAATCACAGCTATTGCAAATAGATCCAAAACCACAATCATTTTCCTCAATCAAATACGTATGAAAATCGGCGTTATGTTTGGTAATCCGGAAACGACTACGGGTGGTAATGCCTTGAAGTTTTATGCAACGATTCGTATAGAAATCCGAAAAGGTGACAAAATAACTAAAGGCGATGAGCTGACTGGAAATGTAGCCAGAGTTAAAATTGTAAAAAACAAAGTAGCTCCACCATTTAAAGAAGTCGAATTCGATATTATTTTTGGTCATGGTATTGATAGATATTCTTCACTCATTGCAGCTGCTGTCGACAAAGGCATTATTCAGAAGGCTGGTGCTTGGTACAAGCGAAATGATGTCATGATGGCGCAGGGTAAAGATGCTCTAAAAGTTCTTCTTGAAGGAGATGAGGCGTTATCAAAAGAAATCGCTAAAGAAGTAAGAGCTAAATTAGTAGCTGAGTAAAGATAAATATGTCTCTAGCTTTATATTATGATAAAAAAGATTTTTTTGGGTCGGAGGAAATTCCTAGATCAGGAACTACTCTGGCAACAGAAGCCGTCTTTTTAACAGAATTAATACCTCTTTTTGATAATTTAAATTTAAAGCTACTTATCTTTTACACACAGCAGTCAGCAAGTATTTCAGATGAGGATATTAGTGAACTGTGTAAAGAATGTGAAAAATTATTGTTGTATTTTTCAGAGCAAAAATCGGATTTATCAGACCAAATGCAGATTCGGCTAAAATTAATTATTGATATTTTAAAAAGAAAAATAGAACAGAATGATATCGGACATATCTATTTTGCATAGTAATTAAATTAGTTAATATCCTTCTAACTAACAATTAAAATTAAGTATTTTAATAGGAGAAGATTCTAAAATTAGATATATTGTATTCTTAACAGGTTTAATCTTATTTTTATATTCCAGCTATTTTGTGGCATATTTCGTAGTAACTAAAATAATAGTGTAAAATAGCCAGTTGATTATAGCCGTATGTTTTTCACTAGGGTTTTACAAAATTTAACTGGATGGAACTGGTCACAAATATTTGCTCGTTTACAAAAAGGAACCGCATATTTACCAGTTTTTCTAGTGCCTTGGATTTTTTCGCCGATATCGAGCAATCCTTTCTATGTCGAAAAAGTATTATCCATTCTAATTTTTTCGTCGTTATCCTTATTCTTTTATTCGGCAAAGTATTTTTTTGTTGAAAAAAATAAACAAAATGGAAAGTCACTTAAAAAGTTATCTTCAGACAGAAATAATATATTTACTTTTTTTACTAGTTCAGTACAAAAATTCACTATAGTTTTATTTATATGGTTTGTTCTTTCACAAATTTTCTCGATCAATTTTAATCAAAGTTTTTGGGGAGTAGGGACTCTCTTAATTTTTTCATTACTTATTTTTTCAATATCGATATATCAGGTTTATGATCGAAATTTAATTAAAGCAATTTTACTTATAGGAATTGGCTTTTTGGCAGCTATCAACATGCTTGTTGTTATTACTAGATTTTCTGGAAGTGGATTTCTAGAGATTGTAAATATTAAGAGTTTTAGTGCAAATGGAGATGTTTTGTCTTTAATCTTTATTCTCTTTGTCGGTGTTTATTTGGCTTTTTATGATAAAGAAAATTTCTTACAAAAGAGCGACGCTTCAGAATTAAATAAAAATAAAATTCAAAATAGAGAAATAAAAAAGACTTCTTCAGAGATAAAAATCAATATTTTCAATCAGTTAAAGACTATATCGCTCTTTGTTATTATTTTTGCTTATGTCTTTTACGCCTATTTTTTGAATATTTATTTAATTGCATACGCGTTTTTATTAACATTAATTATAATAAAATTTGTACCAAAAAATGGTATTGAAAGAATTAGAAATTTTAAAAATATATTTAAAAAAACAATTACAACAAATTCTGAAAGTTCAAATCGGATAGGGAAGAAAAAAGATAAAAATAATTCTGATAATAAAGATAAAATATCATTACCCTATTTAACAAAAATTACATTAACATTAGTCGCTATTTCACTGGGAATATTCGAAATATTTCTACAAAAGGATTTCATCACTCCATCGCGGGATTTCTTACCCATTCATTTTAGCTGGCAAATTTTATTCAAATCTTTGACCGATAACGTAAAAAATTTCGTCGTTGGAGTAGGATCAAATAATTTTTCGTACACATTCCTTCATTATAAACCTGATGGAATCAATCAAAGTCAATACTGGGGAAACACTTACTCGGCATCTAGTCAAAGTATTTTCGAGATAATTTCTTCCTTAGGAATATCAATACCCGTTCTTTTGATACTTTATTTTATTGTGAAATATTTCCGATCAGTTAAAGAAAATAGAAAAAAATTTGATTTTGCTAAATTATCAATTGATTTAATGATTATAATTCTTTTTTTAATTACGCCTTTGACTGTGGCAACATTTTCCATTCTCTTTTTCTTATTCGTTATTCACTTCGAAACTGTGAAAAAACATGAGCTACTTTTACTACATAATTTTCCACTGACACCTAATGCAAAAAACGGATTTGATTCTTCATTAAATATTATTAGATATTTCTCTTTCTCATTCGTAACAATGTTTACATTAATCATAATAATTTTCTCTTCTTATTTTTATATTTCGTCAACATATACAAAATTAGGTTTTTTCCAAAAAAGTATTACCAAAACATCAAATGGAGTTAATATATTTCCTTATTATCCCGATACCTTGAACACGGCTTTAAATTTATCTAGTGAAATATCTATCGATCAGCAAAATCTAAATTCAAATTACTTCGTATCATTTGGTAATAAAATCATTACTCAAAATCCTTATGACCCTCAAGCATATATTTCATATTTAACTTTTCTCAATTTTAACGACGCTAACTTATCTTTAAGCGTGGATAATTATTTAAGATTGATATCTGTTTCGCCTAATCATATTCCATTTTATCTTAATTTATCAGATATTTTAGTCAAGGAATCAAGATATACCGATGCCTCGCAAGTATTAGACAAATCAATCTCAATGTCTCCAAATTTAGATATCACATTAATTAAACGTGCGAATGTTTATTATCTTTTGGCGGATATTAATTCAGCTGAGACTTATATCAAACGCGTAAAAGAAGTTTCTCAAAATCAATTTGTAATTAAAGCGGCAGATGAGCTACAACAAAAAATCGATTCATTAAATTCATCAAAAAAATAGACAATATTGAATTGTTAAGATATATTTAAATACACAGTGCACATATATTTTTTAAACTACGACAATGAATCCTGAAAATCCAATGCCTCAGATGCCAAACCAAACTCCAGTAAATAATATGCCTCCAATGCAACAAAATTCGATGCCCGGTCAGACTCCGATTGTTCTAAATAAAAATGCAAAAACTCCAAAAAAGAGTTTATTATTTTTAATTCTTGGAATTATAGTTTTACTTATTGGTGGTGCAGTGATTTACGCAATTATTGTTTTGCCAGGAGTACAAGTCACAACCTATTTAAATTCCTCGATTAAGAATTTTAATGATACAACGACGTACATAAATGGTATTAATACAAAGCTAGATCCAAATGATCAATCATCGGTAGCTACTTTTCAGGGTGATGTTAGAAAAATAAAAAGCCAATTAGAATCAGGAAAGGCATCTCTTCCAAAAAATGTAAATGATGACACGAAAGCATTTGACACTGCGCTACGAAACTATTACGAAACGGCAATCAGTGGATATAAAATCCTAGATAACGCACTAAATTCTTTGGATGTAAAAAGTACGGAATCGATTACTGCATTTGGTGTAGCGGTAAAAGATCTTGATTCAAAACAAACAGATCTAGATGCATTTTTAGCTACTATTAAATCCGAGAGACAGAAGATTATTGATAAGTATAAATTAAAAGATTTGGCTGCTATCGACGAGACAAAGAAGTAGAAATCTTTTTCCCTTGTTGTCATTCCCGACGCACCAGCGATCGGGAATCCAGGCCTCTGCCTCTTTATGTCACCCGTGTTGTCATCCCCGTGAAGACGGGGATCTTTCCCTTGTTGTGTTTAATTGTTCCTGTCTCTCTGCGCCTTCGGCTAATGAAATCTATTTAAATTATGTTTACTTCGTTACTTTTCTCTTGAAAGAAAGAGTTAACTCCCTGACGGGACTGAATGCAAAAGTTCAAGGTACTCGAAAAATAGTATTACCACACTTGCGCTATAGATATGGACTATTAATTACTGCATTTAACAATGCAGAAGCTGAACGGCTAATACTAATCCGGAGACGCGATTGATCGGGATTCATTTATTCTTTCGAAATAACTTCATTAAGTTTCATAATAATTAATTACTAAACTTAATGGTCAATCGCTCTAATCCGAAGGATCGGTTCAGAAA
>Ga0123337_10001048_pt1 | contig 38595 bp, 31 predicted proteins | sample frozenSSSSmetaG_FD_89792 | JGI IMG/M metagenome (GOLD analysis project Ga0123337, IMG submission 89792) | Glacier valley bacterial and archeal communities from Borup Fiord, Nunavut, Canada, to study Microbial Dark Matter (Phase II) -... | ecosystem: Environmental > Aquatic > Freshwater > Ice >...
GCTGGAGACAAGATTAAATGCCAGTGTGGCCATGATTTATATTTCTTCAGAAGAAACCGGGTCCTTTCCGCTGGATCAGGTTGTCAAACTCGCCAAAAATAAAAAGATACCCGTTCTGGTTGATGCCGCCGCAGAAGATCTTACCGTACCTAATATACATCTTCAGCAGGGAGCAGATGTAGTGGTGTATAGTGGAGGCAAAGCGCTATGCGGCCCGCAATGCGCCGGGTTGCTGCTGGGAAATAAAGAAATACTTCAGTCTGCCTGGCAGGCCAGTTCCCCTCATCATGGTCCTGGAAGGGACAATAAAGTAGGCAGGGAAGAAATGATCGGCATGCTTGGCGCAGTGGAGGCATGGCTTAGTATGGATCATAAGGCACAATGGGATAAATGGATGTCCTGGCTCGGGTATTTGGCTAAAACGCTGTCAACGCTGGAAGGGGTGACGACAGAGATCAAAGAGCCAACGGAGCTATCCAATAAAAGTCCGCTGATGGTAATTAAATGGAAGGTTGAAAAATTACATATTTCAGGAGAAGAAGTAGCAGAAATATTAGGTAAAACGAAGCCCCGGATAGCCCTGGGAAGCGGGGGAAGCGGGACTAAGGAAACCGGGATGACCAGCATAGACATTACCACCGGACAAATGCAGCCCGGAGAAGAAAAAATAGTCGCCAGCCGGATATTGGCCATTCTTTCTGAAAAAAGGGCCGCGCCTTCCTCTTCGATGAAAACCCCGGCGCTTGATCTGAGTGGCCGATGGGAAGCAACTGTAAATTTTTTCAGTAGCCAGACGCAGCATGTACTTACGCTCCGGCAGGATGGAAACTGGTTGCAGGGATCACACAAGAGTAACTTCTCTGTTCAGGATATTGAGGGAACGATTGAAGGTGATAAGCTAAAACTAAAAAGCTCGGTTCGCCGTCCCGGTGATCATATTACTTACCTGTTTACAGGAACCGTTTCAGCGAACAATATAACGGGAGTGATCTTTATGGGAGAATACAGAACTGCAAGTTTTACCGCTGTTAAACAAAAAGAAAAAAGTTCACATGATTATTTTATGATTCCCAGCGGTCCTCCCCTGGCGACCTGACCGGATTCTGTATCGGACCACTTATTTATAAACAGACAGTAATACCTATGTCAATGATCAGAGTGATAATCATATCCCTATACTGCCTGATAATGATATCAGGACTTTACGCGCAATCAGTACAAACCGGGCGCATAGGTTTGCTCGTTGGCTCCTACACCGGACCTGCTGACAGCACCGGCATTTCCTGGTACGAATTTGATACTACCAGCGGAAACCTGACACTGCAATCGAAAATTTACGGTATTGAAAATGCTTCTTATCTGTTAATAAGCAAGGACAGCAAAAAAGTGTATGCTGCCAGCGAAAAAAACAAAGGCATAGGTAGCATTTATGCCTTCGGGGTGGATAAAGTAAGCCATCATTTATCCTTTATTAATAATGTTTCTTCCGGGGGAGACGGTCCCTGCTATGTAGAATCGGACAAAAAGGGAAAATATGTATTTGCCGCCAATTATGGATCCGGCACTTTATCGGCTGTCAAAGTGAATTCGTCCGATGGTTCACTGAATCCTGAGATACAAATCCTCACTCAGCCCGGAGGAAGTATAAACAAACAGAATCAGGGTAAACCACATGCGCATTCGGTGGTGGTGTCTCCTGACAATCATTTTGTTCTGGCTGCCAACCTGGGCAATGATAAGATATACTCTTACAGGATAGACACTACGGCACAAACAATACTGGCTCCGTGCACGCCCGCTTTTTTAAAAGTTCACCCAGGGTCCGGACCACGGCACATTACTTTTCATCCGAACGGGAAAACCGTGTACGTGGTGAATGAACTGGATGGGTCTGTAGATGTATTCGGCTACCGGAAAGCGCGGCTAACTTTTGTTCAAAGAGTAAGTCTTATTCCTGCGGGGTACAAGGGCGTGATAGAAGCTGCGGATATACATATTTCCCCTGATGCAAAATTTTTGTATGCATCCAACAGGGAGCAGATGAATGACCTCAGTATTTTCAGGATTCAATCCTCCGGGAAATTATCACTTGTGGGTCATCAGTCGGTTTTGGGAAAGGCCCCGAGAAATTTCGCGATCGATCCTACGGGAAAATTTTTGCTGGTAGCCAACATGAACTCTGATGAGATCGTTGTTTTCAGCAGAGATATCCTTAACGGAAATCTGAAGGACACGCATTTGCGGATGGCAGTTAACAAACCTGCCTGTATAAAATTCTTTCCTGCAAATTAACATTGCGGTTATGTAATTAGTCAGTTGAAGTAGTTTATCCTTATAAAAAATGCTGTCATTTTCACTATGTCATTACGTCAACAGTTAATTGATCTGGGAACAGATGTGAACGATATACCTGAACCGGGTGGATCATACGTAGCACTAAACGTTCGCGATACTTTTGCCACCGTTGCTATTCAGTGCCCCATCGATCAGAAAAAATTATTATACAGGGGTACGTTAGGTAAAGATCTCACTACTGAAAATGGTTACCAGGCAGCGAGGATCTGTGCGATAAATGTACTGAAACAGATTCAGCGGTATATAAAGGATGATGACCTGGTTGGATTAAATCATGTAGACATACTGTACCAATGTACCGAAGAATGGGATGAAGGTCCGGCTGTTGCCAACGGCGCTTCAGACCTGTTTCTGCAGGTACTTGGTGAAAAAGGAATTCATACGCGTTCCATATCAGCAGTTTATCGTCTTCCCCTGCATTTTAGCGTAGCCATTATTGTATGTCTCACAGTTCAAAAAGGAACGGTTACCAGGTAATACCAATTGGGAGGAAGAAAAGATATTGAGATCCGGAAGGACAGGCACTTTTTAAACATTTTGAAAATCTATTTTATTGTTATTTTTACTGATCGTAATAATCTCTGTTTGTCATTAAAGAAGTGGAGCTGCAAGTGATGGGCACGAATTAACAATTGTTTGATTATTACATTACCAGACCTTTAATTCGCAGAACAGTTATGCGGGTTACTTTAGTTAAACAGGATGATGATTTTTCCCTTTGTAATTTCGTGTTATCAGAAGCATAACTAACAGGGAAAAATATAGTCAGGTTTATGCGGAAACAATGGTGCGCATCAGGTTCAGCAAATCTGTTGGGGAAGAAGGTTTTCGGTACACTGGTACATTATATCGGCGAATAGTTTCCTCATCCAATGGAGACAAGGTGCCTGTAAGAACAATTACCCTGCAGTCCTGTAAAAGGGAGGATACACACAGGTCTTTGATGACATCCACGCCGGACATCACCGGCATGTGACCATCAAGGAGTAGAATCCGTGGTGGAACACCGTTATTTAACTGTAATTGCTGCATCACGGCGCTGCCATCTCTGAAGATCCTGATCGTGTCCGTTATTTTTAGCTGCTGTAATGCCTCCTGGTAGAAAAATATATCATCAGCGTCATCGTCGGCTATCCAGATTTCTGCATCCATCGGGTGGAGATTTATAGATACTTACGTAAAAGAATGGTGCCGGGTTTGCCTGAACATCTCTCCAGCCTAATTATGTGGCCTGTTACATTACTATCTGAAGCAGTTGGTCCATACGGGGATAACGGTAAAAGCAAGTGCTTTTAAATTAAATGCATTACTATTACGCTCTCTAAACCTTTATTCCTATGCGTTTCTTTCTGATCTGTATTCTGGTTATTAGTGTATGCTTTCCCCGTTATGGTACCGGGCAACAAGTGATTAATACAAGCGCAGAAACCGACTGGCAGTTAGCACCAGTTGTGAGTAACAGCGGCCCTTCCGCGGATATGTATTATGCGCGGACGTTCAGAGACGCGGTACTGCGGTTCGATAAGGCAGGAATGGCGCTGCCGGTCCAATACAAAAAAGATGAGTTTGGAATAGTTTTTATTGACGGCAAGGGAAATCCGAGATGGCAGGCTACGACTAAGGGTATTATTCTTGGCCAGGCAAAAATTGGAAACAATATTATTTGTTTTTACTCACCGGAATGGAATTCTTTGTTTCCAAGAAAAATTTTACAGACGATATACGCGGGATTGTATGATATAAAAAATGGAAAACTAATAAAAGAAAAAGTTGTTTTGGAAAATGTCACAGGGCTGAATATTGACAGCAAGGTGATGATATCGCCAGATAAACAGTTCGGACAGCTTCTGATCCGCTACACCCCGTACGGCAGGATACTTTTTTCGGTTATAGCGGCTATGGAAAAATTTCAAACTACTGAAAAATTATCCGTCATTTCTGTTTCAGAATCGTTGGAGGTCAAGGTCTCTGATATATCAAAAGAAGGATTGCGCAGAGATGCTTCGATCGAGCCGGAGGCGGTAGTATGGGCAGAAAAGGACGTACTTGTTCCCTATAATAATATGGCCGGGTCCAAAAACGGACAAACTGTTATTCAGCAGATCGCACTCAAAAAATAGGCAGAGGGGTTCCGTTAGAGGAGTGTTTTCAATTGCCTACACATGACAGCCTAAGGCATGCCACGTCTGTAGCATAACGTTAAAATCTTTCGTTCCGCGAACTGCGACGAAAGATGGGGGGTGTATATAATCATCACGTACATGCCTACGGAATATATATAATCATCACATACATGCGTAGGCATGAATATTGGTATCACATACATTGTATTAATCTTTCTCTGATCCTGACTCCGTTTACTTTTGATCAATTGGTCCGTTAAAAAAGGCGTCTACTGTTTTATTGAATTCATCCGGATGTTCTCTTAGCGTGGCATGGCCGCAATGAGGCAGTATCCATAGTGAAGCATCGGCAATATGATCATAGATCGAAACCGTATGCTGCAATACTATGAGATCCCTGTCGCCGCTGATAATGAGTGAAGGACAATGGATCGCTCTTAACGCGCTTAAAGAAATATTGGGTTGAAGCCAGTCCAGCAGAAATATTTTCCATTTATTTTTCTCCTGAAGCGTTTTCCAATGCACATACTTATTTGTTTCGAAATATGTATGGTCTTCTTTCCAGACGGAGGGAAGAATGGCGGAAGAATCCGGCCAGAGATTGGCGCCCGAAGAAGCCAGCCGAAGCACTTTATCAGGGTGCCGTATTGCCATAAGCAAGGCGATGATACCGCCATCGCTCCAGCCAATCACATTCACTTTTTTGATTTGCAGTTCATCCATCAGTGCGGAATAATCATCTGCCATCTGCTCGAAACTTAGCGAATCAGCATCATCTCGGGATTTTCCCTGGGCCCGGCTGTCTGCTGCTATCACCCTGTATTTTTTACTGAAGTAGGCAATGTTTTGTGTGAACGCTGAAAGATTTCCACCATTTCCAGGAATCATTAACACCGGTACACCGGTGCCATATATCTCTGCATACATCCGGAAGCCACGAATAGTATAGTAGTGTCCCGCAGCAGCATTATTATCATAGTTAATGGGAGGAAGTTGAGCCATGGTTGTATTTAGCAGCAAATAGCAAAAACACAATAGAAATGATTTTTTATTGATCAGCATCGTCTAAGTTAACGTTATTTCAGACATGTATTTTTCACTTAACAGAAAATTCGTTGAGCTACAGAATCATTAATAGTCTTTGGCTGATCCTAAAGAATATTTAATGTTAAGCTCTGTATGATGGCTATGAGATACTCTAATCAGTATCTCCTGCTTGGTATAATAGACATTTGTTGTAACAAGATCATTTGAATGTAAATCGATCAATACCATTCTCAAAAGGTTTTTCAATATTGACAGCCTTTTTCTGTACAATCAATAATATAGAATAATATAAGGTAAAGCTTGTCATGGTTTTTCATGAGGTGGTCGTATTTCCTATACAGAAGGGTCGAAAGGCATAAATGGGTATCTAAAATTTTGGTTTTGCCATTATTTATTAAAATCCGTTTAATACTTATTCCTACTGGTTTTCAAAGTCCGCCCACTACATCCAGAAGCATTTTTAGAAAAATACTTTATTTTAACATGTATATACAAGAGATTCCCTATATTTGAATTGATGTAACATTTCCCACTGTATGGCTTTGTTCATTATACTTAACATTATTAACGCCAAAACTTAACGAATGAGAAAGCGATTCGCTTGCTGCTGTTTGCAAAAATATTTGTTGCGCGGAGCGCTGTTCCGTTCGGGCGGTACCTTCCGAATCTCAACGACTTTAAGTCCTGCTAATCTTCGAAACCATCTCCAAAGCGGTTAATTACAAAAAACATATAACAATATTGCCACCTCCTATCTGGTGCTAAAAAAAGACTGCGCATACTAATCATCCATCACAAAACAGATAAGAATGAAAATTTTCTTCACTCCCCGCAGGTTGAAATATATATTATGTATTACAGCTGTTTTTTCGTTTGTCATTGCAAGCGGTCAATCTGCCATTACCGGTAAAGTAATTTCGTCGGAAAATAATGATGCGATTCCAGGTGCATCAATTAATATCAAAGGCAGCAGCCTCGGTACACTGGCAGCCTCCGATGGTTCGTTCGCGCTTACGGCTAATAATGGGCAGGTCCTTGTAGTTTCCTATGTAGGATACAGGTTCAGGGAAATAACTGTAAAAGATGGTGCGTCTTATATTATCAAGCTTGAAAATAGCAATAGCTCATTGAGCGAGGTTGTAGTAACAGGTTATGGAACAGAACGTAAAAAAGATATTACCGGCTCGGTGTCTATTGTCGATGTGAAAGCTTTGAGAGCTATACCCGCAGGTTCTGCCGTACTCGCATTACAGGGTCAGGCACCCGGAGTCAATATTATCAGTTCAGGCGCTCCAGGTGCTGAAAGTAGCATATTTGTCAGAGGAGTAAGTTCATTTGGGAGCACTCAGCCGCTGGTTATCATAGATGGTGTTCAATCGGATCTAAGCAATGTTAACGCAAGTGATATTGAATCAATGCAGGTACTTAAGGATGCCGGCGCTGCTGCTATATATGGAGTACGTGGCGCAAACGGCGTAATAGTAGTAACAACGAAAAAAGGCAAATCCGGCCAGCCTTCTTTTAGTTACGACTCTTATTTTGGAATGCAGTTGCCGCTTCCCGGTAATCCTTTCAATTTTCTTAACTCTGAAAATTTTGCCAGACTATACAAAGTAGCTTATCCGGGAACCGTTCTTTTCGCCAACGGATTACCGGACTACATGTACCGGGGTCCGGGTGTGACCGGTATAGCAAGTGAGGGCGATTCTGCAGTAGACCCGTCAAAATATATATTTGATCCGAGTAACAGCAGCAAGAATTATCTGATTCAGAAAGTAAATAAACAAGGAACTAACTGGTTTCAGGAAGTTTTTAATCCTGCTCCCATTACCAGTCACAATATCACAGCAAATGGTGCGACTGATAAAGCAGCCTACCTGGTTTCTTTGAATTATTTTAATCAGCAGGGTACACTGTCTAATACTTACCTGAAAAGGTATTCTATGCGGATTAACACTTCTTTTAAAATAAGAGATAATATAAGAATCGGTGAAAATGTTTATTTGTTTTACAGGCAGAACCCTTCTTACGGTAACCTGGTAGAAAACACGGCTATCCCATCAGTCATCAGAATAATGCCTGTCATACCTGTATATGACATTAAAGGGAATTATGGAGGCACGTTTGGCGGACCTGAACTGGGAGATGCTGAAAATCCCGTTGCCCAGCAATCACGCAATTCTAATAACAGGGATAATTCCTGGAATATGGTGGGAAACATTTATGGAGAAGTTGACTTTTTTAAACATTTTACGGTTCGCTCAAGCATAGGAGGCACGATTAATAACCGATATAATGTATCCTTCAGTTTCGTTAAGTACAACAATTCTGTAGGCAGCAATTCGCCGAATTCGCTCTCGGAAGCCTCCGGATACAACAGCAATATTATCTGGACCAACACGCTGAAATATGCCAACACTTTTGGCAAGCATATTGTTTCGGCAATTATCGGCTCAGAAGCAATTGAAAATTATGGAAGGCGGGTGAGTGGCAGTTCCAGTGCTTTATATTCCACAGATTTTGATTACCAGCTTCTCGGGAACGGTACAACGTCAATTACTAATGCCAGTACCGCCTTTCAGAACAATTTATATTCACTGTTTGGGAGAGCAGATTACTCTTATAATAGTAAATATTTACTAGGTGTAACTGTCCGTCGCGACGGTTCTTCCGTTTTTGGAAAAGAGAAAAGGTATGGTATATTTCCATCCGTTTCCCTGGGTTGGCGGATGTCTGATGAATCTTTCATGAAAAATCTTAGCTGGCTCAACGATTTAAAACTTAGGGCCAGTTATGGAATCCTTGGCTCTCAAAGTAATGTTAACCCGACCAACGCGTTTACTTTGTTCGGCAGTGCACCCGGAACATCCTATTATGGAATCAACGGAGGTATTAACAGTACCACACAGGGTTTTGCCCAGACTTTTAACGGAAATTCAGCCACCGGATGGGAAGAAAATGTAGTGACCAACGTTGGATTCGATGCAACACTGCTCCATAACCACGTTAACTTTTCTGTGGAATATTATAAAAAATCCATAAATGGATTATTATTCAGTCAGCCTTTACCAGCTTCAGCTGGCGGTGCAGCGCCGCCGGTAATTAATATCGGTGATATTCAGAATACCGGCATGGATATCGCAGCCGGCTACAGGGGATTAGCAGGACGAGATTTTGGTTTCACTGTATCTGCAAATATTACCACCTATAAAAATCTGGTGAAGGATATTCCTGGTCCCGGTTATTTCGATGCAGCTACTTCAAGGATCGGTACCCTGGTGCGAAATCAGAAAGGAGAACCGGTAAGCTCATTTTTTGGTTACGAGGTGATCGGATTATTTCAAAGTGCAGACGATGTCAGCAAATCTCCTGCGCAGGCCGATGCGCAGGAAGGTCGTTTTAAGTACCGCGATGTGAACGGTGACGGTGTTATAACAACTGATGACCGTACGTTTTTTGGTAATCCCAATCCGAAATTCACTTATGGCCTTAATATTGGATTTACCTATAAAGCATTTGATTTTTCGACTATATTTTATGGAGTTCAAGGCAACCATTTGCTAAACCATCAGCGGTGGTGGACCGAATTTTTCAGCACTTTTACAGGGGCAAAAAGTAACGCCCTCCTGAATGCCTGGACACCTGGCAATACAACGACCAACGTTCCCAAAATAGAAACATCAAGCAATATCAGTACTTCAGGGGCACCCAATTCTTATTACATGGAAAACGGCTCATATCTCCGGCTCCGATCCCTTATAGTAGGGTACACTTTTAATCCGGGCCGGTTAAAAAGAATAGGAATCCAGAAGTTAAGAATATACGCTCAGGGAGCTAATTTATTCACGATAACAAAATATACCGGGTTGGATCCTGAACTGGGAGGTCAGAGCTCAAACTTTGGAATCGATTTCGGTAATTACCCAAACAATCAAAAGAATTTCCTAGTAGGACTGAACCTTTCTTTTTAAATAGCTGATTAATTAAATTGCCATGAAAAAGATATATTTTATAGTAATTATTGCCGCAGGATTGACCCTTCCTCTGGCTATTTTCTCTTGCAAAAGAAGCTTTCTGGATAAATCGCCAATTGGGTCAGTAGATGAATCTTTACTTGCGGATAAAAGTGGTGTCAATTCATTATTGATTGGAGCATATTCGATACTTGATGGATGGCCAGCCCCGGTAGATGTGAGAATATGGAATTGTGCAGTAAGTAACTGGGTATTTGATACAGGAGGCGACGATGCGTACAAAGGATCGAACTTTGGCGATGAAGCATTCATTGAAGAAATAGAGAACTATTCGGTATCGCCGGTCAATGTTTCCCTTAATGATAAATGGCGGGTATTGTACCATGCTGTTCAAAGATCAAATGATGTATTGCGTCTGCTCGCAAAAGTACCCGCAGGTAAACTGACCGATGCAGAAGCACTTCAAATAAAGGCAGAAGCACTTTTCTTGCGCGCTGTATATCATTTCGAAGCTGCTAAGCTTTGGCGAAATGTTCCATATATTGACGAAACTGTTACTTACGAAGCAGGAAATTATAATGTACCCAACACTGCTCCGATATGGCCTAAAATAGAAGCGGATTTTTTGTTTGCAGCTACCAATCTTACACCTACAAAAACGGAAGTAGGAAGGGCGAACAGCTGGGCAGCAAAGGCATTTCTGGCAAAAGTGTACATGTTCCAGCACAGGTATTCCGATGCTAAACCACTACTTGATAATTTGATAGCCAGCGGCATGAATGCAGGTGGTATAAAATATGCGCTTGATACTTACTTTCGCGACAATTTTGATGCATTAAAAAAGAATAGTTCAGAATCTGTTTTTGCCGTTCAGATGACGGTCAACGATGGGTCAACCGGATTTAATAGCAATTATGGGAATATTTTAAATTTCGCATGGGGCGGTGGACCTTCGAGATGCTGTGGTTTTTATCAGCCTTCTCAAAACCTTGTTAATGCCTTTCAAACCGATGCGAACGGCCTTCCTTTGTTCGGGACTTATAATGACAACACTGTTAAAAATGATCTGGGACTGCCCAGCACGGCAGCTTTTACGCCCTATACGGGTACTTTAGATCCCAGGCTGGACTGGACTGTGGGAAGAAGAGGGATTCCCTATCTGGATTGGGGAATCATGCAGGGATCCGCCTGGATTCGCAACCAGCTTTCAGGAGGTCCTTATGAACCATTAAAAAATGTGACACCCAAATCTCAGGACGGTGCAACTAATGAAGCTGCCGGCGGTTGGCAGGCCGGTGCCGGTAATGCCATTAACTATGAAATGATTCGTTTTGCAGATGTGTTGCTATGGGCAGCTGAAGTAGAAGTTGAAATAGGGTCGCTTGCAAAAGCAGAAGAATATGTTAATATGATCAGGTCCAGGGCGGCCGATCCTGTCACATGGGTTCATACATACGTTGATAACAACGACCCTTCAAAAGGATTTACGAATTCACCTGCAGCTAATTATCAGATTGGTTTGTATAATGGCCGTTTTGAAACGCAGGGTCAGGACTATGCGAAGGAAGCTGTCCGTTTTGAGCGCAGGCTTGAACTTGCAATGGAAGGGCACCGATTCTTTGACCTGCAGAGATACGATAACGGAACAGGATACATGGCCAGCATTCTAAATGAAAAGATTAGGTATGAAACTTCCTTCTTCAATAGCGTACAGGTAGATGGAAAGCCACTGCACTATGTTATTTTAGAGGGTCACACCTTTACAAAAGGTAAAAATGAAATACTGCCTATTCCGCAGGCACAGATTGATCTGAGTACAATAAACGGAGTCCCTACGCTGAAGCAAAATTAACTGGATTAAGAATTATCTGTGAAATACAAAGGGTAGAAAACATTCCCTGCCTTTTGTATTTCACAGATACCTGCCGCATTGCAGCCCTAAAAAAAATCATTTAAAAAATAATTTTCAGTATTACAGTACAACCATGAATAGATATTCAGGTCTTTAATATTTGTCTTCAATCTTCTTTTCATGTGAACAATAGGACTGTTGAGCCGCAACTTTAATAACTTACTTAAATTTTTGTCTGCGGCGATTGCCCAGATCTTTTGCTCACCGCCTTTCACTTCTACCTGGTATTCATCACTAAGAATTTTTAAAAATGACCGGTTCTCCAGATTCCTGGATACAAACCTCGGCAGGTTAATATCCGAAATGAATGTTTCTTCAAATAGCACAGGCACATCATTAATATACCTTAACCTTGTAAAAAACAAACAAGAAGCCGCTTTTTCTGTATCACCTAATTCCTGAAGTAATGTATCGGGCCAAGCCTGCTTTCTGGGTTTCGTTAAAATAATAGTACTCAGTTTCTGATCGCCGATCCCAGCAGTGACGCCGCTGACTGACAAAATTCCCAACCCTCTTTTAGAATCGGATACAATACTACCTTTTCCCTGGCGTCTGATGATATAGCCTATATTGGTCAACCCGGTCAACGCGAGCCTGACGGTAGCACGGGTAGTATGATACGTTTTGCAGAGATCATTTTCTGATGGAATCAATTGACCTTTCACGTACTTCCCGTCATCTATTAATTTTTTAAGATCTTCTATGAGTCTTTTGTAAATGGGAATTGATTCTGAATTCTTCATAAGTGATATAGTAACAAGAGAACTAAAATTAATCATATTTTGCAAAATGCATGACCCTATTATCACCTTTTTCAACTACGGCTCCGTTAGTTGGTCCAAAATGGCAAGGAGTACAAAGATAATGCAGCGGTTTCAGGAACAGTGTCGGGCAGCATGGCATAAGACTAATTAATAAATATTTCATCCGCCATTAATACAGCCGGAAGACCTTTCTTATCGTGCCAGGGAGGAAGTTTCATAACTGGTCTCGCAACTAATTTTATGTAGATCAGGGATTGTTTATTAAATGAACATTTCAGGATAAGCATGGAAGATTTTATCCGGGAGCCGGGTTGATCGGGGATCAATGTGGACAACAAACGAAGTCGCTGAGGCGTGTTCCCTCCCCATACTTCTACTCGGGATGGGGGGAAAACATTTTCAGGAGGGCTGCATAGTACATGCAGTGCAACAGACTCCAGGGAAACCGCTTTTTTAAAAGACATTAATACGTCCATGCTGTTAACAGAAGCGCCCAGCCATTTATTGCTGAAAATGCTCAGGCTACCAAGCTGGCCGTCGAAAAGTGTTGAGGCACCATTGGCAATGAAGCGGTCATATAATGGCGTGAGTATGACAGTACTGTCGGGCAAGAGTAATCTTTTGTAAAATTCAAAAGTAGCTACATCACTTACCAGCCAGCCAGGCTTGGATGCAATGGCTTTGATAATGGTGTTCTGCTTGACAGGGATGCTTTTTTCATATAAAGGCGAATGGACACTGTCTGGCTCGCTTCCATCAAGGGTATAGCGGATCCGGGCATTTTTTACGGGATGCTTTAATTCAACGGAAAGCGACTCATTAAACACAGAAGAAGCATTTTCCAGCTGAGGCTTGTTTAGCCTGACCGGTGCTGATTCCTTTTCATTAAATCCTTCCATAAACCTGATCTTCGGATTGTCATGTCTGAGTTGTTGAATTTCCTTATCTGAGAGGCCGGTGTTCCATAAAGCAATAGAAAACAGGTTCTTGAGGGTACGAATTTGTTGCTGCAGATCTGTATAATTAATTTTTACTCCAGACATAGAAATACTCCTTAAATGCTTTAACGGAGCAAGATATTTTAACCCCTGTCCGGTGATCTCCGTAAAATTCAGGTTCAGGGTTTGCAAATTAGTAAATTCACCGATGACCCTAAGATCATCATCTTTTGCCGGCATCTTATCCAGGTTTACAGAAATGATCTGCTGACTCACTGTTCTTAATTCATTTACTGACTCCGCATTATAATTTGATCTGCCGTAAAAATTAACGGCAAGCGCGGGAGAACCCTTGGCCAGGGGAACAACAAACCGGTAATTCGTATTAAGCTTGCGAATGATTTCTTCGCTGGCTGAAGGAAACTGATATGCTTCTGCTACCACTCCTGAGTTTTTCAAAATGGTTTGTGCCGCAATTGACAAAGAGTCTCCCAAAGCAAGATCTGTTATTTTAGCAGTAAGCGACACCCCTGACCTTACCCAGTATTTAAACAAGTTCATTTCTTCTTCTGACAGCTGCTCTTTTCCTATAGGAGGCATATGTTTTCTATTGTCTGGCGGAAGCGTTAGTCTTTCCAGAAGAAGGCTTTCGCCAGTTTTGCCAAGGATAAATAATGGCCCTGATTTTCCTCCTGTCAGAATGGAAGCAGTATCTGTAAGCACGAGATTTCCTTTTCGCTTATCCTCATTGTGGCAGGACCTGCATTTACTATCAAACACTGGTTTAATAACATGATCGAATAGCACGGCTTTATCCATGCTGATGATTTTCCTGGGGGTGACTGTTTCGAAAACAAAATTTTCACCATGGGTTAAAGCAGCGCCGTAATGGCCTGCAACTATAATAAAGGTGAATGTCAACGAAGAAAAAATACTGGCCACCAATGTCCTGAACCATGTATGACCGCGGGCCAGAAAGATAAAATAACTAAGAAAGAATATGCCAGTTCCTGACCACTTGTGCCATTGAAGTGTATTTCCCTGGTATCCTTTTTCTGTAGACAAAAGCAATCCCATCACAACCGTTATGCCAGCAGTAAAAGTGCCTGCAAAAAAAAGAGCCCCTGTCAGTTCATCCAGATCGGACGTTTTCTTTTGATCATTTTTCAGATGAAAAAAATTAAGACATACTGCGGCCAGGAGTATGACAATAGGAAAATGCAGCAACATCGGATGCAGCCTTCCTATTGGCCGGACCCAGTCAGGAACGCTTATTGTATTTGCAAATGCAAGCAGAAAAATAATAAATACTGAAAGTGCAAATAAAAGATTTGCCCCATACTCCTTTAGTTTGTTTTTCATGCCCACCTATAAATAATTGTACCGGTTATATCCTTTTGAACTTGTATGGATAAACTTTACCGGACGCCCATTGTGCCACATAAATGTTGTCGTCATTATCAACACATACATCGTGTGGATTAAGAAAAATCTTTTCTTCCTGTGACATGGACTGCAGCACACCATCTTTATACACGGGCTCAGTGCCTCCAAGGTTGGATACTACTTTATTGTCCTTATCAAGAATTGTTACAAACCCTGAACCGGGAGTGTCCAGATCCGGTGAACGTAATACGGCAGCATACAAATATTCATTTTTAATTACTGGCCGGCAAACACACGCGCCCGGAAGGGATATAACCTCCAGCAGATTTCCATCCATATCAAAGCGTTTAAAGCAGTGACGTGTACGGTCTGTGATCAGCAACGAAGGTGCGCCATGTCTTTTATCAATACAGATTCCATGAGCATTGTCCAGATTTTTTGCTTCTGTACCTTTTCCTCCGAAATAGGATAATAATTTTCCATCTGCCGAGTAATGCAGGATATACTGCAGTCCATAACCATCGGCAATAAAAAAATCTCCATTTTCTGCAACAGCTGTTTCTGTAGGAACAAATTGATCCTTTTTCCGGTACAGCCCCGTTTCCATCGGACAGTCTATCGTCATTAAGATGGCCCCTGCCATGGTTGTTTTATATACCTGGTGTTTTACGGTGTCGGTTATAAAAAGAAATTCAGTTCCATTTTCGCTAGTAATAGTCAGGCCATGGGCTCCTGGAAATTCATGCCCCCAGTATTCAAGTAGCCGGCCGGATGTATTATACATCAGAACGTTGTTTTTGATTTCATTAGTGAGCAAAAGTATCCTCCCTTTTTTGTCCTGCACCATTTCATGACAATCGTTTACAGGATGTGTTACCGGATTGAGATTACCCCATTTATTGTCCATATGGTATCTCATATGATTATGTCCATAAACGGTCTTTTTCTTCTCCCGGGCAAACAAGCCGTCAGTGATAATCAATCCCGCTGAAGCTAGCGCAGTATGCTGCATAAATTTTTTTCTGTTCATATAATGTTTATTTAGCTGATTATACCTTTGACAACTTTTCCCGCTACATCTGTTAACCTGTAGCGCCGGCCCAGATGCTTAAAGATGAGTTTTTCGTGATCCAGTCCCAGCTGATTAAGGACCGTAGCCTGGAAGTCATGCACGTGAACAGGGTCTTTAATAATATTATAGCTGAATTCATCTGTTTCACCGTATACGATTCCTGGTTTAATTCCTCCGCCTGCCATCCAGATACTAAAGCACCGCGGATGGTGATCCCTTCCATAATTATCGGCAGTAAGCTTTCCCTGGCTGAAATTGGTACGCCCGAATTCACCTCCCCATATCACCAGTGTTTCATCCAGTAATCCCCGTTGTTTGAGATCTGTAATAAGCGCTGCTGAAGCCTGGTCGGTGTCCCTGGCCTGGCCTGCGAATTCTATTGGCAGATTACTGTGGGAATCCCAGCCCTGATGATACAGCTGGACAAACCGGACCCCATTTTCAGATAATTTACGGGCAAGCAGGCAGTTGGCTGTAAAAGTTCCCGGCACCATACAATCCGGCCCATACAGGCGTACTGTACTGTCTGGTTCTTTAGAGATATCCATGGTTTCCGGCACCGCAGACTGCATGCGATAGGCCATTTCATATTGCTTGATCTTGGTTACGATTTCCGGATCCCCCAATTCTTCGTAGGCCATCTGGTTGATCGAAGAGATAACATCAAGAAATTTTCTCCGGTCCTGCCGGTTCAATCCTTCCGGATCTGCCAAATACAGAACAGGGTTCTCACCCTGGCTCAACTGCACCCCCTGGTGAATGGAATCGAGAAAACCACTTGACCACAATTTGGAATAAACACCCTGGCCATTTCCCTTTCCTCTGGACAACAGAACTGTAAAATCGGGTAAATTTTTATTTTCACTGCCCAGGCCATAGCTCAGCCAGGAACCCATGCTGGGCCTGTTACCATTCTGTGATCCTGTTTGAAAAAAAGTTAGCGCGGGATCATGATTAATCGCTTCAGTATACATAGATCTGATGATGCAGATATCATCTACAACTTTAGCCGTGTAGGGAAACTGATCACTTACCCAGGCACCTGATCTGCCATATTGTTTGAACTTGCAGAAAGCTCCTGCCAATGGAAATGAGGCTTGGTTAGCCGTCATACCGGTCAGTCGTTGCCCTGACCTAATAGATGCGGGGAGTTCCTGACCCTGCATTTGCTGCAACATTGGTTTATAATCGAATGATTCCAGCTGTGATGGTGCGCCATTCTGAAATAAATAAATTACCCTTTTAGCTTTAGGGGCAAAATGGGGCAGACCAGGAATATATCCTTCCTCTCCGATATCTTTTTTTTCAAAAAGATCTGGGATCATTAAAGAGCCGAGAGCCGCAGCGCCCAGGCCCAGGCTCATTTTTGACAAAAAGCGCCTGCGGTTGACATTCAGACCATGTTGGAATAATATATCCTCTTGCATGATTAGGATTTAGTGATGCTTTCTTCCAAATTATAAATAGCAGATACCACCTGCATTAATGAAGCAAGGAGAACGACATCAACTTTCTCCGGTAAGGGAAATTCTCCGGCAGAAAGTAATTTTTGTGCACGTTGCTTATTGATAGAGATCAGATTGAAGTGATAGCTGTCCATTAACAGCTCCGTTTCTTTTTTATATGGTCTGCGGCAAACGATAAATCTGAAAGCTTTATTGACTTTGTCTTCCAAAGAAGTATGCTCTGAGAGTAATTTGCAAGCCAGTACCCGTGAAGCTTCCAGTACAGTAGGATCATTCATCATCACTAAAGCCTGCAGGGGGGTATTGGTGGCCGACCGTTTTATTTCGCACTGATCCCTGTTGCTGGCATCAAATATCCCCATAACCGGAGGTGGCACCGTCCTTTTGATGAAGGTATAAAGGCCCCTTCGGTATAGCGATTCTCCATGATCCTGTTTATAGGTTCCAATGGTAGACAGCATACCCCCGGTTGATACTGCTGCCTCCCATAAGCCTTGCGGCTGATAGGGTTTTACACTCGGGCCCCCTATTTTTCTTACCAGCAAACCGCTGGAGGATAAAACAAGGTCACGGACAAACTCAGCTTCTAAACGTAATCTCGGAGCCCGTGAAAGATAAATGTTTTCCGGATCGGTTTTGAGTTGGTCCGAATTGACAGCGGTCGACTGACGATAAGTGGAAGAGGTAACGATCTGCCTGACGAGACGCTTGATGTTCCAGCCATGAGTTTCAAAGTCGACTGCCAGCCAGTCAAGCAGCGCCGGATGGGAGGGGAGCTCACCCTGCATCCCGAAATCTCCTGAAGTACGAACGATCCCTCTTCCAAATAACTGCTGCCATACCCGATTCACATAGACTCTGGCCGTGAGTGGATTTTTTTTATCAAAAAGCCAGTCGGCAAGACCAAGCCGGTTGCGGGGGTAGTTATTAGCAAAGGGAAGAATAGAAGCGGGTGTTCCTGGAAATACTTCGTCTCCATGCGCATCATATGATCCTCTTTTTAAAATGAAAGTCGGCCGCAGCGTATCGCGGTCTCCCATTACAGAAACCATTACATTACCTGTATCGGGATTCTTAATATAAGTCATTAATTCCTTCGTATCCTTTTTAGTGATTTCCAGCACCGGATTTTTTGCAGGCTTGTAGCCAGCTTCAAGGCCTGTTTCTTTTACGTTATTAAAAAAGGAAAACAATTGGTAATGCTCTTTTTGGGTAAACGGATCATACTTGTGATCGTGACAGTGCGCACATTCTATGGTGATCCCCAGAAATGCCCTTCCGAAAGTATTGGTACGGTCTGTAACATAATCCACTCTGTACTCTTCGTCAATCACGCCGCCTTCTTCTGTTATTTTGTGGTTGCGGTTGAAGGCTGTAGCCAGTAATTGTTCTTTGGTATGTTCCGGCAGCAGGTCTCCTGCAATTTGCCATTTGACAAATTCATCATAAGGCATGTTGTTGTTGAATGCATGAATGATCCAATCCCTCCATGGCCACTGTGAACGGTAATAATCATCTTGGTAACCATAAGAATCAGCGTACCGGGCAACATCCATCCAGTTGAGCGCCATCCGTTCTCCATAGGAAGAATCCTGAAGCAGGCGGTCGATGATTTTCTCATACGCACCTGGTGTATTATCATTCTGAAAATCATTCATTAATTTTTCATCAGGCGGTAGTCCGGTAAGATCCAGGCATACATGTTTCAATAATCTTTCTTTGCCTGATTCCGGATTTGGATGTAATCCCTCTTCCTGCATTTTATGCAGAACGAAAAAGTCTATTTCATTGCTCGGCCATTGCTTATCTGTCTTCAATACGGGTAAAGGCTGATCTGCAGCTGGCACAAAAGCCCAATGTTTTTCATATCTGGCTCCTTGTGATATCCATTTTTTAATAAGAGCGATTTCATACACACTGAGCGTTAAGTTGGAAGTAGGAGGGGGCATTTGCTCAGACGAATCTTCCGAAGATATTCTGAGGTATACTTCTGAAGTAAGAGGATCGCCAGGTGTCAGCGCATGAACAGATGTATTACCCTTTAAGACCTTGTATGCATTTTCTGGTATATCCAGGCGAAGATCTGCTTGCCGTTTGTTGCCATCGGGACCGTGACAGGCAAAACATTTATCTGATAAAATCGGGCGAATATTAAAATTGTAGCTGATGCTGTCAGGAACTTTCTTCTCAGTAATAGTTTTATTAAACTGAAAACACGATTGTGTTGTGTAGATCAGCACTACACCAATACTGATAAAATAATATTTTATCCTGTTCATACGCTTAATTCACAATCGTGCCTTTATAAAATATTCGTCCGGAATAGGTATCAAGTACCTCTTAACGAATATAAACAAATACTTGTATATACATGTTTTTCAACGGTGATATTTTATAAAGATCAGGATGATCTGAAAGGTGTTGAAAGCGCACGTTTAATTGCCTGATTTCTTTAATAAAATATCTGCTGCGCTGGATTGGTTCAGCGAGGTAATGGCTGCCGCACCTTTATTTAGCCACTGTTTTGCAACCTTCCGTATATCTTCCATATCAGACCCACCTACACCGAGCAGCGAATAATATACTCCTTTTTCTGCTTCTTCATTTGGCAGGGCGAAAAAATCCATGCCGCCGGGAGAGAAATGATTGGGATATTTTTTTAACGACTCTTCATCCACTTCATGGCCCTGACTGTTGAGCCAGCCGATAGGCCAGTGGTCCCAGCTCTGGCCTATCCAGCCCACACCGCCTGTGTCTGTGTGGCTGTGCTCTTTTATTCTGGTAAAGTCGTGCCGGAATCCCGAGGCGTCCCCGAATACGCAAAAAGGAGATGCTTCCTTCATTGGCAGTACGAATACTACTCCTGCGGCATCATCAAGCTCTTTCCAGGTAGATCCCGTGCGTCGGGGAATGGCCTTGTACAAGGTCCCTGGAACATGTTTCCAAAAAACATCATACCGGTTGGGGCTAAACGTATCCAGAACAGCAAGTGCGTGGTGTTCTCCTGTACTGTCATCTTTTTTCAACACATCCACCCATGTCATTCCAACGGGGCACATGCCGATATTCTCGATAGGTTCCCGGGTATGACCATGTATTCCTGATATTAAACTCGTATATGTTTGTTTCCTTACGATCATTCCGTTGGGATATGCCCAAAAATCTTCTATACCCCTGTAATATTGCTCACCTGTATCCTGGTTCACGCCAAAGTAGGTCCAGCGTACCCAGACACGGTCAGGTCCCGGCTCCATGATTTCTACAAAAGTGTTCCGCTCTCTTCTCCCCGGAGTATTAAAAAGTTCTGCTTTTCCTTCATTGCCTTCGAAAAACTGGTAGCATACCCCAGCTCCTGACGGAAGTTCCATTAATGGACAATAGCTGCATTCGTGTGCAAAAACGAATTTGTGAGAAAAGTCTCTCCAGTGAATAATAAAAGCTTTTTTAGGATTACCGTCTGCATTGGGAGGGCATTTCAGTACGCCGTGGTAATTTCCGAAGATATAATCTGTTACTTCTACAACTGATACGCCGCCACTGGTGCGGCTGCTTATATCAGCCATCGTTACAGGCGGTGTCTTTATAAAAGGATCAGAAACGGCCAGGTGTTTGATGCGCAAACTAATATCAAGGACCTGCTTGTCCGCCAGCTTAACATCCATTGGAGTAAATCCATCCATGGAGGGTACTGTTAACCGGTAATTGCCCGGCGGAAGGTCTTTAACTTCAAATTTCCCCGAATATTCACTGGTAATCGTTCTGGCTTCTTTGGTTACTGTATTCAGAATGGTTACCTGTGAATTAGGAATGTCAATATCTGACCCCCCCAGTACAATTCCTTTTATGGATCCTGATCCGCGGATGATACCGGCTGCCCCGCTGATAGAAAACGGCGAATAGAAAGCTGCCGATTCAATTGTTCCAAGCATCCCGATCACAGTACCGGAAATGAATTTCCTTCTGTTCAGGAATCTTTTCTTATTCATAAAACAAAAAATTATCAATCGTTATAATATCAGATTACCCTGTCATTGCCGCCATCCACAGGTATTTGTGCACCTGTTGTTTTTGAAAACAGGCTGCCACATAATTCAGCGGCAAGTTCACTTACATCGTTGCTGGTGATTTCTGTTTTCAACACATTATTTTTTTTATATTCTTCCAATGTGAGTCCATAACTCCGCGCCCGGGAGGAAAGTACTTCGTCTGTCCAGATGCCCGTATCGAAAACTGAATTCGGATGTATGGTGTTAATACGGATTCCTTCCTTGCCCCATTCCAGCGCGGCAACACGTGCCAGCTGGTTCAGTGCAGCTTTTGATACCGAATATGCCGCTGCTCCCGGACCAGGGGCAGGAACATTTTTAGAACCGATGATCGCTACCCGTCCTCCTCTGGGAGCCAGCTTAAGAAACGGGAAAGATCCCTTTAGCAGTTTAAAGTTTGCGTCAACATTGATATTCATTACCCGCTCCCAGGTTTCTGTTTTTAACGTTTCGATATTGCTGCCTGAAGGAAAGATTCCGGCGTTAAGTATAAGGATGTCAAGCCCGCCGAAGGCATCAATGGTAGTGTTTAAAGCATTTATCAATTGCATTTCGGAAGAAACGTCGCATTCCAGTCCGAGGAACGAATCACTTGATGAAAGGACTTTTATTGCAGGATTTATATCGAGCCCCACTACAGCAGCACCTCTCTTCAAAAGTGACAGCACACAAGCTTTTCCTATCCCGGATGCGGCTCCCGTAACCAGTGCAATTTCTCCGGTAAACTGCGGCAGCGTTCCGGTTTTGGAAAGCTTTGCCTGTTCAAGTTCCCAGTATTCCACATCGAAAATATCTTTTGCCGGAAGAGCCTTGTATCCTCCCAGCTCTGTAGCCCAGGAAATAATATCAATAGTATGAGCATAAATATCAGCCACTATCGTTGCATCTTTTGCAGTTTTGCCAATTGTGCACATTCCCAGCAGGGGATCAAGGATTACCCGTGGGGCGCGGTCAAGAATTTTCTTCCGGTCCTTTGCGAGGGGCTCATTTTCTAAAAAATATTCTTCATAGTTACGGACATATTCATCAACATCCCTGCCCACCATAGGTAATCTTTTGGTGCGGATCACATGATCCGGAGTAGCGGGTCCCTGCTGAGCAATTATATTGAGGTCAGAACGGTTACAAAACGCCATGTTCTTATAATCCGTAAATCTTTTCATGATCACAGGAAATCCTGCGGTTTGTGAAATCTTTCTGCGCAGTGAGGCAAGATCCCTGCTCACCGAATTATCAGCAGGCAATGGCGATGCTGACGTTGAGTAATGTGTATTTTTCTTTAAATAATCTTCGGCAATTTTTACCAGTTCCAACATTCTCTGATAAGATTGCTCTGCTGTTGCACCGAAGGAAAACACGCCGTGATTTAATAAAATGATCCCTGTTTTATCTTCAGTAAGATCCCGTTTGAGAATCTGGGCACACAATTTTGACAGGTCAAAACCAGGCATGACATATGGAATATACACAACTTTTTCACCGTAAAGCTGTCGTATTGTTTTTTCGCCGTTCACAGAATTGGAAATAGCGATCACCGCATCAGCATGTGTGTGATCAACATATTTATAAGGTATCACTGCATGAAGAATAGCTTCGACAGAAGGAACCGGCGCCGATGATCGGGTAAGATGAGTCACCAGTTCATTTACCATGGCTGCATCAGACAAAGAAGGTAATGTAGACAGCTTCTTTAAATAATTTAATCTAACAGGAGAAAATCCCTGATCTGTTATGGTTTCCAAATCCCATCCGCTACCCTTAACATAAAGGATCTCTTCCTCCTCACCCAGTATGTTTTTCTCCAGAATTTTTACTGAAGTGTTTCCTCCTCCATGCAGCACAAGGGATTTATTCTGACCCAGAAGCTGAGAAGTACGCACTCTTTCAGTAAGGTAGAGATCGTTTTCGGTCTTTGACATATTCAACAAAGGTTTTGAAAAATTAATTTATCCAGTTACTTTAATGTGATTGCGTTCCTCATAGATTTTCATAAAATGCAATATCTCATCCATAGATTTAATTCCTGCCGTGGTGCCCACGCGCATTACGCAGTGTGCACCTGTAGCATTAGCAAACTTTGCACATTTTTCGATATCCCAGCCCTTGTAAAGGCCGGCAATAAAACCTGCGCAGAATGAATCGCCCGCCCCCGATGCATCAACCGGATTTATGGCGCTGTAGGATGGGACTTTAAACCCAGGCTGATTTTCCGGTTTCACGAAGCAGCCCTCACTATTTAGTTTGATAACAACATTTCTTACTCCTTTTGAAATAAAAAAGTTGGCCATTTCAGCCGGGTTATTTTTCCCGCTGAGTTCGTAAGCCTCGTCATAGCTTGGCATAAACCAATCCAGATACTTAAAGGTGCTTTCAATTTTCTTTAGCCATTGTCCTGTTGAATCCCAGGCTGTATCCATACAGCAAATAACATTATTCTCTCTGGCAAACCGTAATAACTGTTCTGTGCCCTGCCCGTCGAAATCTGGCATTAGAAAGGTGCCTGCTATCAGAAGGATTTTTTTATTTTTTATATATTCAGGATTAATATCTTCAAAGTTAAAGTGCTTGTTGGCACCCATGGAATGAATAATCGAACGTTCACTGTCTGAACTGATTAACACCATGGAAGAAGAAGTGGTAATATATTTGTCGGTAATTATACCACGTACGTCCACGTTTTCCAACCTGAGTGCATCCAAAAGAAATTTGCCAAGACTGTCATCGCCAACTTTTCCTATAATACAGGTACCTATGCCGATCTTGGAAAGACTGATCGCCGCATTTGCTGCGCATCCTCCTATTTGTAAAGAAATACTATCTACCAGACTCAGCTTTCCTTTTTCAGGCAACTCATTAACTGTTTTTCCAAGTATATCAGCGCACAATATGCCGACACATACTATTCCGGATTTTTCTGCAGTCATGTTCCAGCAATTTTACTATTCTATAATTGTGAACCGATTAACACGGGGATCGGTAAAAATATCTTCATCGTCCGTGCTTCTGGTCGAAAATTCTGATACAACAGCTCCCGTATCGCCCGCCCTGAACCAGTGCAGAATATCCGGGGAAAGAGTATACTGCTCGCCTGGATGCAGGATGATTTCATGTGATACCTGTAGAAATTCCTGATATTTATCCAATCCTTTGTGCCTGGGAACAGCATTTTTTATTCCTGAAACGTATAAGTATACTACCCCCCATCTGCACCGGAATGTTTCCTCTTTTCCGGGCCTTGCATTTTTGGAAGGATGAACATGTTCAGGACAGGTTTGTCCTGGAAACATGACAAGCTCTTTTGCACATACCCTGTCAGTATTGACATATACCACTACTTCGAGACCCAGCCTTTCAAGATCGCTTAATCCGAAATCTGCAATTTCTATGGATTGTTTTTCCTTTTCAGTCAATAAAATACCGGCCCTTTCATAAAAAAGCAGAGATTTTCTTCTTGCATTATCAATTTGTTTTAAGGTAAGCATAACTAACTTCCTGTGATTTATAATAATAATAATTGTGGATTCTCCAGAAGATTTTTAACTTCTTTTAAAAATGCCGCGCCGATAGCTCCGTCAATGATGCGGTGATCAAAAGAAGCGGTAATATTCATCATGTCGCGAATGACCATCTGCCTGTTAACGACAACCGTTTTTGCTATGATACTACCTACTGCAAGAATACAACTCTCCGGCTGATTAATGATAGCTGTAAAATTACTCACACCAAATGCCCCAAGACTTGATAAGGTGATAGTACCTCCCGATATATCACTTTCGTGAAGCCTGCTGTTCTTTGCTTTCTCAATATTTTCTTTATTGGCCACAGCTATTTCCCCAATTGATTTTCGGTTAACCCCTTTAATAACAGGCACGATCAGTCCCGACTCCAGCGCGACCGCTAATCCAAAATTGACATCTTTATATACTTTGATCCTGTCTTCCTGATAAGTAGCATTAATAAGAGGCTGCGATTCTATAGCTTTTGCCGCTACTTTTATAATGATATCATTGAAAGATATTTTTATTCCCCTGTCATTGCTGTTTAAGCGGTTCCTTAATGCAATGCTTTCGCCCATGTCCACATCAATTGAAACAATATAATGAGGTGATGTCTGCACGCTTTCTGTCATTCTTTTAGCGATCGTTTTTCTCATTGAACCAGCATCGATAAAATAAAATTCTTCCTGCGCCTGCACGGCCGCACTGGCTATATAATTATCGACATCGATTTTTTTGAGTAGATTTTTTGCAAAATACCGGGCAACATCCTGCAATTTTATATTTTCTGATTTTGCCCGATTTTTAGCTAAAGGAGACGCCTGTAATCTGTTTTCATGGACTTTGTGTATCGCCGGGTTTGTATTGGCAGGAGTTGTTTTAATCACCTGTACATTACTGCTTTTTGCGACTACCGCCATTTTTTTAGATTCCACCGGATCCTTTTCCTGTGTAAGTTTATCCTCCGGGTTTCCAATATGAGCAACAACCTCTCCGGTTTTAACCATTTGGCCCTCCGGATATTTAATATCCAGCAATGTTCCTTCCGCAAAACTCTCCACAGTCAGGATCGCTTTATCCGTTTCTATTTCAAAAAGAATATCGCCTCTTTTTACAAAATCACCGATAGATTTGCTCCATTTAAGAATAACCATTTCGTCTGTGGTCTGACCACCTGATGGCATTAGTATCTTATTTATCATAATACCTCCTCATATTGATTTTGCCTTGTTTTCGCTTCCTATTATTTTTATAAACCGAACTACTTCCCCGCAAATGGCTTGCCTTGCGCCGCATAACATGTCCGCTTCCCCGCCTCGGCCTATCACATTGTGAGGATCCATTTTATCAACATTGTTTTTATCCAGATAAGATTTAATATAATTAATATATACTCTTTTAAGGATAGTTCCGACATTCACCTTGCACATGCCTAGTTCTATAGCGTGCTGAAGATGATTGTCTGAGATACCGGTGCCCCCATGTAATACCAGAGGGACAGTAATTCTTTTCCGCAGAGTTTTAATAAGATCGAAATCAAGTGTTGCCTTTTTGCCTTCCAGAAGATGCACATTTCCTACCGCCACTGCTAAGGCGTCGATGCCTGTTTCTTTAACAAAGTAAGCTGCTTCATCAGGATCTGTCATATGTCCGATGCTGATGGTATTGGTTGAGATGTCTGAGTCAGGTAAATGACCCACTTCCGCTTCCACAAAAACATCCAGGCTATGTGCTATTCTTACAAGATATTTATTGATTTCGATGAATTCATTCATAGGAGTACCGTTTCCTTCAAACATTATTGCATTAAATCCTGCACTCATTCCATTTATCAGCATCGGCACTTCACGGGCTTCATTCAGCAACAGGGCCACAGGTGCCTTAGTGGCAACAGCTATAGCTTTCCCGAGATGTCCATAGTGATAAATATTTTCCTTTACCGTTCTTTTTTTACTTCCGATAAACTGTCCTCCAAATCCTATAATTACCGGCGAGTTAGTTTGCTCTGCAGCATCCACAACAGCAAGTATTGATTCCATGTTCCATGCTTCAAAATATCCGACCGCATATTTATTGGTCAAAGCATGATCCAAAAGCGATCTCATAGAAACTAATGCCATATCTCCTTTGTTAATTTATAATCAGATTTTCATGAGGTTTCTTGCCACTTCAGCAATTCTGTTTGCAGAAGGGACAACAAAATTTTCCATAACCGGTGCAAAAGGAATTGGCACATCATAAGATGCAACTCTTTTAATCGGAGCATCCAGATAAAATAGAGCATCTTCCGCAATTTGCGCTGCTACTTCGGCACCCCAACCGTTTCGTCTAGTATCTTCTTCAACGATAATCAGCCTCGATGTTTTTTTAACGGAATCAATGAGCATGTCGTAATCAAAGGGAACCAGTGTTCTGGGATCCATCACTTCCACACTTATGCCTTCTTTTTCAAGTATTTCAGCAGCTTCCATCGCTTTGTAAACCATCAGTAGGGTGGCCACTATTGTTATATCGGTTCCCTCGCGCCTGATCACGCCTGAGCCGAAAGGAATCAGATACTCTTCATCCGGAACTTCGCCGACAGGACTAAGAGCAGACTTTTCCGCACGGGTACCTTTACTGCCATATAGTAGTTTGTGTTCGAAAACAATAACAGGATTTTCATCCCTGATCGCAGTTTTAAGTAATCCCTTGGCATCATATGCGGTAGATGGACAAATTACTTTCAACCCGGGTATATGAGTAAAAAATGCTTCCAGGCTTTGTGCATGCTGGGCACCCCGGGTCGTGGCCCCGACAGGGGCTCTCATAACCATCGGAACTTTAACAGTTCCTCCTGACATATAGGTCATCTTAGCAGCATTGTCTGCAAGCTGATCCATCATGCAGAACAAAAAGTCGCCATATTGTACATCGGCGATCGGGATCATGCCTGTCATTGCTGCGCCTACTGCCGCTCCGGCAATCATAATTTCTGAAATAGGCGTGTCCAGTATCCTTTCATGTCCAAACTCTTTTGATAATCCCAGCGTTACGGTAAACGCGCCTCCGAATCCTCCTTCTACATCGATGTCTTCACCTAAACAAAATACCCTGGGATCGCGTCTCATTTCTTCTGCTATTGCCTGTCTTAAAGCCTCTGCAATTGACATTTTTGCCATAATTATTTTTCTCCTTAATAGTAAACATTTAATAGCGCATCTTCAGGCAATGGAGAAGGGCTTGCTTTAGCAAAGTCAACAGCCTCCTCAATTAATTGGAGAATGTTTTTTTCAATTATAGAAAGCTTTTCTTCCGTGAGTATTTTCTCGTCGAGAATATATTTTTTGCACCGTGCAACGGGATCTTTATCAAACCATTCCTTTTCTTCTGCTTTGTCCCTGTAGCCACAGGCATCATTACGTGAATGACCGCATCTGCGGTATGTTTTTAATTCCAGGAATGAAGGACCACCACCTTTTCTCGCTTTATCAATAGCCTTGAGGGCAGCTTCATTTACTTTAAAGACATCATTGCCATCGACCACTTCTCCGGACATGCCGTACGCAGGTGCCCTTTCTGCCAGATCTTTAATCTTAATTACCTGACTGATATGTGTTGAGGCACCATATAAATTGTTTTCGCAAACAAATACTATGGGCAGGTTCCAGATGGCAGCCGCATTCATGGATTCATGGAATGCACCTTCGTTAGTGGCACCATCTCCGAAAAAGCAAACCACCACATTATCTGTTTTTCTCATTTTACAGGAAAGTCCAACGCCTACTGCTACCGGCATGCCTCCCGCCGTTATGGCTATAGCCGGAATGGCTCCTACAGAGATATCTCCGGTATGCATCGCCCCTCCCTTTCCTTTACAGCAACCCGTAGATTTGGCAAACATTTCAGCCATCATGGAATTTAATGAAACGCCTTTGGCCAGACAATGCCCCGCAGGCCTGTGTGTGGATGTCATGTAGTCGCTCTTGCGTAAATCATATAACATGCCAACGGCGCTTGCCTCCTGACCCTGCGATTGATGGATAGTTCCAGGCATCACTCCTTCAAGAAAAAGAAAATAGATCTTATCCTCATAATTTCTTAACAGGAACATCTGCTCATACATCCCGACTATTTTTTCATTTTCTATTTTCATAAAGTAAATATAGTAAAATATTTATTACTTGTATAGACATGTTGTATTTTTACAAAAGTTCTAATAACTATGAATATTATATTTATTGTTGAAACAGCCTGTAGGACCAAATATATAAAATTATCTTGTATATACAAGTAATAATTCTTTTATTAATTTTTCCGCCAGTATTAGTTTACGCTTTTCCAGAAATCTTCAATTTCTTGCAGGGATTTCCCCTTTGTTTCAGGCAGTAACCTATGAATGAAAAAAAAATCCCATAATACAAAATGAAGAAAAACTTCAGAATGTTCCCGCAGTCCCGATTACATACAGAGAAACAGGATTGAGCTGACCAACTATCGTATCGCCGATCCACATTACTATGATACTTAATGCCATAATCGGGGCCATATTTAAATTATTGTCATCGCAAATTAATTGATTAACTTAAATATACAAGTTAAATAAATGTATTTTGCTTTATATCTGCACATGTAGGTATCATATATATATGACAATATGAAAAGACGAAATTTTATACGTCAGACAACATTGGGCACTGGTGCTATACTTCTGCCTGTGCAAATGGTGAATGCTACATCTATAGGGCAAAAAGCAACGAAAGAAATTATCCACCCTTTTCTTTGGGGAACTGCCTATTACCGTGCTCCGGAACCAGAGCCGTCTCTATGGGAAAATGATTTTAAAAAGATGCGGGACATAGGTTTTACCGATGTAAAATATCTCGTTCAATGGCGCTGGTCACATATAAAGGAAGATCATTACTATTTTGATGACACTAAAAAACTTCTTGACCTGGCCGCCAAATATAAACTGCGGGTAACACTTAATTTTTTATTTGATGTTTCACCCCACTGGCTATTTGACAAATATCCTGATGCAAAACCGGTACTAAATAATGGTAAGGTTGTAGAACCGTTCGTTGCGGGACACCGCGCCATAGGTGGTCACCCCGGTCCATGCTACAATCATGAAGGAGCCAGGAAAGAAAGAATGAAATTTTTAGACAGAACGGTCTCGACATTCAGTGATCATCCTGCCATGCACATGTGGGACGTTTGGAATGAACCAGAATTGTGCTACCCACAACGCAACCCCATTACAGTGGAAAAGCTGGCGTGCTATTGCGCTAACTGCAGCTCCGCCTTTAAGGAATACCTCAGGAACAAATATGACACACTGGAGTTGCTAAATGATAGGTGGGGAAGAAATTATCAGGAGTGGCACCAGGTAGAAATGGCCCGGAGCCCGGAGGCCTTCCTGGATTTTATAGACTGGCGTGAATTTCACGGACGCACACTTTTTAATGAAGCTGCGTGGCGTATAAAAATGGTGCGCGAAAAGGATCCTATTCATACAGTATTCCTTCATGTTGTACCCAATACGATGAATCCTTTTAATGCAGTAACAACCTGTGTAGACGATTTCGAAATGGCTGACCTGTGCGACGTATTTGCTGCTACAACTATCGGCCCGCTTTTTACTACCCAGCTTATTTCTGCAGGACGCGGCAAAGTTTGTTATAATGTGGAGTGTCATATAAATGGTGGAAATACATCAACTCATCAAAAAATAATTGATCTGCAAGCCTTGCTGAAAGACTTTGTACCACAACTGGGACTTGGGATAAAAGGGTTTATGTTCTGGCAGTTCCGTCCGGAAGTGTTAGGTCAGGAGGCTCCGGCATGGGGTGTTGTAAATCTTGATGGCAGCGACCGGGAAGTTACCAAGGCTTGTCGTACCTTCTGGAAGACCATACAACCTTTTACGTCTATGCTGATGACAGCAAACCCCGTTCCTGCCCTGATCGGTGTGTGGAAAAACAGGAAAAATGAAATTTTTCAATACTGTGTTCATCATACCCTGAATTCATTTACTGAGAACGTGGACGGTTATGTAAATACTTTATACTGGAATAATTATTCATTCCGCTATATATCCGGTAATAAAATTTCAGATGAATCAATTGAGAGCTGCAAAGTATTAATAATGCCTTCAGCATACTATTTAACCGAAGAGGAAGCTGAAATGGTAGTTAGCTGGGTAAAGGCCGGAGGTGTTTTAATCGCGGAGGCGCATATGGGAGGATATAATGGAACAACAGGCAGGCATAGCCGATTGCTGCCCGGATGCGGATTACAGAAAGCCTTTGGCATTAAAGAAGAAACAACGACCAGTTCTTTTCATCTTAACATGGAAAAGGCTGAAGCCATCACTGAAAATGTCACTGCAGACACAAAAAAGGCACTCATATCAATAGGTATAACAGGAGCCCGGTATTTTCCTGTTTCGCAGGCTGATGGCACAATGATCTGGGGCGATAGCAGGTATGCTGAGCTTTCAGGTGATAATATTGAGCCGGAAGGTTTTTTTGAAAAAGGAAAACCTTGTGCAGTTTCCAAACCGCTCGGAAAAGGATATATATATTATTATGGTACCCTTCTTGGAAGTGGGTCCGCAAAGGACAGTAAAGGCCTTACAAACCTTATTGACCGCGCATGTAAAAAAGCAGGCGTTCAGAAAATATTAAAGGCTTCTGCTGAAACAATTCAAAAATTCCGGGTGGATGTTCTGCAAATGAACGGCGAAGATAAATTCATAACGATCCATAGCATGAATGATGAAAAAATACAGGTGTCTCTTTCCGGCAATGGGTTATATGTGGGATTATTTAGCCAAATGATTATCAATTTAAATGAAAAATCATTAGTGGATTTTCCTGCTGGGTTTACAGACCTGTTTGTGAAACAGTAGGAATTAATTCTTTATTTTTAACCGGATAAGTTAATGTTATTTCAGGCATGCATTTTTCACTTAACAGAAGCGTGCCGCTTATCGCAGATCGAACTGATAGGCGGAACTTCCATGGAATTCGCATTGCCGCAACAGCATGCCTCTTTTCTGCAGCGCATGCACAACTTCCCTTTCTTCCTCACGGTTTCCATTAAACGGATACATATGTGAAATAAGCAGCCATACGGGGCCATTTATTTTACTAAGTTCGTTGAGGTAACTGGCACTGCTGATCTTTCTTTGCTGTCCCCATATGATCTGTAACGCATCAAATTTTGCCAGACCGGTTCTAATATAATACCGGGTGGCAGGAATGCTGCCCAGTAAAACATACAGCGATTCACCTGGCTGGCTGTACTGATTAATGTACTGTATCGCTGGCCTGAGCTCATCATGATCTATTGGGAATTCCAGGAAAAGCCTGAAAATAAGCAGTGCCGTGATCACGGTAAGTGTCATGGAACGAAAGAACTGACGTTTGGATAAAGCCTGCGAAAGATGCCAGATCCCATACGCCATCACCATGATATATAAAGGAGCCTGGTAAAGGATCAGCCTTAATTCGAACGGATATATTTTCATCGCGGACAATAACAGGTGTATCGCTACAGGTGCCACACAAAGATAAAACAGCCGAAATTCCTTTTTCCATAACATAATTGCCAGGCTTGAGGCGTATAAGATCGCAGTAGCAATAAACAGGTACCCCCAGGGTAGCGAAGGCAAGAGATCCCGGAATACCTGCATGATTGAATTGTCCATCCACTTGCGGAATGGTGTTCCTGAAAAATTCAACGGCATGAAAGAATTTTTCCAATATGATTTCATGAATTGCGTATGCGGATGATTCCTGATAAACAATAAATAATTAATAGAAATAAAAAAGATCCATGTTATTACAGGGACCCAATGTCTGGCCCTGATCTTTTTTGTTTGACGTAAATCGTTCATAAACAAAAGACCAATTACACACAAGGGAATTATGGACACATTCGATATAAAAATGGCAATCCCTCCCACTACCGAAAGGGCCAGTCCCCGCCATTTGTTCAAAAATGCCGAATGTATAAATGCCGTATAATAAATAATAAGCAGCAGCAGCATATCTGTGGCATACTGTTTTAATTCAGAAGAATAATAGATAAATTTAGGTGTACAACCAAGCAGTATAAGGGCGCAAAGAGAAAGCACACGGTTACCGGTAAGCTGCAGGCATAGCATATAAAACACCGGCAGGGAAGCAAGGGAACAGAGAAGCGGAAATATGCGAAGCGCTGGTTCCGTGTTGCCGAACAGGGTCGTAAATAGTTTTTCGATCAGCAGGAAAAGAACCGGGGCCACCTGGTGGTCGTCGAGTGGCCGCAGCAGCCCGCTGAATCCTCTTCCTGTGATATTCAGGGCAAGCATCGCCTCGTCGTTCCATAAGCTTCTGTTATGCATGTACTGGATGAGCAAAAGGCATGACAGCATCAGTACTGCGAATTTCCATACCACAGACCGGATGGGACTGCTTCGCTGTAGGTTCGTCATGTTGATAAGGTTATGTTCATCTGCAAGTTCTATAATTTTTTCAAAGATCCGGTATGAATAATTGCAGCGGTTCAGCCTTTCCTGTATGCTATGCCTTACCGTGAGTAATACAGGCAGAAATTCTGAAGCAACGGATAAGTTTAATGATTCTTTCTATTTTATCGCCATTATCTTTATGCTATGCCTGCTCTGACAAAATATTGCTTTACGCTGGAACTGATCAATGATACTAAGCTGATCGCTGAATATGAAGATCATCACGCCGCGATATGGCCGGAAGTGCTGCAAAGTTTTACAGATGCCGGTATAGTGCATCTTGAAATGTACCGCACTGGAACAACGGTTGTATTATTAATGGAGGTAAATGAAACATTTTCTTTAGAAAAAAAGCGCATGATCGACCGTTCAAGGCCTGTTATAGCGCAATGGGAATCACTAATGTCCGCCTACCAGCAGTCGGCCCCAGGTGCACTGGCAGACGAGAAATGGGTACTGATGAAAAATATCTGCCACGTATAGGATAGCAGCGAATGCAGGATATAAAATCCACTAATTTTAAAAAAGCACTGACATGGTTTTTATACCATTACTTATCTTGCTTATACCATTAACGGCTATTTTTCTGCTGCAGAAATAGCGCTTGTAACTGTTAAACAGTTTAAGCTCGAACAATTAATTGATACAGGAAATAAACATGCTCACAAGATCTTCAGCTTACCAGTGATCCTGACCAGTTTCTCAGCTCGATCCAGGTTGGTGTTACGCTGGTTGGTATGATTGAAGGACTGTACAGGGGTGAGGTGCTTGCCGTTTGGATACAACCGCGGTCTTATTGCAAAATTTCAAAAAAGTAAAGCAGAATTTCTCCGTAGTATTGTATAGCACGGGTGAACTGGATGGCCTTGTAACGAATAAGTATCCCAAGCATGATCGATGGAAACAAACCAAAATTGAATACCAATTGCTTATTCAGCATGTAAAATCCATCACGGAAAAATCGAAAAGGAAGTATACTGCAGACGAGTATATAATAAACCGCGCCTATTCGGTTGAACAGTTCCCTGTTTAACTAAACAATATCAAATTGTTATCCCGACTTTTAGATTCCACGCACTTATCCGCATATGCCTGGTCTCTTGTGACAGAATCTCTTAACGATTAATTAATATTACAAACAGGAAGAATCGATAATGATAATATTGGACATGAAATGAAAGCAGCAACTTAGCATAACAATAATATTTTGTTTCATGGTCGCAATTAGCGCCTATTCACATGAACAGTTTATCAAATATGTTCAAAGCAGTATTAAAAAGCCAAATGCGGACAGTGTGCAGGAGTTACACAATGATGTTATCGTTCTGGAGCAGTTTTTTATTGATTATCAGTGTCGTATAATTGCACTGCGCCAATTAATGAAAGAGTACAAATTGCTCCACAGAAATGTGAGAATTAGTCTTAGGAGGCATCAGATTTCATATGCCGCGAAAAAATAAGTAACAGGATCAATAAACAATTGTCATCTATATAATTATTCTTTTTGGCATGTGAAAAGTGACCAATATTAAGTTTATGCAAATTGTCTGAAATGACAGCAGCCGTTTAGTTATTCATCCGATATTTGAGGCTGTACACTCTTATCAAGCAATTTAGTTAGATCCTGTTGTTCTCAACGGGATTTTCATTTGCAGGGTGTTGCACTTTCTGAAAAGCAATAGTGATGATCTCCGCTCATTGATCCCGGACACATTGCTTTTACATCACTGCAATATTGGGAAAGATAAAACAATATGCTAGGTATAACTGTATCCCTATTGCAACAGTTGGTGGCACAACAGGCTTTAGGAGTGTACCCTCAACACACCAGGCATCATTATGTCCGAAACAATCAGCGCCGGATGGAAGTGAAGTGCCTTTTGCAGTCCTTCCTGTCCATCGAAAGCGGAGAAAGTTGAACGGGAATTTTAAATATAAATTCAGGGATAAATAGAATGAGGTTTTTTCTTTCTGACCGGTGGTCTTGGTACATAAATTCATTTTGAGAACAACAGTCATTTTTCAGGAAGAAATGCTTTTTTCATCAACGCATACAATTCGGGGTGCCGTCCCTCCATCCGCAGTGGCTGTTCAAAAAAGTATTCGGAGGCCACTGCTAAAAATTCTGCTTCGTTGGTGGCCCCATAGGGATTGATATCGGATCCACCTGCCTTGATGAGCGCCATCTCCTGGTGCATGCGTTTGAGCCATGGCAGCGCATAGGGATGCGGCAACAATAGTTCCGGGCTTCCATCTGTAGCCCCATCGGTTTTGTCTACCAGGTGCACAAATTCGTGAATGCCCGTATTGGAACGGTCCGCCGGCTGTAAAAAACCGTTTCTCAGATCCTTCTGTGAAAGGACCATCACGTTCTGCAGGGGACCGTTTCCAACCATTCCGGAAATATTGCGTCCCTCCCCGTCCAGATTAAAATGTTCGGTGAAAGATCCCGGATACAATAATACTTCATGGATATTCCGGTATTCCCACCACTCGTAAGCAAATACAGGAATAATGGCCGCGGCCGCGACAAACACCCTGTCCAGGTCGTCTGCTATCGTTTTAATTCCTGTAACCCGGGTCTTCCGCAGGAAATCCCCGATCCTTTTTTCAAATGCTTCTTTGCGTGCTTCATCAAGTTGCTGATAAAAGAGCACATGGCTCTCCAAAAGAGCTTTTATCACATCCGGTTGAGGAATTCCGTTGGGTTTTTGTTTCCTGGAAAGAAAATAAATGATCGCAGCAACAAAAGCTATTATCAGGGTCAGTAAAAGCAAACGCTCATTGCTACTCATGCTACAATTTATTAAATACTGGCCAATGCGGGCAAAAGGTTTGCATATCTGCTAAAATCTTGTATACCAAAGAGAGCGGTTCGGTTGAAGACATCCTAAGCGCATAGGAATATAAGAATAATTACATAGGCTTGAATCAACAAAAACGCCTTGAAAATTGTAACATGTTGAACAGATAAGGATTGATATGCAGGGATAAAAGAGACGCATTTAAAGGTAAAAGATATCAATATGACATATCCAGGGTCTCTTTCATGAACAGGGGTGGACCCGCTTCGATAATTTTGTCGGCATCTTTGTGGGACAACATCAAACCTGCAAATACCAAGGATTTCCAGATAGAAGACGATGGCAGGTTGCAGTGGCAGAAGAAGATTGCAAATGCGTAAGTATTGTTTTGACGACATTTTTTAAGGGAAGCGATTAGCCGCCTGCGTATTTGATATTCAATTTATATTTTATCGCTGCCCTTAAACCCAGGACTTAAAATGGCAATGGCACAGGTGGGCGCTTATCAGCAACCATTCCGAGACATGAAGTTTAAAATTAATTTTATAAAACCTCTTTCAGGTGCCGCGAGCGGAATGCCTGGTTGTTAAAAATAAAATAATCATTTAAGGATATATCGTTACCTGTAATGATTGCTTTTTCTAATTCAACCCCGTTACCCCGAATCAATAAATATCGACGATCATTACCTCACCATTAAATATAAAATAATCACCCGCTTGTTTATGAATGATATTTTTTGCCAGCGGAGATTGTGGGGAAAGAAAAATAACGGGCTCAGTGCCTACTATTTGTTTACCTAAACCTGCTGCTATAAAAAAAGTTATTGTTTCACATTGAATACAAGCGCCCGTTTGTGGGGTGTGATAAAGAGTATTGGTCTGAACGCTTCTTACGGCACTAAGTTCCTGAAGATTAGCTGTTAATTGCCGTGCGTGCATGTCTTTCTCCAGGTGGCTCATGGCCCTGGAGGTTTCATATTTGTCGCCTGCAGAACTTTTTTCTTCCTCATTGGCCGCAGCCTGTGCATTATCCATAGCTGCTCTCGTAAAAGCGATACGCTTTTCGATGACTTCCTCACAGAAATTTTTCAATTTTGTTTTTCGTAATAATTTCTCTTCCCTGGTAAGTATCATACCGCGCCAATAGGTTTATACCCGATTATTAATGTCCAACCTACCTGAAATATACTGACAATTACTGTCGGTCATTTCCAAAGCTTATTTTGTCCTTACTGATAAAATTAAGAATACAAAGTATATTTCTTTGCAAAAGCAATATTTATAGGTGGTGGATTGAAAATGGATGTGCACTCATTATGAATCCCGACCTACACTTGTTCACTGAGCCACAATACCTTTCAGGCTCCAGGAATTGTTCTTTGTAAAGTTCTTTTTCGTGTGTATGATTTTAGGAGTAGTCATTTTAGATGCCATTCCGACCCGGGAATATCTTTTGAAGCAAACTTTAAACTTGCTGAAGCCATTGATGGGTATCTTGATCATGAATTGTAAACAGCCACGGAGGTATTTATGACTTGTTCACTGGAGCACCCTGAAGTTCACACAACAGGTTTCCGCCAATCTCACAATAGGTGGATTTAAACACTTCAAAAACCCGGGGTCAGCTACTCTACCAGCAATAGGGTATAGGAGGTTTTGGTCTAAAGGCATATCTTTCCCGGGTAAATCTGTGCTGTCCTGATCCTCCTGCCCTTTACGCACGTCATTTTATATCCACTATATGCAACGCAACTTATTTTTATGGTCATTGTCTTCCCTGTTTCCACTCCGCTCCCTGGCCCGGGATGGCCGGTTCACCGATGACAGGAAGGGCTTTAAAGTCCCGGTTGGAGAGGGTCGCTACCACGGACACTTGCGCCTTCAGGGGGTCAATGCAAATGTCATAGACCTGAAAATCTCCGGGAAAGATAACGATGGCGGGTTTGCGCTGTTTGAACAGACCTCGCTCTCGCCTGGCCGGGGCACGCCGATGCACGTGCACCTGATGCAGGATGAAGTGTTTTATGTTGTGGAAGGACAATACTTTTTCCGGGTCGGTGCAGACAAGTTTTCTTTAAGCGCCGGGGATTCGATTTTTCTGCCGCGCCAGGTGCCGCATGGCTGGACCCAGATCAGCGAAAAGGGAAAGATGACGGTGCTGTTTCAGCCGGCCGGAAAGATGGAAGAATTCTTTGTGGCCGTTTCAGGACTACAACATCCGCCCACGCCTGAGGAGATGAGGCAGCTGTTTGCGGCCAGCGACATGAAAATCGTCGGGCCCATCGTGCAGCCGGAATAAGGCTGTGTGAAAAGTGCCACGGCCAATATGGCTAAAGCTAGTTTTTTTTATAAAGAATGTATCGTAATGTAGGCTTTGACCAGGTACGCCGAAAATTTTTAGAACAAAAGGCTAAAAAGAATGGCACCGTGATAATTTCAGAAGTGCATGGAAATGTTCTACATGTACCTGATAAAGAACTGCTTCTCGTGGTTCAACCAAAGGCTGATTAACGAGCATTGATTTCCTTTTATTCACTCTCTCTGATAAATGCTGATCAGTCCATGTGGGTAGAAACCATTGATTCAATGCCATGAATTCTTTCACTGTATAAATGGGTAATTGGGGAATACGCTTAACATTCTCAAGGAGCGATATTGATAACAACGCCTTTATTGATCACAGCCGATAGCTTTCTCCAGTTGCCAAGATCC